>Ga0114933_10005970_pt1 | contig 10936 bp, 10 predicted proteins | sample 4SBtaG_FD_89691 | JGI IMG/M metagenome (GOLD analysis project Ga0114933, IMG submission 89691) | Deep subsurface microbial communities from Kolumbo volcano to uncover new lineages of life (NeLLi) - 4SBTROV12_W25 metaG | ecosystem: Environmental > Aquatic > Marine > Volcanic | place: Kolumbo... | reverse complement strand
TCAACAATAAACTGCAAACCTCCCAAAAACATTGAAAGTTCTTCAAAATGTCCTATAGTATCATCTAAATCAAAAACAATTACTTTATTAATGCACTTTACCATTATATATTAAGGATATTATCTTTAAAATATAATTTTTAATTTATGGATCAGTAATTAATTCAAGTATAACTGTTCCATTACCCGCAGATTTAGATGCTTGTATTACCTTGGGCGAATCTGTCGGATCCACAAACGGTACAATTCCCGGAATAACGTTTTTTTTCGATGTATATATAAAAGAACCACCTCCTGCTCCATAGCTTGCTACGAAAGCTGTAGGAATGCCCGCCACACCAGCTTCTACGTCGAAGCCAGCAGAACGAAGCAAGCCTTGCAACATCTCACTCGATTCATTTTCCATATAGCCCACTTCTGCCAGCTCCCATATTTCCTGAGCTACTGTTTCGTATGTATTCGCATTCTCGTCTATAAACTCAGCTAGCATATCCTTCGTTGACTGAGCTGACAGCCCACTGAAAGTTACAAAGCAGATGCAAAGGCCGAGAACCAGCCGAACCAAAGATATCCTATTCACAGATCAGACTCCCTAGCAGTAATGAGGTTTTTTCATTGAAAATCGCGAGACTGAACGTACCATCCCGTCAAGTGAGTCCGCAACTTACGTGACCCACTCAGCTAATGAGGAAAAAACATGTTTTATGGGCACATACCCCACTGAGGACGCGCAGAAGACCAAGCATCAGCGCCAGTGTCAAAATAGCTGGGTATAGCAGGCACATTAGAGACACACCACCCGCTCAAATCTTGATTGAAAAGATCGGCACCACTGAACATGTAACTCATGTCCGTCACATTGCTCACGTCCCATCCACCAATGTTCTGATTGAACGAATCTGCTTCCGAAAACATGTAACTCATGTCCGTCACATTGCTCACGTCCCACGAACTGATGTCCTGATTGAATGAATCTGCTTTCAGGAACATGTCACTCATATCTGTCACGTTGCTCACGTCCCACGAACTGATGTCCTGATTGAATAAAACAGACACGTAGAACATTTCGCTCATGTCCGTCACGTTGCTCACGTCCCACGAACTGATGTCCTGATTGAACGACAAGGTTTTATAAAACATAAACCCCATGTCCGTCACGTTGCTCACGTCCCACGAACTGATGTCCTGATTGAACGACGTAGCCCAATTGAACATGTAGTTCATATCCTTCACCTTTCTGACGTCCCATCCACCAATGTTCTGATTGAATGACGTAGCCCCTGCAAACATCGAACTCATGTCCGTCACGTTGCTCACGTCCCACGAACTGATGTCCTGATTGAACGACACATCCCCTGCAAACATCGAACTCATGTCCGTCACGTTACTCGTACAGGTGACCGTCAGGGATCCGTAATCCTGTGCTGCTATCAGTGCGATTATTTGAGGTCTAGATCTCTTAGTATAAGTAACTCCGCCCACAATGCCTTGGTCCCCCACATTGGCATCTGAGCATGTCACAGTCACTTCATTGGCACCAGACACTTTGACCCCAAATTCGCCAGTTTCGTCATTATTTGGAGTAGTGATCCCAGCGGCCACAGGAAGAGAGGGAGACGTTGGAAGATTTTCCTCACCGCAACCTATTAGCAGAACCAAAGAAAGAACCGCTAAAACAGAAGAATTTTGCATTCCATCCCCGTTGGAAATTTTTGATTCAACATACGGCTCTTATTGGACGAACAAAATACTATTTAGAGTTAGCCTTTGGCCCCGCTTTTTTCTCACGGGTTTAGTTGCCAGTAGTTGTAGTTCAATATCGCCGCAAACGTAACCCAAATGGAGTATGGGATAACCAAAGCTGCTGCTAGAGGACTAACCCGCCAAGTCAGTACAATGTAAGAAACAATGCTGAGCCAAAGCGCAATGATATAATAAAATGCTATCTCCAGATTTTGTGCACCGCTAAAAATAGGTGTCCAAATCACATTGAGTGCCAGTTGCAAACCCCACAGAGCTATGGCGAGTGGTTTTTGGACGTGATCATTTGCGTACACTAGCCTATAAGCACTAGTTGCAATGAGTAGATACAGAATCGTCCAAACTGGACCAAATAGCCAATTGGGCGGAGCAAACCACGGATCGGTTAGTTCAGCATACCAAGGGTTAGCGTCACCAAGGGGAAACACGAAACCTGCGCTGCTTGCCACTACTGTACAGAGATAAAATACGATCCAGGTCGCTAATTTTTCCACACTGTTTCCTTAAAAATGAGATGTTACCAGTGGCGTACCGCTATGTCAGCAGCATTGGTACGCCACACGATGTGTTCAATGAAGTATCGTTTACAAGCCTAGTAGGCCTTAACCCAGTCTATCTCCAATGCAAATTGCCCTTCTTTCTTATCACCGATGAGAACAGTCATTTGCCGAATACGGGCCACGTCGAGTGGACCGATACCCCTAGGTATATAACCCCTGTAACTAGGTTGGAACGTCTCGAAGGGCAGATCAATTTCAGTCCACTCTCCAGGAGTCGTATCAAACTCCACTCCATGGGCGACTGCGCTGTAGGAACCAGCGTGGTTGAAACGTAGCTGGTACTGGCGTCCATCTCCCCTGACTCTCAACTTGATGCCATTGTAGGCTGAGAGATCCAAAGACGGGAACCCCGCACGGACAGAAGCAAATCCCCCGTTGTTCTCCAGGGAAACGAAACCTGTGAACAACGCTGTCCTGTCTCCAGTCAAAGAGATGTTGCTGCTGGATCGACCACCCATCACATCGTCATTGACTATCCACCAGGACGCCCGATCGTTTCCAGTGAACTCCACGAGAACCTTCATCGCGCTGGGAGGAACGGGTGGGGTTACTTGGGTAATGCTTGCTTCTCCACAGCCTGTTAGAAGAGCTAAAAACAGAACTACCAGACCAGTATTTGTTCGCATCGGGACTTCTCCTTTTCCAAATCCTCGGCATGTTTTGCTCCGATTTGTATAAGTTATGTTTAACTAATGTCTAACATTATCTAACATATCTCGGATTATGTCAAGGATTTGTTTAACAATAATTATACTTATTTCACCACTCAGCAGTTTTCTAATAGGACCCACGATTGAACGAAGGAGTACCTGCAGAAACACACTGATACCGGAATCTTGGCTTGCATGAGAGGCAGCGTTGGCTCAAGATCAATTTGAACCAGTCGATTGTCTGAACCACTTTTACTTCGGAGGAATCATTCAAATGGTGCAACGAATTAAACCTATTCTTGGAATGTGGGCTACCTTGAGTCTTCTCAGTTTTGCTCTTTTCGATGAGGCTTCAGCACCGCCTGACCCAATGTTTGGAATATGGCCTACTGTTCTATTGGTTTGGTTACTAGTTGCATTGTTTTTTGACTGGGTATTGCAGACTACTGGACTGAACGCAATGAAAGCGGCCCTAGTTCTTGCCCTCACACAAATATTAGGTTCTGGAGTTCCAGACGTATTAATGAGAGGCGTATCGCTGGGAGAAGCTGTCATCGCCTCTGCTTTCGGTCTCTTATTCTGGGTACTCTCTGGATTTGTGTACAGCAAACTATCGGACTGACAGATATCGGGGACTAATTTATTCAGTGCACGACCCGACCATCTTAAGATAAATTACTCACTATCCTCCGTATTTTTGATCAGTCTCTCGATTCGAAACATACTTTCTTGGAGGTGTATTCTTGTTTCATCATGAGCCATTCTATCCTGTACCTGGCTTATCGCATCCATGATCAGCTCTAGCTCGTTCAAGACATGTGAAGCGACATCTGATCCACTGGCATCTTCATCATCCATGAGCATCTCTAATCGATCTATATAGGCCCGCTGTATACTTCGCCTGAAAGTATCGGTAGGCCTATTTTGATACACTTCGGACCAGATACCCTCACGCAGGTCGTTCAACATTTCCCTGAGTGAATATGTACTGCTGGATGGACCAAAAAAATCTTGCTCGATTAAGCGTTTCATTCTATCTACATTCAAAATTTGATCCAGTGCGGACCTTTGCCGTGACTGTAGGAGGTCAGTAGCACCACTGCCTTGTATCCGATTTAAAATATCTGGATCAAGAAGCCACTGCGGCGTTTCAAATACTTGTCGGTTCAGGTACTCTATTGCTGCTGATTGTTTCGCATATTCAACTGCACTATAAGGGACTCCATCTTGACCCTGTCTCTTACGAGTCCTTATCACGCCTCCAACATTTGCGACCACGTGGCCCGTGTACCTGCTCCATTGGGAGATTACGTTGTTGTATAGCTCCTCGAGCTGAGAGTAATCTTCACCGTCCTCGAAGGTCCAATCCACGAGCTGATCAATTATTCGTTTGAGATTTTGCACACCGTAATCCGATGCCCGCATGGCATCATCACCTATCGCTTCAGTTAAAGCTGAAGGGTCGGACCCTGTTGGACTGGAAAAGAGATAAATTGGATCCTCCTGCTTATCAGCTACAAACTTCCTTAAGAAATCCATTTCAGTGTGTCTATCATTATCAAGATATGGACGGTACCCCCATTCAATTGCGAACTTGTCATAGGGTCCAACTAGCGGCATGAGGCATGTGTCATCACCTGGCTGAGCTACGTAGTTAAATCGTGCGTAGTCCATAATTGATGAAGCCACGCCCATTTCGCACACAAATCTCGTGCGTAATTGTTCCACTGAATAAGAAAAAGAGGCCTGCATGTTATGTTGCAGTCCTATCGTATGACCAACTTCGTGTGCCGATACAAATCTTATCAATTCACCCATAACTTGGTCCTCGAACTTAACTGACCTAGCCTGGTCGTTAACTGCTGCAGTTTGAACAAAAAACCAATTGCGGAGTAAATTCATGACATTGTGATACCATTGAATATCACTCTCTAAAATTTCCCCAGTTCGTGGGTCGTGCACATGTGGACCAGAAGCATTCTGGACATCTGAAGCGAGGTAGCGAATCACCGAATAACGAGCATCTTCGGGGCTCCAGTCAGGGTCATTAGGTGCATCTCTTGCAACGATGGCATTACTGAATCCTGCTTCTTCGAAAGCCACTTGCCAGTCCTCGACTCCCTGTTTCAGGTAGGGCACCCATTTCTCTGGAGTAGCTGGATCAATGTAGTAGACAATAGGACTTACTGGATCTACCAACTCACCCCTAGCAAATGCCTCCGGATCACTTGGCTCTAGCCTCCAGCGAGTCACATAGCATGTGTTTACTGCCCTTTGCTCATCAAGTCCATAATCAGTCTGTGTTGTACTAAAGAAACCGACTCGTTCATCACACAATCTCGGCTCCATAGGATCGTCAGGAAGAAGAAGCATCGAATGAGCCATCTCCATCGACAATGTATTGCTCTGTTCGTTCGAAGGTGAATCAGTAGCATCGTAGGTGAGGATTCGCCTAACCTCTATATTTTGGGGAAACGCAGTTGCTCTCAGAATGAATGTCCTGTCTGAATCAACCCTTCGAACACCGTAAGTCGACCGCCTTCTTTTCTGGAGCCCAATAAGCGGAACATCTGAAGTGAAAAGTTCGGTCACATCAATGACCACTGCAGATGAATCCTCCGACATTACTTCTATGTCAAAAGCCATAATAATTGGCTCAAAATTTGAATTTTGGACGGCAGTATAAATAGCCGTTGAGTCAGCCGCAAAGTTATCGTAACCCACCAACCTCAAGAGAATCCTGTCGTCCCTTTTCTCCCAACGAACAGTAGATGTATTAGTCTTTGAGCCTCCATAACCAGCACCGTCAGGTGTCTTAGCTATACGGGTCAGAAGTAGCATTTCTCTGTCCAAAAACTCCATCGGAATTTCGTAAAAGAGATCATCTCCAATCATATGGGTATCAAAGAGGCCCTCACTCGTCACGGCATCTTCAGTGATCACATCGGAATAGGATTTCTCTTCTCCAGCAGACGGTTCTTCTTGGTCCGTCTCTTGGGCTTGCAGGCTTCCGAGACTTAAGAACATTACAGCGACGAGCATCAATGCTCCCAACCCGAACCGGCGACTATCTAAACGAAGTAAATGCATCATATCCTCTGAATCAAATGATTATTTCAACATGAAGGGTCTTGATAGTACCCTGAACGAATGACTCTCTCAAGCTCTGCAGCGTAGGACCTAATTTTCGCTTAAATGTAGATCCAGTGGTTCATAATAAGGAACGCCATCTCGATATCTTGGATAACTTTCACCCATTATTAATGGCTTTAAGTACTCAACACCCTCTTTTCTAATTCTAAAACCATCTTCGGAGATAAAGTCTAGGGGAACTGTTTTTTCTTTATTTGCAATGTGTATGAGTCCAGCTTCTTTGATGCTCCACTCATATGGATCATTACTTTCTCTGCATATTATTGGCATACTGCCTGTTTTACCGTTTAGGGCCATATTCGCTGCGGCCCTCCCAACAGAAATTGCCTGTTGAATATCTGTTTCTGAGGCAATATGCCTTGCACTTCTTTGCAAATAATCAGATACAGCCCAATGATGTTTAAATTCAAATCTTTCGCTAATAAGGTTAGCAAGTTTTGGGGCTAGACCACCTAATTGGCTATGACCAAAAGAATCTTTTTTATTGGAGGTTGTGTAAAATTCTCCATCTTCATCTTTCAGGCCTTCAGAAGCCACTATGACTGAATATCCATATTCTTCGACATCTCTTTTCACCCCATCAAGAAAAGCATCAGCATCAAAAGGCACTTCAGGAATCAATATTTTATGGACATAGGTATTTTTGTCGTCATTAGCTAACTCAGCTGCAGCTGCAATCCATCCTGCATGTCTTCCCATCACTTCAAGAATAAAAACTTTAGTGGATGTGTCGCACATAGATTTTACATCTAGAGAGGCTTCTTTAACTGAAGTCGCTACATACTTAGCAGCCGAACCAAAACCAGGAGAATTATCAGTAACTGCTAGGTCATTATCGATAGTTTTAGGAATGGCAATTGCACTCAGTGGATAATTTAATTTTTTTGCGGCCTCAGAAATCTTAAGGCAGGTATCAGCTGAGTCATTGCCTCCATTGTAGAAAAAATGACCAATGGAATACTTCTCCAAGTTTTCAAATAAATCCTGGTAAAATTCTTCCTCTTCTATGTCTGGAAGTTTGTATCTGCAGGATCCAAACATGCCCCCTGGTGATTCGAGCAGGAGTTCGAGTGGCCTTGTTGATTTACTTAAGTCATAAACTTCATTTTCAATGAGACCAACGATTCCATTTCTGCCTACATAAATATCCGACCCAGGAGCTTTATCTTTAAGTTCAGAGAATAAGCCAAAGGCTGACGAATTTATTACTGAAGTCACCCCGCCCGACTGGGCATAAAATACATTTTTCATATCACCTATCTTATACTCTCCTAAGCATTACAAGAAGGGAGTCAGGCTCAGTAGTAAGGAACTGCCTATGCTTACCTGATCAATATATAAATTCTCAAGTGACTTCTGGCCGATAAGTCTTTTAGTGTGAAATCAGTCAAAAATACTTTGTACAGTAAGCGATCGACTCGGTCTTACCTTGGCTACGTCGACACCAGCTGTTACTGGTATTCTCCTATAATCTGCAGATGTTTTCACCACGTTGTAGAAATCATTCACTGAGAAACCAAACTGAGATTCGAAAACCGACTTCCAATTCGAATCGGTCGGATTTTGTGCAGGAAAAGTGGTTAAGACACTTTTAAAAGCATCCGCCTCTGAGTAACCTGATTTCATCAGTTCTTTCACTAGTGCCAACACTAAGAAAACCGATGAACTATAATTCTGGTCCACATTTTGGCTAGAATAATTTTCCAAAACAGATGGGTCACCATCAACTAGAAAATCTACGCTAGTTTGCGCATCAAAATAAGTTTGGTTGGAGGGGGAGTGATATTGATCGGTATATACCGACTCGAATGCTGCAGCTGCACCCTCCATCAACCATTTTATGCTGAAATCTTGAGTTGACATTGCACTATGTATACTCAATTGATGAAGGTGAAAGTACTCATGCGCAATTACTGAATACTGATGTAAGTGATTATGTTTAAATTCTAAATTAGGTATCTCTAGAACCATCCACTTGTCCGTTTGTGAGCTTCCTCCTATATACGCACCCCCAGAGACGTTAGTGTAAGGTTCAGCAATACTGTCATTCCATGAATAGACGGTCACCTTACTAAAGTTCGTTGTGTTTAACGGCAGTAGCACTACCAAATTTTTCATTATGGTTGCGAACTGTTCGGTCCACTCAGATGGCAAGCTTTCATGTAAATTATAAATAATCGGAATTGTACCGCTGACATGTGGTAGCCCTACAGGAACCAAAGTTGTAGCTGTTGGCGTAGTTGGGCTACTTTCTTCGCCACAACTCCAAAAAGACAGTGAAAATATCGCTGCACACAATACAACTGTTCTCTTCATAGGTCCTAGCTCCAACAGCTGCCTTGTGATTACGAGGTTGCTGTTGAAGGACGCATCGCTGGTAGCATTGGCCAAGGCTGCGTGCCTGGACTAGATATCAAACGCGGACGGATAGCCCGTCGTGCAGGGCAGTCCGGTAGGCCTTCAGCGCAGGCACAAGTCCTGCGACAAACCCTAGAATGATCACGGCTCCAATATACATGAGCTGTGCTTGATCTAGTACACGTATGGGAACTAGCAACCCGAACTCTCCTTCCAGCCAAGGCTGGAGTGCGGCCAAGCCAGCATACACGAAGATGACACCCAGAAATGCGCCCAAGGCAGAGAGAAGACCAGCTTCGAGCACTAAAAGCGACACAATGCGCTGCGGACCCGCTCCCAGAGCCCGCAAAATAGCCATTTCCCTTCGCCTTGCATCGAGCGATGTGTAGATCGACACGAGCATACCTAGGAGCCCGACCAAAACAACGAATCCCGAGATCACCATGAGCCCGTCTTCCGCATACCCTATACCTTGCCACATCTCGGACAGTGCCAAACCGGGAATCACCGCTGTTAGTGGCTCCTGCTCACTCGTGGAAATCTCCCGTTGGAGCTGGAGTGTGTAGGCTCGAGATTCAGCTCCTAGAAAGAAAGAGGTGATTTGTGAGACATGAATCTCATCCATTTCATGGACATGATCTGCATGGATCTCTTCACCTGGCATCGGTGGACCACCCTCTTCCCATCCTAGGTGGATGGCAGTAATGCCTTCAAGCGTAACATAAATAGCCCTGTCGACTGGAGTAAATGTCTCGTCCAAAATTCCAATAACCTCAAAAGGCATCTCATCGTGGTTCATGAAGCCGACATCGCTCATCCCATGCGTAACAGAAATTGGGTCTCCTAGTCCATACCCAAGGCGCTCTGCTACTTGTGCGCCCAGTACTACATCAAACACCTCTTCTGCTGGTCGGCCCTCTGCGAGCGATATCGACTGACCTCCGCGATACTTGTAGTGCTCATAAAATGATTCATTCGTGCCAATAACGCGAAAACCCTGATGGCTATCGCCAAGTGCGTAAGGAATCGTCCAGGAAACAGCTGGATGCTCGTCCCACTCCTCCCAAGTCTCGTGCGAGATGTTAGCTACAGGTGAACCCATCCCAAAGACTGAATAGAGCATTAGCTGAATCGTGCCACCACGTGCTCCAACGATCAGATCTGTCCCACTCACCGTGTTCGAGAAGCTCTCGCGCATCCCAGTCCGAACGTTCTCCACACCAACCAGCAAAGCAACACTAAACGCAATGGACAGAGCTGTAAGTGAGGTGGTCAGAAGGCGGTTTGAAAGCGACTGACGGGCTAGGTGAAGTAACAACATTGCTTATTCTCCAGCGTGGTTAAGTTCTGGGAGGGAAAGGGAGCGGTCGAATTGGTCGGCTAACCCTAAATCGTGACTAACAAAGAGTAGCGTCGATCCTGCCTCAGCCACGTTAGAAAACAGTAATTCCAGGAACGCATGTCTCCGATTCGCATCAAGCGACGAAGTCGGTTCGTCAGCGATGATCAACTCGGGAGCCCCTAGGATCGCTCGAGCGGCCGCTACTCGCTGCTGCTGACCAACACTGAGCCGGGTCACTTTTTCGTCGAGTAACTGTTCAATACCGAGATGAGCTGCAGCTTCTTTTACCGCTATATCAAGGCTACTTCCCAGTCGCTTTTTCCTTTCCTCGTTTATACGGACTGGGAGAGCGATATTGTCGCGCACATTCAGGTAGGGGATGAGGTTGAACATTTGAAAAACATACCCAATATGGCTCGCCCTAAAGCGATCTCGCTCAGCCGAAGAAAGAGCGCCAACATCGTGTCCCAGCACTCTGAGTGTTCCGGAGGGTGGCTCCAGGACACCCGCTATCAAGCCAAGTAGTGTCGTCTTTCCACTTCCAGAGGGTCCGTAAAGAAAAACTCGCTCACCCGATTGAACAGTAAGGTCAGGGATATCAAGTATGGTCGGTCCGTCAGCATACCCAAAGGAGAGGTTGCTGGCACGGATACATTCTGTTGTTTCGATCATCGCACTAACCTCTACTCAGCTCAGCAGTCGCCTGATCTAAGTAATTAGTCAGGCGCTCGATTGCTCGCAGGTAACGCTCCTCCCACTCAGGAACTTCTTCTGGATCCTCAGTCTCGATTTCAAAGCGAACCCCAGGCAACATCCAGGATGCATATCCACTAAAGGGATCAGGAGATACATAGAGATTTCGGCTCCACGGGCGATCCTGCAGCCCCTCTTCGTCCAACCATGCTTTCTCCAGCTGCCTAAGCAGGCGATTGGTCCGCTGCGCCACCGGAATGACAAGAGCTGCAGCGTCCCCTTCAAGAGTGCGATCACGTGCCACAACGAACCGGTTGGCAGCGTCCTCTAGTCCCGTTGTCGCCTCTATGAGGCGTGTGAGATTTACTTCAACCGACCTGGCCTCTGCCACGTCTAGTAGGGTCTGGACGTGCACCCGAG
>Ga0114933_10005969_pt1 | contig 10936 bp, 6 predicted proteins | sample 4SBtaG_FD_89691 | JGI IMG/M metagenome (GOLD analysis project Ga0114933, IMG submission 89691) | Deep subsurface microbial communities from Kolumbo volcano to uncover new lineages of life (NeLLi) - 4SBTROV12_W25 metaG | ecosystem: Environmental > Aquatic > Marine > Volcanic | place: Kolumbo... | reverse complement strand
TTGATAGCGTTAGTAAGGCTACCTTCGGTAGAGTTGTAAACGCCAACGCCGTCGCTTTGTTTTAGTCTGGTATCATATCCGACTTTAACCTGCTTCTTGTCGTAACCAGCGGCCATTTCGCGGCCAATAGCTTCTTTGAGGGCGTCTTGAGCAAGGTTGGGGACAAGCCCTTCAGCCGCTCGATTCCTTTTCTTCTGAAAGGTTTTGGCTGTTTTTTTGGCTTTCTCTTCTTCTTTGGTTGCTTTTTCTCCTTGACCGTAATACTCTACGCCTAATTTATTCTCAATTAATTTTTTAACGAAAACATCATCTTTAAAAAATGCTCTGCCATACTTCTCTTTATTTTCAGTGCCAGCAGCTTTGAAAACTTCTGTTACGTCTGTGCCGTCTGTTGCAGAACCAAATTTCCTAGCGATATGTTCTCTCAACAATTCTTTAGCTTGTGGTCCTTTAGGTTTATCTCTTAACTCATTTGCGTCAGCGCCCAAAAGTCTTGTAGTCATAGCTACGGGCTTTCTGGTGGCGAAGAAATTAACTCTTAAACTATCTCCATCATAAATTGGGTCTTTCCCTCTCAATAAAACTTTTGAAGCAGAAAATGCTTTACCACCTTTTACAGCAGCGAAATTAGGAGTAAAACCTTCCGCAAAATTTGATTCGCTTTCGCTACGAGCGGCTTCGTAAGCAAAGTTTGGAATCATTCCAGAAGCTTTATGCAGACCCTTTTTCCCTTTTCGAATACCTGGCTTTCTTACGCCCGTTTTCTTTGAGCCTCGGCCTTTCGATTTACCCGGAGTTGTGAATAATTTAGCTCCGGTAGCTTTGCTGGTTCTTACTCTAGAGCCTGTGCCTTTCCAATTTTTCTTTTTATTTCCTTTGGGTCCAAAGAAGTTAGGAATGAGGCCCATAGATTTTGTGCCCATCGGACCAAAGTATTTCACCCAATCTTTTTTGGTTGCTGGGTTTTGATTCAAAACTTCCATCGCCTGTTGGAATCTATCTGGCGTAGTAACGCTAGACAAACCATAAGTCTTAATATTATGAGAAAGTATATCTACTAAATACTTACTAAAGCCAGAAGCAATGTCTACAACTTTTGTTTTATCTCTTTTACTTCTTTCGTGCAGAGATACTTTAGCTTGTATGTTCTTTTGGGTGCCTAGTTTTTTAGCAATGGTTTCGGCTACCCTAAAGTCACTGCCTTTCTTGGCTCCCGCTTTTGGTAGTCCATGTGCGGCTGCAAATTCGTCTTCGAACTTAATTCCACCCATTGCACCGCTTGTGCCTTCTGGGTCCCAATCAGCGCCAGCAACTCCACCAACCAAATCGTAGGCCAGACCATCGAACAGGTGAGGCACCTCATTTAGCATGGTTCTCCAATGCGGGCCAGATTTCTTAATTTTTCTGGCGGTAAGCCCAGTAGCAATCATACGGCCAGAGCGCCCTTTCATGTCGGTGCCAACCACGAGGGTTTCACCCTCAGGACCGCGAATCATTTTCATACCAGCGGTCATCTTTTGAACTTGTTCGGGCGTCATGTTTGTTCCCATAGCGCCCTTTCTTCCAACCATTGTTGTACCAAAGTCTTTTTGGTGCATACCTTTGTACGCAAAGCTAGGCACAAATCCTTGGGAAGCAAAATTCATTTGCAAACCTAAACGATCCCAAGCTCTACCTCCATAACCAGACATACGCTTTTTGAGAGCTTTCTTCTTTTCTCTAAACTCGGCTCTAGCTTGTGTTATTTCAGCAAGCTCCCCTTTTCTTTTGGCTTTACCATGTTTAGCTTTAAAAGCGTCCTCTTCAGAGGCGAGCTTCGTCATTGCTTCACTAGCTTTATCTTTCCTATCTTGAATGAAGGCGGCTCTTTTCTGTAGTACGGGTAAATTCTTCTTTATAACGCTGGAAACTTGCGGCGGAAGATTTGAGTCAAGAATTCCCGTGTTACCGTCAACGATAGCCTTCCTAATCTTTGTTCCGCTAACGCCATCTAATCTACCCTCTACAGCGGTCACACCTTTAAACGCGCCAAAGCTTTTGGTTAAATCTTCTTCTCCGCCAGCAACCCTGTCTGCTCCTAAAGCAACCTTGGTATCGGCCTTTTTCATTCTGTAGGCTTTACCGCCGTGTTCGAAATGCTCTTGGATGCCAGCGCTTCCTGGTACAGCCATAATATTAGGATTAGCCATTTCAATAAGTTTAGCTTTTTCCTTGGCTGATAAACCTACGTCGTACTGCCTGTTTGCGCCCTTACTTACGAAAGCAACGTCTACATCTGCTTGCTCCGACATGGATTGGTGACCAGAAGTAAATGGTGCAAATGCTCCGATGGTTGCGGTAGCGCCTTTGAGTTCGTGTAGCTTTTCAAATTCTTTCGCTTTTTTAAGAGACATGTCCGCCTGTCTCTCGTAAACACTTAGTTTACCAGCGTAACTCTCAGCAAGCAGCGCCTCCGTTAGCACGCCAGAAGTAGAACCAAACTTCATAGATGGGTCTCTACCAAATCCTGTTTCAGAAGTCCCTTCGCGGATTTGTTTGGACCTTTGATCTCGCATTTGACCTATAACATCTTTAGCCCCCTTCAGGTAGGTGATCTTGCCAGCTTGGGTAAACTCTGGGCTGTCTACAACAGTCTTTGCAGCTCTAACTACAATCAATTGATCGTCAGGAGATAAGTCTTTAGCGTTGGTAACAAAGTTTTTACCTCCAGCTTTTTGTATAGCTAAAGTAGTTTTGCCAGCACCAGCAGTACCTACAATAGTTTCTGCCAACTGGCCTCTTTGCGTGGCCTGTTTGACGATAGATTGAAACGCTGCGTCAACGCCAGTGCCACCAAGGTACTGAGCTAACTGATCTCTGTCTAAAATTTTAGTTGCAAAGTTGGGAATCATGCCGCCGAAAGAAAAGGCCTCATCTAGCTTTGCTTTATTAATATCATCATGCACCCAATTTAGAACAAACTTTTTTCGGTCATGCATTATTTGGTTTTTATCAACCCCTCTGTCTTCTAACTCCTTTTTGAGTCCAGCCCAGTTATCTCTAGCTACCCCCCATAAAGTAGATTCTCCTTTTACTGTTCCGTCTGTTCCACCTCCTAAAACGTCGGTATACGTAGCGCCGTCCCCAGTTTGCTTTGCAACGTCCATTACTGGAATACCCTTTTTCTTAGGGTCCCATTTTCCATCTCGACCACTGGGGTAAAAAGCTTCAGCTATAGTTGCTGCACTTCCTAAGCTGCCAGACTGCATTTCGTTATGCCTTAAAAACTTAGAAATCCACAAAGATTCACTATGACCAGCTCCAACGTGAGCGTCACCAATATCTGTGTCATCGTTCATCCCAATATCTTTTTTCAACTTTGCGGCTTCTGGAGTGTTGGGTATAGTGGAGGGGCCGATAAAATCAAATGGAATATTTCTAGCGCCTTTGGCTCCTACCCCTATTCCAAAATACGTCATCAATTGATCTTCAAATTCATTTCCTTCCTTTACTCTTTTGAGAGTATTGTCTTCTTGGTGCTTTTTGAGAATAGATATAAATGGTTTAGCTGCTTCGTAGGATTGTGGAAATTTTTCTGGATCAAAAGTTAAAGCGCCTCTACCGTCTTCGTAGTGGTCTACCCAATTCGTTGGGGCTCCTTGAGAGATACCTTCCTTAGTTCTCCAAGCGCTAATACTTGTATCCTCGCTACTTAGTTTACCAGTAGATTCTTTAAGGTATTTTGCTACAGCTTGGTCTTTTTCTTGCTGCGAAGCTTTTTTCCAGTTTTCTTTGCCGCCCAAATACTTAACAGCGGCCAAGTCTGTTATCTTGCTGAAGTTGGGGATAAACCCTGCGGCAGCATTGTAGGGATCGAAGCCGTGCTTGCCTTGAAATTTCTTTTTGTAAGCGCCGCCAGCATCGCTTTTTTCTGGCGGCATAATAGCGGGCTGTTTAAAATTAGGAAATTTTTTAACCGTTTCGGCGTCATTGTAAGTAACTCTTCCAAAGCTGGGTACGGTCATTTCTTTTATTCTGCCTGGTTTGTAACCGCCAGCCACAGCTCCCGCTACTTCTCTAGCCTGTCTCTCTTTTCTCTTGGAAAGGTTAGGAACGAAACCTCTAGCCATATTGACTGGTCTCCAAGCGCCCTCGGTCTGACCTGTGTCTCCACCGCCCATCATGACGTTCATGGCTTTCATGTCTGCTGCTCCTATATTTCTAGCTATGTTGCTGGAAAGCTTTTCTGACTGAGCTAAAGCAAAATTTCTTTGTCTAATGACTTCTAGAATTTTTTCAGACACTCTTGCTAAATTTTGTTCACTAGTTGCCGCAGCGTCAATCAATCCCGGATTCTTTAGGAGAATATTTTGGATGAGCATTTGCATCTCAGCCTGTCTTCTCGCGCCTTCGTTCATGCCAGCGAAAGTTTTAACAGCGTCAGTAGAGAACTTCATGAAGCTGAAAAGAAGCTTGCCAACCAAAGCGCCCAGAACCATCATGCCCGGTCCTTTAAGAATTGATCCAATGCCGTCCAAAATGCCTTTACCCATTTTGATACCGATTGTATCTGCTTCAGCATTGTCCCGAAGCTTGTCAATGGCTGAGTTAACGCTTTCTAAAACGCTCGCTATAGCGGGAGAAAGAGTGATAGAACCAAGTCTAGCGCCCATGTCTAAAAGGTTCACCATCGTCTCATTCATCAAGGTCTTGAGAGTTTTGTTTAAGGCGGCGTTTCTTTGTATAGCTTCGTCCGTTGAGCTGACCGAAGTACCCAAAGCTCTATCGTAAATAGAAAATCTTTTGCCCAAGTCACCAATAGCAGCTTTCAGCACGTTAACTTGGAATACGCCACCAACCATTTCTGCGGTAACAGCTCTTTGTTGTGGCGTCAAAGTGTCATAAGCGCTTGCAAACTCTTTGAGAACTTGAATGGCTGGCTTGGTGGCCCCACTTGATTCTGTAACAGCCATCCCAAACGCTTCTAAGTTTGCGATAACTGCTGGTCTTTGTATTCTTGTGAAAATAGTTTTTAGCGAGTTACCAATAACAGCACCACCACGAGCAGTAACCTGCTGTGCTGTAGTGGTCATAGCTATCAGTTCGTCAAGACTAACGCCAGCGTCTTGAGCGGAGCTACCCACACGACTAATAGCTTTAGCCAAGTCGGCAGAACTCACAGCAAATGCAGCATCAACATTAGCTAATTTATTAACCAACTGGGTAGATGAAATGATGGTTTGGTTAAAACTGTTTATAGTTGCAGTGATAGACTCCACCGAAGATTGAACGTCTAAACCGGCCAAACGAACAAGGATCATAGCATCGCGGGTGCGTTGCAAAGTCTCCTGCATGTTGAGACCCTGTCTGGCAAACTCCAAAGCAGCCTGACTAACGCCATCGAAAGTCTGACCTGTAACTTTAGCTATGCTAAATAGTTCGTCACCAAATTGCTTTAAGCCGCTAGAACTAGCGTTAAGAATAACATTAACTTCTGCTAATTTATGCTCAAGATCAATAGCTGCCCTAGCTGTAAATTCAAGTGCTCTACCTACGTTGTAGATAATCGCCGCAGACGCACCGAAAGCGATGACGCGAGCGTTAGAAGCTTCAAGGGATTTCTCAAACTCACCTACGGCACCAGTAATTTTGCCTAGGGGTTGAGTATAAGATTTAGACAGAAGACCACCACGAGAAGCCATCGTCTCAACCTTATTCAAGGCCTGAGTGATCTGCTTTTCCGTTCTCCTTAGTGAAGGTCTATCAACCGTTGTTGATACTCTTACTTCTGCTGTAGGGTTTATCGCCATAATACCTTATTCCTACAGTAATTACACGGAAATATACTACACTCCATGCAATTTAATCATGTCTTGCATAGTTAATTGTCCACCAGATTTCTTGAGTTCATCGTGTAAACTGATGGTATTTGGGTCTTCTTCTATCTGCTTTGATACCCCTAAGGCGTCCATGTCATCTTTGGTGGCGCCGATGTAGGTTGTGGCCTTTCCAGACATGTCTTTTCCACTGTTTAATTTCTCTTGATTCTGTTGAATATCGTAATGTTCGATCAGCTTATCTGGGTCCTCCATAACGTCCTGAGGAGGCTGATGCTTCATCTCAGACAAAACATGCTTGAAATATCTACCATAAGAAAACAAATCAGATTGATGATAAGTAAGTTCCACCAAAGGCTTGCCGAAGAATATAAAAGGATTATCCTTACATAAATAAAAGTTATTAAGAAAAAACCCACTCAAAGCCACTCTTTTCATATTTCTCTCTGAATATCTCCCACTAGATTTGTTGTACAGCATAACCAACTCGCCAAGCTCCATATCGCTCATCTCTTCAAATTGCTCGTCACTGAGCAGGCGGGTTTCCAGCTCTTGGTCTTTAAACAACGTTAAATAAACATATTGATCATTTACTTTTTTATCTGCATATATTTCTGCGGTCATTCCAAGCAGAGCCTCTCTTTCTTTCATTATCTTAGCTACTTTGTCTTGCGTCCTTTCTATGTCTTTTTGTATAGAGTCTATTTGAGACTTTAACATCATTTTGCTTTTAGAAGCTCGCATTCTTTCTATGAACTCTTTCTTTTGTTTTATTTCCGCGTCTTTACTTTCATCCCAAAGATCGTCTTTTACCAAGAGCTCCATCTTTTCTTCTTTGGTGGGCAAGCCTTCGGACTTAGCTTTTTCAAAATGTAAGTCTCTTTGTTCGTCTAGGGCTTCTGTATCCCATACTTTAAGATGTTTTATGTAGACTTTTCCGTATTTATCATCAAAAATGGCACAGCTACCCCTGAGGATTTCTGCATAAACCCTTTTAAGCTGATTCTTGGGGATGTCGCCTTCTCGTTCCATAAACAAAAAAGCCCCTAAATAAAGGGGCTACAACTCTTATATTAAATAGAGCTAATCATTTTCTTTTTGCGTTGACTCTTCTTCTAAATCTTCAAATGCGTCGTCAGCTTCTTCTTTGGTTTCCTCTTCGGTTTCCTCTTCACCTGTCAAGCTTGTTTCCGTCATCTCTTGAGGAGTGAGCGTCTTCTCAACGTCTTCAGACTTCAATAGGTTATCGAATTCCTCTTGGTTAGATACTCTTCCTACATACCAAAAACTAACGTAATAAATCAGCTTTTGCAACAGCTCTTCATCGAAGTCGTCTCCGCCTTCTTCCATGCTGTCATAAGAGTTGAGCTTCTCTTCGAAATCTTTACCTTCAAAAATTACAGAGTTCTTTCCGTCTTCGTCCTCAAAGTGAGATAAGTTCAAAACCCACCATAAAATAGTTTTATTTCTGGCACGGTTTTCTGCGGTTTGTTCGAAAAGCTGAGATTGAGCCATCTCAAAATCAGTGAGCTGCCTTCTGATATCCGCAGACTCTTCCAAAAGGCCTTCCAGTTTGTCTTGGTCTTGACTGTCTTTATTTGCGGACAGCCTTTCTGCGTCTAGCTGTGTTTCGTACAGCTTTAGGTAAAGTTCGGCGTATCTATCCTTTTCGTCGTTGCTGAGTACACCACCATCGTTAGAGAATCTTTTGGCTAATAGAGCTCTAGTTAGTAGGCCAGCTTTTATTCCTTCTGACAGTTTAACGCCGTAAAACAATTCTGCGCCATCGTACAGAGAACGAGTGGGTTTACGCAGAAAGACTTTCTGGTTAATGGTTTTTGTAACCTCTTTTTCCGTAGTTACAGTTTCGCCCTTATCATTTTTAGAGGTTTCTTTTTCCTTAGATACCACCTCTTTTTCAAGTTCAAATTGAAATAATTTTTTCATTTTATCCTAATCTCCAAATTGTCCAAAATCTCTTCGATCTCTCTTATGGTGTCGTTTCCATAATCCAACACTCTTTTTCTGTTACGTTGATAGTCCTCTTCTGAATTATATTCTTTGGACTTTTGATCTTCTAAAATAAAGAGAAAATTTTTGTACAGATTCGTGACTTTTCTACGAACCTGAAACTGAAGAAAACCTTTTACCTTATCCTCATTCATTCCTTTGAACAACCTTTTTCCTTAATATATTTTACACCGAAAAGGCAAAAACGTATAAAAAAAAGCCTCCCCGAAGGGAGGCTTAATTATAAGGAATAACCCTTTTAGTCGTAAGACTTAGATCACGCCGCTCATAAAGAAGCCGACAGTGTTCTGGTTAGGTCCACCAACCTGAGCGGAGAAGTTGAGCGTAACACTCTTGTTATCTCCGATGGCACTCGAGAACTCTTGGCTGTCCAGTTTGGCTCTCTTAATGTGGTAAACCGCGTTGAAGTTAGTGATCGCAGTTCTTGGGTCTTCCAAGTAAACATACAAGTTGTAGTTTACGTCGTTAGCAACCAAGGTAGCCAATCCGCCCTCGTGCAGGTCAGAAACCTGAGCTTCAATCGACATAGTGATCGTAACAGGGAAGTCAATTTCACGAGCAAACGCGAACTTACTTCCAAGTTTTTCGAGCGGAGTACGTCCCAAGTCAAAGCTGATGTTGTAACTTTGAATTTTAGCGCTACCACTAGCAGCTTCAACCTTGGCACCTACGTCACCATCCCAAGCGCTTTCAACGCCAGCGTCAGTTACGGTATTCAATCCGAAGGTGATATCACCCGGACGCAACACGGAAGTAACGTCTTGACCAGTTGCTCCAGCATCAGTCTTACCACCTGTTGTGGTAGCTGTGTGAGTCACAACGTCAGGCAAGTGGAAGGTGTTAGTGCTGTCTGCTGTTCCAGTCTCAGGAATAACAGCAGGAATGTTCTGACCGCTGATGGCAGTTGAACCAGAGTAAACTCTCATGTTCAGCGCTTCAACGTTTACGGAGGCGGTTGGGAAGTTACCCACGGAAGCCTCAGTGGTATAAGATGTGATGTAACCATTACCGATACCGATAACAGCTTGATCAGCAGCATCGTAAGCTACTCCCAAGGCGTCGGAACCCTCAGCGGTGGTTCTGATGAAATAACATTTCTCATCAGCCTTCTTATTCAAGATACCGGAAATACTTGATACCCAATCTCCGTTGGAAATGTGGAATCCAAGGTCTGCCTCATTGGACATGTTAGCAACCAAGTAAGAAAAGTCCAGCGCCACGGTGGGAGCCGAAAGAATCACTCGGTCAATAGCAGCCAACTCGCCAAACTGGTTAACGTCTTGTCGGTCAATGGTAAAGCTATAGTTAGCGCTTTGCACTCTCTGTAGCTGATTAATCGTTGTGGATGGATGGGCGATACGGCAACCATTATTACTGGATGATGTATCAGTAGGCCCAACATACAACGCCTCACTTTGATAAATTACTCTATTTCTATTAGCCATAAGATTGTTCCTTTATATATTGATAATTACATATTTTTGGTGTTTTTGGGAACACTAAGATGAAAACATTATTGTCTTGGGTATCTTAGCGTATTCAATTCAAAATCAATAATCATGCTAAATACGTCGGGGTTTAAATTAGCCTTGGAAGCGAAAGAAAGCCCGCTTATTTTAGTGATCGTAACGTTCTCTAAAAAGATAGTATTTTGGTTAGTTTGCTGATTTTGAGTTAAATTTGTATAATTATAGGGGGCGGTTGGGTCGGTGAAATCACCCAAGCTATTGAAGGGCATATTTGCGTCCAAAATAATAGGAATCATGGTCTTGGCCCTGTCTCTAAAAATTGACGCAACGGCGTCCATCTTGAACTGGCTGTCAGACAAAACTATAGCTCTTACATCAATAGTCGTCAGTTCTCCTCCCCCCATTTCAATCGGCTCATTTTTGGAGCCATTGTTTTTAAGGAATATTGCTGGATAGGTTTTTGCGTTATCAGCTATCGCATCAGCAACTTGATTAGTTTTATTCCTTAGTCTAAATTGAGTTTCGAAAAGAAGCTTTTCTTCTAAATCGTTAGTAATATGTACGTTAAAGTCTTTCACGGCGTAGCTAGCCACCAAAGATGTAGATGGGTTAGCCACGGCGCTGGTAAAATAAAAATGCCCCCTGCTGTAGTTTATAGCTTCAAAGCTGCTTTGGCCCCTGTTGGTTATATTTCCATTTAAAACCACAGTGTTTACTATGTTAGCCCCAGATATGGAAGAGTCTGCCACTAACTGTTTGAATGGAGCGCCATAAGTATGATAACCTAAAAACATGTCCTTTGCGTCGTACAGCGCCGAACTGAAATTAGTAAAAGCCTCTCCTCTGCTCAACAAGGTATGGTCAAACCAAAGGTAAAAACTGGACATTACTTGATTATCGAATTGAGCTTTCATCGGGTGTTGTTGTAAAATTTATCGAGAATGCTTGACATGTATTTTATAGGCTTAAAAGACAAGCTTCTCAGTTGTTGTGTTTTTTGTATGCCGCTTTCTGAGCGTGTATTAAAATCATCTTTTCTGCTAAACAGGTAAAATCCTAACCCGCTGATTCCAGTTTCTAGCCCCTTGATCCAACTTCTATTTTCCCAAGGCGAAGGGGTCATGGCCTGAATCGCTTCCAAGTTTGGCGTGGTGAGTCTGAAAGAGTATATGGCTCCACCAGTAACTTTAAGAACCCTAGGCTCTTTAAATACGTGGACTTGTTTTTCCAGATAACTTCTTATAGATGTAGTGGGTTGACTACCCCTATTGAATCCTATGTAAGAAAACAAATTTCCGTAACCGCCTAAAGTCCCAGATAGGTTAGTGCCCTCTGGCCCAGAATTAATTTCTCTAGTTACTGGGTGTGTATCAAAATCTTGGAGCATCTCTTTGTGAGCGCGTCGGACCTTATCTTCCGCGATAATACGAGCCCTCTCCTTGACCGCTTGGCTCCTCAAGGTTTTTGCTATTTCTTTCTCAAATCTTTTCGTGTGAAATTTAGCCATTACGTAGTCGCTCTTAAGTAGTATATGTAATATCTAGCACCCATAAAATCAGAAACTTTGGAGTCGGTTATGGTGTTAAAAGATTTTCCATCAACTTCTATCTTTTCTGTTTT
>Ga0114933_10005967_pt1 | contig 10936 bp, 10 predicted proteins | sample 4SBtaG_FD_89691 | JGI IMG/M metagenome (GOLD analysis project Ga0114933, IMG submission 89691) | Deep subsurface microbial communities from Kolumbo volcano to uncover new lineages of life (NeLLi) - 4SBTROV12_W25 metaG | ecosystem: Environmental > Aquatic > Marine > Volcanic | place: Kolumbo... | reverse complement strand
GTAAATTAGAAAACAAAATATTAGATGCTCTAGATGAGATTAGACCCTTTCTTGTTAAAGATGGTGGTGATATTACTCTTGAGTCTATAAAAAATTCTACTGTAAATGTTAAATTACACGGTGCTTGTGCTGACTGTAAAGTCAACCAGATGACTCTTAAAAATGGAGTAGAAACTACAATTAAAAAATACGCTCCAGAAATCAAAGAAGTTAAATCTGTATTGCCTCTTTCAGAATGATAAAAACAGATATTTTGATAATTGGAGGAGGTCCTACTGGCCTTTTTACTGTTTTTGAAGCAGGTCTTTTAAAAATGAAATGTCATATACTAGACTCTCTTGCTCAGCCAGGGGGACAGTGTATCGAATTATACCCTAAAAAACCTATTTATGATATTCCAGCTTACCCAGAGATTATAGCTGGAGACTTAATTAAAAACCTTCTAGAACAAATTAAGCCTTTTGACCCATCATATACACTTGGAGAAACTGCTTTAAAACTTGACAAACATGATGATGGATCTTTTAAAGTTACTACTGATAAAGGGACTGAAATTCAAGCTAAAATAATTTCAATAGCTGGTGGTCTTGGAACTTTCACTCCACGAAAACCAAATATTTCAAATATAACTGACTTCGAGGATAAGGGTATCATGTATATGATTAAAGATCCAAGTGAGTTCAATGACAAAATAGTTGTTATTGCAGGAGGAGGAGATTCAGCTTTGGATTGGACTATTCATCTTTCAAAAATTGCAAAAAAAGTTATACTCATTCATAGAAGGAATGAATTTAGAGGTGCTAATGACTCTGTAGCATCTGTTCAAAAACTAAAAGATCTTGGAAAAATTGATGTAATTACTCCTGCTCAGGTATCAAAACTTAATGGAAAAAATAAGCTTGAGTCTATTATTGTAGAAGTGGACGGAAAGGAAAACCAAATTGATACTGATTATTTCATACCATTGTTTGGATTAATTCCTAAACTAGGACCTATAAAAGATTGGGGCTTAAACATTGAAAATAATGCTATAAAAGTTAACAATAGTCTTGACTATCAAACAAATATAGAAGGTATTTATGCTATTGGAGATGTTAATACTTATCCTGGAAAGCTTAAGTTAATATTAAGTGGATTTCATGAGGCAGCAATAATGTGTCATAGTGCATATTCAAAATTAAATCCAGGTAAGAAAAATACACTTAAGTACACAACAGTAAGTGGAATTCAAGGTTTTGATGGTTCTAAAAAAGAAGCAAAAAAATCACAGATTAGTAAGATCGATTAAATTTTATTTATAAAATTATTAAATGGATCTTTATATTCTATACCGTTATTAGTTCTTAATATTGATAACTTATTATAACTTTCAAGACCCCATAAAATAAATTCTTTAAAGAATAGCTCATCATCTTTATTCAATTCGGGGATAAACTCTTCAATTAGCTTCTTTGCATCTTCAACTTGATTAATTAAATCTTCATAATCTTTATTTTTTAGGTTATCATTAATTACAAGTTGCTTGCTAGAGAACCATTTTAAAATTGAGTCATATGGAGTAATCTCATCAGGTTTAGTTAATTTTTCAATTTTTGGGAAGTATTTATTAAATATTGATTTTACAGCTGATGAAATTAGATTATAAGACACTTGCTCTGCGCCCTCTTCTTCTCCCTCATAGACTAACTCTACTTTTCCGTTTATTGAAGAAATAACTGAGCTAAAATCAGACATCCTTATTGATGTTTTTTCTTCAATATTGATTATCATTCGTCTTTCAGCAGATGAAACTAGGTTTTGCAAAATAGTTATGCTCATTCTTGCACTTACTCCACTTTTTCTGTCAACAAGATCACTTTCCCTTGCTTCAAAAGATATTTGTTCAATTATATCTCTTGCAACTTCTGGAATATGAATTTTTGAACCTAAAACAGAATTAATTTTTGATTCTTGTTTAGTAATTTTTTTTGCAACCTCTACTGATTCTGGATAATGAGTCAATATTTGAGAACCAACTCTGTCCTTTAGGGGTGTTACAATTGTACCTCTATTGGTGTAGTCTTCTGGATTTGAAGTAAAAATAAATTGAATATCTAGAGGTAGCCTGACTTTAAAACCTCGAATTTGAATTTCTTTTTCCTCTAGAATTGAAAAAAGTGAAACTTGAATTCTTGGTTGTAAATCTGGTAATTCATTAAGTACAAAAATACATCTGTGAGCTCTGGGTATTAATCCAAAGTGAATAACTTCTTCGTTGGAGTAGGATAATTTAAGATTTGTTGCTTTTATTGGATCAATATCACCAATTAAATCAGATACTGTTACATCTGGAGTTGCAAGTTTCTCATAAAATCTTTCATCTCTATGAAGCCAATCTATTTCTGTTTTGTCTCCAACAGATTTAATCTTTTCTATAGAGCTTTTAAAAATTGGTTTGAGTGGATCATCATTAGTTTCGGACCCTTTAATTATTGGGATCCATTCATCTAAAAGATTTACACAAGTTCTTGCTAGTTTAGTTTTAGCCTGACCTCTTAGACCAAGAAGGTTAATACTATGATTTGAAAGGAATGCTCTTTCCACACTTGGAATTACAGTCTCTTCATATCCAATTAGATCAGAAAATACATTAACCCCCTTAGAGAGGTTATACCTTAAATTATCAGTAATTTCCTGATTCAAGGATTTATAAGTGTAGTCTGATGATTTTAATTCACCAAGTGTTTTGATTTTAGGTTTATTCATTATCTTAATTTTTGTCTTCTGTTTTTATCATAATCTTCAAATACCATTTCACTTAAACCGTCTAGACCAGTATAAAAAGCCTTCCCATTATTTACTTCTGAGAATTTTTTTACAAATGTTTGCAAGTAGGGATCACTGGCAATCATAAATGTTGTAATAGGTATATTGTTTTTTTTGGCAATTCTAGCCCTATTGTAACAATGATCGAGAATGAAATTGTCTAGACCAGCACTATTTTTATAAAACCCATCTTTTGTAAACATACAGCTGGGCTTGCCATCAGTTATCATAAAGATTTGTTTATTGTTATTCTTCTTTCTTCTTAAAATATCAAATGCTAGGTCAAGCCCTGCAACAGTATTTGTATGATACGGTCCTACTTTTAAATAGGGTAGGTCTTTAATACTAATTGGTTTTGCTTCATCTCCAAAAGATAAAATATCAATAGTGTCTTTTGGAAATTTAGTTTTTATGTATTCAACTAAAGCCATAGCAACTTTTTTTGCTGGAGTAATTCTATCCTCGCCATATAGAATCATACTGTGACTAATATCAATCATTAGCACAGTACTCATCTGAGAGTTGTGGTTTGAGTCCCAAACTACAATATCTTCTTTCTTAAGTGTTAAATAGTCTTCGCCAGATGAGATTATAGCATTTCTTAAACTCTCAGTCAATAATATTCTGTCAAGAGGATCTCCATATTCAAAACCTTTTATATTAAGATTATCATCAGATCCTGATGAAGAAAACTTTGTCCTATGATTTCCTTTTTTTGTCTTTTTCAGCTTACCAAATAGATGCTTCAGGACATGTTTTCTTAGAAGCCTTTCTGTCTTGGAGCTAATTTTAGTTTTCTCTTCTCCACTTTGTATTTGTTTGGTAATATATCCTTTATTTAAAAGATCATTAATAAAGTCATCAATGGTATAATTCTCATCTGTTAGTTGATATTCTTTATCTAACTCTCTTAGCCAATCGATTGCCTCGTCAAAGTCTCCAGAGGTATGAATAATAAGTTCCTTAAAAATATTAAATAGTTTCTCGAAAGGAGAAAGATTAGGTTCTTTGTAATTAGTGAACTTAAATGCAGATTTTTTCAATTTATCTAAGAAATTAATTTCAATTCAAATTAAACAAATAAAATTTATCTTAGAGTTTAACTTTACTATATTTAAATGATTTTTAACAATATTTAAATGATTGAAAAGGATTTTGTCAATATTGATAATTTCTTGTCTGAAGGAATTGTAAAATGGAATTCACCAAGTAATATTGCATTAGTTAAATATTGGGGAAAAAAAGATAATCAAATACCTCAGAATCCATCAATTAGTTTTACTCTGTCTAAGTCCTTCACAACAACTTCTGTAGAATTTAAACCTAAAAAAAATAAAGCCAATTCTATTGTTTTTGAATTTGGTGGTATTAAAGATCACGAGTTTGGTCAAAAAATTAAATTATTCATTAGTGATATTGAAAAATATTTTAGCTTTTTAAAAAATCATGATATTAATATAAAATCAGAAAATAATTTTCCTCATAGTAGTGGGATTGCCTCATCTGCATCATCAATGTCTGCATTAGCATCATGTCTAGTTGATATTGAAAAGTTAAATTCCAATCAACAAGATGATTCATATTATTTAAAAAAGAAATCATTTATAGCTAGGCTTGGTTCAGGAAGTGCATCTAGAAGTATAGAAGGGCCAGTCACTATTTGGGGTGAATCAAATTCTTATCCCGGAAGTTCCAATTTATTTGCAATTAACATCTCAGAAGATATTGATCAGATATTCCAAGAATATCAAAATACAATTCTTGTAATTGATCCAGGAGTTAAGAAAATATCAAGTTCGATTGGACATAAGTTAATGAATCAAAATCCATTTTCGAAAATAAGGTTCAGTGAGGCGAAAAAAAATATTGCTAGACTTAAAGATGTCTTTAAGTCTGGACATTTAGATGAGTTTATAAACATAACAGAGTCAGAGGCTTTAATGATTCACTCTTTGATGTTATCATCAAGTCCATACTTTATTTTAATGAAACCAAATACTTTAGAAGTTATTCAAAGAATCTTAGAATATAGAAGAGAAACTAAAAATCCAGTTTGTTTTACACTTGATGCTGGCTCAAATGTTCATCTGCTTTATCCTAATAATATTAAAAGTGAAGTAAAAAAGTTTATTGAAGATGAGTTATTAAAATTCTGTAAATCTAAGATGTGTATATACGATAGTCTTGGCAGTGGTTCAGCAAAAATTATATAATGGATAGTATCTCTTTTAACTCAAAAATCCTATTATTTGGCGAGTATGGTATTATGCATGATTCAGATGCTTTATCTATTCCTTATAAAAAATTTAATGGATTTCTTTCTAAATCAGATCTTCTATCAGAGGATTTAAAAATATCTAATAGAAATTTAGAATCTCTATATGAGTATATTATTCAAGAAGAGTATCTAAATGATATAATTAACACAGATAATTTAAAAGAGGAAATTGATTCAGGTCTATATTTTGATAGCAACATTCCAATTGGAAGTGGGCTTGGAAGTAGTGGAGCTCTAGTCTCTTCAGTTATATCAAGATATTCTAAAGTTGATCTAAAATCATTTTCTAATTCAGAATTAAAAAAAATTATGTCATTAGTTGAATCAAAATTTCATGGGAATTCCTCTGGGTTTGATCCTGCTGTATCATACTTTAATAAACCAATGCTATATTCAAATCAAAAAATAAAACCCATTGACAAAATAGCTTTTAAAGATTTTAAAGTCTATATAATAGACAGTCAAATAGTATCATCAACAAAAAAAATGATTAAGACATTTGAAGATAAAATGAGTGATAGTGAATTTAGACTTTTCTTTAATAGTAAGTTTATTAATAATAATAATCAATGTATTGAGCACATAATAAACACTTCTGAATTGTTTAGAAACTCAGTTAAAGAACTATCGAAAGACACATTTTATAATTTTCAGGAAATGATCCCTGAAAAAATAAAACATAAATGGAAAGAAGGGATAAAAAATGATTCATATTACATGAAACTTTGTGGTTCTGGAGGAGGAGGTTTCTTTCTAGCATATGATTTTGATAATCAAATAAATTCAAGTTTTTCTGAATTCAAGTTTTATCAGATATGACCGATATGGGTAAAGTCATAATTTTATTTGGTGTAAGTGGTTGTGGTAAATCTTTAATTGGGAAAAAATTATCTAAAGATTTAGAATTTAAATTTATTGAAGGAGATGATTTACACTCAAATGAAAATATTGAAAAAATGAATAATAACATTCCATTAAATGATAATGATAGAGAGATATGGATTAAAGATATTATTGCCGAGATAGATAGACTAAAGAACAAAAATGTTGTAGTTGCTTGCTCAGCTTTAAAAGAGGCCTACAGACAAGCACTGATAAATGGGGTTCATGTAGATATACATTGGTTCTGTCTTAAAGGAACCTTTGATTTAATAAAGAAGAGACTTGACAGCAGAGAAGATCATTTTTTTAAGTCTGATTTACTTGATTCTCAGTTTAATATAATTGAATATCCTGATTATTGTAAATTTATTGATATCACTGAAAGTCCTGATATTATTGTTGAAAAAATTAAATCTGAATTATAAATGACTAATTTTGGAATAATTGGAGTAGGTAGAATAGGGACAAGTTTAGCAAGAAATATGTCATCAAATGGCATCAAAGTTTCTCTATATGATAAAAGCTTTGATACATCTACAGATATTCAAACTCATTATTCAGAATTAGAATCTTCTTTAGTATTTAATGATATAAATAAATTTATTAGTTCTATCTCATTGCCTAGAAAAGTTTTAGTTCTAGTTCCATCTGGTCCCTCATTAGATGAAGTAATTTCTCTCTGTATTAAAAAACTTGATTCAAATGATATATTAATTGATGCAGGTAATACTAACCCAACTATGAGTTTTAAAAATCATCAAAAAATTAAATCAAAAAACTTATTATATCTTGGCATGGGTGTATCTGGGGGAGTTGAAGGAGTTCTTAAAGGCCCTTCAATAATGATAGGGGGAGATTTAAAGGCATTCAACGAAGTAAAAAATATTTTTTCTAAAATAACATCTAATACAATCAATAACTCAAAAAGCTTTGAATTATTCGGGGATTCTAACCAAGGTCATTTTGTTAAAATGGTTCATAATGGTATAGAATATGTTGAGATGCAACTTATTTCATCAATATATTACCTTATGATAAAATCCAATAAATACAAATATGATGATATTGCAAAAATTTTTAAAAAATGGAGCAAATCTGATTTGAATAGTTATTTACTTGAAATATCGTCTACCAAACTTCTGGAAAAAACAGGTGGTAAATTTTTATTAGATATAATTGACGATAAAGCTGATGATAATGGGACTGGTAGGTGGATGTTAAAATACGGAGTTGATCTTGGATGCTCATTGAGTATGCTAAATGCTGCCTTAGATTCCAGGTTTATATCAAAAAATAATAATGTAAGATTAAAGTTTAGTAATTCAATTAAAAAAGACATTAGGGAATATGACATAAACATTAACTCTTTAGCTGATGCATATAGTTTTTGTAGACTAATAAATTATGTTCAAGCATTCTTATTAATTGATTCTGCAAATCAAAATTATGGATGGGAAATAAGTATTTCAAAGACTTTAAATGTTTGGTCTAATGGAAGCATTATAAAATCAGATCTAATTAATACTTTATACAAAGATTATTCTGTTGATAATATCCTTGATGATAAAAAAATATTCAAAACTCTTAATAAACTTAAACCTGGACTGATTGATGTCTTGAATCTGTCATTAAAAAATGATGTATCTCTTCCATGCTTCAGTGAAGCATTGAGTTATATAAATCAAATCTCAAGCTTATCTCTTAGTACAAAATTAATTCAGGCTCAAAGAAACCAATTTGGATCTCACAAAATAAATATTAATTAATCAGGTATTAATTTTATTTTGATATAATATAAATTGTAGAGGCGCCATAAAGTTTTTTTCTTGTTTCAACTTTTTCAAAACCTGTTTTGTAAAGCATCTCTATAAATTTATTTTTTGGAGGAAATTTTTTTGTAGAATCTAATAGATAAAGGTATGCTTTTGTTTTTCCTGAAAAAATAAAAGCAATTATTGGAATATATATACTAGTTATTATCTTATAAAAGAACTTAATTATTGGATTTTCTGGGACTGAAGTTTCAAGTATTATTAGCTTTCCATCTCTTTTTAAAACTCTATAACTTTCACTTAAACCTTTTTCTAAATTACTAAAGTTCCTAACTCCATATCCAATTGATACAATATCAAAGTGATTATCTTCGAAAACTAAATTCTCAGCTTCACATGTTTTAAGAGCTATATTATCAATTTTTAATTCGTCAATTTTTTTACGCGCTATTTTAAGCATATTACCTGATACATCAACACCCTCAATCTTTGAGCCATTAATTTTACTCAGGTTTATTGCAATATCCCCAGTGCCAGTAGCAATATCAAGAATTTTTTTAGGGGATGAATATTTTGCAATTTCAGCTATTTCTTTTTTCCATTTAGAATGATTTTTAAAAGTCATTAAATCATTCATAAAATCATATTCACTAGATATAGATTCAAAGATATTCTTTATATGTAAAAAATTTGAGGATTTGTTATTATTCATTTTTATCTTATGGATTTAATAAACGAATCTATTGAATCGATTCCATTTTCATGAAGATTTTTTATAAATGCAGATCCAATAATTGCTCCTTTAGAATAATCAACTGTAGCATTAAATGTCTCTTTATTTCCAACTCCAAAACCAATTATTCTTGGTGTATTTAAGTCCATTTTTTCAATTCTTTCAAAATAATTTATTTGTTCAGAGCTAAAAGAATTTTTTGAGCCAGTTATACTAGAAGAACTTACCATATAGATAAACCCTTTAGAAATCGAGTCGATCTTTCTAATCCTCTCATCTGAAGTCTGTGGAGCTATTAAAAACATATTATAAAGTTTATTCTGTTCAAAAATTGACTTGTAATTTTCTAAATAATAATCAATTGGCAAATCAGGTATAATTAATCCATCAATTCCAATCTCATTACACTTTTTACAAAATTTTTCAACACCATATTGAAGGATAGGATTAAAATACCCCATTATAATTAATGGAATGGAAACCCTATCTCTTATATCTTTTAATTGATTAAACAGTATGTCTGTATTCATCCCATTATTTATCGCACTCATAGAGCTATCTTGAATTGTGGGACCATCTGCAAGGGGATCACTAAATGGAAGGCCTATTTCAATCATATCAACACCTGATTCTTGAAGCTTAATAATGATATCTGCAGTATCATTAAGATTTGGGAATCCTGCTGTAAAGTATATTGACAATAACTTTCCTTCTTCTTTTAATTTCTTGTCTATTCTATTCATTATAAATTAAAATAATCAATGTATGTGTTTAAATCCTTGTCGCCCCTTCCAGAAAAGTTAACAACTATTATTTCATTAGGTTTAAAATCTAAATATTTAAATGCAGCAAAAGCATGGGCAGTTTCTATTGCAGGAATAATACCCTCAAGTTTAGAAACTTCTAGACCTGCAAGCATAGCATCACTATCTGTTATTGACATAAAATCGGCTCTTTTGCTTTCAAGTAGATGAGCATGAAGAGGGCCTACACCTGGATAATCCAAGCCAGCAGAAATGGAGTAAGGTTCAATTATTTGTCCATCTTTAGTCTGCATTAATAATGTTTTACTTCCATGAATAATACCAGTTTTTCCAAGAACTGATGTTGCAGCACTTTTTCCAGATTTAACACCTTCTCCAGCTGCTTCAACGGAAATAATTTTTACTTTTTCATCTTCTAAATAATGATAATATAATCCAGCAGCATTGCTTCCACCTCCTATATTAGCTATTAAATAGTCAGGGCTTTCAGTTCCCTCTTTTTCATATAACTGTGACTTAATCTCTTCTGAAACTATAGATTGAAATTTAGCAACCATATCTGGATAAGGATGAGGGCCTACAACTGAACCAATTATGTAGTGAGTTGTTATAGGATTATTGATCCAATCTCTAATTGCTTCATTGGTGGCATCTTTAAGTGTCTTACTTCCTGATTCAGCAGCTACAATACTTGCACCTAACATTTTCATTCTAGCAACATTAGGAGCCTGCCTTTTGATATCAACAGCACCCATATATATTACACATTCAATTCCTGCTAATGCACAAACTGTTGCGGTTGCAACTCCATGTTGACCAGCTCCTGTTTCAGCAATAATTCTTTTTTTTCCTAATCTTTTAGCAAGTAAAATTTGACCAACTGTATTATTTATTTTGTGTGCACCCGTATGACACAAGTCTTCTCGTTTAAAGTAAATCTTACATTTATATTTCTTTGACATTCTTTCAGCAAAATACAATGGAGTAGGCCTCCCTACATAATCCTTTAAAAGCTCATTATAATCCTCTTTGAAATTTGGATCATTAATAATCTCATTATAATTTTTTTCTAATTCGTCAAGGTTTGGAAATAGCATTTCAGGTACAAAAGCACCACCATAGTTTCCATAAAACCCCTTTTTATCAACTGTATATTTCATTTTTTATTATTTCTATGAAAGTTTTTAATTCATCAATTTTCTTTAAATAGTTGTCATCCTCAAATCTACTATTAACATCAATACCATAAATAGGAAGACCCATTTCAAATAGCTCAATTAGTGATTCAATAGAATGAAGTCCTATTCCACCACTAATAAAGAAATTCTTTTTTAGGTCATACTTTTTTAAATTTTTCCAATTAAATGACTTTCCGGTTCCACCAGGAAGTTCTGATTTTGAGTCAAATAAAAATAAATCACAATAATTTTCATAGTTCCTCAAAATGCTAAAATCAAAATTATCATCTACTCTAAACGACTTAATGACCTGTGTCCCTGTATCTAAAATCTTTCTACAAAATTTTGGTGATTCATCACCGTGTAATTGAACACAAGCTAAATTATGCTCATTAATTTTATTAATTATATTTTCAGTGTCTGAATTAAAAAAGACACCAGTTTTTTTAATCTCTTTATTAAGGCTTGGGGTTAAACTCTTCACGTATCTAACTGATTTTTCCCAAAAAATATGACCAATATAG
>Ga0114933_10005963_pt1 | contig 10940 bp, 15 predicted proteins | sample 4SBtaG_FD_89691 | JGI IMG/M metagenome (GOLD analysis project Ga0114933, IMG submission 89691) | Deep subsurface microbial communities from Kolumbo volcano to uncover new lineages of life (NeLLi) - 4SBTROV12_W25 metaG | ecosystem: Environmental > Aquatic > Marine > Volcanic | place: Kolumbo... | reverse complement strand
GGTATACTGAGGTTCGCTTGACGTAAAGGTGGTGCCATAATGATTAGGCTAACCCCAATACTTGGTTCTCTTTGTATCCAGCTATCATCCATACCGATAGCTACCTCTCTGTTTATACTGTCCTACTCTCCCTACATTATATAAGGCGTGGCCTGTTAAACAAACTGAGCTTCAAAGTTGCAGGTCTTCGTGCGTTTGGTGGGTGGTATGCCGAAAGAAATATGAGCTAAACCGACAAAAGAGGTATCAACATACCACCTTTCACCCTTAACCAAATACTATTAACATCACCATCCATAACATCATAAAGAAAGCGAACAGCATATACCATTCAGCTTCATTAACATCTCGACTCATACTTTAATTACCTTCCTTATAATTCTACTCACTTGGTTAGATAACTGTGAGGTGTCTTCTAAATATATATAGTTGGTAAACATATCTTTCATTCTCCATTCTCGTGAACCTTGTATACCTAATTGTATTATATTCCATCCTTGAGATTCTAAATGTCGAACACATTTCTTTGTATGGGATGAGGCTGTATCACCTCTATATTTATCAGCTGATGGTTCACCATCTGAGATAACAATCATAAGTTTGTTACTACTCATAGATGGTGTTTCACTTTTAACTTTATCAGCTGAAGCTAAAAGAGCTATACCATCTCTGTTCTCACTACGTGCTCTCATAGCACCCATAGCTTTCATATCAGTTTGATATGTTGGTGACCAATAAACAGACATGTTAGTAGTTCCTAAACTATCCCAATCATAACCGTCAGCTGTGTGACCAAACACCCATAAGTTGAGAGCTTGGTTATCTTTAAGAGATTCACGTAGTGCAATAGCACAGTCACGTGCGTGTCTCATTTTACCATAACCCATACTACCTGACTCATCTACTAAGAGACATACATCTAATGGTTTGTCTTCGTCAATAATAACATTCTTAAATAAATCCTGTCGGCCGAGAGGTATTTTATGTAACATCTTTTTATCTAACTTACCTCTTCGTTGGTTACGGATAGTATGTATCTTAGTATCACCATATAATTGTATACGCTTTTTTAATGAACTGATGTGGGGTTTAACCCTACTCACTCCAGCCTCATACTCTGATACATTGGTGTCATTACTTCTCTGTTTAACCCATGTGACTTTGGTTGAATGTCTTAAACCGAGAGCTTTATCACCTTTATACTCTGACTCTTCATAGTCTGAGTCTTCTAAGTCTCGGATGGCTTGCGATAAAGATTCTGTAATAGTATCTTTTAGTCTATCATAGTCGGCTAACTCACCTGAATGAGCATCAATACCTTTATCCATAACTCTTTTTTCTCCAAAGCGGTCCATTCTCTTAGCTTCAGCTAACTCATTCTCCATTAAACGGTCTAACATAGATTGTATATCATCAGTAGATAATTCTTTTTCTACACCACTCTCTTCGTATGAAGAAAGAATTTCGTCTAACTTCTCAGTTGCACGTTCTAATACCTTTTCTGTATCGGATTCCTTTGTCCTTTCTGCTTCTTCAACAGCTAACTGACGCATATAATGATAAACTGCTTCTATTGAAGTGAGACTATTTTCTCTACTATCGAGTGCATTCTTTATAGCACGGGCAAAGAATTGAATATGCTTTGCATGTTTCTTTCTTCGTTCGGTTGTAATACTTTCGGGGAACCTCACCATAGCTAAAAATGTATTGAGAACATCACCAAACTGATTTTTACACTCGTCTAAATCCTGACCGTGTTCGGAAAAGTAATGTTCTTTTACTTTTTGTATATAAGATACATAACCAGCGTGAGATTTAGCTAACTGAGATTCTATATACTCATCTTCTATGATGTTAGCTATACTATGTATCAATCTACTCTCAGCACCGGATAAGTTATGTTGGACTCTAAAGTCTCTTTCCCATTTAAGTAATGGTTTAGTGTGAACTAAGTGTAACTTCTCATGAATTGAGAGACCAGCTACTACATCTAAATTGTCATCATTCTGTTCTAAGAGAGAACCATCAACAAATATTTTATTGTTGTTTATATCTGAATAACTACCTGATGTAGAGTAGTTTAATATATGTTTCACAGTTGGGTCTACTACTTTACACAGAGAATCTAAATGTCTTTTATGTTTTAACAAACGAGCTTCTCGGTCTGTTTGACCACTTGACCAACCACCACCCCACATTGAGGTGCCACCACCGAACCAGCCACCACCACCCCATGTGTAGCCACTGCCCCTACTCCAGACATCACCGTGAGCTGAGACTTTTGGTGCAGGTGAACTGTATACCTTAGCTGATGAAGGGTGAATGAATGGGTCTACTGTAGTATATTTATTACCACAGGCTGAACAATTGTCGTGGCCATCTGACTCAGTCCAATCATCACAACCATAACAAAAGTCTTCGTCACTATCCTCAGTCCACTCGTCTACTGTATCGCCGTAATCCATTCTTCTACTCCTTTCACTTCGTCTTTATCCTCAGCTTTGAATTTAAACTCAAAGCATTTTAAACTTCTCTTTACAGAACCTACCACACAATTATAGATAAACATATCTTCAGTTGAGACTAAACCCTCTGCCATCTGAGATGCTTCATTTCTACTCATTGTAGGTTTCTCCGGTATTATAATATCACCATCTTTTAACAATCTACGCTTGTATGCACCAATATGTCTACCATTTACCTCAGTCTGAGGGAATACATCTCGGATGATGTGTCCACATACAGTTGGTTTGAAACCGAACTGAAGTAATGTTTTAGCTAACTGATGCCAATAAGTGTGCTTTCTTCTTAATATTTTAGTTTTCATTATTTTATACTCCGCATTTATCCTTGCACTGAGAAACCCCAATCACTCTCCCATACTCTGGATGACTTGAATGATACGAACTCTCTCAGTGTCGTCTCCACCTTGAACAGGGTAGAATGGTAAACAGGTATGTTTTAGTGCATCGACTAAAGGCATTCCATCTACTACAAACTCAGCGACAGCTAAACACATACGAGTTGAGACAGCTGTAGTTAGTTCGTCACTTTTATATAAGTCACGCACTCTCTTAGCAAAGTCTACAATCTTATCAGCGTTGTATTCATCTAACTGAGGACTTCTAATCATAATCAATTCTTTTTCTTTATGCGCAGGTAGATATTCTAACTCATATATACCACCTGTGAATCTATCTTTCCATGCTCGGTCTAAATCATGAGATGCACCGAGATACTCTCTACCTATATTAGCAGTAGCAAAAAAGAATGCTTCAGCACTAACATTAACTGAGTCAGCATCCTCACTCTCATCAAGAGCTAAATGCTTTTGTCCATCTAATACCGGCATGAGAATGTTAGCTAAGTCACCTGTTCGGTCACGTGTTACCTCATCTAACATAATAAATGAATTACCTTGAATAGCATTTACAAACCGAGAAGGCTTGAACCATGTGCCATCATCCTTATTATATTTTGTATCACCTAACAGTTTAGCTGAGGGATTCATAGTATCACCAAAGTTAAAACTATAAAAGTCTTTACCGGTGATATCAGCTAATATCTTACCGAGACTACTCTTACCACAACCTGATGGTCCTGTAATGAGAATGTTTTTACCTCGAAAGATATTTCTCAGCATAGTATAGAATGTTAAGTTATCTGCAAACTTAAACTCTTCGGGCACATTGACTGAGCCTTTCAGTTTAGACATTACTGTGTCTTTTTCCACTTCGACGGGTGGTTCCTCTTCAAGCATGGGGCTTTCCTCAGTTCGTTCTGTATCGAACAAACTGTCTAAACCCTCGTGTGTCGGTTTTTCTTCCATTGTATCTCCAGATGTATCATCCTTTATAAGCGTATCGGTGTCATCTCTCAGTTCGTGTGTCCACGCTGGGGCTGTCCCACGTGTCCATCTCTTAATTCCACGTGTATCTCTCTTCACGTGCCATACCATACCATCTCCACCTGCTCTCTCAGTCCACTCATCATACCATGTGGCTGACTGAGATGGGGATGGTCTTCCTTCTCTTCTACTCATAGTTCACCTGTAATGTAATCATCTACTAAACAGTGTTCGCATGAATATTTATTCACTTCATGTCCACCTGTGTCATATGTTGAATACTGTCCACAGTCTACGCAGTTCATCAGTTCGGTCTCCTTCTTCTTATCAGTTTACGGTCTACACGGCTTCGGTCATATCCATATGTCCTGTCTCCGTGCACACCAAATGTTTCTCCTTTGACTTCGTATTTACGAACTGTGTTTTGTATACGGGCTACGTCATTGGGTTCCATTGTGCTGAGTGCATCTACAAACTTAGCGATGTGTTGTCCAACACTCCACGTGTTATCTTCTACATCAGTGTAGATTGAGCTAAGGAATTCTCTCAGCACTCTGAACCTTTTATCATCAGTGGACCCAACACTCAGTAATGGTAACTTATCTGTGTGCTGAGTCATATAATTATTAAACTTTACTACTGCATCCATCTTCTCAGTCCTCCCATCCCATAATCTTTGAGATGTTCCACTCTGAGGCGTATGCAGGTAGGTCGAGGTCTTTACCTAAAATCATGGTAACACCTCTCTGAACTGAGTGAATGTATCGAAGTGGTATGGATATAATCCATTGTTCTTTACATTCCTGAAGTATGTCTCAGTTGCACGTATCTTACGTGCTTTGATTTCTGAACCGTCTCGGTTCGGTGTAGCCTGAGACAGCTGTTGTAGCTGTTTGGCTGTCATTTGTTTTAGCATGTTAGCTAAGTCGTCGATTTGAGTCATACCATTACAGAGTAGAAGCGCTATTTAAGCATTTCGGTGGTGCTCGTGCTTGGACTGAGAAATCGGGGTAGCTGAGAGATAGTTTTATATACTGAGGGCTCTCTATATTAACTATATTAAGATATAGCTTTATTATGCTATAGTATTGCTACAAGTAAAGAGATTAGTAGAGCTATGCTAAGTAGCGCTTAATTTCTTTATAGAGCATTCTTAGTAGAGCATTATTAATATAGAGTAAACATATACTTCTACTACAGTTTGAGCACGAACACATTTCGGCTCAACTGAGAGTTTTTTATAAGCTCAACTAAGCAAATCCCAATTACTCACCGAGAGGGTGCGACGTAGAGCTTATTTTCTCACCCCCGCTGTCCGACCAACTGAGACATTTTCTCACTTAGCGCTACTGTGAGCTGAGAGCTTTCTCACGCTGACTGTGGGCTCGACTGAGATACACCGGCTGAGAGATAAATAGAGCTGAACTGAGAAAAACCTAGGGTGCAAAAAGTACCTAGGATTTTTTTTAAAAATATGGATGAGCCCCTGACTTATATACTAGCGCTAGTAAGGCATTCCTTCCTCGATGTTTTTGCATTCGTTAACGGAAGTCAAGGGGCGTCAAAATAAGGTGGGTAGGAGGGTTTAATGTATACCTCCAAACGCATTATGCCACTACATAGTAGATGCGTTACCAGTTAAGCATTCCTCCACCAGTCGGTTCTTGGTTTGCTTACCCTGTGCCTTAGCTCGTGGCGAGCTTATTCGGCCATACCCGATAAAGAGGAGCTACCTCTTTAAACATAATATGGCGGGGGAATCGCCCCCGCTACGTGTTTACTTGTTTACCGCTGTGTTCAGCGTTTTATAGAAGTCCAGCTTTTTTCATAGCTGTCTTCAAATCGGCTTCTGATATCTTTCCAGATTGCATACCTGCAACAATAGAATCAACAGATGGTCCTCGATTTTGTTTACGTCCTCCTTGAAGAACGTCTACTTGCGAAGCAACCATAGATGCGAATTCGTCTTGTGCTTTTATGACATCTGCTATAGCTATCATAGCGTCATACTTTACACCGGTTGGGTATCGGTCGGACTTGCCGACTTTTGTAATACCCAAATGGTCAAGAAGACCACTTACAACTTTTTCATCCTTTGGAGCCCAAAGGTAATCCATTTTGGCTTTACTCATACTATACCAATAGAGGGTGTCTATTTAAGATTAACCCCTGCTTACTATTTGTCTGAGTTTTAGATTCTCAAAGACGTCTGGATTAGATAACTGAATCTCAGTTGCCATTTCTAAATGTTTTCCTCTGCGACCAGCGCCGACAGGAATCATTTCTTTATATAAACCATACTTACCGTATGGAGTTGTGCCGACTTCAACGAAGTATTCGACAGTCTCAGCTCGGGCTTGCCAAGGCAAACCACTCTTAATCTCTGTTACCATAATAGTATATAGTCGAAGCTCCTTTTACCATTTGCGGTGGTTCTCATCGTCGTGAAGGGTTTTAGAGTTGGAGGGGGTATTTAAAGCGGTATACAAAAATTGAAAAAATCCCTAGGGGTTTTTGGGCACGTCACAAATCAAACCGTTTCCAGTCAGGATTTGCGAACGATAACCAACTAACATAATGCTAACACAGTTTTTAGAATTGATTACATGATACAGAACGGAGGGAAGTGTCGTGAGTGAGGTTAGTTTGAGAGAAGGCTTAAAGTTTAATTTAAGCTAGCACCTAAACAAGTGACTAACCGCAGAATGTCAGAGGGACATGTGCGCGTTGTTCAAGGTAATGTTCTAATCCATTGTATTTCGATTGCGTGTGATTATTCCGTGCCCGTCTCTATAGAGAGTTCATGCATAGAACCATAATGAGAGGTCGGGGTTCGGCCCCTGAAACCTCTCTATAATACCAATAGGGTAAGGCTATTTAACCCTTTCCCCGTATGTAACGACATCCTGAGCGTATACGTCTCCGTATTCCCAACTGCCGTATGTCATGGGTGATTTAACAGCACAAAACCATCGTGTGTAATTAACATGACCCATTAGAGCTTTCTTAAAATTCTCATCCTCTTTAGCTGGAGTCTGATACTTTTTTAATACTCGCCACTCAAAACCACTGCTTGAGTCTTTCCAAATCTCATATGGGTTATCAACCTTTACAGTTTTACCACATGGATTCTTTCCTTTGCCTTTTGCATAATCTTGTCGGGTTATTCTCCCGCATGTTCCTTTGACCATACATAACAATAGTTACCCTACATATATACTTTGTGGTGGTTTCTCACGACGACGTAACGTATTTTCTATATAGGAGTATATAAAGCGGTATCATCCCGCGTGCAAAAAAAAACCTAGGGAATTTTTGGGCATTTTTAGAAGTGCCCAGCTTCAGAGGTGTTTATGCAAAACGGTTAATAATATCCAGATGCTTCTAAAAACTTCTCTTTATCAAAATGGGTATTGTGCTTTGCGCATTCATTGGCAAAGTCGTTTATCATATCCATCTCGGCGCCGTGCTTGTTTAATAGCTCGGCTATAGCTCTAAAGTGTTTTCTTGTCATTTCTTACATCCTCCGCAAGTCCTAACTTGATGGCCTTTAATTGGTCCATCACTCCAGAATCGATTTGATTCTTTTGTATCGTCCTGCGTGGAGCACGACGAAATCTAAACTCATTTCTAATTTCTTGTATTTGTCTCATAATTATCCAATAGCATACCTCTATTTAATACTTTGCGTGAGGGTCATCTTGCTCGTTTTTTAATACAGCAAGAAGAGCCTCAGCAAGAACCTCATCATACCAGTCAGCACTATTTTCATCACGCCAAAAACCTTTACTTTTTGCTAACTCATAACGTATGGCTTGAAGGCCAGTAATAACTTGACTTCTCAACATTACCAAGCACCTAACTCCATTATCTTTTCTGCAATTTTTTGCTCATTGATTGGGTTCTCTCCGTTTTTAGTAAAAGCTAATTCCATGCCTATACATAAAAGGAAATCATCCCATACCAGATGATTGTGTTTACTCATCGAACACCTCAAAGGCTTCACAAAAGCTTACAACAATTGTAAATAAAAACATTACAAAAACAAATGTTTCTATTACCATTCTTCATCACCTGTCCAAAAGGTTGCGAACATTTCACTGTCGCAATCCTCACACAATCCGCCAAAAAGCTGGCGTTCTAACCCGCAGTCTTCACAACTGTCTATTCTGTTATCGGTCATTCTTTTACCTCTAATATAGTATAGGTGGGGGTTCTTATACCACTTTCGGTGACCCCTATCGTCGATAACCTAAAAAACCTAAATAGGGGTATATAAGGCAATAAATCCCGCTCGCACTTTTTGAAAAAATTTCCTAGGGAATTTTTTGGATTCCCCTTTATATACCCTATTCTAGGCTTGCTCGTGTATCTGGTCGATGATATCGTGAACAATGTCCAGCATACCGCTTCGAGTAATTACATTATCCTGTCCGTATCTGTTTTTACACATTTCGCGCCATTGGTCTCCATCAATACTAATTTTGAATTCCATTTATTCCACCTCCCTTCTTATCTTGAGTATAGTCAATAATCAGTGTTACTATATCTTCTTTCAGTTCATCCGTTAAAGTTTGAATAGGTAAGTCATAAATCCATTCTATAACATATGCTCTATTCATTTATTCCACCTCTCTTAATTTCTTACCTTCAGCTTTTCCAGCTTCAACCTCGTCTAAAATTTCTTGTAATCTTTTGATAACATGAGTTCCCCAATTCCTTTTTTCGTGACCATTAAGCATACTAACATCAGCCAAATAACTTATTTGACCGATTAAGTGGTGAAATGCATTAGACTCATTTCTTAACTGTTCACGGCTCAAAGCGTCGGCTTCGTATGCTCTCTTAACATATGTTTTGACGTTCATTAATCATACCTCTCATAAAAGCAATCGGCACATAGTTCTGTGTCGTAATGTCTTCCCCTGTGTGATGCTACTGCATCTTTACAATCTTGACACATAATTGTGTCTTCTTCAAAACCTTTTTGAATTAAAGATAGTCTGAACGCTTCAGCGGGTGTTTCTGACCAGCTCATGCGTGGAACCCCTGAAAGTGGTTCCAACATAGTTGGGAGTTGAGTAAGAAGTAAGTCACGGTGTGACCTTCTAACTTTTTGTTTTGTGCTTTGCATTCTGCACATTCGAATAATGGCTGTCCATATTTGGACTTCTGACCGGTTGGTATCATTTGTAATTGTTTCATATTTTACCTCTATTATACCTATAGCGAGCAATCATATATAACTATGGGTGAGGGGTATCGTCGAGACAGTAGAAAACCTAAACAGGGGTATATAAGGCGTTAATTTCCGCTCACGTTTTTTGAAAAATTTCCTAGGGGATTTTTTGGTTTTGTTTATAAAGGGGCGTCCAGCTGTCTCTGTGGCGGCTGGACTGGGGTTGCGTCGCTACGTTTAACGCTCGGGCAGACATTAAGCCACCGGCCCTTCGCCTTCACTTGTCAGGCGACCCCTATTGTCCCCCATGCTGGACAGTTTATTAGACTGACTCATACACTAGCCACTTCCAAATGGTGCACCTACTCCTTCGGCCACATCTTACAGTGTTGGGGGACTCATGGAATGTATTGGGTCGGCGCAATACTATTTTGCTATTTTCATTTTCCGACCCTTTACCGTAAATAATTTTACAGTTTTCTTGTTGCGAATGATACGCCTACTAACCATGTTAGTAAACTTGATTGATATTTATTCATTTTTTTTATCACCTCTTTTTCCTCTGTATTACCAATAGGGAATGCCTATTTAAGGATTGCCCTCAATTGTCGGACCATAGTCCAAGTTTTTCCAGTCATCCTTTTTGGGCTTCCGCCGGTTTTCCATTTGCTCATACTATACCATACAGTGTGAACATATATAACTATGGGTGACCTCTATCGTCGATAACCCCAATATCCTATACGGGGGTATATAAAGGGTATAATCCCGCTGCCCATATCTGGGCCTAGGGATAAAATACCTAGGGGGGTATGTGAGAGGGCCACCCCCCTTATATAGGGGTGCCTATTACCTACTTACTAGAGATGCCTTCTACCTCGAACCCATCCCACACATGACCATTACCATCTTTACCCCAAAGATATTTACTACCACCATTGTAGTGGACTAAATGATAAACGTTACCGCGAGCATCTACACCCCTGTGTATTACTGTATATCCCTTAAACTTATGTGCCATTACTTACTCCATGTGCTGTGTCTGGTAGTAGTAGCTATAGTAGATGTTTGTCTCCATATGTGCTGTGCTACTATACGTGCTATGACAGCCTTGTTGTGTGCTATGACTTGCTTTTGTGTTATTGTTTGTGACATTCTTAACCTCTGAATATACAATAGCTATGTTATATATATAGTTATGGGTAAGTGATTAAGCACACATTTGTATTATGTAGAAAGGGGTATATAAAGGATATAATCCTGCTCATTGTTTTGCATGTCTTCACACACCCCCCGTCTAAACGACGAAGGCCCCCACCGACCACACATATAGGCTAGGGGGGTTAACAAATCGAGTGAAATTTTGAAAGTCATTATATAGCTATATATAGATAGAGTAGTAACACTATTAACAACAATATTAAGCTCTATAAAGCACTTCTCAGTTTATGGCACAGAAACCCTTATATACTTCAACAGCGTAAAAATAATTGTATGACAAAAAGTACGCAAAACTCCATAAAATGGACATGTAATGAAATCAGGGATTTGCTATTAGCCAAGAACAAAGCGTATGGCGATAGTGCATTAGAACCTGACAATATTTTTAGTAAGCTCGACAATGCACAGGCTATCTGTGCACGTATCGATGACAAGCTTTCACGTATCAAAAACGTGGGACTTGATGATAAAACAGAGGACACACTTGATGACCTCATTGGATATTTAATCCTACTCAAAATTGCGCGGGAGCATGGCGGCAGCAAGACCACATTATGGACTAGCTGTACTTGTGAACATGGGTGGCATAACTGTGATTGCGATACAGGGTACGTGCCTCCATGGAGCTTAGAGCTAGAGAAGGATGTAGAAGTTAAGGTGTTCGTTTCTGACCCCGGAGACGAAATGGAGCCT
>Ga0114933_10005962_pt1 | contig 10940 bp, 5 predicted proteins | sample 4SBtaG_FD_89691 | JGI IMG/M metagenome (GOLD analysis project Ga0114933, IMG submission 89691) | Deep subsurface microbial communities from Kolumbo volcano to uncover new lineages of life (NeLLi) - 4SBTROV12_W25 metaG | ecosystem: Environmental > Aquatic > Marine > Volcanic | place: Kolumbo... | reverse complement strand
TTGGCGGCGTTGAGCACCGTCCGCGCCTCTGCGCAGGTGAACGCGCCCTCGTCGAGGTAGACGTCGCAGGCGTCTGCGAGCCCCCGCTCGGCCGCGGCCGGCACCATGCGGGTGGCGACCTCGTGCACGTAGCCCGCGCGGTCGTCGGCGTATTCGAGCGGGACCGCGTGGGCGCCGAGGAGCGACGTCGTAACCCGAAGCAAACCCTCCGAGGCGACGCGCCGCGCAACTGCGAGGTGCCGGAGCTCGTGCTCGGTCTCGAGGGCGTAGCCGCTCTTGATCTCGACACTCGTGACGCCGCGGGCCCGGAGGCCGCGGGCTCGGGTCGCGGTGGCGGCGAAGAGCGCGTCGTCGGAAGCGGCGCGGCTCCAACGGACGGTCGCCTTGATGCCGCCGCCGGCCGCTGCGATCGACTGGTAGTCCTCGCCCGCCATTCGCCGAGCGAACTCGTCGACCCTGGACCCGGCGAAGACCAGGTGCGTGTGCGGGTCGACCAAGCCGGGCAGAAGCACCCGGCCTCCGGCGTCGATGGAGCGCTTCGCGCTCGGTGCGTCGTCCGAAGGCCCGACCCAAACGATGCGGTCACCTCGCGTGGCGACCGCGCCCCGGTCGATGATCCCGAGCGATGTGCCTGCGCCGTCGCAGGTCACCACCCGGGCCTCCCGCACGACCAGGTCGATGTCCGGATCCTCCATGGCCACCCCATAGCACGGTACATTCCGGCCATGGTCGAGTCGGTCGAACGGGTGCGGATCGAGCGAGACCTCTTCCGCGGGCTCCTGGCCCTCGGTGCCGCCGACGACCCGCGACCGCTTCTCGAGGCTGCGCTGCGTCGGGTCGTGGACGCCACCCGGGCGAGGCAGGGCTACGTCGCGCTCTATGGCTCCGGTGAACTCGACGCCGAGCCTGCGTTCTGGCTGGCCCACGATTGCACGGCCGACGATGTCGCGGAGCTGCGCAGCCGACTGAGCCGCGGCATCGTGCGGGACGCGCTCGAAAAGGGTCAGACCATCAGCACGGCCGCGGCGATCGAGGATCCGCGCTTCATGAACCTCGAGTCCGTGTCCCTGCGGGGGATTCGTGCGGTGCTCTGTGCGCCGATCGCGGACGTCGGTGTGGGGGTGTTCTACCTTCAGGGCCGTCCCGAGCCGGGGCCCTTCGATGAGGCCGACCGTCGGCTCGTCGAGGTGGTGGCGAAGGAGATCGCTCCCTACGCTCAGCGGCTCTTGGTGGCGCGGAGCACGGCGAGCGACCCGACCGCGGAGCTGCGAGCGACGCTGACCGGGCTCGAGGAGATCGCCGGTCGCTCCCGGGCGCTGGCAGGGGTCTTTCGGCAGCTCTCCCTGGTGGCACCGCTCGACGTCACGGTCCTCATCCGAGGGCCGTCGGGCTGCGGCAAGACCGTGCTGGCACGTGCGATTCACCTGAACGGCCCCCGCGCCGGAGGCCCCTTCATCGAGCTCAACTGCGCCGCCTTGCCCGACTCGCTGATCGAGAGCGAGCTCTTCGGAGCGGAGCGAGGCGCGCACTCCACCGCGGACCGGCGCATCGACGGCAAGGTCGTGGCGGCCGGTGGAGGCACGTTGCTGCTCGACGAGATTGGCGAGCTCTCGATGAGCGCTCAGTCGAAGCTGCTCACGTTCCTTCAGAGCAAGACTTTTTACCGTCTCGGATCGACCGTCCCCGAGACCGCCGATGTGCGGGTCTTGGCGGCCAGCCACGTCGACCTCGAGGAGGCCGTGCGGGAGAAGCGCTTTCGGGCCGACCTCTACTATCGGCTCAGCGTGATCCCGATCCCGATGCCGCCGCTCGAGGACCGCGCCGACGACGTGGAGCTGATCGCCGAGCGGGTCCTGCGGCGCGCCGCGGCCCGACACGGCCTCGGCGCGCTGCCGCTGGCGCCGAGCGCGTTGGCCGCCCTGTCTGCGAGCGCTTGGCCGGGGCAGGTCCGCGAGCTGGCCAATGTTCTGGAGGCCGGTTTGATCCGCGCGGCGGGCGCGTCTGCGACTCGAGTCGAGCAGGCTCACCTCTTTCCCGCCCTCGCGGGCGAACCTGAGGCCGCCGAGAGCTTTCACAACGCGACGCGCGCGTTCCAGCGTCGGTTGGTCGAGCGCGCCCTCGTCGCGGAGGCATGGAACGTCTCCGCAGTGGCTCGACGCCTCGATCTTTCCCGCTCGCGACTCAACGCGCTGATCCGTTCCTTCGGGCTCGTTCGGCCGTGACCTCGGCTCCGCAGATCGACGGCTACGTCGTCGAGGAGCGGATCGGTGAGGGGGCCCACGCCACGGTGTGGGCGGCGACGGATGAGCGAGGGGTGGCGGTTGCGATCAAGGTTCTCCGCCCGGGTGAGCGTGAGACCACGTTGAGGCGCTTCGAACGAGAGGCGTCGGTTCTCGGGGCGCTCGACCACCCGAACATCGTGCAGCTCCGCGCTTCGGGCACGACCTCGGCGGGGGTTCCGTTCCTGGTCATGGAGCGTCTAGCGGGGCCGACCCTCCGAGAGCGGGTCGGCAGCGCGGGACCGCTCGGGGAGGTCGAGGCTTGGTCGGTGCTCGCAGAGATCGCCGACGCGGTCTCTGCGGCCCACGCGGACGGTGTGCTGCACCGAGACTTGACGGGCGCCAATGTGATCTTCGACGCCGAAGGTCGACCTCGCTTGTCGGACTTTGGGCTCGCGAAGCGAGACGCGGATCCGGCGGTCAGCCGTGATGGGGCCAGCACCGGTACGCCCGCCTACATGGCGCCGGAGCAGTGGTGGGGGGCGAACGTGGATGAGCGCACGGACGTCTACGGGCTCGGTGCGTTGCTCTACGAGGCCCTCGTCGGGGTCCCTCCCTGGCACGGCGAAGAGGCGGCGACCTTGATCCACGAGGTCGCGACGTCGTCGCCCAAGCCGGCCTCCGAGCGGGGCGTGCACGTACGCCCCGAGGTGCAGGCGTTTCTGGATCGCTGCCTCGCGCGCGAGCCGGCGGAGCGGCCGCCTGATGCGGCCGCCTTCTCTCGTGAAGGCGCCACCGTTTTTGGTGTCGCGCGGGGCCGTGGCGAGCCCTGGTTCTGGGGCGGCGCCGTTCTGCTCGCCGCGCTTCTCCTCGGCTACGGTGGCTCGCATCAGCCGCTCGACTGGCTGTACGAGTCAGGCATGGCTGGCTTCGGGGTCCTTGCGATGTTCCTGGCCGGGGTCGGGATCGCGGTGCGCCGCCCGGGCGCGCGCTGGCTCTCGCCGCTGCTCCCGCTCATCGCCGGGGCGCTCGGCTTCGCTACGGGTATGCGCATGGTCGGCCAGCACGTCGCCGGCTTGGCTCCCGAGGCACGGTTCGAGACCTTTCACTACGGCGTCGCGGAGGCGTCCGCGTCGCTCTTTCTCGGTGCGGTGAGCTCGGCGGCCCTCGCGGCCTGGGTAGCGGTTCGGGAGGGAGACGGGCGCCCCCGACTCCGTGCGGTCGATGGCCTGCTGGCGGCGCTCACGCTGGCGGCGGGCGTCGTGGCCCTCGACGTGGGCGCCCTGCTCACGTGTGCGCTGGCCGGCGCGCTGATCCTGCGTGGGGCGCGCCGGAGACCGGCGAGCGCCCTGGCCGCGGGGGCCGCGGTGCTCGCGCTCGGTGCGGCGAGCTGGGTGCGGACCGTCAGCGAGGCCTCGCGCCTCTTTGAGCTGGAGTCGCTCGACCGGGGGGCGCGTGCGCTCGAGATCGCGCGGCTCGATCGCGTCGAGACGTCGGTCCTCGGGGCCACGGGCGTGGCGGTCGTCGCGGTGCTCGCCCTCGCCCCCTGGAGGGGCGCTCGCGCGTGGCCTCGGCGTCGCCTCTGGCTCGCGGTGACGAGTGCTCTGCTGACGGCTGGGGTGGTTCTTTTGCCTTGGCGTTCGATGACCACCGGCAGACGCGAGCAGCGGTCGGCGCTGAGCGGCCAGTTTGGGATCTGGTCGGAGCTCGATCCACCGAGGGGAGAGGGGACCGCGATCGCGCACCTCGGGTTGAGTCTTCAGATCGGACGCCGCCGGGTCACGATCAACGGGGCGCCCGTGATGCCCACACGGGGCTTGGAGAGCGAGACGGGCCGCTCCGTGATGGCCCAGGCGCTCGCGGCTCGACTGGTGTTGGGTGAGGCCCCAGAGCTGGTGCTTGCCGCCGACCGGGAGACGCCGTGGCGAACCGTCGAGCGCGCGCTCCGGGTGGCCGCCGATCTGGGGGTCCGCGACGCTGAGGTCCTGCTGCAGCCTGGCGCTCGCGTCCGCACGCCGGCTTCAGCGCCGCCGGAGGCCTTTGTCGTGCTGCCCCGCGACCTGCGCTCCCTGCCCATCGAGCTCTCCGTCACGCGCGGGCAGGCCATCGAAGCGGAGCTCTCCTATGAGGCTGCGGCGAGCAGCCTCCGGCCGGGACAGGTGGTTCGGCTGCGCGAGCCGTGACCCCATAGCTACCTTTCGTTACGGAACGTAACCCGTGTAACCTCGTCGGGTGGATGAGAGCGTTGGGTGCTAGCGCCGTGGAGGATGCGTGACCGGTGAGGTCGTCAGTCTGTCGGCGGCGGTCCGTCATCTGCCGTGCGGGATCCTGATCGTCGATGAGGCCGGGACGATCGAGTTGGCCAACCAGACCGTGCACCGCTACTTCGGCTACGCGCCCGGTGAGCTGGTGGGCCATTCGGTCGACGAGCTGGTGCCGGAGCGGTACCGGGGCCACCACCCGGAGCTCCGCGGGGGCTTCGTGTCCGAGCTCGGTCACCGCGGGATGGGGGACGGTCGCGCGGTCTGGGGAGTGCGCCGAGACGGCACCGAGTTTCGGTGTGAGCTCGGTCTGACCCCCGTCGTTCAGGGCACGCGTCGCCGCGTCGTCGCGGCCGTCGTCGACGTATCCGAGGCGGTCGAGCAGGCCAAGAGCGCACAGCTGAGCGACAAGATCATCAAGACGATGCCCAGCGGGGTCTGTCTGGTGCGGTGCGCCGATGCGACGGTCGTCTACGCCAATCCGCGCTTCGAGACCATGTTTGGCTACGGGCCCGGGGAGCTCGAGGGCACCGCCGTGCAGCGGCTCAACTATGCCGGCGACGGAACCGATTCGCTGGAGAAGGCCAAGCGGATCATCGATGAGCTCGCCGCGACGGGAGAGGCGGTCTACGAGGTGCGCAACGTTCGGAAGGATGGAACGCCCTTCTGGTGCCAGGCCCACACCTCCGAGCTCGACCACCCCGAGTACGGCCTCGTCTGGGTGGCGGTGCACAGCGACATCACGGAGCGGAAGCGACTCGAGGAGGCCGTCCGACACACGCAGAAGATGGAGGCCGTCGGCACGTTGGCCGGCGAAATCGCCCACGATCTGAACAACGTGCTCGCAACGGTGATCGGCATGGCCTCGGTCATCGAGAATGAGCTGCCCCCCGAGCACGACAACCTGCCGGACCTGCGGGGCATCATCGACGCTGCGAACGACGGCAAGTCCCTCATCTCCAACATCCTCGGGTTTGCGCGGCGGGGCGCCTACCAGAGCGCCCCGTTCGGCTTCGACGAGCAGGTCCAGGCCACCGTGGACCTCCTGCGGCGCACGATTCCTCGCCGGGTCGAGCTCAGGGCCACATTCGGGGCCGCTGGCGCCGTCGTTCTGGGTGACGCGAGTCAGCTCAAGCAAGCGCTCGTGAACGTGTGCCTGAACGCGGCCGACGCGATCGACGGCTCGGGCACCATCGGGATCGTCACCCGGCTGGTCGACCTCGATGCGTCCGAAGCAGGGGCCGGTGGACTGAAGGCAGGCAAACACCTGACCGTCACGGTCACGGACGACGGCGGCGGGATGTCTGCGGCCGCAATAGCGAGAGCCTTCGAGCCGTTCTTTACCACCAAGCCGATCGGTCGGGGCACGGGTTTGGGCCTCGCGATGGCGTACGGAGTGCTGCAGAACCACGGGGGAGCGATCCGCTTGGAGAGTCAGCTCGGCGTAGGCACCGTCGTGACGCTGACGCTCCCGCAGAGCGACGCCAAACCGGCGCCGAAGAAGCGCGCGGAGCTCACCAGCGGGAGCGGGCGCGTGCTCGTCGTCGATGACGAGCCGCTGGTGCGCCGAACGCTTGGCCGGATGCTCAAAGTCATCGGCTACGACGTCACGCTCGCGGACGGCGGCTCAGAGGGCATCCGCGTCTTCGAGGGTGCCGAGAGCCCGTTCGACGTGGTCTTGCTCGACCTCTCGATGCCCGGCATGGGCGGAGCGGAGTGTTTCAAGCGGCTGCGCTCCATCGACCCCAGCGTCAGCGTGATCGTGAGCACCGGGCATGGCGACCCCAGGGACACCGAGGCGATGCTGCGCGCGGGGGCCGTGCAGGTGCTCGTCAAGCCTTACGCCGTCGACGCGCTCTCTCGGGCCCTCGCCGATGCGTGCGCCTCGAGCTGAGCTCGGCGGCTCGGGGGCAGGTGAGCTTGCGATGCTTTCAGGTGCCTCCTACGGTGGGCGCCTGATGGGAAGTCTCCAACACCGCTACACCCACGCCCTCGACACCGTGTTCGCCAAGGTCAGCGACGGCGAACATCTGCGGCGACGCTCTGAGGCGTCGGGGCACCTGAACATTCAGCTGAGCAGCTCGAGCGCGGGTGGCGTGGTCGAGATCCGTCTGGAGCGCGACATCGAGTCGAGCATCCCGAGCTTCGCTAAGCGCTTCATTAACCCCGTCAACCACGTGGTCGATGTGATCCGCTGGCGGGACGTCGATGGCGTGAAGAAGGGGACCTACGACGTGACCGTCAGCTCCCGGATCCGGGTGCGAGGCGAGATGACGCTGGAAGCTGATGGTGACGGATGCCTCTACACGGACACCTGCACGCCCTCGGTCGACATGCCGCTCATCGGCAAGAAGATCAGCAAGCTCGTCTCCGAGGAGACCGTGAAGGCCATCAAGGAAGACTGCCGCTTCACCGAACGCGAGATCTCCGCCGGCTGAGGCGAGGGTGACGCTCTACGGCGCGGCGGGAGAGCAGCCGTCCAGAGCGCCGACGTCGGTGCCAGCTCGGTTCGCATCGCAAGGGCTGGGGTAGGGATCGCCGTCGCAACCGCAGACGGGCATGACGACGGGCGGGCAGGCGTCTGGCCGAGGCCGACACCCACCAGCCATGTCGCCGCTTCCGCAGCTGTTCAGCATCGGGTACTGGCAGAACTCGTCATCGGCGCAGAGCAGTCCAGCAATGCCGCCGCAGGAGCAGTCGTCGTGCTCCAGCTGGCAGGCTGCGGCGCTCCGAAACAATCGGTCGCACTCGGTCCCCTCACAGGCGCAGTTGACGGCCGCGCAGTAGAAGCCGTTCCACGCATAGCCGATGACCTCGAGGCAGCCTCCCGCGGACCTGGCGTCTTGCGGCCCACACGCGCGGGGGCGTGAGCATGCTCGAGCGTGCTCCGCCTGCGCTCCGTCCATCTGGGCTCGGCAGCCGTTGCAGTACGTGACGCCAGAGCAGCTGCAGACGCCGGGGCAGTCCTCCGGGCAGGAGGTGGGGCGGGGCGCGCAGGTGCCCTCGCCCTCACACACTCCGTCCCGACGCTGGCAGCGCTCGGTCGGACCGCAGTCGGCGCTCGTGAGGCAAGGCTCCGCGCAGGCGATGTCGGGGCAGAACGAGCCGGAGGCGCAGAACGCGTCGCCGTCACACCCCGGGCAGCAGAGTTGGGCCGGCGAACACGTCGTAGCGCCGCACGCGAGGCCTGCGTCCACCAACGAGCCGGCGTCGGGCGCGCCTGCGTCGAGGCACTCCACCGCGACACAGCCCTCGCCGGGCCGGGCGCAGAGGCCACAGCTCTCGTTGCAGCACTCGAGCCCAACCTCGCAGACGTTGGAGCCACACCGGGCGCGCTCTCCACCGTCTTGGGGCGTGGCGGCGTCGATCCCGGTGTTCGAGCCGCCATCGGGGGCGCTGTCGAGCATCAGTCCGCAGCCCGAGAGCCCGGCGACGGTGAGGGCCATCATGAGAAGTCGCATCGATCAATCCTGGCGGACCGAGGTCGTCAAAGCACCGGAGAGGAGCGCCGGCGCAAAAGGAGGCGCATGTGCATGTGTGGCCGGCAGGCCGAGGTTCCGTCCGTCCAGCGTTGCACAGTCGGGGGCCTCATGGCTCGCGCGACGTCCTCTGGCGGGGGGTCAGGGTCGCGGCAGTCGGGCGAGATCGAGCGTGGAGAGAAGCGACTTCGTGATGGGGCGTTTGGCGTCCCAGAACACGCGCGCCTCGAAGAACTCGGTCGCCGCGGGTGACCGCAAGAGGGTCAACGCCTGCACCGCCGCCGCGCGCTCCTCGAAGGGCAAGAAGTAGCAGGTGTCGTCGAGCACGATGGGCTTGCCGTCCGAGGGCTCGACGAGCTGAAAGGCCAGTCGCCGATAGAGACCAGCGATGGCGACCTTGAAAGGGGCAAACGTGTAGGGCCCGATGCCGAAGATGCTGAACGGAGGACGGTTGCGGTAGATGCGGCTCTTTCGAGCGTCCAAGGCTTGTCGGTGGCGAGAGAGGTACGCCCAGGTTCTCGGGGCCGTGTGCTCGAGCGTCGCGGTCGATTCTGCGAGCGCCTTCTGAGGCACGACGACGGCGCGCCGCGGCGTCAGTCGGCCGTTGGCGACATCTGAGCCCTTGAGCAGCGGGTAGACGTGCTCATCCTCTAGCTGCACCGTCGATTCGGCGGTGCTGGCCCAGCCCTCGGGCGTCGCGCGGAGCTCCATCACCCGGGAGCAGTCGTGTTTGACGCCCGATCGCCACGCAGGCTCCGGCTGCCCCTCGAAGGGTCGCGTTCGCTCGAATCCGTGCACGTCGTTGGTCAGCGTGCCCCGCACGAGCCCGAGCACGCGTGAGGCGGCGGGCGCGTGCAAGGATTCGAAGACCGGCCATCGGCAGCTGTTCCCGTCGGCCGCGTGCCGGACGAACATCAGAGAAGCGTCGACCGATGCTCCGAAGTGAAGCTTCGCGTCGATGTGGTGGAGCTCTCCGGCCAAGGGGCGTGCTTGGGCGCCGAGGTGTTGAACGAGGCGGCGCGCCACGGAGGTCTTGATGAGCATGGCGAGCGCAAACGCCTGGCCGTCCAACGCCTCGATGAGGGAGCGAAGCATCGACTCCGAGACGTCGAAGTTGCTCGCGCCGGTCAGCGAGTCGAGGCCGGCGCGACCAGCGATCCCGGCCTTTGGAGGCAGGTTCTTCGAGTCGAGTGCGCCGAGCGTGGCGGTCGTCACCCAGGGTGGGTTGCCGAGCAGAAGCAGTGGGCCCTCGAGCGCCGCGAGGGTGCGGCGCCAGGCGACGGAGAAGAAGTCCGCCTGCCGGACCTCTGCCCTGGTGCCCAGGGCCGCCGCGGCCTCTTCCACATAGGCCGGGTCGAGCTCGTAGCCGACGAGGCTGGCGTCCGGCCAGCGGTCAGCCGCGGCGCGTAGGAAAGCCCCGCGCCCACACGTGGGCTCGACGACCGTCTTCGGAGCGCGGATGCGTTTCGATACGAGCTCGGCGACCTCCCGAGCCAGCGGCAGGGGGGTCTGCCAGTCGCCGTACTCGACCCGACGGGCCACCGATCAGAAGCTGACCGACGCGCCCAGCGTGAGGTCGATGTTGAACATGAACGTGGGGACCTGGAACATCAGGTCGGCCTGAAAGAAGAAGCCGAAGTTGCGCACGATGCGGAGGGTGGCCGCGCCGCCCAGGCTGATGTTGCCAAGCCCGCTGATGATGTAAGGCGCGTCGCCCTCGACGGCGACGTTGCCCGGCGGCTGAATCTGGATCTGCCCGAAGCCGCCTCCGACAAACGCCACGACCTGAAGGCCAGGGCCGTCGATCGGGTCATCCGAGAGCGCGAGGTCGGCCACGACGAGGTTCAGGCGCGCACCGAAGTTGTAGAACGCGTGATCGCCCTGGCCGGAGGCCGCCGCGAAGCGCCCCCAGACGCCCACGCCCAAGAAATCGAGGAAGTAGAGGTTCGCCTGAACCCGAAGGCCGCCGTGCGGCACGACGCCGCCCTGCGCTACGCGAACACAGTAGAAGCCAGCCTCGAGGCCACACTCGGCGCTGCCAGCGGGCACGAGGGCAGGCGACATGCTGCCGTCGTCGAAGCGGTCCGATTGCATGCCCGGGCTCGCGACGCCCAGGCCGAGCGCGCCACCCACCTGAAGATAGAAGATCGGGGCCCCGCTCGATCCACCGCCGTCGGAGTCGTCGCCGTCGTTCCGGCTGGAGCGCTCGCCGACCACGCAGAAGTTGTCCTCGCACGCGAGTCCCGAGGCGCATTCGTCGGCGTTTCGGCAGGTCGAGCCCATACCGCCGCCGCCGCTGCTGCCTTGGCAGCCGTCCATGCCGGGGGGGCACTCCGACTCGCCGCAGGTCTCGGGGGCGGCGCGGCCTGGGAGAGAGGGGGCCGGCTGGCTGCGTGAGGAGACGATCTGGACGGTGAAGGGGTCTTGTTGGGAGCCGGCGAAGCCGAGCGGGCTGCCGTCCTCGGCGAACGCCACGATGTAGTACTCGAGGCTCGGCTCAAAGACGTCTGAGCAGGGGACCTCGTAGCCGTAGCCGTCTGCGATGGGCTGCATCTCGACGCGGCGAAAATCGACCATGCCGTGGGCTCGATAGAACGTGTAGATGTGCTCCGACTCAGCGGGCACCTCGATGTAGATCGGCACCGCCGTCTGGGCGAGTTGCTCGGGAACCGGGTGGTGTTGGAGGTTTCCGCCCGGAGTGGGCCCGACCGGCGGCGGCGGGTCGCGAGGCGCTGGCGTGCTCGGAGCGCTCCCTGCGCGCTGGCGGGCGAGGGTGAACACCGTCTGGATCTCAGGGGTCGAGGTGAGCGGGTCCAGCTGAATGGACGCGTCTGCCTGTACCGCCTGAATGAAAAAGCTCATGCCGGTGCTGTTGTCGCCGAACCCGCCGACCGCGATGATGCCGAGGTTCAGGTACGTGCGGGCCAGGGGCGCGCCCGTCACGCCTCCCCCCTGCGCCGCCTGTAGAGCCTGGTCGAGAG
>Ga0114933_10005958_pt1 | contig 10943 bp, 6 predicted proteins | sample 4SBtaG_FD_89691 | JGI IMG/M metagenome (GOLD analysis project Ga0114933, IMG submission 89691) | Deep subsurface microbial communities from Kolumbo volcano to uncover new lineages of life (NeLLi) - 4SBTROV12_W25 metaG | ecosystem: Environmental > Aquatic > Marine > Volcanic | place: Kolumbo... | reverse complement strand
ATTCAAAATGCGAGGCTCGCGAGGACGGATGACGGTTCCTTGATACAGCGAAGGCAGCCAGCCATTGGACCAATTCAGCACGCCCTCGACCGGTAAACCTTTGGGGTCTGTCATCGCCACGTAGGCCGGCAATTCGTCACTTTCCGAACCGAGCCCATAGGTGATCCAGCTGCCCAAGGCGGGCCGACCCCGTTGGGTGCGTCCCGAGTTCATTGCGTGAATCGACTGACCGTGGTTGTTGACGCCTGTATGCATGGAACGGATGACGGTGATGTCGTCCACAACCTGGGCGAGATGTGGCAGTAATTCCGAGACGGGCGTACCCGCCTGACCATGCTTGCGGAATTTCCAGGGGCTTCCCAAGATCTTTTTGCTGGCTCCCCCGACATCGTCGTATTTGATTTTGCCGGGAAAATCTTGGCCATCCAAGCGAGTCAATGCGGGTTTGGGATCGAGCAGATCGACCTGGCTTGGACCACCTTGCATGAACAGCGAGATCATGGCGGTGGCCGAGGGAGGCTTGGCTGGTGACTTGGCAGACAGCGTGTGCGTTTGCCGTTCCAGCAACGGTTTGACAGGTTCTGCGCGAACTTGACGTTGCTCCAGCCAGGAGAGTGCCAACGGAGAAAGGCTGAAAGCACTGGTTTGCAGGAAGTGGCGACGTGTCAGGCAACGCATGTCTGGATTACTCGATATACAAAAAGCGGTTGGTGCCGAAGAGTGCCTGGCAATAAGTCGCCAGCGCTGCGCGATGGGCATCGGAACCAGGTGGTGGATTGTTGGTAAAATTTTCCGTTTGCTGCTGCAGGAAACGGTGTGCCCGAGTGAGTTGCACCTGATCAGGGGGGTGGCCAAAGACCAGTTCCCAGCCGCGCCGTAATTGCTCGAGTGGCTGATCAGGTTGGTCGTGCAAGAGTCGTTCCGCCAGGGCTGCTGAGGTATTCAAAATGAAATCGCTGTTCATCAGCATCAAGGATTGAGGAGCGACGTTGGACGATGCTCGATCCGTACAATGGGGAGCTAATTCGGGTAAGTCAAAGCTGGCCAACACGCTGAGCGGTCTGCTGCGTCGCACTTGAATGTAGACACTGCGGCGAAACGCTTCTTCGCCTAAGGGCACTGGCTTGGTCGGTTTTCGTTCGCCATCGAGATTCTCTTTTCCCAGAACGATCTGGCCGACCGCGTCTTCCATCACAGGGACGGGTTCGCCGTACATCTTGGTACTCAGTTCGCCCGTGAGTGCCAGGATCGCGTCCCGCACGGTCTCGGATTCGAGGCGACGCAAGGGCCACCGCCCCCAGAGTTGGTTTTCGGGATCTCGCAGCACCAGATCGGCACTGCCAACAGCCGTTTGTTGATACACCCCGGATGACAGGATGCGGCGGTGTAAGTGCTTACTGCTCCACTGGGAGTCGACGAGTTCGGTGGCCAGCCAGTCGAGAAGTTGAGGGTGTGTGGGACGATCTCCCAGGAAGCCAAAGTCGCCAGTGGTGGCCACAATCCCCCGACCAAAATGATGGGCCCAGATACGATTGGCCAAGACGCGTGCCACCAAGGGATGCTGACCGCTAGTGAGGTAGCGGGCAAACTGCATGCGTCGACCGCTGGATTTCAGTTGTGGGTTATCCGGGATCGCCTGGGCTTGCAAGACACTGAGCCCCTGCGGTCGGACTTCCTCGCGAGGTTGTTGATGATCACCGCGATTAAAGACAAAGGTGGCGGGGATCGCTCCGGGGGCTTCGTTCAGGACACGTAGGAAGTGTTCTTGGGGGATCGTATCGCGAATCGCTTGTGCTTCGCTGGCCAGTTTCTTGAGTTCGTCTTGGATGTGAAACGAACGGATTTCGGCAACGGCCGTTGTGTAGCGTGCTAATTCCTCCGCGCCTTTAGGGTCGGTTTGTGCCAAAGATTTTTCGTCGAGGGTACCCGGGCCGTTCTGGTTGGCGTCTGCCAACCATGCAGCCAGTTGGTCTGCACGTCGCTGTTCCAAGTCCTTGGCCCGTGCTTCACGTCTGCGCTCGTAGAGGTAGAGTGAGCCTTCCGTGATGTTGGCTACGTTGACATGCGATTCCAACAGTTGTTTTTGCTCGGGGGTACGTTTGGCTGCCGGGGTCTTGAAGGCGGTACGCAAGGGTTGCTGCAATGACGTGTCCACCATGAGCAATTCATGTTCCAACGTCTTGTCGATGAAGAAGGTGACGCGTTCTTTGCGTCGCGCATCCACCAGCTTGGCTTGGGCTTCAATGTCCGTCCGCTGTTGTTTGTCCTGATCGCTATAGAGCGAGACGAGGCGTTGGGAAGGTGTTTGCCATTGTTTCCAATTCAGGGCGGGCTCGAAAATCGCACGCAGTTGGTAATAGTCACGTTGTGGTATCGGATCATAACGGTGGTCGTGGCATTGCGCGCATTGCACGGTCAGTCCGAGCACCGCGCCGCTGACAATCTGAAGTGTGTCCGCAATGACTTGATTGCGCGCCACGTTTTGATCGATACCAGACGACGCCGTACCGTCAGGTGCCATGCGCAAGAACCCCGTCGCGGCCAGCGTTTCGATCGTCTCGGGGCTCAAGTCTGTATGTGGCCAACCCGCTAACTCATCGCCGGCCAGTTGTTCGAGGAGGAACTGCGAGTAGGGCTTGTCCGTATTGAAGGCGCGAATGACATAGTCGCGATATCGCCAGGCATGTTCCCGCACCCGATCTTCGTCGTTGTAGCCTTCCGAGTCGGCGTAGCCTGCGACATCCAGCCAGTGACGCCCCCAACGTTCCCCATAACGGGGCGACGCTAGTACGCGATCGATCAACCGTTGCCAGGCATCGGGACGCTGGTCAGCGAGAAAACGTTGGATCGCTTCCGGTGTCGGAGGAATGCCGAGCATGTCGAGAAAAATACGCCGCACCAAGGTTGGCTGGTCGGCTCGAGGAGAAAGGCGGACGGGCGCTGCCTCCGGGGCAGTGTCTGGCGTGGAGGCGTTCAATTGGTTCAGGACAAATGCGTCGATTCCTTCGTCGATGGCGAATGGGGTGCTTGGCAACAGGGGCCGCGCCACGGGACGAAAAGACCACCAGTTGCGTTCCTCTTGCGTGAAGTAATTGCCAGCGTCGAGCGACTCGGGTTCCGCCTGCTCGGTAGGTGCTCCAGCTTGGATCCAGCGTCGCAGAATCGCGACGGCTTCGGGGGCCAGTTGTTTGTCCTGGTCCGGTGGCATTTCCCCAGCGGCAACACGTTGCAGTAGCAGACTGTTTTCCGCATCACCCGGTACGATGGCCTGGCCGGATTCTCCGCCTTTCAGGATGAAGCGACGCAGACGCAAATCTAAGCCGGCTTCTGTCACGCCCCGTTCGCCATGACAATGAAAACAGTGTTCTTTGAGCAGCGGGCGGACGTCTTTTTCGTATTGCAGTTCGGTCGCGCTGACCGTGACACTGACGGTCGCTGTGTGCAGGAACGCGTGAAGGATGAGTAGCCGCATCGGAGCCATGATCAGTTTGCGCTTAAAACAGCTGAGGGATCGGACGACCGCCTTCCGGGACGATGGGGATCGGTCGACCTCGTGAGTTAGTCCAGTGGGCATGGAGATCGATTCCCAGATGCTTGAACGTTGTGGCAGCAAGATCTTGGGGACGCACGGCGTCGGTATTGATCGCGCCGCCACGCGCATCGGTCGAACCAATGACTTGGCCGTGCTGCAAGCCTCCTCCGGCCATGAGCATGGACATGACATTGGTCCAGTGGTCGCGTCCTGCATCTTTGTTGATGACCGGCGACCGCCCGAATTCACCCATCATCATTACCAGCGTGCTATCCAGCAATCCTCGCTGTTCTAAATCCTGGATCAAGGTATGTAGGGTGCGGTCGACTCGAGGTAGTAAAGGAGTAAGCCCTTTTTCAATACCGCCCCAGCGGACCTGATCGCCGTGATGGTCGAAATAGCCCCAGGCTCCACTGACCAAGACAAAGGTGACTCCGGCTTCGACCAGACGCCGTGCCAGGAGTGCTTTTTCACCGATGCTTTCCTTGCCATAGGCCTGACGAGTCGCGTCCGATTCTTGCCCCAGGTCAAACGCTTGCTGGACATTTCCGGATCGGACCATCTCGTACGCTTGTCGGGTAAAGCGATCAACGCGATCGAGGGTGCGGTTGTTGTCGAGTTGGCGACCAAAGCGGTCGAGCTGCTGTTTCAGGGTGTCGCGGTCTTGTAGCCGAGGAACCGTCACTCCGGAAGGCATCGCGAATTTGCCTGCTAACTCGTGGCCTTTCACAGGCGCGTAGCGGCTGCCCATATCTCCTGCTTCCCAGACGTCGGACGTCCAGGTATTTGCCAGACCGACGAAAGCTGGCATTTCCGCGCTATTCGATCCGCGGAACTTTGCTGCGATGGAACCCATCGATGGGTACCCGCCACCGTCGCGGCCATCGTTCGTGCGACGTGCCAGTGGATTGCCCGCTTGCATGGTGATCGGCGTGTGATTGCTGGCGCTACAGTCGACCGAGCGGATGATCGACAGTTTGTCTGCAATACTCGCTTGTAGAGGGAGATGTTCACCGAACTGAACACCGGGAAGTCGGGTGGGAATCACGCCATAAGGTCCGCGGATTTCACTCGGAGCATTCGGCTTCGGGTCCCACATGTCAATGTGACTTGGGCCACCAGATAGCCAGAATAAAATCACGGCTCGCCGACCCGAGTTCGCGGGCGCTGCTTGGGCGCCCAAGTTCATCCAGGGAGCAAGTGAAACCGTACCCATACCTGCCAGTCCGGCTTGCAACAGCCAGCGCCGTGAACCAACGCGGATGGTCGGCGAACTCGAAGAGGTTGGAGGGAGCATGCTTGGACCTCATGCTTGTGGTATCAGTCTCATCATATCAGGCGGGTACGTTAATCTATCAATAATGACCGATGGGAACAATCAAAACCAGGAAGTCAGGTGAATCTTGCAAAGATTATGGCGCGAATTGCCCGCATCCCAGGCTGACGGGTGTGTTCACCCATCGTTCCAGCTGTCTGACGAGGAATGGTCGGGCCGCAAGAGGTGGTCTAGAAGAAACGCTCCTGATCTGAGAATTCAGACCAGGAGCGTTGGTTGCAACGATCAAGCCGTGTTACAGCTCAATCGACTCGACTTCGTGGACGAACCTTGCGGCATCGTCGCTCAGGTACGAGGCGACGACGTGGAACACCGCGTCACTGAAGCCACCGATGTTCAGGATGTCGTCACGTTCCGGAGCTTGTGTCGATCCGTACGGCTGGACGTCGATGCAGACCAGCTTTGGCGAGCGTGTCCCCATCCGCTGCTGGTTTGCTACGAACGTCTGCCACTCGGTCAGGACGCCCGTTGCACTCCGGCCGCCGTAAGCGAACGGTCGGTCACTGTCGATCCAACTCTCGTTGTCGCTGACCAGCACCACGCCCGCGAACGTTCGCTTGCGGTACTTGGTGTTTGCCTGATGCAGCGGGGTGGAGCAGTCGGTTCCCCCGCCACCGTAAGTCGCCAGCCGTTCCGACAGCCTCACGATCGAGTCGGACGGATCGATGCGGACGTCGTACGCTCGCGTATCAAACGGAATGACCACGCTGTCCGGATTCTTGCGCAAGATCGCCGCGGCGAACAGGGCCGCCACGTCAACACAGCGCACCTTGGTCGTGCCACCTCGAGCACCGTAACCCGTAATCGGGTAGCTCATCGAACCGGATGTATCCAGACCGATGACCACCGGGCCCGGCAGCTCCGGCACATTGCCGCAGGCGATCTCGGCGGCGCGATGCAGCGCCGTATTGATCTGGTGCGGAAGTTCCGGGGCGGCATTCAGGTACGCAGCCAAGAACTGGTACGGGAACTGGCGTGAGCGGCGGATCGCATGTGCATCCGTCAGGCGACTTGCCACGTAACTGACCATCTCCCGCCCTGCCTTATCGCTCGTCAGCACCTCGTGACGCAGGAGCGTGTTGAGGTTCATCCGCAGCGCCTGAGGTCCCATCTGGCGAGCGATTGCCTTCCAGACCAGCGGCCCCTTGGCAGCGTCAGCCAGCAGATCCCAGCGTACAGACAGGTCACCCGCAATCCGTGCCTGGGCTTTAGCGGTAGTCGCCTGGCGGTACGCGATCAAACCCTGGACTTGCGCCGGCAGGTCAGTTTCGGTGGCCGGAGCCCACTTTTCGATCTCCTTGCCCGTTAACCAACCGAACAGCGCACGTCGCGCGTTGTCCCGCGGGGTTGGTCGAGCCAGCCTGAGGACATCGCGCAGGCTCGGATCGTTACCGATCGAAGCCGACAGTAACTGACTCACGGACGCTTCGTTCAGCCATCGCTGGAACGCGCGCTGCAGACTGGACGACAAGCTGGTGCGACCGAACTGCCCTGAGCGGATGATCTGGAACATGGTGCGCAGCACGCGACCGTTATCCACGACCCGATCAAACGTCCGGTGCAGTAGCTCGGTGTCACGCTTGGACAGCACGACCAACAGCGCCGCTGGCATGTCCTTCATGTAGGCGCGCTCCCGGGCGTAGACGGCCAGCTTGGCCAGGAAGACGTTGTCGTCGACCTGATCGATCAGCGTGCGCATTTCGTCTAGCTGGTGTTCGGCACGGGTGTAGTAAGTACCGTTGAAGCAGCCGGTGGCAGCCATCTGGGCCAGCGCGTGCTTGGGAGTGAACTTGTACGCCCGACCTCCAGCCTCGTTGACCGTATTGGTCCGCACGAACCGACTCTTGATACTGGAAAACAAAGTCTTGTTGGCCATCGTGACCTCCTTCAAAAATGATCCGACGAAATCTTGGGTGCAGAGACTCCGCTGGTGGTGTTGGACTCCGCGCCGGCAGTCGGATCGTGGACGCGCACTCGACGAAGTTGTGGGGTAGAGCGAATCCCTGCGAAGCCGCGTACGCGCGGTTCACAGGGTCCGGCCCCATCGATAGGTTTCTCTGAGGGGGCCGGGCGGGAATCGAACCTGCTAAGCCATGGACTCCACTCCGGCAGTCGAGTGTGTTTTGTGTGCCGACAGACGCTGTCTGCCGGAGCGTGTTTAAAAAAAATGACCGACGAGGTGTTTGAACCAGAGATTGACGATGCTCTGCCTTTGAGCTACGGCGCTACGTGCTGAAGTCGCGCCGGTGGGACTCGAACCCACAACCTTCGGGTAATGAACCATGGACTCCACTTCGGCAGTCGGTCATATCGGGGTGGCGACGAAGTATCGGTCAGATACGTTTCCATTGCTGCACGGGACTCGAACCCGTCAACCGAGTGCGGTTGCCAGACTCATTGAGCAGAGCCGATGGGTTCCGATCCGGTCGTCGCCGTTTTTTTTTCAAGTGTTTCCAAAGGCACTCAACGAAGTGGTATCGAGACGGTGCTGAGACGGTGCTTATGGCACCAGGTTAACAGCCTGGGATGGAGTCCCGACGGGCAGTTGAGCATCGATGGCGACCTTCCAACGAAGGAATGGCTCAGATACTTTTCAGCTCCCAAAGTGGATGTAATCCGAACCGACAGTTGGTTGATCAGAGACGCAGGTGGGAATCGAACCCACTTCCACTGCTTTGCAGGCAGTTGCCTGGCCATCTGGCTCCCGCGCCATCGTATGTGCAAAAAAAAATCCTTCCTCGTTGGCCTTCCTGGTTCGCGTTTCGTCAGTTTGCTTGTTTTGAGGCTAGTAGCCCGTCCAGGAATGGAACCTGGTCCAACAGCTTCGGAAGCTGTCATGCGATCTAACACACCCACGGGCCAAGTGGTGAGTACCCCGACCTGGAGTCGAACCAGGACCAAGACCTTAGGAGAGCCTTGTGCTGTCCATTACACCATCGGGACGGTTGTTATATTGAGAGCCGACGACTGGATTCGCACCAGCATGATCCGGTTTACAAGACCGGCGCCTTTCTGTGTCGAGCCACGTCGGCAAGAAGGGGTGTCCGAAGGGAGTCGAACCCTCACTTTCTGCTTCACAGGCAGACGTGCCTACCACGTACACTACGGACACCATGTGTTTCCGAGCGGAAGGTGCGGGGGGATCTTGCTCCCATCCAACCCCGCCTCGGGATCGCAGGTGCTGTGCATCGCAACCTGCAACCCGCGCCGATATGGCTTCCTTCCCTTGATTCTGTTCAGCGGTGATGACGGGATTTGAACCCGCACGAATGGATAGACAATCCATCATGCTGCCTGGTTACATCACATCACCTGAGTGGCACCGAACGAGAGCGTATCGATCCGGCTCACGCGCGATGCAGTGTCCCAGCCAGGAATTGAACCTGATCCTCAAGCTTCGCAAGCTTGTGTGCTATCCGGCACACCCCTGGGACGAGTCGTTGGCTGTTCCCCTTGTCTTTGGTTTCAAGTACCTCGCCAGGGAGTCGAACCCCGTCTTGTGGTTTCGAAGACCACCGTGCTTCCCTCACACTCGCAAGGTGCATTCATGTATCACGTACGACCGGAAGTTGCAGGTCGTGATGGAATAGTCAGGATGGCTGGATTCGAACCAGCGATCTCGTGCGCCCGAAGCACGCGGAGTACCAGGCTTTCCCACACCCTGAATTAAGAACACCCAGCGGGAATCAAACCCGCACGTTCGCTATGGCACAGGGACAGGCGACCGCTACATTATGGTTGTTTTGAAAATCGTTCATGGTCAAAGACCTTTCTGGCGTCATGGCGTTGCGGTCATCACATGTTCCAAATGATCGGTGCGACAAGGTGCGGATGCCGTCCGGTGTGTTGTTGTGTCAGGTAGGACCTCAGGGATTCGAACCCTGACCCCACCGGTTAAAAGCCGGGGATGCTGCCGTAACACCTAAGTCCCATTGCGGTTTCTCGAGTTGGCGCGGTGGGAATTGAACCCACGACCTGCGCCTTATAAGGGCGCTGCTCTCACCGTTGAGCTACGCGCCAGTGAGAGTAGGGCCGGAGGGAATCGAACCCTCTCAGGCAGATTAAAAGTCTGCTGTGCAACCGCTACACCACGACCCTATGGTTGGTCGGATGTATGCGTTTCAAGCGATGCAAGCGGGCCATTGAGCGGTCTCTTTTCTGTTCACTCGTTTTCATGCGATTCGCGGTTTGTCAGCCAAACGGTGTTTCCTGCCCTTTAGGTCAATCCGAATGGGATCACCGGTATGGACATGTCGGGGCAAAAAAAAAACGGTGTCTCATGTGACACCGCGGAATCGAGTATTGCACTCGGTCAAGGCGATGTGTCACCAGCGTGGATGGAAATTGGGTAAATGGACGTTTGGTTGTTGGCCCCCACGCCGCTGATTTTTTGTCTGTTGCGTATCGCGTATGCCCACGGTGACCATCGACTTGCTTGGCTATGGTTGAGATGTTGTTAATTGTCTGTCTAAGTAGACCGGGAATGTACTTTGCGGTTCGCAGATTTTTCTCCAGATACCGCAAAGATGTGTTTGGATTGCAGTGGAGCGCACTGGCGTGACGTGACTGCAGAATAGGAAAGCACGTGGGCGTTAAGGCACGGCGAGCCTTATGGGCGCGACGGTACGGTGGTCGTATTGCCAGAGATGCGGAGTGCTGAAAACGCGCTGCTAGGTGGGCGTTGCATTCAAAGACCAGATTGTAAAATTCAAAATGGTCGCGAAGCTGACCCAAGCCAGGTAGGGGAGCAGCAGCGCCGCGGCAAGTTGGGAGTGGCGGAAAAAAGTCACGGCAGTGGCCAGGATGGCCAACCACAAGATGACGATTTCGACACACGCCCACCCCGGTTGATGGAGTCCGAAGAAGATCCACGACCAAGCCACATTCAGGGCCAGCTGGCATGCGAACAACGTCAAGGGAGTGGCTGCATTTCTGAAACCTCGGGACTGCCAGATGATCCAGGCTGCCGTTGCCATCAACACGAAGAGGCAGGTCCACACCGGACCAAAAATATACGCGGGGGGATTCCACGAGGGTTTGGCCAGCGTTTGATACCAGCCGTCAATCTCGGGATTGGTGGCCGCTGCACCTAGGCCACCCGCACCGAGACAGATAGCCACGCAGACCACCCATCCCGTCCATCGCGTGAGTTGTGACACCTGCAAGCCTCCGTCAATTCGTGGCAGCTAGAGCAAGTTGCAGGGGGCAGGTTGCTGCCGGTGTTGTCCTGCCCTCACGGTAAGCAGCCAGTAACCTGCGCGATTCTTCGGCCAGCATCCGTCGCACTTCACGTCGCTTGCCTTTGATGCGTGCAATTTTCATCTTGTCATAGGCGGTTGTCTGGTGCCGAAGCCAGGCGATGACAGCCGCTTCAGCGCGGCGTTCGATGGGGATACGCTGAGTCCGCGCTACCGTTCCACTGCCGACGGGAGTGGCGTGCTGTGTGACTGCGTCGGCGAGCTGCTCGGCCAGATCCTGGTAATCGGTGGCAAAGTCCAAGAAAGCGATGACGGATTTTCGGAAATCATCAACGTAAGCCGCGTGCTTGCGATCACGGCGGGCTGCATCGGAGGCCCGACGTTTGGCATATTGGGGCGTCGCCCGTTCCTCGGTCAGCGCGGCGCGGATCTCAGCAATGTTGTTTGCTGGAGCCCAGACCCCACGGGAAAAAGTCTTGCGTCCTTTTTTCTCTTGCACCGTCCAGGTGGGGCCGGCGGATTTGACGCGGCGCGTGAGTGTCGCATCGCCGGGCAAAAGAAGGTCCCATCCAGCGGGGACCGGCAACAGTTGCCCACTCGATGTACGTACCGTCCGGCTTGCTGGTCCAGGCGCAACGATCCGTGTTTGGTCTGTCATGCGGTTGGTCGTCTCGGCGGGGGGGATTTCAGCTGCCGCCGCGTTGATGGGCCGCGGCTAGGGGCGAAGTTGGTTGAGTGATGTTTGATATCGGCGAAACAGGCTCGTGTAAACCAGGTGTCCGATCCGTGGTGAGGAAAATACCTGAGAGTCATCGAGAAGCCGTGCGCATGTTGCCGGTTGGGTGAAAGTGGGGAACGGTCTTTCGCGCTCGGTTGT
>Ga0114933_10005957_pt1 | contig 10944 bp, 1 predicted proteins | sample 4SBtaG_FD_89691 | JGI IMG/M metagenome (GOLD analysis project Ga0114933, IMG submission 89691) | Deep subsurface microbial communities from Kolumbo volcano to uncover new lineages of life (NeLLi) - 4SBTROV12_W25 metaG | ecosystem: Environmental > Aquatic > Marine > Volcanic | place: Kolumbo... | reverse complement strand
TTGCTCGTCCGGAAATCCGCCGAGCGGGCTCGGGCGCCTACCCGAAGCCTCCCACCGTGTCGTTGTGGTGGGACACGCCATGAGTGGCGTTTTTGCGACGCTCGCGTCTCACGCGTCGAGCTTCAGCAGCTTCATTCACGCCGCTGAACGTCGCCGTAGCCGAACACCATGCTCTGGTAGCGGCGTATTTCACCGAAGCGCCCTTCCGCCTCCAAGGGGCCCGTGTGCTCAGAAGACCACGCGGGATCCTTGCGGCAGGTTGCGCTCTGGATTGCGACGTCAGCGGCGGCTGTCGCCGCCGCCGGCGTCTCGCTAGTTGAAGACACACCCCGGGCTGTGGTGAGCCCGGTGGGACATAGCTGTGCCGCTTGGGCGTTGCTCCCATCAAGTTCTGGATGTGTCTTCGCCGCGGCCGCCCTTGAGGGGGCCGGGTTTGCCAGTTCGTGAGCCAGGCGTAGAGGCGGCGCGCCGGTCACGTAGCGTCTGGCAGCATGTCGCGTTGTCGTATCCACGACATGGATTACGGCATCATCGCAGTCCGCCTCGTCGTCGGCGGGGGGTCGAGTCGAGCGCACGCAGTCGGCGAGCGGGGGACGGGCTGGCGGCTGGGTGGCCGCCTCCGCCCTCTCCTCGGCGTTGCGTCGGTCCGCCTCCCACCGCGATGCCGTGCCATGGAACCGGATGAGGTGGAATTCTTCGACCAGTCCCACGATCTTCTTCTGGAGGTCTTTCACGAGGAGGTCGGGCGCACTGGTTATCTCGGCGATCGCTCGTGAAAGACTCGCTGGTACTATCGCCATCCCAGCTGTGGCGACGGCGGGGGCCTGCCTGCACGACTGCAGTTGCGCGAAGCCGTTCGCAGCCGCGTGCGAATCGGCGTCCTCAGTCTTCGCGGCGAGAAGGATCTCCGCCTCAGCATCCACGCCGAGCTCAGCGAGCGCGACGGGGGCGTGCTCGACTCCAAACCCAAAGAGCGAGGGCATGAGCCGTCCCAGCCGGGGCGGGCCGGGCGAGGTCCGAGGGGAGGGCGCACGGGCGCGTTCGTCTCGGAGTAGTCGTTTGGCGAGCGCGCCAGGAGCAGGCCAACCCCGTGCCCACGTGGCACCGCGCGTCAGCTGCGGCTGCTTGACCCTCTGCGCGAGTTGCGCAATGAGCCGCCGCTTCCCGGTGGTGCGGCGCACGAGGTCCAGCGCACCGCGGGCCGCAGTGTCCCACGCAGTATTGTCGACGGGGTCGACGAGGAGCGAGTGCTCCGACGCGAGCACGAGTGTGACGCGTACTCTGACAGGGGCGCCGCCCTCGGTCCATGCTGCAACCAGGGTCAGGTTCTGGCCGTCCAGCTCGCCATCGGCGTATCGTCTGATCAGCGCCGTTGCGACGTCTTCGTACATGCGGAGCGAGGCCACCGTGCGCGTGGGAAGGCGTTTCTGGAAGGACTCGTCCGCACCATGAAGGAATGACAGGTAGTCATCGAACTCCTTTTGGTCGTTGATCTCCACGCAGGCTCTCATCGTATTCCTGCCGTACAACGTGGAGGCCTCCTCGTGCGCAGGGGCGACCAGAAGCTCCTCATACCTCTTGCTCCCTCGCGAGCGCCAGGTGGGCGCATCCAGGGGACCGTCGAATGGGTCGCACTCCACGTCGGTGATCAGGAAACTTTGGATCGCTGCAGCCTGCATCGCGGGCTCTGCCGGAGCGGCGCACAGGCCGTGCCGCACTACCTCAGGTGTGGGTGCCGTGTACGTTTTGTACGCTTTGGCGATCGCGTCCGCGCTCACTTGCGCCGCCGCTTCCACCGACGGCGGAGGCGGGGAGCCTTTCGCAACGAACGCGAGCTGCGCTCTTGTGATCAGCAGGTGCAAGCGGGCGCGGTGGAGGACCACCTCGTTCTTGCCACGGCAGCCCAGGTGGAGCTTCGATCCTGCAGCGCGGGCTGGTACGGCCGGGCTGGACTCGCCGTGGAGCAGTTTCCGCCGCACCGCTGCTCCGATCGCTGAGGGTTGCCAGAAGCCACCAGACCAGGTTGCCTCGTCTTTCCGAATGGCGGCCTGGGCGTCACGGACGCGGGCCGCAGCCGAGGGGCTGTGCTCGCTGATGAGCGCGCAGACGCGTCTTTCCAGTTCCAGCAGGGTTGGGAGGCCGGCTGGGCAACCGGCCCTCGCATGGTCACTGTCGTCACGTGGGTTGGCGCCAGTCCAAGAACCGACGCATGACGAGCAGTCCTCACGGCCGCCGGAGACGCTGGGGTCGTACATGTTGGAGCGGCGTGCCGACCAGATGAGTCCGAGGTGGCTCTTGAGCAGCGTCAGGTCACCCCTGCGTGAGGCCGAGGGTTTGGCCAGGAGGCCCCACCGCTTCAGGTCGCCGGCTTTGTCGTCAGAGGAGCGAAGCGAGGCGCCCTGTCGGGGCGCCTCGGAAGCTCTGCTCAGGCGGCGTTGTAGCTGCCACTTCGTCATGCTGTTGCGCAGGTTCCCTCGAATCAGAGCACCGCCTGCAAGGACCGAGACTGCTCGGCCACCCCAAGAGTGCACTGCTCCTCGGGGAGGGCGTTGTCCCGGGGCAGGGGCGCCCATGGAGCTCGCCGACATTGCCACGTCGCACACCGCGTCCGCCAAGCCGTTCAGCATTGCGTACATCGGGATGTCGCGGCCGGCCGCGAGGAGCTCGGGCACTGTGTGCGATTTCTGGTGCACAAACCGGATCGAGCCGCCCCCGTTCGCGCGCAGCCGCAGGAGGCGCCTGATGCAGTTGACCACCGCGTGGTTAGGCGTGCGCAGCGTTCTCAGCACGCTGTCACGCAGGCCATTACAGACGTCCGCGGGGTCGCGCAGCACGCCGGTGTCGACCATCAGAGGTTTACCCGCCGTGGAGCCAATCGCGCCCGTGCAGTCGTACACGATGGTGAGGTTTGCCGACACTGGGACGGCGAGGATCGCCATGAGCAGGGCCGTCAGTTCCGCCAGGTAGTTGCTGTCTCCTCCTGCGAGCCGGGCCCCAGAGAGCACGGCCTGCGCGAGGTCATAGCGGTCCTCGGCTCCCTTGCAGCCACCGCCGGTGACGTCTTCGGAGCACGTTCTGGGAGTTTGGATGGCGAAGCCGGCGGAGCACGCATTGCGCTCTGCGACGTAGCTGCCGTCCGTCGCGATGGTGACGTCCTCCGATGGGATGTCTGCCCCCCAAAGCGCAGCCACTTCGGTCCGTGGGTCGTAGAAGAAGATGGGGTACCACGCGCCGGACGCGAGTCGCATCTTGCGGAAACCGTACTCAAAATTGCCGAGCGACAAGTCTTCAACCCTGCACTCTCCATTCGGCACACCAGCAGCCGGAGTCGGGGGCTCGCTCCCGCCGTCTCCGCCAAGGGGCCCGAGGAGTCGAGAGGAGTTCCGACCCGATTGCAGCCAGTATCCGCCGCCGTGCTGCAGGAGGTTGCTGCTGATACGGCCACCTAGGCCGGGTCTCGAAGTCGACTGCCTGCTCTCGAGAAGGAGGGGGAGCATCGCGAGCCGAGGGTCCAACTTGTCCGCACATGCCGCGCAGTTCGGAGTATCAAGGCTGGGCCTCGGTGGCTGCGATGTGACGCAGCACCGCGCTTGCGCGAGGGACAGGCCGGCGCCAGCGCAGTTGCTGCAGACGCTTACGTCACACAAGGCGCACCTCGCAGAGGACGCGTTGTGCGGCGCGCCGCAGCCGCAGTAGTCGGCCACCAGCCCTCGTACTCCAAGCGCGAAGGCTCGGCAGCCTCCCCGGTTTTGAGACGATGTCGCCCTCGCAACGAGCTTGGTGATGCTGCCCGAGACGCGCCTGGATGTGTTGTCGAGCTTGAGAGTCAGGACCCTGGTCGATGCCGTAGCAGCAGCCGTCGGCCAGTGTGCGCGCGCTAGTTGGAGCGCCGCGCGCCGCCTTCTCTGCCGCGGCGCATCCGCCGCGAAGCAAGCGTCGCATTGCAGGAGCTGCTCGCCTTCGTCGGTAGGCGGGCGAGCGACCGCCGGAGCGTCGCAGCGCGGCCGCGAGGCGGCGCTCGGGCCTGAAGACCCAGCACATCGCAGGGGGCGCCAGATCGCCGAGCCATCGGCAAAGCCTCCGGTCCATTCTTCCAGACGGAGGGTGGTTCCGGACGGGTCAGTCAGGCCCCGTACGCGCCAGATTGAGGCGGCGTTGCAGCGAGCGTCGTCGCTGCGGATCACAAAGTCGCCTACGCGCACCGCCCGTCTTCCAGACTGCGCATCCCCCGAGCCGCGCATGCTCATCTGCAGCAGATCGTCGGCCGGCGGGAGGGCGGCTGTGTCCACGAACTGCGGGAGAAGCGCCCCGCCGAGCTCTGCAGAGCCGTCCGGCGTGACCGTCTTGCGCAGGGTTTCATGCCATTCGCGCTGTGTTTTTGCTCGGGAGCGAAGTGAAGCGCGGCACTGCTTCAGGCAAAGCAGTCGCCGCCCGTCGACGCTGACGAGCCTAACAGAGGCAGCATGCCCGCGGTCATAGCCGAGCCGCCACGCGAGTCGGTCTGCAGCAGCCTTGCGGCCACCGACGCCTGCCGCTGCTGTGGCACTGAATCGTTGCGCTTGGTCAAACAGGCAGCGGTCGTGACCGGCGGCGCGGTGCGTGGCCAGGCTCGGCGAGGGCAGCATGTGGGAACCCAACGCCGATGGGAGGTCGCTGTTGGATGCCAGCTGCAGCGTGTCGAAAGGCGAGGCCGAGATCTGCATGTCGTTTCTGGCCAGCACCGTTGCCAGGTACGCCAGGCGGTTCACCAAGGGGGGCACCACCGCGGCGCGCTTCGGTGCAGCCAGCGGGAACGGGCAGCCGCATCGTGACGCTAGCGCAGACAGCCGGGCCCGTGCTGTTCGAGTGGCGATCCCGTCGCCGCCGAGGCGGTCAAGGCAGTCCACCACGAAAGCTTTGTCAAGTTCATCTCGCAGGACGGGGAGGCCGAGGATGGAGGCAGCGAGACGGTTGTCGAGACCGCTCGGAAGACCAAAGGAATTTTTCACCGCCCCCCGGTACGTGGCCGCCAGCTTCTTCACGTTGCTGTCTGCGAGCGCCATGTACCCGCCGCCGTAGGCAATGCCGGGGACGATCACCTGCCGCGCTGCTGCGAGGGCTTCAAACCCGCGCGCCCCCGAGGCAGCAAGCGTTGCAGCCTGCTGGCGGGCCTTGACAAGGGCTCGCTCTGCATGCCCCGACGTGTGTCCGTCAGAGCGTAGCCAGACGCCCAGGTATCGGACTGCTTCGTTGTTTGGGACGATCCTGACCTGACCACCGCTGAGGTCGAGGGGCTCGCGGCTGTGTCCTTTCGACGCGTGCGGGGCGAAGCACCACGACTTCCGCGCTACACACGACTGGTTCTGGTAGTACAGCCAATCCGACATGAGGTGGAGTTGGGCCTGGATGTGTGCACGCGAAGATGATGTGATCAGGACGTCGTCTGCGTAGCCGCGCGAGGTGAGCACAGGTCGCGACCCCGAGTGGAATGTATAGCCGAGCGAGGAGGAGTCATCGGAGACGGTGAACGCTTTGTAGTCGGATCGTCTCGTTTTGGCCCACCTGCCGCGGTACATCAACGCCTTGTCTTGCAGCGCTCGGATCTCAGCGGGGCCGGCGCCTGCCACGGAGGCTTCGCTCGCTGCGAGGCTGGCAGCGGCCGCCATCTCAGCCAGGTGCGAGCGTCTCTGCTTGAAGCGACGCCGTGCAGCGTTTTTTGCCGACTCACGGTTGCGAGCGATTGGGTTGTTCAGCAGCACATGATGGAGAGAGTTTTCGCTGACGATGTACAGGAGGGGCGAGAGGGGGCAGCCCTGCTTGACACCACGCGTCACCGCAAATTCCTCCGTGAGACCGCACGAGGTGCGCGCTCTGGAACGGACGTCCGTGTACATCGAGCGCACAGTGTCGATGAATCGGGCAGGCGCTTTGATCGACTTGAGCGCTCGGATGATGACCCACGTCTCAACTCTGTCAAAGGCCGCCTTTCTGTCGCACGCGACAGCGTACAGGGGCGCGCGGAACTCGCGGGCATCTTCGAGGGCGTCCTGAACGGGGCCGATGGCCGAGCCACAGGATTTGCCCCGACGAAAGCCTTGCTGCGCGCCGCACAGTATCGGGTTGCGTTCGAGCACGTTCGAGAGCCGTTGCGCGAGGATCGTCGCCAACATCTTGCCCGGAAGGCACATCAGGGTGAGGGGTCGCGACTGTGACAGGCTGGTGACAACTTTGGCGTCTCCTTTCGGGATGAGGTTCACGATGCCATGGCGCTGACTGCGGGACATTGTGTCGGTGGCCAGCATAGTGTTCAGCCACTCCGTCAGGAAGAGCTCCGTGACGCTGCTGTGTCCCCGGAGGTCCAGCTTGGCTTCTGCCACTGCTAGTGCCTCGCGGTCTTGTTGTGACCATCGCTTGTTGGCGCCGACGCAGAGCCTGACCAGCGCGTTTGTGATGCCGTCAGACCCTGCAGCCTTGTGCGCTTTGGAGCCAAAGAGCAGCTCGGTGACGGCACCTGGTGCGAGGTACTTCATCATGCCAGACCACCACGAAGTCTTAACGTGAGACAGCCCGTCGGAAGGGAGCACTGAGTCGACCCAGTCAGGGATTTCATGAGGCTCAGGGCCCATTTCGGTCACCGGCGGGGGCTCGCTGGCGGCGTCGACCTCGAGGCTGGGCTCCATCGGGGCAGCACTCCCAAACGCTTTGGCGAAATGCTTGTGGCTGGCTGATACCAGGCGCTCGCCGGTGACGAGTTCACGCGGCGGGCCATCCACCAACAGAATCGTACTCGCTGACTGCGAGCTCTTGCCATGCACGATCTCGTCGAATGTCTTCTTGCCAACCGAGGGCATCGTTCGAGACAGTGTGTGCAGGCGCCGCTTGCGGGCGAGGAAGCGACGGACGGCGGCGATGTTTGCGCGCCGGCGCTTGCAGACTTCGCGTTCGGCTTCAACGAGGGAAGACGCCCATCCGACGAGCTGCTCCGCACACGTCGGGGCCGGACGCAGCCACTTCGCAATGTCTTCGAGCGGACGGTCACCGCTTGAGGATTTAACCGTCGTCATCTTGACCAGGATTTGGCGCAAGAGCGCCGCACGCGCTACGTTAGGTTGCGGGGCTCCGTCTTCACGTCGTAGAGCGGCAGCGCGGTCTGCCCACGCACGGGTTCTCCTGAGCTGCCTGCTGAGGCGGCGGAGGGCATGCGAAACAGACGTCTCGCCCGCGCGGCGTCGGCGGCCAGGGCCGCCGCCAGTGCCAAGTGCTGCATTACTGATGCGGATGATCTCCTTCGAGAACTCAGCGCCAGCTGCGTCAGCTAAGGCTGAGAGTTCGTCGCATACGGCGGTGAGCATGGCTTGGGCGGTATCGACCGCCGCTGCGGTGGCGGCGGCGTTGTCGCGCATCGACTGGGTGACGTCGGCGAGGCGGCGGGCGCTTCTGATGATGCGCTTGGCGTCGTCGTGGGCAGCTGTCACGACCGCCAGCGATGCACGTGCCGCATCGGCTTTTGCACGGCCGGCCTCCATTTCGCCAGCACGTAGTGCCAGTGTGAGCCCGATCTGCGAGCTGATGGCTTTGCGCAGGGCGAGGTGGCTGGCAGGGCCAACACGCTTGACAAGCGGCGTCTTCATCCGTTTCTGATCGAGGTGGTGCCTGGAGCGCACACCCAGCCCGGCTTTCCGCAGGTCCAGGGAGAACACGATCATCTTGTGGTCGCTCACGTCGGGTCCGAAAAGGCGGGGTGCGTCCTCGTTCGAGCCGTCCACGCCGAAGCCGGTTACGCTCGCCGCGATGTTCTTCGTCATGTAGACGTAGTCAATCCTGCTGACCGCGGTGCGCCCCGAGGGTGGGGGCGTTGGCGGGCGGAGGGCTGGGGCCGACTCGGCAGACGGCAGCCCGGCACAGGTGGTCATCAGGCTCGGGTCCAGAGCTGCTGCCTCGCGGAGCCAAGCGAGCCGCGCGTCCTCGTCATCCCAGCTTGGGTAGGGGCCGAGCGCTGCGGGCGGTGGGCGTGACACCCACACTTCACAGAGAAACGAGGGCTCGCCGACACAGCCGACAACGCATTGAGGGCCGTGGCGGAGCTTGGCTCGGGGGTTGTCGTTGGCACAGCGGCAGCTACGTCCAGACGGCAGCGCCGCCGCGCCGGCGCGGGGCGACTCCCACTGCTCGCCGCATTCCCAGCCCACGCAGGTTGCTGAGGTGCTCAGCGCACGGAGGACCCGAGCGAGGAACCTGGCGCGGTTGAGCTTGCCGGCGGTACGCGGCGTGAAGGTCCAGTCGTCGTACTGAACAGCAGCGTTGATGGCCTCGAGGCCCGGTTCTTCATCGACCTGAAAGGTCCCGCTGCGGAATCGCGCTACGCCGTCCGGGACGCGCTTGTTGTCAGGGGCGTGACCGGTGCTGCCGTCGCGGAATTGGCCGCATAACGCAAGCCCACCGGGCTGCCTCGGGTCGGGGGACCGCCTTGCGGAGAAGGGCACATCGCCGACCTTGAAGCCGAGCCTCGCGGCGCGATCGTTGACTGATGTGACGCGGGCGTAGGCTCGGCCGCCACCGGGTAGCGGTTCAGCTCTCTCAACGCACTCCATGCTGATGCCGATGGCGCCGGTGCGGGGTTCGCCAGCCACATCATACTCGTTCCGGAGGTTCACTCTGGCGCGGAGGCCACCATCAGGGTTGCGGATCGCACGAGGGGCGTTCATCGCCGGCGCGGGCTTGCGAGCTTGCGTCTTGGGTCCTGTTCCTTTCGAAAAAGTCATCAGCTCGAGCGGGCTGGCTGGGGAGCGACCGGCCAGCACTGCGCGTTGAGCATCGACGAGCAGCCCATATTCCGCAAGGATGGTATGGATCTTGCCGGCGCGAGGGGAGTGGGACGAGAGTGAGCCGTCCGCCTCAATGATCTTGCGGTCACGGTGCCGCTCCGCCGTCTCGTTGATGTCGGCCATGAGAACGAGCGAACTGCCTTCATGAAGCGCGAGGTCGCGCTCCTTGATGACCTGCGCTGCCATTTCGCGTGCTAACTTCATTTTTGCCCCGCGAGGGGGGGCAGACTCCAGACCACTCGGAAAGTACGCGCAGACGACCCTGATTCCGGCGAAGTTGTCCCCCGCCGCGCGGATGCTCATGGACATCAGCCGCCCCTTGCTTTGCTCAGAGTTGGCGGAATCAGACCAGCGGGTTACGCCGTGCCCCTTGCTTTGGTCGATCCTGTCAGCCCATTCTCTGCGCAGAAGCAGCGCCACGCCGCCGCCTTCGGCCTCAGAGCCGCACTTGCCGTAGAAGACAATTCTCCAGTCGGAGCGCTCGAGGCGCTTGGCCATCAGCGTCATCTTGCCGTCGTCAAGCCCAGTGTCTTGGCAAGCGAGCAGCTCGATCCCGCTGTCGTCCAGGGTGTTGATCAAGACGTCGTCTTCCATGCTCGCCCGAAGCTTCCCAGCCATGTTCAGGGAGGCGAATCGAGCATCATCATCGGGCCGGCTCTTTTTGTCGCGAGAGATCTCCACGCCGCACGTGATGCCAATACGAAAAGAGCGCCGCTCGACTTGAGCGAGCAGATCAGCGGCTTGTCTTTCGTCTTGCTCGATTTCGTCACGTCTGGCTCTGCTGGCCCGAGCACGCCAGCTTTCGAAGTTCGGCGTCGGGGCCATAGACGTGGAGCGAGGAGAGCGAACAGTGGCGCCACGCTGGCCGCGCAGATGGCGGCATGGCTCGTCTGCGGGCGCAGCGCGCAGTGCGCCGGCGGGGGGCGCCACTGGGAGCGGGGTGGCGTTGGAGGACGGCGCTCCGAGCTGTTGCTGCTGCGCTGGCTCGGATGCCGTTCCAGCCAGGACATCCTCGATAAGGTGCCCCGCTTGAGCCGACGACGCCGCGTTTGACGCGCAATCGGCGACCGGGCCCGCGGCCTTTGAGGGGCTGCAGTCCACCCGGGGGTGGTGCAAAAGCTGTGTTGGATCGTCCAGAGCAGGGGAGAACGACTTTGGCCCGGCTAGGAAGCGCCTCGGCCCGCTGGCCTTTTCACTTCCCGCACCGCCCTCAGCCGCTCTCCTCGCAAAGGCCAGTTCCACATCACGCCGTCGATCACGACGCACAGCTTGTACCCCGCCATCTCTGGCGGGTGCACATTTTTCTCGGTTCCTAATACCCAAGTTCGGACGCTCTGCCACGGGGGGGTCACTGGACTGCGGACGGGGAGCGCCAGTGACACTCGCCTGCGGTAGCCGGCCATTTGTATTCGGGCCGGCAACGCATATTATGGATTTGGCGATGTCATTGTCCCCGTCGCGCAATTCGTGACCCCTGTGGGAGGCGTCCGGGGTGAGCTTGTATGTGTGCAGCCGCGCGTCGCGCGGCGAGCTCAACTGTAGCGGCACTGCACCGTCCGGGTGCGTGCCGCTTTGCCTTGGTTGAGACAATTCCCTTGTTGTTGAAGATAAGTTTGGTCCTCTTCTGGACGCCGCCGAAGCGGCTCGAGCCGTTGTTTGGTGCACCTGCTCGCTCTCGATGAGGCTCGGTCCGCCCCGAGGGGCCGCCGGCAGGACCGGCGGCGACGGGGGTGGATCATCGTGAGCGCAGGGCGCGTCCTCGTTGTGCATCATTACCCCATCTCGGTGTCGCTGTCAGCGGCGAAGAGTCGGAGCCGAGGCGCGCCTTCCGGCTTGTTCCGCTTGCGCCGCGGGGGAACGCGGCCAGGCGAAGGCTGCACCGGGCAGCCGCCCGGGTGGGGCGCCGGAGTCATCTCGCCCAGGAGGATCTGCTGAAAGCCCTCGCCGGGGTAGAAGTTGGTGCTCGGGTCTTCCGTGATGCACTTGATGGCGATCGCCGAGCAGCGGAGCAGCGTCGACTTGATCAGCAGGGCGGCGGTGCGCCACTGATCGGGCGCTGGGCCAGCGGCAAACGCATGGTCGATCGCCTTGTGCGGACGGCTGCCGATGGTGCGCAGAGCCTCGAAGTCGGTGCACAGCG
>Ga0114933_10005955_pt1 | contig 10947 bp, 11 predicted proteins | sample 4SBtaG_FD_89691 | JGI IMG/M metagenome (GOLD analysis project Ga0114933, IMG submission 89691) | Deep subsurface microbial communities from Kolumbo volcano to uncover new lineages of life (NeLLi) - 4SBTROV12_W25 metaG | ecosystem: Environmental > Aquatic > Marine > Volcanic | place: Kolumbo... | reverse complement strand
CTCATCGCCGGTATCATTATCGGCGGGATGGTGTTGCGGGCTCTGTTGCGCATTCAGGAGCGCCAAAATGTCGACGTAACGCTTCGCCATTTCATCGCCAGCACAGTGAGGCTGATTGTCATTGGGCTGTTCGTCATGATCGCGGTTGGTAAATTAGGCATAAGTATCACGCCATTTGTTGCTGCGCTCGGTGGCTTAGCCGTAGGCGCGAGTTTCGCGATCCAAGGTCCGGTGTCTAATTACGGTGCAGGGTTCGTCATTATTTTAACCCGCATGTTCAAAGTGGGTGACACCATCTCCGTTCAAGGCTGCTCCGGGTTGGTGAAGGAGATCACGCTCGCCACGACGCAACTCGTCGCCGTGGATGGTGAAGAAATCGTTATTCCGAGCAAACATGTCGTTGGTGGATCCATCGCAATTCGTACGCCTACCGCGTCGTTGAGGAGAGTATCGGCGTTGCTTACAGTGGCGACCCAGACGTTGCGATTGAGGTAATAAAGAAAGTTATCGCGGGCTTAGATGCCATTGCGGTAGAGTCTTCTCCAAAAGTTGGCATCGAATCTTTTTCTGATTCTTCGATTGTTATTGCCTATCGCTTTTGGGTGCCAACGCCGTCTTTTTTCGAGGTCCAATACGCCGTGAATCGCGGCGTGTACAAAGCCTTGCGCGAAGCGAATGTGGTCATTTCGTTCCCACAACGAGAAGTGCGGCTATTGACCTCCTAAAATCGGAATCAGGCCGCCGCGTCGGACCGTAAAACCCACTGCAGTTGGGGCCGATTGTCGCTCGATCGAGCGAATGAGTCAGTAGACACGGCGAAAAAATCGCTAAAAATTGTTGCGGTGCAAACACGAAACGTGAGCGCTCGCCTTTATAGAGGTATTATTCCGTTAACAAAAGCGTCGACAATTTTCACTTAATTTGACTGAGAGGAATTAAAAATGCATGTAGGTATGGCGGCAATTTTTCAGAACCCTGGCAATTCGTCAGGGGTTACGGATCACGCGGTTTATCAAGACGATTTAGCGCTCAGCCTGATGGCCGAAGATCTCGGTTACGAATCAGTTTGGGGCGTTGAACATCACTTCACCGACTACACCATGACCCCGGACGTCACGCAGTTTCTTTCTTATGTTGGCGGACGGTGTCAGAAGGTGAAACTTGGGACCATGGTAGTAGTGCTGCCCTGGAATGACCCGATTCGCGTTGCAGAAAAAATTTCGATGCTTGACGCGATGACTGACGGACGAGCAATCTTTGGTATTGGTCGCGGTCTTGGCCGGGTCGAATTCGAAGGGTTTCGTGTTGACATGAATGAATCCCGGGAGCGTTTTGTCGAGAGCGCGGAAATGGTTCTCGAAGGTTTAGAAAAAGGCTATTGCGAGTACGACGGTAAATTTATTAAACAGCCGAAGGCGAGAATTCGCCCAGAGCCTTACCGTTCGTTTCGAAATCGAACATACGCGGCGGCGATCTCACCTGAATCATCCCGGATTATGGCGCGACTTGGTATTGGAATATTAGTCATTCCGCAAAAAGAGTGGGCGGAGCATGCCGCTGAACTCGCAGAATACAATCAAATTTTCCGCGACATGCACGGCGTTGCGGCACCACGACCGTACATCGGAGGCTGGGTCGCCTGCGATAAAGACGCCGGTAAGGCCGAAGAAATGGCGCGAACCTACATCTCCGGTTACTGGCAGTCGGTCGTGAAACACTACGAAATGTTCGGTGATCATTTCCAGAATACGAAAGGCTACGAATACTACAAACGCCTTCCAGAAGCGATAAGCGAAGTGGGGGTCGACGGCATGGCCGAATTCTTTATGAGCCTGCAAGTTTGGGGTACACCTGAGATGTGCTATGAGAAAATAAAAGATATTCATGAGAAAACCGATTGCTGTGGATTTACCGGCGTATTTAGTTACGCTGGAATGCCGCATGCGATGGCGCGAGGCAATATGGAACTATTCGCTCGAGAAGTGATGCCTCAGCTGCGAACCTTAGGGCACAGCCCGGTTTTTGATATGGAAGAAGATGGCGCGCCAGAGTTCGCGGCCGCCGGTGCCTAGGCGCTAAAACTTGTGCGTGGCCGGGACCTGTGAATGGTCCCTGTCACGCAAGTTTTCGACACGTTCGATATTTCGATCGTCAGCGCTTTCCTCGCGCCCTCGGCTATACTGAAACTCGATCGCGTTGTGCGAAAAATTGACCCAACGCGAGATATAGCGCGTAGGGGTCATCGCTCCCCGCCAGTTCTCTTGTCGAGTGCATCGCAAAGGTTGGCACCCCCACATCGACGGTTTGTACCCCGAGCACTGTTGCTGTTAGCGGGCCGATCGTGGACCCGCAACGGATATCCGCGCGTGACACGAAACTTTGAGAACCTACGTTGGCGCGGCTGCATGCCTGCTTGAATATGCTTATTGTATTGCTGTTGGACGCGTAAGCTTGATTACTGTTGACTTTGATCGCCGGGCCCGCATTTAGCATTGGTAGATGCTGATTGTCATGGCGGTCAGCAAAATTCGGGTGTACGCCATGCGCGTTATCTGTGGACACCAGAGTTGAATTGCTTATCGCTCGGCCAAATCCTTCGTTCGTCCGTGTCATTCGTTCGACGACACTCTTGAGCAATGTCCCCGACGCGCCGGTGACGGAGTTACTGCCGACTTCCTCGTGATCGTTGCACACGATCAACCGATTCAATTCGCTCTTTGTATCGATCAGAGTGCGCGCGCCGACGAAACAACTCAACAAATTGTCTAAGCGCGCGCTCGCAATAAATTCATTTCTAAACCCGACATAAGCGGCTTTTTCACACGGGTAAAAACTTAAATCGGTCGAGACAACCTCAGCGTCCGCGCATGTCGGGTCGTCGCTGGCGAGTTGCTCGACAATCGCCGATTCCAAGCTGAAAGCCTGGCTATCTAGCGCCGCAATTGCTGGTAAATAAGTTTGCGCATTTATTGAGCGTTTTTCATTAGCTTGCCTATCTAAGTGAATCGCAAGGCTAGGAATAATCGCCACGGCGCGGCGAAAATCCACCAGTTTTTCGACCAGGTCGCCGTCGCTGTTGCGCAGCGTGACCCGTCCGGCGAGGGATAAATCTCTATCAAACCACGGATTTAGTAGTACACCGCCGTATACCTCAACGCCTAGCTGCCAATAGCCGCCGGATTTGAATGCGGCATTCGGCTTTAGTTTTAAGCATGGACTGTCGGTGTGGCTACCTACCATTTGTAGACCGTGTTCGGTAACTGGACCGGCGCCGAGTGAAAATGCCACCAGCGAAGACCCGCCGCGGGTCACAAAGTAGCTCTCGGGCTTGCTTAGGTCCCAGCTTTGAGATTCATCTAGCTCGATGAATCCGGCGGCGATCAAGCGATCGCTTAGATTGGCCACGGCGTGAAACGGCGTCGGCGAATTGTCGAGGAAGTGCAATAAATCGTCGTTAAAGGTTTCTTTAGTCATAAACAATTCACTTAGGAAATAATCTCTGCTTCAGCGGACAAATAGAACGACCAACAGCGCACTCAACGAGGGGTTGCTGCGATTCGATCTGGTGATATCGTTAGTGTTTGCACACATGGCGTGCGGATATCGAGATTTCTGATTTCTGCCCGACGGCTCGTTGGAACAAAGAATAACACCAGCCGAAAAATATTAAACTACAGTCTGACCCACTCGAAATTTTCACGAACATTGAAATATAGGACCGATTCACCATGCTTATTTCTAGCCCAAATATCCAACGCGAGTGCGAAGAGTCAGAAGTCTATACTTCTGTGCTTCCCTTAGCCGGCGCGCGCATTGTAGAGCTGGGTTGTGGCGCTGCCCAAAACACAATGGCTATTGCGGCAATGGATCCAGGTATCGAGATCATAGCCTACGAAGTCGACCGAATTCAGCACCAGAAAAACTTAAAATCAGAACACGGGGAAAATGTGTCGTTTAAACTCGCCGGAGCCCAAGCAATCCCGGAACCCAATCAGAGTTTCGATATCGTGACGATGTTTAAGTCACTCCACCATGTTCCTCGAGAACATCTCAAGGCGGCCTTTGAAGAGATTTATCGTGTTCTAAAACCGGGCGGTGTCGCCTACATTTCGGAACCGATTTTTGCCGGCGAATTCAACGATATCCTGAGATTGTTTCACGACGAAGAAATTGTTCGCCAATCAGCATTCGATGCGCTCGTCGCAGCGGTGAACACTGGACTGTTCGAAAATGACCAAGAGATTTTTTTTAATTCACCCGTTAGATTTGACAATTTTGCGGATTTTGAAAACAAGGTCATCAAAGCGACGCATTCTGGTCATCGGCTGGATGAAGAAACAATGGTCGAAGTTAAGAGTCGATTCGAAGAGCATGTGACCGCCTCTGGGGTATGTTTTACAACCCCGATGCGTATTAATTTACTACGTAAAGTGAGCTAAAACATACTAATCAACGATTTCTGAAATCACGATCTCGATCGGAGCAGACTGCCCTACAACGACGTTAGAACTCATGCCTTGTAGGTCGCCCACTTCGGCGCCGGGAGTACCAGACTTGGAGATTCTCGCGGTCACGGCCACACTTTGATCCGCTTTTAATTTAAACATGGGCGCCATCGCCATGCTCTCGTCGAGCACAACGGCATAGGGAAGTGCGTTTGCAGTTGTGCGCGACACCGCTAACGGCGGGCCCCCAGTACCTGGCGCGCTGGCAAATACGAATAGTGTGTCAGTGGGTGCAACTTTCGTCGCTAGTTCGGGAGCCAGCCGCACAGTCACTTCGATCTCTGGTCCTTTCGACTGCGGTACTGGAGCATCAGCGAGCGTTCCGCCAAGTCCAACAATCGCCTTGTCGAGCTCATCGGTGGGCGCTCCAGTTTTTGCGTGTAATGCCCGTGCGCGGGTGAAATAGCTTAGCGCTTTGTCGATTTCGTCTAATTCTTCAGCGGCCAGCCCAGAAAGCCACAACGCGGTGACGTTGTCCGGTTCTAGTTCAAGGCAGCGCGCCACTAATGCGCGAACTTTAGCCGTAAAACCGCCGCCGTTCGCCATGGCCAATGCGTCTGCATATAGCAACAGCACTCTAGGCACGTCACCGACGATTTCGTGCGTTTTTTCTAATGCCGTAACCGCTTGTGTGTAACGCCCGAGCGCTAAGTACGAACGGCCCAGGAGTAACCAGCCTTCGGCACTACCGGGGTCTTCCGCCAAACGTTGCTCTAAGGCCGAAAGCATGGCGTCAATATCCTGTTCGTCGCCTGAAATGTGCTCCGCCGAAACGCTTTTCTTTCCGGTCGCAACATCCGGTTCGCCGAGTTCGAAATAGACGTAGAACGTTATTAGCGGTATGAGCAGTGCAATAACGAAAGCGCTTAGCCAGGCAGGAGGCTGGACGGTCGCGTAACCGGCGTTGCTCAAACCACGGGTTTCATCGAGCAACGCTCGATCGATCTCATCTTGTGCGATAGACGCATTTTGCATGGAAATTAAATCGTCTGCTAGATCGCGATCCAGTTCGCGAACTCTCGATCCATGCAGGCTGCGAGAGTTTAGGGATTCATCTAGCGGTTTGGGGGGGCGCCGCACGGCGGTCAGAAGCATGGCGATGGTTACCACCACGATTAATATCGAAATTATCCAAAACATTTCCATGAATTATCGCGAAGTACTATTGCTTATCGGGCTCTATAAGGTGTTGAACGCGTTGCCGCTCTTCATCGGATAACGGCAATTGTGTTTCGCGGCGCCTCTTCGTCGCGAGAAGAACGATGGACAAGGCAACAAGTAGCAGCAACAGCGGACCGAACCACAGTAACCAGGTGGTCGATTTCATCGGTGGTTTATACAGAACAAAGTCGCCGTAGCGCTCCACCATGAATGCCATGATTTCATCGTTATGTTTTCCCGAGGCAATCATTTTGTAAACTTCCGAGCGCAAGTCTTGTGCGAGTTCTGCGTGCGAATCGGAAAGGGATTGGTTCTGGCAGACTAGACAGCGTAGCTGTTCTAGTAGTTCTACGTATCGTTGCTCATCGTGCGGCGATTCGAACGACACAGGGATATCAGCACTATGGACAGCAAACGCTACACAACCGAGTAAAACGACATAAATAATTGTTTGCATTACGGTTCGCTCGCAAGCTCACTTAACATCGGTAAGATGACCTGGTTCAAGGTATCGTTATTTAGCGGGCCGACCTGTTTATGTCGGATGATTCCGTTTTTGTCGATGATGAACGTTTCTGGCACACCATAAACGCCCAGATCTAATCCTAATCGTCCCTCAACGTCATAGACAATTTGCGCGTAAGGATCGCCGTGGCGAGCGAGCCAGGCTAAGGCGTCTGCGCGTTCGTCTTTGTAGTTCAAGCCGACGATATCGACCTGGCCGGTTTTCGCCAGGCTGAGCAGTAAAGGGTGTTCTACACGGCAAGCCACACACCACGAGGCCCAGACATTGAGTAAGCGCGGTCGGTTTCTAAGGTGACTTGAGGAAACACTCGTTTCGCCGTTTCGCAGTGCAGGTAAAGAAAATTCAGGTACCGATTTATCGATCAGCGGGGACGGAACGTAGCGCGGATCGAGACGTAATCCTACGGCGAGAACGGCAATAAGCAGCACAAAGACGCCGATAGGGATTGCGTAACGCATTTTGTAACGAGTTAGTCACTAACCGGTGACGTTGCCGATTGCTCGGAACGAAGTGTCACCGGGCTACGCAGGCGCGGGTCGAACATTGCCATGAATCCGCCCAATGCCATGAGGATTGCACCTAGCCAGATCCAGCGAATAAACGGTTTAAGGTGCATGCGCACGCTCCAAGCACCGTCCTCGAGTGGCTCTCCGAGTGCGACATACAAATCGCGTGTAAATCCCGGTGAGATCCCGGCCTCGGTCATTGGCATGTTACGTACAACATATAGTCGCTTTTGCGGTTTCAGCGTCGCGACCAACTGACCATCGCGTCTAATATCGAATGTGCCTTCGGTTACGCGGTAGTTCGGACCGTCAAAGGACGATAAACCGACAAAATGGAATTCGTAGTCGGAGACCAGCGCACGGTCTCCTGGCGCTAGACTTTGGTGCTCGTCGATCGTGTAAAAACTTGTGATAACCACCCCAATTACGGTGCAACCGAAGCCGATATGCGCGATGCATTGTCCGACAAATGCGCGTGGCAGGTGGAACAGCGTGTACCAGACGTGTTCCCGGTGACGGCAACGCTCGACGATACCAAAAATCGTCGTGACGAAGACCCAGATGCCGAAACCGATTCCTATCGCCGCACTCATCGCGTGTTGTCCGCCTAACGCAACCGCCGCGCAGCCTGCAGTCGCAACCGTGGCGATGAATGCGTAGCGAAGTCGGACGAGCAAGCGTCTAATTGAATCGGATTTCCATCGAGAAAATTGGCCAATTCCGAGTAGGCCAATCAATGGCAACATCACGGCGCCGAATACGACGTTAAAATAGGGTGGTCCGACGGAAATTTTACCGAGTCCGAGTGCTTCGAGGATTAACGGATATAAGGTACCGAGCAAAACGGTCGCCGTAGCTACTGCGAGTAGGGTACTGTTGAGTAGCAAAAAGACTTCTCGTGAAACGGGTTCGAAAGTGCCACCAGAAAACGTGGACGGGCCGCGCCAGGCGTACAAGACGAACGATCCGCCGATCATGATTGCGAGTAACACCAAGACGAATATTCCTCGTCCCGGATCTGTAGCGAAGGCGTGAACCGAGGTGAGGACCCCGGAGCGTACAAGAAAGGTGCCTAGTAAACTCAAGGCGAAAGTCGCCAAAGCCAGTAACACCGTCCAGTTTTTAAACGTGCCACGTTTTTCTGTTACCGCGAGTGAGTGAATTAACGCTGTGCCGAGTAACCACGGCATGAATGACGCGTTTTCGACCGGGTCCCAAAACCACCATCCTCCCCAGCCTAGCTCGTAGTACGCCCACCAACTGCCAAGCGCTATGCCGATGGTTAAGAAGATCCAACTACCGACTGCCCATGGACGGATCCAACGCGCAGCCTGTGCCGTAATTCGCCCTTCGATCAACGCCGCTATCGCGAAGCCAAATGCAACTGACGATCCGACATAACCGACGTAAAGCATGGGTGGATGAATGATAAGGCCCGGGTCTTGAAGCAAAGGGTTAAGATCGCCACCATCCGCGGCCGCCGGGAGTAAGCGCGCAAACGGGTTGGAAGTGAACATCAAGAAGGACAGAAAACCGACCGACACGATCCCCATTACGCTGAGAACAAGTGCGGCAAAACTTCGTGGCAGCTGACTATCAAATAACGTCACGGCGTAAGTCCAGCCCGCTAGGATCACGATCCATAACAACAATGAACCTTCGTGTGCGCCCCATACGGCGGATACGCGATACGCAGTAGGCAACGCAGTATTTGAATTTTGGGCAACGTAAGCGACTGAAAAATCGTTACTCACAAATGCGTGTACGAGAATAAGAAATGCACTGAATACGAGTAGGAATTGAATACGGGCTGCGGGCTTAGCCAAACCCATCCAACTGTCGTACCCCCGTATTGCGCCAACGAGCGGTAATGACGCTTGAACAGACGCGACCGCGAGCGCGAGCGCCAAAGTGAATTGTCCAATCTCAGGGATCATCTGGGGTGGGGCGGCATTTTGACGCCCTTCGCTTCGGCGAGTGCGCTCGCAACTTCCGGCGGCATATAATTTTCGTCGTGTTTTGCGAGCACCTCCGAAGCCTCGAAAACGCCGTCCGCGCGCCGTTCACCGTGCGCGACAATGCCCTGACCTTCGCGAAATAAATCCGGCAAGATCCCAGTATAAATAACGGGAACTTTATTAACCGTGTCGGTGACCGAAAATTCGACGCTGAGACTATCCGGAACACGTTTCACACTGCCCTCGACGACCAAGCCGCCGACTCGAAATTTCCGCCCTTGCGGCGCCTCTCCAGCCACCACCTCGCTCGGCGAGTAGAAATACATAAGGTTTTTTTCAAACGCCGTGAGAATGAGGGCGGTCGCGATCCCCATTCCGCCGAGTATAAAGGCAATGGCTAAGAGACGTTTTTTTCTTTGTGGTGTCATCAATTCTTAGACGCTTCACGAGCCCGACGCGCGATTTCTCGCAGTAGTTTCTTTTCTTTCATGACCGGTAGTAGGGCGTTCGCGAGCAACACAATTGCGCTGATGCCGTAGGAAAACCAAACGAAATAGGCGTACCCGCCCATCGAAAAAAAAGACATTTCCAATTCCATTATACGATGCCTTTGGGCTGGGTAAGTTCATTTACCCAATTTTTATTGCGCTCGAATTCTAGAATCTCACAACGGACCCGTTCGAATAAAACCGCAACGAAATAAAGATTATACGCGAGTGCCATGACGAGTAGCGGTATCAACATTGTGGTGTCCATTGATGGTGCGTCGAGTTTACTCACCGTTGGCCCTTGATGAAGCGTGTTCCACCATTCGACGGAGTAATGGACGATGGGTATGTTCACCGTTCCAACAATCGCCAATATTGCGCCTGCGCGAGCTGCCGTGCGTCGGTCGTCAATAGCCCCTTGAAGCGCGATATAACCAAGATACAAAAACAACAAAATTAACTCTGACGTCAATCTCGCGTCCCATACCCAGTAGGTTCCCCACATTGGTTTTCCCCACAGCGATCCGGTCAATAACGCCAAAAAAGTAAACCATGCGCCGAGGGGAGCGCACGCCCGCGCGACGATATCGCCTAACTTCACGTGCCAAATCAACCCGCAAGCGCCAGCCAGAGCCATGACGATATAAACAAACAACGACATCCAAGCGGCAGGGACGTGAACGTAAATAATTCGAAAGCTCTCGCCTTGTTGATAATCGGTTGGAGCAATCCAAAGGCCTCCAACTAAACCCGCGGTGAATAGGAGGATGCAGCCGTATTTAAGCCACGGACGTAGACGCAGCGACCACGAGTAAAAATACTTCGGCGTGCCGTATTTATGAAAAGGAATGGTGATCACGTTTGTCCAACTAACCCAACCGAATTCGCAGTGCTGTCGCGCTTGCAAAAGGAGCCAAGCTTGCTGCCATCACTGCGAGTCCGGCAAGAAAATATATTTCCGCCGTAATAGGTAAATCGAGTGCCGCATTATGCATGGCTGAAGTGCTAAATATTAGCGTTGGCATATAAAGTGGCAAAATAATTAAGGCTTGTAGCATTGCACCACCTCTCAAACCGATGGTGAGCGCGCTCGAGACGCTGCCGAATAGACTTAGAATCGGTGAGCCGAGCAAGAGCGTGGCCGCCAAGGTACCCACCACGCGGAGTTCGAGGCCAATCGCGGCGGCGACGATGACGGATATTGCGATTTGCGGGCCTGCAGTTGCGCACCAATGAGAGAATATTTTGCTGCCAACGATTAGCGGCAGTGGCGCCGGGCTGAGGAATAATTGTTCGATCGTTCCATCGTGGTAATCGCTTAGGAATATCGTGTCGAGATTAATCGTCGTGGCAAGCAGAATCGCTACCCAAATTCCGGCGGGCGCAATTTTCGCGAAAATCTCTGCGTCAGGACCAACGGCGACGGCGAATAATGTAACAATAATGACGAAAAATATGAGCGGTTGAACGGCATCCTGGCGCCTACGTACGTAGCGTCTTAGATCGCGCAGCACGACTGCGGATGCGACATTCAGCACGTCCCTCATCGATGGTCTAGATCGAGAGTTTTAATGTTCGAGGACTTGAGGGACAGAGGTTGATGCGTCGCGACAATGCTGATTCCACCATTGGCCGAATTGTCACTGATCATCGACTCGAATAAATCACGGCCAACAGAATCAAGTGCGGTAAATGGCTCGTCCAGAAACCAGAGGGGCGCTTCGGTGACTAACAACCGAGCCAGCGCCGTGCGTTGGTTCTGGCCTGCCGACAGCTTGCTGCACATTGTATTCGCAACTCCGG
>Ga0114933_10005954_pt1 | contig 10948 bp, 11 predicted proteins | sample 4SBtaG_FD_89691 | JGI IMG/M metagenome (GOLD analysis project Ga0114933, IMG submission 89691) | Deep subsurface microbial communities from Kolumbo volcano to uncover new lineages of life (NeLLi) - 4SBTROV12_W25 metaG | ecosystem: Environmental > Aquatic > Marine > Volcanic | place: Kolumbo... | reverse complement strand
CGGCAACCCGCTGCCTCGCTTGAAGCGCTGCACACGACCAAACTCAAACACATGGGTCAGCGAAGCCTTCCCCTCAACCGCTACACATGCCTTCGCGGTAGTTCCGCCCATATCGAATGCGAGGACCTTGTCGGTGCCTTCTTCAAGCCCGCAGTTGACGGCGCTCAGCACGCCGCCGGCCGGACCGGATTCGAGAATGCGCACTGGCAAGCGCACAGCGAGGTCCGCCGTCGTAAATGCGCCGTTGGAGAGCATGACGTCGAGCGTGCCGCCCGCCCCGAGCGCCGAGAGGCGCTGCTCGAGGGTGGATAAGTACGTCTGCGCAACCGGCATCACGTACGCGTTTGCTGCCACGGTGGACATCCGCTCGAACTCGCCGATCTCCCTGGCCACCTCCGAGGAAAGCGAGATCGGCAGGTTAGGGCAGGCTACTTCGATCGCGGCGCGTACCGCTTGCTCGTGCCGATCGTCGACCGGCGCGTGCAGGAGGCATACCGCGACCGCCGCGTAATCCCCCTGTCCAATGGCGGCGACTACGGCGTCGAGCTCTCCACTGTCAAGCGGCCGCCAAACCTCGCCGCCCGGCCCCAAGCGCTCGTTCAAGGCGAATCGATCCTCGCGAGCCACCAACGCTTCGGGATAGCTCGCGTCGAGATCATAAATGTCGTAGCGCAGCTCCCGGCGAATGTCCAAGCAATCCTCAGTGCCTCGAGTGAGGACGAGCGCGGCGCGCACCCCCCGGCGCTCCACCAACGTGTTGGTAATCAGGGTCGTGCCGTGCACCACCCTGCGTACCCGGCCCGATGCATCTGCATTCGCCGACACGAGGTCGGCAACCACCGCTGCCACGCCGTCTCCCGGATCGGACGGTGTGGTCAGCGACTTCGCGAGGTAGATGGCCCCCTCGTCTTCATCGAGCAGAACGCCATCGGTAAACGTGCCGCCAATATCAACGGCAATCTGAAACTCTTTCACTGCGCCCTCTTACGCTTTGAAGCCGACCTCAACGAGCGGTGCGTTGTCGATCACCCGCTGATAGGACAACCGAGTGAGGTCAATCGTCTGATAGCCGCCCTCGAGCAACAGCTCGGCCATCGCCCGCCCGATAGCGGGCCCTTTCTGGAGCCCTGCGCCGGAAAATCCAGTCGCTATATAGAAATTCGACAGCCCACCTACCCACGGACCGATGATCGTATTGCCGTCGAGCCGATTGTAGGCGTAATGCCCAGCCCAACTCCGCTGCACCTTGAGCGCTTCAAATGCGGGAACCCGATGGGCCAAGACCGGCCAGAGCTCACTGTCAAAGAGCGCATGCTCAGCCTCGCCGACATCCCATTGGAACCCCCGCGCAGCCCCAGGGCGCGTCAGACCCGCAGCAAACCCGGCGCCCTCAGTTCGAAAGGCAACGCCGGATGGGTCCTTGGTGAGCGGCAGCGGGGCGATCGGCTCCCTCAGCTCAAAGTAGAACGTAGGACGCGACAAAGGTTCGACTGGGATCGACATGCCCACCATGGCACAGATCGCTGGTGCCCATGCGCCGGCTACGTTCACGACGACATCCGCCTCGATGGCCCCGTGCGCCTCGGTCACGACCCGGTTCACGCGATCATCGACGGTCTCCAGATCGACGACGCGGTCCGTCAGATACTCCACCCCAAAGCTCTGTGCCTTGCGCCGAAATCCCTGGACCGCAGCGTAGGGATCGATGAACCCGTCCTGGGGCCCAAAGAGACCGGCATCGACGTCGTCGAACCGGACGCCATCGAACCGACGCTCGAGCTCGTCGCGGTCGAGCAGCTCGTTGGGCACGCCCGCCTCACGCTGCACCTTAAGGCTCGCCTGTGCTTCGGCGACCGCCTCGTGTCCCACGACCAGGTAGAGGTAGCCATATTCTAGAAACGGAAAGGTGCCAGGTTCACCGTCCACGTCCATCAACGCCGCGAAGTTCCGATAGACCTCACGCCCGTACCGAGACATCTCGATGTTCTCGGGTAATCCATGCATGAGACGAACCCCGCCGGCAGAGCGCGGCGCGGCCGCCCATTCATAGGTCGGATCGGGCTCCACGACGAGCACGCGGTCCGCGGCGCCAGCGAGGCCAAGATGGTACGCAATGGAGGAGCCCATGATGCTCCCGCCAATAATGACTATCCGATCCATAGCGACGCCCCCACTGGTCTTCCGCTACTCGTACATCCGCACATTGATGTTCGCCACCATACCTGGGGTTAGACCCGGCGGCGGCGCATCGAGCGAGATCCGCACCGGCACCCGCTCGGCAAGCCGGCCGAACTGGCTGGTGCGGGTGTCGCTGAGCCCCATCTCTTTCGTGGTGGCGCTGCCGATGCTCACCACCCGGCCGAGGAAGTCCCGAAACGGATGCGCTTCGAGCTCAAGCACCACGGTCTGACCGACCCGGATGTGGCGAATCTGATCTTCATCGACATAGGCTTCGACCCAGAACAGTTTCTCGTCGTGAAGTATGAGTATGCTCTCGCCCTCTTGAACGTACTCGCCCTTGTGCTTGTAGACGCGATCGACGATCCCGGTGAGCGGGCTGCGGATGTGTCGCAAAGACAGCGCCACCCGCGCTGCCGCGATCATCGTACGGATCTTCTCCTCGGTGAGGTGCGAGACCTTAAGCCGCTCGTCGAGCACATCAACCTGCCGGCCGCCGGCCTCGACCTGTTCGAGCTCTTTGTGCGCAATCCTCAGCTTCGCGCGGCTGACCGCGGCCTCCCCGCGCAGCACCAGCACCTTGTCCTGTTCGATAGCAAGTTCACGCTCGGCGGTAAGCTCTTTGTTAAAGAGCACCTTCACTCTCGCGAGATCTTTCTCCGCCAGCGCAAGCCGATCGTTGATAGCCCGGTGCTCCACTTCGATCGCCCGCATCCTCTCCCGCTTTGTTGCGATGCGCGAATGCAAGTCGATCTCAAACGCTACCCGCTCGGCGCTCAGGCGTTCACGCCGGGCTCGCTCCAAGCTCCGATCGGTTTCTAGTAACTCGATGCGCAGCTTGATGTCATCGTCGACGAGACTAATGAGGAGCTGCTCAGCTTTAACGCGGTCGCCCTCGCGCACATGGATCGTCGCGACCGTGCCATCAACGCGCGCCGCCATTCGGGTAAGCTCGGTTTGGACACGTGCGCCGCTCGCGTACACATGAGTAAGCCAATACACGACCTCGTAGCCGAGCAAACCGAGCCCGGCCAGCGCGCCGAAGCCGATGAGCAACTTGACTGTACCTTTGGTGCCGAGCGCCATGTGCCTTAAGCTGAAACGTCCGTGTTCCCGTGCCCCTCGAGGGACCCTGAACCTCGCATAGTAGCAGCGCCCCACGTCCCTATGGCCAACTCAACACAACCTTCCGCCGAGCGCAGGATCGCAAGCCTCCTGCTCGACCCGAGCTATTTCTGCATCTGGATGGTTGGCGGACTCACCTCGGTGGTGCGATGGCTTCAGCTTTTGGTGCTCAGCGTCTACACGTTCGAGACCACGGGATCGCCGCTACTCGTCTCCATGATACCGGTGCTGTGGATGGCACCGCTTGCGCTGTGCGGACCGATGACGGGCGTCATTGCCGATCGGGTCAACCGCCGGCACTTCCTGCTCATGAGTTTGGTCCTGGTGACTGGGCTGTCGGTGGGCGCGGCGGTGCTGGCCACGATCGGCAACCTCACGTTCTTTCATATTGCGGTGTTGGCATTCCTCAGCGGCTTGTTCTGGACCACCGATATGCCGGTGCGACGAAGGTACATGGGCGATCTTGCTGGCGACTCGTTGTCGACCGCGATGAGTCTCGACTCAGCCACGGGAAATGCAACCCGGATGGCGGGCCCTTTGCTCGGCGGGGTGATGCTTCAGTTCTTCGGCATGGCCGATGTGTTCATCCTGAGCGCCATACTGTTTTCCGTGTGCATCGTCTTGGCGCTACTCGCACGCAGTCCCCCTTCCAACGAAGTGGTAAGCCGCCCGGCGTTCATCGGAGATCTGGTCGCGGGGGTGCGCTTTGTCACCGGCGACGCAAACCTCAGGCGCTTGTTCGCCATTACCATCATCTTCAATTTGTTCGGGTTTCCGTTCACCTCGATGGTCCCGGTCATCGGACGCGCGGAGCTCAATCTCAGCGCGGTCTACGTTGGCCTCCTCTCGAGCATCGAGGGGCTCGGCGCATTCTGTGGCGCAATCGCCGTCGCGATGTTCGCCAAACCCCGGTATTTCTTCGCCATCTACCTGGGTGGTACAACGGTATTCTTGGTCTTGATCGGGTACCTGAGCGTGCTGACGCATATGGCTGGGGGCCCGTGGCACTCCTTCGTTGCAGTGTCGTTTGCACTGCTGATAATGGGCATGTCTACCGCGTGCTTCGCCGCCATGCAGAGCACGCTAACCTACCTCGGAGCGCCTCCGGAGCTACGCAGTCGGGTGCTCGGCGTACTGACACTGTGTATCGGTTCCGGACCCATCGGATTCTTCAACGTCGGCTGGATGGCAGAGACGTTCGGCGTTTCAACTGCCCTTGCGATCACCTCGGCCGAAGGCTTGATCGCCCTGCTGATCCTCTGGGCGTTCAGCAGCCACTGGAAGCCCGTACCTTTGCCGTTGCGATGAGGCGCCACAACGTGGCACTACCTACGGGAGAAAGAATGACAAACGGCATCGTTGAAACAACGTTCAAGATCGACCATGAGCGGTGGGGACACATCCACGTCCACAACGCTCGACTCGAGGCCAACGAATCGTTCGCGCCCAATCGCGTAGTCGTCTGTCAACATGGGGCGACATACGGCTCCTTGGCTTTCTCGCAAAGATTCAACGGGCTCTCGTTCCTGGACTATCTGGCCCGGCTCGGATTTGACGCCTACTGCCTCGACTCGCCGGGCTACGGCCAGTCGACACGCCCTGCACAGATGGAGGCGCCCGCGTCGGAGAACCCACCGTTCATGCGCACCCCCGAGGCGGCAGATTGTCTCGGGCACGTTGTCGACTGGATTAGCGCGCGCCGCCGCGTCGAGCGCGTGGGCCTGATCGGCTGGTCATGGGGGACAGCGATTACCGGATACTACACGGCGCAAAATCACGAGAAGGTCGAGCGGCTGGTCTTGCATGCGCCCATTTGGGACCGAAGCGCCAGCACGACACCCTCGGTCATCCACGTCGACGGACCGATTGGCGCTTATCGCGTCGTGGACAAGGAACGCACGCGTGCACGGCGCCACGGCGGCTTGAGCCCCGAGAACGTCGACGTGATGCCGCCGGAATGGTTCGATCAGTGGTGGGCCGCTACAGCGGCAGCCGACCCTATCGGCGGTGGAGAAACGATCCGGGCGCCGAACGGGGTCGTGCAAGACGGCGCGGAATTCTGGAACGTGGGGAAACCCCTCTACGATCCCGCGGCCCTAAAGACGCCGGTGCTCGTCGTCGTAGGCGAATGGGACAACGACACGCCGCCAGCCCTTGCCCAGGCGTTGTTCCCACTTATCGTGAACGCCCCCTGGAAGCGACTGACCGTTCTGAGCGGTGGCACCCATTCGATGATCATGGAGCGGCGTCGGATGCTGCTCTTTCGAACCATCACGCAGTTCCTCACTGAGGCGGAACCGTCGGCGGAAAGCCTGGAGTAACGGGAGCCGAGGGCGGCCGAGCGTGCGCCGGCGGCGCTAAATCCTCACCGTCGCTGTTCCGAGCACCCGGGTCTCACCCGCCGCGTTCAGCACGGTGATGTCAGTCTCCACCATGGCCGTATCGTGGTCGATGTCGGTCACCACGCCGGCGATGGTATGCGGTTGGTCCACGAGGACCGGCGCCCGGAAGATGGTATCGATCTTGACAATGAAGCCGTCGGGCGCCCACCGATGGATCATCGCGGCGAGAAACCCTTGGCTCATCACCCCGGGGACGATCGCGCCGGGCAACCCGAGTTTGCGTGCGCCCTCGTGCGACGTGAACCGGGGCACGTCGCGATCGGTGCCGGCGCAGAATCGCCGCACATTCTCCAGGCTCGTATCGGGCACGAACGCCGGGAGCTCCTCGCCGAACTCGACATCGTTGATAGAAGTGATGGACATGATTGCATCCCTGCGCAGCGCTCGGTCATCGCCGGAACTTACCGAGGGCACATGGTGCAATGTCGAGGCTCGACCCGGCAACCCGCCGAACCGCGGACCTCGCTACCGCGTCACTCACCGAAAAAGAGCTATCACTCTGTCGTTACGGATGATCGGACGATTCGACCAGGCGTTTGAACGCCTTCAGTTCGCGCCTCCCAAAGTGCCGATCGCCGACCAGCCGGAGCGCCGGAACGCGAAACCACCGGTGCGCGGAGCCATCGATCCGGACGCGCTCGAGCGTGAGCTTCGTATCGCTTCCGTTCGCTTCGAGCAAGTAGATGTCCACCACGGCGACCAACCCGCGCTGCCACCGGATCGCGAGCGCGCGGCAAGGCTCGAAGCGAACGATCACCGCAGCGTCCTCGTCACCACTGAAACGCGCAGTCAGCAAGGTTCCGGCGCTGAGGGGCCGATCGGGGTCCAGCACCGAGAGCCCCTCGACACGCCCCATCCACTCATGTGCCCGACTCCAATCCGTGAGGTGCGCCCACACTTCGGCGCCCGGGCGCGAGATGACGACACTTAAATCGGTGGTCATGAAAGTGTCATGGAGAAAGGTTTCCCGTCGCGTGTTCTCACCGTCGTCTACCCTTATCAGAGCCCACTCAACGCGAACCGACGTAGGCGTTGACGGAGGATACATCGTGGGCAGTGTTGCATGGCCTGGCGGCTTCCGGGCATCGTATCGCCTCTATGTCCACCGCCGCGCTGGAGCCAATCAATGACCGACGCCTCCCGGGACTGGGGTACCCATCCCCCTTTCATCGCACCCTCTTACCGGTCGAGCGTCCTGCGCGGACCGACGAAGCCATTGGTGACGATACCGCGCCGGCTTTCGGTGCGAACCGGGCCGGTTTACGGTCACGAAGCGGTCGGCGCGTTGGACAATGACCTGACGAAAAATGCGGTGCGAAACGGTGCGCCACTCGGAGAGCGCATCGTGGTCACCGGCCGTGTTCTGGACGAGAACGAGAAGCCCTTGCCGAATATGCTCGTCGAGATATGGCAGTGCAATGCGGCAGGACGCTACGTGCACACTTCGGATCAGCATGATGCACCGCTCGATCCGAACTTCCTCGGCGCGGGGCGCTGCGTCAGCGACCCCGACGGGAACTATCGCTTCTACACGCTGAAACCGGCCGCCTATCCGTGGGGAAATCACGACAACGCCTGGCGGCCCGCACACATTCACTTCTCTCTCTTTGGCCCCAGCTTGGCAACGCGGCTAGTGACCCAGATGTATTTCCCAGGCGATCCGTTGCTTGGGTTGGATCCAATTTTCATGACCGTTCCCGAAACATCCCGCGATAGATTGGTGTGCGAATTTTCGCTCGACGTCACGGAGCCGGAATTCGCGCTCGGCTACGTTTTCGATATCGTACTGCGGGGCGATGAAGCGACCCCCCTGGAGGGCTGAGATGGCCCGCGGACAGACCCCTTCGCAAACCCTCGGCCCGTTCTTCGCTTACGGCTTGACCCCCGAGCAGTATGGCTATCCCCTGGCTAGTATCGCTGGCCCCGAGCTTGCGGGGGACGATGCCAGCGGGGAACGTATTCGCATCGAGGGGCGGGTGCTCGACGGCAACGATGAGCCGGTCAACGATGCCATGATCGAGATATGGCATGCCGACGACCAGGGCCGCTACCCCGATGCCGCAGATCCGCGCCGCGCCAACACGGCGTTCAACGGGTTCGGCCGTACCGGCACGGGTACGGATCCCGCCCATCGATACTGGTTCCACACCGTCAAGCCAGGTACGCCAGACGACAACCAAGCACCGCACGTGAACGTGGTGGTATTCATGCGGGGCTTGCCCACGCATGTGTACACCCGGATGTACTTCTCCGATGAGATACAAGCCAATGCGCATGATCCGGTGCTCACGCTCGTACCGGAAGCTCGTCGAACGACCCTGATTGGACAGCGCACGGAGCAGGCAGGCCACATCACCTACCGCTTCGACATCCACATGCAAGGCGATCGGGAAACCGTGTTCTTCGACTTCTAGATCGGAGGCCCGCTCCCCACCGCGCCGAAGCAGCGAGCGAGGGCGTCTGGCACCGTTCGAGCCCCAAAGACGGTTAGCCGGTCCCTATTCCGGCGCCGCGGTTTGCTCCTTCCATCCTGCTAGCACCCATGCGCCGAGGACAAAGAACACGATGATTGTCGCGACGCCGGCTCGTTGACTCTGGGCAAGCGCAGTAACGCCGCCGAGCACGAACGGGCCGATGAACGCGGTAAGCTTGCCCGAGAAGGCATAAAAGCCAAAGAACTCGCTCGCGTGCGCGGGCGGCACGATCCGGCTCATGAAGGACCGGCTGGCGGACTGATTGGGTCCAATGAAAATTCCGACCCCCACGCCGGCGACCCATAGCCACGTCACGCTTGGGGCCAGTGCGGCCAAGGCGGTAAAGAAAGTGAGAGCCACCAAGCTCACCATGATGGTGGCCTTCGCGCCCAGCCGATCATCGACGAAACCGAAGATCCAAGCGCCAAACCCTGCCGCGACGTTGAGCACAATGCCGAACAAGATCACCTGGTCGAGCGTCATGCCGAAAGTGCCGGCAGCGTAGATCCCACCGAAGGCAAACACCGTAACCAACCCGTCGTTGTAGAGGAGCCTGGCGATCAAGAAGCGGAAGATACCGCCGTACGCTCGGATCTTCGCGAACGTGCGAGCAAGCGCGGCAAAGGGATTGTCCGTCCCTGCCTCCCCCCTGCGCTCGGGCTCGCGTACCCAAAGGAACATGGGGATACTGAATACGAGAAACCACGCAGCAACCAGCAGGTTGGTCGCACGGTAGTTGAACCCCGCTTCGGTGCTGATCCCAAACAGCGGATCCGGACGGACCAGCACCACCAAGGCCGCCGCCAAGCAAAGCAATCCCCCGAGGTACCCAGACGCCCACGCGTACCCCGAGATACGGCCCATCCGCGCTTTCGGCGCCAATGAGGGCAAAAAGGAGTTGTACAGCGCCGTACCGACCTCGAACGCCACGTTGGCAACAAAGACGAGGGCCAGGGCATAGAGCACGGCGTTTTCCATCCCGGGGCGCACGAAGGCCACCGCAGCGGTGGCTACCACGCAGATCCAAGTAGCGACCATCAGGTACGCTCGCCGGCGGCGGTGGCGGTCGGCGCTCGCGCCAATCAACGGCGACAACAAGGCGATGGCGATACCCCCAAGGCCCATCGTCCATGCCCACTGCGTGGTACCGGTCAGCTCGTCCGAGGCTATCGCCTTGGTAAAATAGGTGCCATAGACGAAGGTGATGACCAAGGTAGTGAACGCAGAGTTTGCCCAGTCGTAGAGCGACCAGCCAACGAGCGCGCGCCGGGGCACCCTCATCTCAGCCACGAGCACATGCCGCGATGCGTGCCGAGCCCGGTGTCGATATCATGCACATCTGGTGTGTGACCCAAATACCAATTAATCAAGAGGAGGAACGTATGTCCATTACACGACACGATATCACCACTGGTGCCGCCCCCCGTATGAGCCGCTGCGTCGTCAATGGCGACACGGTCTATGTGGCGGGACTGACCGCAAGCGACCGCTCGGCGGATATAAAGGGGCAAACGCAGCAGATCGTTGACAAGATCGACGAGTATCTGGCCACCGCGGGAACCAGCAAATCCAACCTGCTACAAGCCAATTTGTGGATCACTGACATGGCCAATTTCTCTGCCATGAACGAGGTGTGGAATGCCTGGGTCGATGCGGAGAATCCGCCGGTGCGAGCATGCGTGCGAGCCGATCTGGCGCACCCCGATCTCCTCGTCGAGATCATGGTGACAGCCACTAAGTGATGTTCGAACGGCTGCTCCTCACCGGTGCGGCAGGGGCCCTCGGCAGCGTGCTGCGCGAGGGCCTCAAGCCCCTCACAAAGACGTTCCGACTGTCCGATCGCGACCCGGTTCGGGACCCCGAGGCACACGAGGAGGTAGTACCGGCCGACCTCGCAGACGCCAGCGCAGTGCTCGAAATGACCAAACAGGTGGATGCGGTTATCCACATGGGGGGCATGGCGCGGGAGAGCATGTTCCAGACCATTCTCGAATCGAACATCATCGGGCTGTACAACGTCTACGAAGCGTGCCGGAAGAACGGCGTTAACCGCATCGTGTGGGCAAGCTCCAACCACGCCATTGGCTTCTATCCACGAACCCAGGTCATCGACGCCACGGTGCCTACCCGGCCGGACAGCAACTACGGGATATCGAAAGCGTTTGGCGAGAACGTCGCGCAGTACTACTGGGACAAATATGGCGTAGAAAGCGTCTCCTTGCGCATTGGATCCTGCGTCCGTGAACCGATCGATCGGCGCATGCTGACGACTTGGCTCAGCTATCCGGATCTCGTGCACCTGGTGCAGCGGGCACTGCTCGCGCCGCGCGTGGAGCACACCGTCATATACGGCGTCTCGAACAACGACATGCGCCTGTGGGACAACCGCTGCGCGATGCACCTGGGCTATCGGCCCCGAGACAACGCCGAGGTGTTTCGCCAGAAAATCGAGGCGGCCCATCCCGTGCCCGACAAAGATGACCGCTTTGTCGCCGTGCACGGGGGCAGCTACGCATCAGCCCCTCATTTCGACGATCCGGTGACCTGAGACTTGGCCTAGCCGGCGGCGCGGGATCGACAGGACATCGTCATCCGGGCTCGCACGGTCGCGAAACACCGCGGCCGGCATCGGCGACCGACCCAACTTGCCCTAAGATGTGCGGGGAGTCATCTCCCGGGAGGCTATGTGCATGAGTGAGAAGCGACTGGAGGCGCAGTGCCTCTGCGGGCAAGCGAGTTGGCGTATCAACACCCCGCCCACCCCGTTCG
>Ga0114933_10005953_pt1 | contig 10948 bp, 9 predicted proteins | sample 4SBtaG_FD_89691 | JGI IMG/M metagenome (GOLD analysis project Ga0114933, IMG submission 89691) | Deep subsurface microbial communities from Kolumbo volcano to uncover new lineages of life (NeLLi) - 4SBTROV12_W25 metaG | ecosystem: Environmental > Aquatic > Marine > Volcanic | place: Kolumbo... | reverse complement strand
TTCTTGGCCCGGGACGATGCTTGTTTGGTCGATGTCATGCCCTCAGCTTCCTTGGCGTATACTCTAAGTAGGTTCGTTCTGGTGTCCAAAGTTTGACATTGGCAAATTAAGACGCGTATCTTACCAGTACAGGTACCGCTTCGCAGCGCCTCCACACCCTATAGCAAAGGGCATTTTGCATGAAACCGCTTGTAACGCTCGGCATCGGAATGGCCCTCGTGGCCGCTCTCACCTGCCACGACCTTCGTGCGGATGACGCTACGACGGAAAAACCACAGCCAGCGAAGAAAGAGGACCAAAAGTCCACCAACCTCGTCCGTTTGGACAAGGTCCATGAAGTCTGGATGGAAAAGAAAAAGAAGTGGGTGGTCGTCAACGGCGAAGTCTGCCTGCGAGAAGGCCAGCTGGAACTGTTCGCCTGCCCCAAAGGTACAAAAGAACATGAATCCGTCATCTCACTCAACAGCAAAGCCTATTTGATTCACGCTGCCCTGCTCGCAGTCGGAGCCAAGCCGGGCAAGCCGGTCAGCTGGGATCCCAAGTATGCGCCAGCAAAAGGTCCCATTATCGATGTTCATATTCTGTGGACCGACAAGGATGGAAAACGCCATCGAGCCAAGGCTCAAGAGTGGGTCAAGCATGTGCCCACCGGAAAACCAATGACATATGACTGGGTCTTCGCCGGCAGTAGTGTGTGGGTCGATGAACAAACCGGCACGAAACACTATCAGGCCGAAGCGGGAGATTTAGTTTGCTTGTCAAACTTTTCGACTGCAATGCTTGACCTTCCCATCCAGAGCAGCGGAGAAAACTCGAACCTGCTGTTCGTTGCGAATACCGAAAAAATACCACCGCTGGAAACGAAAGTGCGCGTCGTCTTCATTCCGCGGCCTGCTAAAAAACCGCAAACAACGACTCCGCAAAAAGAAAACAGCATTCCTCAGAAAGAGGAAAAGAAAGCGCCTGAGTCCGCAAATCCTTAACGACAACTCGTCCGACAACACTGATTGAATTTAACGTCGCGTGGCCGTTTCCGCGCCATTCATGATTCCACATCCACCCCTCAGGGGAATTATCATGCTACGCACTGGCTCACTGCTCAGCCTGCTCATCCTCAATACGCTCTGCTTCAGCACACTCACCTTGTCAGCACAAGAAACAAGTGAGCCCCAGGACACATCTACTGCGTCTCCTACCGACAAGGAAGCAACCGACGACTCCGACGAAAAGCAGCCCGACGAAGAACCATCTGCCAAACCCACCAAGGTGCAGATTGTTCCACTCTCAGGGAACTATGTGGACCACCCGCAGCCAATGTCACTCGACCCCACAGCGCTGTTGCTGGGTGGAGCCGTCAAGCAGAAGTCGTTCTTTCGCATGTGCGAGTATCTCGAGCGATTAGAAAAAAATAAAGAGCTGGGCGGCGTCCTATTTGATCTTTCCAATGCCATCTCTTTGAACGCAGCTCAACTGGACGAGTTGGCTCGCCGCTGCGAGCGTCTACGAAAAGCGGACAAGAAGCTAGTCGCTTGGCTTACCGACGCATCGACAGCCCAAATCTCACTTGCGGCCGCCTGCGACGTCGTGTTGATGGCCGATTTTGGCGGAGTTGACCTTCCCTCGGCCACCATGGAATCCATGTTCTATCGTGATGCCATGGATCTGGTTGGAATCCAAGCTTCGATCGTCCGTGCAGGGGATTTCAAAGGCGCTGTCGAGCCCTATACCAATCCTGAAATGAGTGTCCATCTACGCAACCATTCCTTGAAAATGCTGCAGTCGTTGAACGACGCAACGGTCAATCGCATTGCTGCTGCGCGTGAGGTCACCGCCGAAGAAATCCGGAATTGTCAAAAGAAACGTATCCTGACGCCGGAAGAAGCAGTCTCGGCCGGCCTGGTCGATCACTTGGCACCCCTCGGTTCCATGCGCACTGCAGCCGCTGAACATTTCGGTGAGCAGGTCGAGTGGCTGACGCTCAAAAGCAAGCCACAACAAAGCATGTCTTTCTTTGAATTGATGGGGCGGATGATGGCCCAAGACGCAAGCGCAAGCCGAACGAGTGGGAACACCATCGTCGTCTTGCACCTGAGCGGAACGATCGTCACAGGCAAGAGTGAAGTGAGCGGTTCGATCGTCTCACAACCCACCGTTAACCTCATTGATCGACTCCTCAAAGATGACAATGTGAAGGGAGTCGTCGTACGCATCAATTCCCCCGGTGGTAGTGCCACCGCCAGTGAAATCATTCGCGTCAAACTGGCGGAACTCGCCGCTGCCAAACCGACCATCATTTCCATGGGTGAAATGGCTGCTTCGGGTGGATATTGGGTCAGCTGCATTGATGCACCCGTGTATGCAGAAAGCGGAACCATCACGGGGTCCATCGGAGTTTTCTCCATGAAACTGAGCGCTGGCGCGCTGCTCCGACGTGTCGGCGTCAATATCGAAACCCTGGCATTAGATGATTCCGCCAAGATGAACGCGCTCGACAAACGCTGGAGCCCAACACAACAAAAGCAACTACAGGGCATGGTTGACCAGATCTACAGCCGGTTCCTGAAATTGGTTGCCAGCCATCGAGATCTAACCAAAGACCAGGTCGCTGAACTTGCCGGAGGCCGTGTTTGGTCGGGGGCTCAAGCACATTCGTTGGGCCTTGTCGACAATCTGGGAGGCGTTGACACTTGCCTGCAGAAACTGCAGAAAAAGCTCAAACTGAAGACGATCAAAGTGGTTCATCGCCCCGAATCGCGCAGCGGCCTCGACCTCAGCGACTTACTGGGGAATCAAGGTGAGGAAGAGATCATGTCCTCAGTGCTCAACGTATCTTCTGCGAAAGCGTTACGCGCCCGAGGGTTCTCTCTGGACTCCACACTGACACTGATCCGCGAGAGCCTCAAACCCAAGCATCCACGAGCCAACGTCTGGCTGCTTCATCCCGCAGAATTCGTGATTCAATAAACGTCGTCTCAGGTAACCCCACGTGATCGTTGGGTTCCTGTAGAGACGCGACTCTGACAGCAGCGTCACCGTTGCTGGGCAGTTAATTCAGGATGGGTTGTCTGGCGTCTGACCGTCTGGCTCCTTGACGTTGATGCCAATCTTCTCCATCCGATCATGCCAGCGTTTGCGGGCCAGCGCTCGCATGTCGACGTCCTTGTCCGCTTCGTCCACGATTTCCATGCCAATCAATGTTTCCACAACATCTTCCAGGCTGACCAGGCCTTCCATGCCTCCATACTCATCGACCACCAACATCAGGTGCTGCCGCCCGTTCAGCATCTCATCAAAGACGGTGCTCAGGGGCGTGTCCTCGTGGACGGCGTGAAGCTCCCGCTTGAAATCCCGAAGCTTACCGACTCCATCCCGATTGGCTTGATTGAGCAGGATATCCGTCTTGAGCACAAACCCTTGTATTTGATCGCGCGTGTCGTCGTAGATCGGGATCCGTGAAAAGTTGATCTCTGGATTTTGCTGCAGCACATCTTCCACCGTACGATCTTGCTGGAAGGCCAGAACGACCGTATTGGGCGTCATCACATCTCCCGCCTGCAATTCGCTAAAGCGGAAAAGATTCTTCATAATCCGCGATTCTTTGGCGTCGAAGTGACCGTGCTCCGCTCCGATGTCAGCCATCGCTACGAATTCTTCCCGACTCATCGCATGGACGGCTTTACCGCCAGTCAACATTTTGGTGAGCAGTTCGGAGATCACGATCAAGGGAAACAAAACGAGATTGAGAAACTTGACGAAATACCCTGTCGGTAATGCCAGCGCTCGCCAGTATGCCGCCCCGAGGGTCTTCGGAATGATCTCCGACAGGAAAAGAATCAAGAGGGTCAGCACGGCCATCGCCACCCCCATATATTTACTGCCAAAGTACTGATTTGCGTAGGCGCCTGCACCACCGGCACCGACCGTGTGGGCAATGGTGTTGAGCGTCAAGATCGCTGCGAGCGTGCGGTCGATATTACCTTTCACACTGCGCAACATCGCAAAGCCCTTTTTCCCTTCCTTTTCCCGCCTGGTGACGTAGGACGGCGAGATACTCAGCACAACCGCCTCAGCGATGGAACAGAGAAAGGAAAATCCTAACGCCACCAGGGTGTAGAAAACCATCCAAGCCAAGTCAGCCGGCGCACCGGATCCCTCGATGTTCTCCCCACCGCCGCCCCCCCCTGCCGCATGGAGCGACGCGACGTTGCCACACAAACTGAACAAGATAGCGATGGCCAACATCTGCCATTTGAAATGGGCAAAGCCTGCCCTGGGGCGAATCATGTTTGTCACGAGTGCTTAATCGTTTCCGTTGCTGAAAATAGCGCTAATCGATTGCGCGTGGTGAATGCGTTTGATCGCCTCGGCCAATAAGGGCGCGACGGACCGCACTCTGATTTTATCACACTTTTTGTCGTGACTCAGCGGAATACTATCGGTGATGACACAACTCGTGATAGATGACTCCGTCAATCGCTGGATCGCCGGACCGGAAAACACGCCATGGGTTGCAGCAACGTGAATTTCTTTGGCACCCTCACTGGCCACCAGTTCCGCAGCCCCTTTGATCGAACCCGCGGTGCTGATCATATCGTCGAACATCAAGGCCACCTTGCCTTCCAGCGAATTACCAATGATGTTTTCCTGATGCGTCTCCTCGGCATTCGTACGACGTTTGTCCACGATCGCCAAAGCACCGCCAAGCTTATCGGCATGCACCACGGCACGCTTGATGCTGCCCGCGTCAGGACTAACCACCACGATATCGTCCTTGGATAGGCCCATTTCCAGGAAATGTTGATCAAGCACCGGAGCCGCTTGCAAGTGATCCACGGGGCAATCAAAGAAACCTTGAATCTGTGCCGCATGCAAATCCATGGTCAGGACCCGATCGGCACCGGCGCGGGTAATCAAGTTGGCCACCAGCTTCGCCGTAATCGGAACACGACCTTCGTCCTTACGATCTTGTCGCGCGTAGCCGAAATAGGGAATGACCGCGGTAATCCGATCAGCACTTGCCCGCTTGCAACTGTCGATCATGATCAACAATTCCAGGATGTTATCATTCACCGGCGGGCAGGTGGGCTGAATCAAAAACACATCACGACCACGCACGTCTTCGAGAATTTTGCAGTAGTTCTCTCCATCCGGAAACTGGCCCAACGAAATCTTGCCGAGGTTCAAGTGCAACGCATTGCAAATGTCCTTTGCCAGCTTCCGATTTGATTGTCCGCTAAAGATTTTGAGCTCACGCATGGATCTAGTATCCCAACTTCCGCATTTCGGCTTCAACGATGGCCAACTGGTCGACGGTGTTGATACTCAGTGCTTCACACGATTTCAGCACCGGAAGTGCGTGCACCGCCTTACCTTGATCTTTGAGAATCCCCGGACAGTCCGTCAGATAGTACTCGCTTTGACTGTTGTCACTGGTCAGCTGTGCCAGCGCTGATTGCAATGCTTGCGAATCAAACAAGTAGGTGCTCATGTTAACTTCACGGATAAGCAGTTGCTCGGACGTGGCATCCTTGTGCTCCACAATCGCCTCAAACTCCCCTGCTGCAGTCCGCACAATCCGCCCCAAACCGGTCGCATCTTCCGCAGTGAGCGTCCCCAGCAAGCACGCTGGCTGATGCGCTTCGTAATAGTCCAGCAAGGTGCGCAACGAGTCTTGTTGCACCAGCGGAGAATCGCCTGCCAGTATCAGCACACTGCCATCGTGGCTTGCCAGCTGCTCACGACACATCATGACGGCGTGTCCCGTGCCATGTTGCTCGGCTTGCAAAGCGAACTCAACTTTGTCGCGATTTGCCAAGGCCTGTTCGACCTGAGCCGCTTCATAACCAACCACGACGATGGTTCGCTCGACTCCACAAGCTTCCAGAGCGTCCAGGACGTATTCAATCATCGGCCTCCCCAGCGCTGGGCACAGCACTTTCGGAAGATCAGATTGCATGCGCGTGCCCTTGCCCGCAGCCAAGACAATCGCCAATCGATGGCTCATGGAGGTGTTCGTCACTAGAGTCGCGTAAAGAAGGTGGTCATCTGCCAATATTCTCACACGTCAGGAACGATGATTCCAGGGGGCATGAGGGCTTCCGCATCCCCGTCTCGCGCAGCAAGCAGAGGCGGGCTCTGGCCGAGAGAATCGGTCTGGCAACGCGACGGGGGTTTTGCTACGGTCTCCCCGCCATGGCTGCACTTGGTGGGTAGCCATTCGGTTCGCCTCCGCGCGCCAGGGCTCTCGTGAGACGGGTCCGACTTCCGGTAAAGGATACGTAATGCAACTTCGTACGATCTGTGTGTTATCAACCATCGTCTTACTCAGCGGCATGGACATTCCGGCAGAAGCCGCCCCCCCCTGGCTTCGGTTCATCCCGTTCAAGCAGGTAGATGCCGACCCGGCAAAGACCTATGACATCACGGAAGAGGGTGGCCCGTGGATGATCATGGCAGCCGCTTTTGCCGGCCCCGGTGCGGAAGAGCAGGCAGACGAGTTGATTCTCGAATTACGCAAGTCTTACAAACTGGAAGCGTACAAACACAACCGCACGTTTGATTTCACCCAGCGAGTCAAAGGCCTGGGAGTCAATAAATATGGCCACGACAAAGTCATGAAGCACAAGCATTCCGTGCGTTTTGACGAGTTCGCCGTACTGATTGGAAACTTTCAATCCGTCAATGATCCGCGGTTGGAAAAAACACTGGAAAAGATCAAGAAGGCAAACCCCAACGCATTGGATCCCCAAAAGCGGACAACACGCTCAACACAACGTCACTCATTTTTCCTCCATGCTCGCCGCTACCTCACCAAAGACCCCAATAAACAGCAATTCGGCCCCATGGGTCGCGCATTCGCGACCACCAACCCTCTCCTCCCGGAAGAATTCTTTTCCGCTCGTGGTGTGGATCCGCTCGTCTTGAAAATGAACAAGAACGTCGAACACAGCCTCCTGGAAAACCCTGGCAAATACACCGTCAAGGTGGCCACCTTCCGTGGTGCTGCCACGATGGATCCCAAAGAGATCGAACAATGGAACCAGTCCAAACGCGTGTCTGACAGATTGATTCAGGCAGAAATCAACGCCAATGAGTTGACACTCGCCCTGCGACGTCAAGGTATTGAGGCCTATCAATTTCACGACCGTCACGAAAGTATCGTGACCGTAGGAAATTTTCAGTCGCTAGGCGAGCAACTGCCCAACGGCGCGATCAATCTCAATCCGGCCGTGCGCCAGATCATTACGAGTTATTCCGCAACGAAGACGATCGTCCCCGGCAGCAACCAATCCACCATTCAACCTAAAAAAGTGAATGGCATTGCTCTGGACGTCGAACCGGTCCCGGTCGAAGTCCCCAAGAAGTCGATCGGCTCCATTTACGCACAACGCTAGTCGCCGCAGTCACAACCTGCCCTGCGCCGAACATCGCCGGCCGACCAGTGTCGCTGCTGCTCCAGGCTACTAGTGAATCGCCTTTCCGCGCACTACATTGTGCCTTGTAGCCGGTCGCATCGCGCAGAAAGAGAACGTTGTGGAATTCGTCTTAGGAACATACAACCAGAAAAAAGCCGAAGAGCTATCGGCGCTCCTCGTGCCGTACGGAATCCAACTCCACTCGTTGGCAGAGTTCGACAATGCGATCGAAGTGGAAGAGACGGGCAGCACCTTTGCTGAGAACGCCGCCCTCAAAGCGTCCGAGCAGGCAATTCAGCTCCAACAGTGGGTGATCGCCGAAGATAGCGGACTTTCCGTGGCCGCCCTGGACGGCGCACCCGGAATTTACTCCGCTCGTTTTTCCGGAGACGAAGCCACAGATGAGAAAAACAACGCCTTGCTGATCGAGCGGCTCGCAAACGTGCCGTATCCGCAGCGCGACGCCTTCTACACTTGCCACATCGCACTCGCCAACCCCACTGGCGAGATCATCCTGACCTGCGAGAACTACTGCCATGGTCGCATCCGGAGCGAGCCTGCGGGGAGTGGCGGGTTTGGCTATGACCCCCTCTTCGAAGTTCGCGAATATCACAAAACGTTTGGCGAACTTGGCAGCTCAGTAAAGTCTGTACTCAGCCATCGCTCCCGCGCCTTGCGACGTTTCATTCCACAACTCCTGCAAGTCGTGAACCGCGAGCTCAACGCCGGTTCGACCACAGGGTCATAAAACCGACTCATTGTCAGCGGCCGGACCGTTGAACGACGCCTGGTTCTTGGGGCTCCGCATTTCTGACAGCAAAAACGAGATGGCGTGACAACAACCGCGCACGCCACCAGCAAAGTCACCTGCTTGACGCTGCTGCTCGGCCTGCGCCGTGAAGGCGTCAAATTGACTCCAGTCAACAGCCAAGCCACGGCTTTGCGCTGTGGACTTCAACGTATTCGTCGTCGTGGCAAACTTCTCAGCAATCTTCTGATTGGCCACATTTTCGATGGTCACGTAGGGACCTTTACCCAACATGCTACCGGGTGCCAATGACTGACGAGATGCGACTTGCCCAAACTTCTGGTAAAGGAAAATCCCCAAAGACACGAGGCCCACCACACCGGCCACTCCGGCGGGTATCGGATTGTCGCTGGCCAACATCATTAACGCCAGCAACAAGCTGACTCCCAAAGTGATCAGCAACGCAGGGTGGACTGGCTTCGGCGGCTTGATCGACCCAATACTGATCGGCTCGTGGTCCTGCTCATTCGTTGCCGCCCGTTCACCAATGATTTTCACAATCGTAATCGTGATATTGTCTGGACCCCCTCGCGCATTAGCCAGATCCACCAGCAATTGCGTTGCCAACGCTGGCTCCATGACACCCATCACAGCACCGAGCTCGTCATCCTCGACACGCGCGGTCAAGCCATCACTGCAAAGCAAAAAGGTATCACCCACAGCTAAGGGATAGGGCCCCTCGACGTCCACTTCGACATTCGCAGCTGGCCCAAGCGATCGTGTGATCACGTTCTTCGGCACCATCGAGGCCAAGTTGTCGTCTTTGGCCAAGTGCCCAGCCGCTTGCATTTCCCAAACCAAGCTGTGATCAAAAGTCAGCTGCTGCAAGTGACCTTGGCGCACACGATAAACGCGGCTGTCTCCCACATGGCCAAACAGTGCACCTTGCGGTAACAGCACCATCGCGCTGGCCGTGGTGCCCATATTGTGGAAATCCGGGTTCTCTTGACCACGGCGGTAGATCTCGCCGTTGGCCATTTCGATCGCCTTCTTGAGGGCCTGTGGAGGAGACAGGTCAAGATACTTTTTGTAGTGGTGAGCGATCTTCTCAACAGCCATTTTACTGGCTAGTTCACCCGCCGCATGAGCGCCCATACCATCGGCAACAACGAACAGGTGCCCCCACTGTTGCCATTCTTCGACGCCGCTCGCAACGACTTCAATGTGGGAATCCTGGTTGTTCGACCGGCGCTGGCCGACATCGCTGATAGCAGCGATATCTAAGCAATCTCTCCACTTGGCTGCCTTTTCGGTCATTTCGGTCAGGGGCCAGCTACTTAATGAAAGGGGTAACCAGACGAAGTTTCTATTGTAACCACGATTCCCGTGCGTGACATGGTAGCGACCCCCCTTCCAGTGGGCGATTTACCGAATCACGAGAAATCAGCCTAGTGCCCCAAGGGGTGCATTCCTATACTTCGCCCCTCACCTAATATGATTTGGGCGATCTACAAACACCATGAATGGCTCACGATTCGTTAACTTATGGACGGCAATCGGCGCGCGGCTCACCTTGGGCTGGCTGTTGCTGCTGCTGATCTTGCTCACCTCAGGCTGCGTTCGCCGCCCCTGACGGTTCGCAGCAACCCTTCTGGTGCGATGGTCTATTTCGATAAGCAACCGATTGGCACGACACCTGTCTCGACGCCTTTTGTGTACTACGGACCGTATCGTGAAATCGAGATTGCCAAGGGCGGCTACAAGACAGAGAAGGTGAAGCACAAACTGCACCCTCCCTGGTGGCAATACCCGGGCCTCGACTTCGTGACCGAGAATCTCTGGCCGTGGGAAATCCGTGATGAGCGCGTAGTCGATATTCAGCTGCAACCAGTCCAACCGGTCGCCAAGCAGGAACTCCGCGAACGAGCCGAAGGGCTTCGGCTCAGTTCCCAACGTGGTCATTTGACTCCGCTGGTTGGCGCATCCCAGCAACCCATCCCTGTGCTCCCAGGCACACCGGCCGGTCCGGCGACCGTCCCAGCGAACTTGCCGCGAGGAGGTATCACAGCGGAACCGACTGGCGTTCCTGCCCTGCCTCCACCCAACGTGCCACCAAGCCCCGGCGGAACGCAGCGTTACCTAACGAATCCCGGTCTTTAATCCAGCTCCCGCCGGCTTGCGGGAGATGGCACCGCGAATCACAACACTTGGGTCGCGCGCCACCTTGTCCGCCGCCACGCGGACATCATTCAGAATTGGCTCCAGACGCCGCGTCAGAGTCTCGACATTCTTGGTCGTTTGCAAGACCGTGTCGTAAAGCTCCTCGTCGGTCATCAATCGATTCAACGTGCCATCCTGAGAATTCAGCTTTTGGGAAAATGCATCCAACTCGGCAACCAAGCTATTCACGTTATTTAACGTCGACTCAATACTGTCGACTAAGTCATCCCCACGTTCCGCCAGCGGCTGGGTAATGCCCTCGATGTTCGCCAAGTTGCGATCTGCCCGTTCCCCGACACTCTGAAAGGTGCCCATCGTTTCTTGTACTTGCACTAGAGTCTTCTCCGCTTCGTTAAATAGAGTGGGAACTCCGCGTAAAGCATTCTTCAAACCATCCCGAATTTCTGGATCCCCGACCACTAAGTTAATGGTCTCCATCGTCGTGTGAAACTGATCCAGAGATTGAGACGCCTTCTTGATGATGTTCTTGAGATCACCTTCGTTGTTCTTTACCGCTTGATTGAGGCGATTGGCGATTTGGGCGATTTCGTAACCAGCCTGTTCC
>Ga0114933_10005951_pt1 | contig 10951 bp, 6 predicted proteins | sample 4SBtaG_FD_89691 | JGI IMG/M metagenome (GOLD analysis project Ga0114933, IMG submission 89691) | Deep subsurface microbial communities from Kolumbo volcano to uncover new lineages of life (NeLLi) - 4SBTROV12_W25 metaG | ecosystem: Environmental > Aquatic > Marine > Volcanic | place: Kolumbo... | reverse complement strand
AGTAATGATTACGCACCGCTTGTCGACGCTTGATTTGGCAGACCGTGTCATCGTGATGGACAAAGGCCGAATTGTAGACGACGGCACCCATGACGAATTAATGTCACGCTGTGCCATCTACCAACGCATGACCTCAGCCGGCCGCGCCGCCGGCTAATCCAACGCCAATTCAAGACAGGCATCGTTTTCAAGGAATTAAGCCAGATTTGAATTATTTTGAGCCAATCTCTCGGTTTTGGCACACGGCGTGCATTAGTAATCTTTAGAACCGTTGGTTTTCAAAGCTGCGCTATATGTGAAGCAGGAAAAACCTTGGTAGATGTGGTTTGTAATTAGAGAATTTACTGCCGTCATCTCAGCGGGGCTGGAACAGAAACAAAGAGCACAATAGACCGAAACACTGCCTTTTCTCCCATGAATACGAGAAGTTAGCGCTCTCATCCGTTATTTTTCGGGATGTTAAGGCAGGGCAGTGGCAGGCCCGTTGTGATCGATTGCATCTTCCCTTACAGGCAATCGATGTGCAGGTAAGGTTGGCTGGCAAAATCAGCCGGCCTTGCCTGTTTTTTTATGCTGTATCAAAACGATACATTTGTTCGTTTTTGATACTGAAATATTGTCTTAACAAATACGTATTGTGGAGGCACTCCTTAATAAATTGGAGTATATTCAATTGGAGGTTAATTCTCAGTTTTTCACTCAAAAAACATGAAAAACTGAGTACATTCCCATACCACCGATCGTTTTGCTTTTAGGTGTGTCAATTAGTGACAAATGGATCTTGATACCAGGAAGATTTAGACCATGAAACGGTATTCGAAAATGCTCAATGGCAAATTCGCTCTGACTGCAGCGGTGCTCATTACAACTGTAATGGGAGTCGCTTTTGACGCATTAGCACAATCTGCAACGACCTCAGATTTTGGCATACCAGAAGTTAAATTTATCAATCAACAGATTCGTCAGCAGTGGACTGATTACCAAATCAAGCCCTCGATGAAGGCAACTGAAGGTGAATGGGTTCGTCGCGTTTATTTAGATATCATTGGGCGAGTACCGACAGTAGAAGAGTTGCAAACATACACCAGTGACCGTGATCGAGAAAAGAAAGTGAAGCTTGTTCAATCACTGCTTCACGACGACAAACACACCGAAGAATACGCAAAGAACTGGACAACGATTTGGACAAATGTACTCATCGGTCGCAGTGGCGGCACCGAGCAGAATAGCCTTACCAACAGGGAAGGACTGCAGAAATTCCTTCGGGATTCCTTTGCTCGAAACAAATACTACAACGAAATGGTGTACGAGTTGGTAACCGCTACCGGCAGTAATTCACCTGGCCAAGAGAATTTCAATGGTGCCGTCAATTTCCTAACTATGAAGCTCGAGGAAAATGCGGCCCTTGCTACAGCCCAAACCTCACGGATCTTTCTAGGACTTCAGGTTCAGTGCACCCAGTGTCACAACCACCCATTTAACGAATGGAAACAACAGAAATTCTGGGAGATGAATGCTTTCTTCCGACAGACACGAGCACTACGTCGTTTTACTCCAGGCACACGAGACGTATCATTCGTGGAACTGATTAATCAGGATTTTGCTGGTGAGGGACTGACGCAGACTCCCGAGAAGGCTGACATTTACTACGAGTTGCGAAACGGCGTTACACGTGTTGCATACCCAGTGTTTGTAGACGGAACGAGGATCGATCCAAGTGGTTATGTGGAAGACGTTGTACGGCGAACTGAATTGGGCAAGCTGATTACCGAATCAGAATACATGGACAAGATGGTTGTGAATCGTATGTGGTCACACTTCATGGGTTATGGATTCACCAAGCCCATTGACGATATGGGTCCACACAATCCAGCAACGCACCCGGAGCTTGTGTCTTACCTCGGTGCTCAGTTCCGTCAAAAGAACTATGACTTAAAGGAACTGATTAGTTGGATTGCTTTAAGCGAAGCATATTCGCTATCCAGTCGTACAAACTCGACAAATGAGACGATTGATGATCCTGTGCTTGGCGAAACCCCCAAGTTCAGCCGATTTTATTTAAGACAGATGCGAGCTGAAGAATTATACGAATCACTCGTTACGGCTACACAAGCTGCTAATGGCAAGGGTAGCTATGAAGAGCAAGAGCGTAGAAGAGGTCAGTGGCTAAGTCAGTTTATTACTGCTTTCGGTAACGACGAAGGTGAAGAAGGCACAACATTTAATGGCACAATTCCTCAAGCGCTCATGATGTTCAACGGTGATTTGATCAAGACTGCGAGCAGTAAGGACAACGGAAGTTTCTTGTCGAATCTCGCAAACGATTCAGAATTGAATAACACCGAGAAGATCAATCACTTGTTTCTCGCTGCCTTGTCGAGAAAACCATCAACTAATGAGATTAAAGTCGCAAATCAACTGCTGCTAGCTCGTAAAGGCGAATTAGTAGCAGCATTACAAGATATTTGGTGGGCTGTATTGAATTCAAATGAATTCATACTTAACCATTAATCATCATTTCATTCAGCCGGTAACAGGCTGAAATCCAGGAGAATTATTATGTCAAACCTAGCAAGAAATGGAATGTCACGTCGGCATTTCATGTCTCATATGGCTGGTGCATCGTCGATGGTTATTCCATCGCTGGCGATGGGTCAGACTTTGCAAGACAACGCTGAAGATCTTAAGCGTCGTCGAAAGAGCGCTATTCTGTTGTGGATGGGTGGCGGTCCTTCAACGATGGATATCTGGGATCTTAAGCCTGGTGCACCAACCGGTGGACCATTTAAGCCAATTGCCACAAGCGGAAACGCCCAGATTTCAGAGCACATGCCACTAATGGCAAAACAAATGCATAACATGGCAATCGTTCGTTCCATGAGTACGCGTGAAGCAGATCATGGCCGTGGACGCTACTACATGCACACTGGTTACGTGCCAAATCCAAATATCGAGCACCCAAGCTATGGCGCTGTTCTTTCCAATCAACTGATTGACCAGCGACCCGAACTAGAAATTCCCCCATTCGTAGCTGTCGGTGGTGGAAGCGTAGGTCCTGGATTCCTCGGAATGTCCTGGGCTCCGTTTACCGTAAGTAGCACGGGCCAAGTTCGCAACTTGCAAATGGGATTGGAAGACACGCGCCTGTACCAACGCATGTATGCACTCGACTTGATCGAAAAAGGGTTTATCAACCAACGACGTGGCTCAGCTGCCACCGATCATCAGAAGATTCTAAAGAAGACTCTAAACCTGATGACAAGTGAGCAAATGGAATCGTTTAAGGTTGCTAGCGAACCAGACGACGTAAAAGAACGATATGGAAACACCAACTTCGGGCGAGGATGCCTCATGGCACGCCGTCTGGTTGAGGTAGGTGTTCCGTTTATCGAAGTCGGTCTTGGTGGATGGGACAACCATTCTAATATCCATGCGACATTGCGAGATCAGAAGCTACCGGAGCTTGATCAGGCGATGAGTGCTTTGATTGAAGATCTGGAACAGCGTGGACTCCTTGAGGACACCGCAATTGTCTGGATGGGCGAATTCAGCCGCACACCACGTATCAACGGAAATGCCGGTCGCGATCACTGGGCACGAAGTTGGAGTGTTGCCGTAGGTGGAGCCGGTATGAATGGTGGTATCGCGGTTGGTGAAACCAACTCCGATGGTACACGAGTTGAAACAGATCCATACACATCTCAAGATGTTATGGCTTCAGTCTGTAAAGCGCTCGGTATTTCACTCCAAACAACCTTTACCAGCAATAACGGGCGACCAATGAAAATCGCCAACAGCGGTAAAGTGATTAAGGAGTTGTTCTCCTAAACCAAGCAGTTCTTGGTGATAGAAATGATGAATAGAAAGCCGGGATCCCACTTTTGGGTTCCCGGCTTTTCTATTGAATTACAATGTGTCAGAGGCTGTAACACTAATGGCCCGAACAAAACATGCTTGTTTTCGCGAGTTTATCGCTCAATAAAGGCTGCTTTTCTGAGTACTTCAACTGCCATTGAGACGTTTCATTTATAGGGAAAGTCTTCGGCTCGTTTAAGCGTATGAAGCAACAACCCGATAGCCCGAGGTTGGACATAGTTCAATTGATCACGCAGCACCAAAGTGGTGTATGGCGTTATCTTCGAGTTATTGGTTGTGAAGCAACACTCGCTGATGACATCACCCAGGAGACTTTCCTGAAGTTATACAACTCTGAGTTTGAACAACTCAGTGATGCTGCCACTGCATCATATTTGCGAAAAATAGCATTCAATCTCTACATTTCCTATCAGCGACGTGCTGGTAGAACAGTCTTGGTTGACGATATTTCCGTACTTGATACAACTTGGCAGCGATGGGCCGGATCAGATAACGGAGATGGTGTCATCGAGAAACTAAATGAATGCATGGAGTTTCTCGCTGACCGCGCACGTGAAGCTTTACACCTTCGATTTAGTGAACAACGAAGCCGAAAAGAAATTGCGCAATCATTAGATATCACCGAACATGGTGCGAGGAATCTAATGCAACGTGCAAAAGCACAATTGAAAGATTGTATCGAAGGAAAAATCAACTCTGAAAATAACATTGGTGATCCAGAATAGCTGAGCATACTTACGGTGGTACAAAGAGACGATAATTCGAACGACAAGGGCATTTGGGAACCGATGCTCGACGCACTATTGGATGAGTCACTTGGTTCCGCTACGCCCCCAGATGTAACGGACGATGTAGTACGTCGCATTCAATCAGACTCGGTTACGACCATAGGTCGGCAGTCCTACACAGCACGTAAACAAAGAAGTCCGTTAGTCCCTTGGTTAATCGCAGCGGTCGTCTTAATTGGCATTGGCACCGGCTTGATAGTCGCACTTAATAATGTGCCAGATAACAACAATATGGAAATCGCAGAAAACCAGCCCGATGGCGCGCAAAACCCTGATGATAAACCAAACGACGGCATGATTGCGGAAACGCAAATTCAAAGTAATGCCAATGATTCGCAGGACGATGTAAAGCTGATCGGGCCAAATGAAGGAGCGCTCGAAAATAATGTAGCTATCAATGACATGGAGCCATTCGAGATCCCGATAACTGAGACAATTGCACTGAAGGAAAACAGCATAATTATTGCCAGCATAAATGCTCAGATCGAATCGGCGTGGCAAGATTTGGACTTAGAACCATCGAAGTATTGTCAGGATGAAGAGTGGTGCCGCCGCACGTATTTACGACTAATAGGAAGAGTGCCCACCGTGGATGAACTGGAATCCTTCCTGTCGTACGATGATTCTGCGCGATATGAATCGCTGGTCGACCTGTTGCTAAATGATGACAGATACACGGAGGAGTTTTCACGACATTGGTCTACTGTCTGGACAAATGCACTTGTTGGACGCCGTGGTGGGTCAGAAGAGAGCCTCACAAACCGCGCGGGGCTTCTGAAATTTATGCGAGACAGCTTTGCACGCGGCATTCCCTTCGACCAAGTTGCATTTGAATTGATTAGCGCCACTGGCAATGATGATCCAACCAGTAATCAATACAACGGAGCCGCAAACTACATACTCTGTTTGATTGGCGATGACACAACACTTATAACCTCGCGAACAAGTGAAGTGTTTCTTGGACAAAAACTTCAATGTGCTCAGTGCCACTCACACCCAGGATCCAAGGTCGCTCAAAATCAATTCTGGGAGATGGATGCCTTCTTTGCTCAAACAACCATAGCTCAGCTGAACGATGGAAGCACGTCATTGGCAAATGTCGACTATGTTGGCAAATCAAAAAGCCTGGAAAACGCAGAGAGTTATTTTGAACAACCAACTGGGGAAATCCGAGTTGCATATCCTGCGTTCCTCGGTCAAAAAGCAAATATAAATAGTGGTGAATTAGCAGAGTTTGATCGACGTGAATGGCTAGCAAAGCTCGTTAGGTGTTCTCCGCTCTTAGCAAAGTCCGTTGTAAACCGACTTTGGTCACACTTCTTCGGGTTTGGTTTCACACAGCCGATTGACGACTTAGGCCCTCATAACCCTGTCAGTCATCCAGAGCTTTTTGAATTACTGGCACGCCAAACCATGGCATCAGAATATGATCTGAGACTGACCATGAAATGGATAGTGTTAAGCGATGCGTTTCGTCGATCCAGCACCTTTTCGCCCACCAACGATTTCGATAGCCCAGAACTAGGTAGCTCGCCACTTTTTAGCCGGTATTACACAAGGCAACTACAACCGGAAGAAGTCTATCAATCACTTCAGGTACTCGCCGGCATTCAACGTGATCCCAATGCATTTCGTACTCAGGAACTAGCACAAAGAGCATGGCTTGGTCGGTTTGTTCAAAATATGGATACCGACGAAGGCAATGAGTCAAATTTGTTCGATGGTGACATTCGTCAAAGTCTCACAATGATGAATGGCGAATTAATGCAAAAAGTCACCGATCTTGATAACAATACTACGCTCGGCAAAATCATTCGCAGTGAAATGGAAAATCCGGCGAAGCTTGAGCACCTGTTTCTGGCAGCTCTTTCAAGAAAGCCGACTCAACAAGAGTCTACGGTCGTTTTAGATTTTGTTTCCGACCCTAGTGTGGATGCTGTACAGGTTTTTCAGGATATTTGGTGGGCTCTACTAAACAGTAACGAGTTTATCCTTGATCACTAACCACCTAGAATTCTTACAAACACACCGGGATTGCACACGACACTGCTGAATTGAAAGGTTCGCAGTGACAAATGGACAAAATGTGCCGATAATTACAAACAAGACTTCCTTGTTAACACAGTTTTGCTCGATTCTTCACTGAGTGCCAAATGCCAGACTTAACTGCAGAGCGACTTGCACAACTCTGTTTTGATACCGGCATCGTATCAACGCAGGATCTGGATAAGGTGTGGGGCGAAGCAGGACGTCACGACGTATCATATGAGCAATTCTCAAGTGTTCTTCTACGGAAAGAGCTGTTAACAAACTGGCAACTGGAGCGAATAGCTTCAGGTATACGGGATGGATACTTCTATGGCGATTATAAGATCCTGTACCTAGTCGGTGCTGGTACATTCTCCAGAGTATACAGAGCGGTCGATCACCAAAGCGGCGACAACGCTGTGCGTGCAGTCAAAGTACTCCGATTACGATACAGCGACGATATATCTGCCACCGAGCAGTTTTTGCGAGAGGCACGACTGGTGATGCCTCTTCGTCATCCAAACATTGTCCCTGTTCAACATGTGGACTCGCAACGCGGTCGGTACTATATGGTGATGGACTTTGTTGAAGGCCAAAATCTACGGGACTTTGTGAAACTTCGAAAGCACATGGAGTTAGGTGAAGCGCTGAAGATTATCACGGATATTACGAGTGGCCTTGCCCACGCTTTGAACCAAGGTGGAATTACTCACCGCGACCTTAAGCTCTCCAATGTGCTTATCTCAAGTAAAGGACGCGCTAAATTGGTGGACTTTGGGTTAGCATCCATGGTTAAATCCGACGCCAAAACAGACAAAGAATTTGCAAACGCGGCTAATCCTCGTAGTATCGATTATGCCGGACTTGAACGTGCAACACATGTACCTCGTAACGATCCTCGCAGCGATGTCTTTTTTGTTGGGTGCATGCTATACCACATGCTTGCCGGCCATCCCCCATTAGCTGAAACACGAGATCGAATTCAACGACTGAACGTGTCACGATACCGTGATATTCCTCCCATCAGTAAATACGTTCGTGGATTGCCAACAAGTGTTTTAAGTCTTATCAGTAAAGCAACCTCGTTCGACCCGGACAAACGCTATCCAAACCATGACCAGTTGCTACTCGATCTAAAAGCCGTTACAGGTGCCGAAGGTGTCCTGCTAGATCGCCGTGGTAACAATGAAGAGTCTGAAGAAGGTACCTCAACACAAAAAAAACGTGGTGAAATCAAACACGAGGGCGAGGGACGGACGATTCTTCTAGTCGACTCGCGTGAAAGCATGCAAAAAATGCTACGGAAACAGCTTGGTGATCGTGGCTATCGAATACTCGTCATGACTGATGCACAGCGAGCTGTATCTCGTTTACGGGATGATCCGGAACTCGTCGACTGTGCGGTGTTCTGCACAGCAGAGTTGGGGCAGGAAGGGCTAGATGGGTTTAACATGATCAGTGAAACACCACGAATGCAGCGTGTTCCTGCCATCCTCATTACTGAACGTGATCAGCATCAGTTTGCAAGCTCGGCAAAGCTAAGTAACTTGCAGGGAATGCTGCAAATGCCGCTCAAAATGCGGCAGCTTCGTGCAGCACTATTACAGTTGATTCGCCGCAAAGACGAAGTGCAGGCTGGCTAAACTTTAACGTGTTTCCAACCACCGTGTAGGAACCTGCCGCCGACAAGTAACGACCGGATAATGATATCAACCACCATTGCATACCAGGCACCGATAACACCTAGATTCATCCCTGTGACATGCCAATCGAGAACCGGAACTGTAAACTCATCCCATGCCAGGTAATAGGCAATTGGAATCCTAATTACGACGAGACCAATCATTGAGAAAATCAGCGGCCACTTAGTATCGCCGGCACCTCGTAAGGAACCCGTCAGAATAATTACCACTGCCAATGCTGGCATCGCAACTGAGACGATCTGAATGAGCGGAGCAGAAAGGGCCACTGCTTCACCAGTGTGTTCACCTGCGAAGAATCCTGTAAGTGGAACTGCGGCAAAAAAGAACAGAATGCCTACAAGGGTCATGAAGCCACCACCAACGCCACTTGCAAGTAATGCGCTGCGTTCTGCTTCCTTTGGCTTCTTGGCCCCAAGGAATTGTCCAACTAAGGTTGTGGCGGCCACGGAAAATGCGTGACCGGGTAAGTAGGCAAGTGATTCGATCCTGAGTGCTGTTGCGTGGGCAGCAGCCTGAACAGTGCCAAGTGAATTGATGATTGTTAAAAACCACATCTGGAAGAACACAACGCAAACCATGTCGATGCCACCTGGCACGCCAATTCGGAGAATTCGCTTAAGCATATCCGGATCGGGCTTTAAGAGCTTCAATCGCAATCCCAGCCCAAATCGATTGCAAAGTAAAAGTCCGAGTGTGATTAACCCTCCAACGAAATAGGCTACAGCTGTACCTACAGCAAGCCCTTGCCATCCGAGTTGCGGAAACGGCCCCCACCCTGTTACCAATGCCGCGCTTATGAGCATGTTTAGAATATTTACGAGGACCATTGTCAGGAATCCACTGATGATGTCTCCGGCACCCTGAAGACACGCGCGACCAACTTGTAACATCACCATGAAAGGGATCACCCAAATGATCCAATCGAGATACTCGATTGCTAGTTCAGTCGGCACGGGTTCTAGCTGCATGAGCTCAATCAACTCTCGATGAAACAAAGCAGCTAAAAGAGTGATCACAGTCATCATGATGATTCCCATGAATACGGCTTGATTAGTCGCACGACGGGCCATATGAAAATCTTCGGCGCCGTAGAATCTTGAAACGAGTGCCGTAGCACCTATCGCGACAACACTAAACACACATGGAATGACCCAAATGATGTAGGCCATGAGTCCCATGGCGGCCAGATGAGATGGCTCAAGAAACCTTCCTGCCAGCCAGTAATCCACCCAACCAACAAGCATTGCAAATAACTGCTCAATAAACACTGGCGCAGCCAAGTACATCATGGTTTTAAACACGTTATCCGTGTTTGCAAGCGATCTTTGCTGAACTGTCATTTAATGGCAAGTGGAAGCGAATTGAATTAATTGCAGGGTCCTTTAAGCGATCTAGACATGAAACCAGTTTCCCTGCTACAAAACCATCTCACATCGCCCTGATCAGTACAACAGGGGTACCAAATTACGTGGTGTGAATCGATTTACTAAGAGCAATGGATTGCTCGAGGTCATAGCAACATGCGTTGCAAACCATGGACGGAGCTTTGCTTTCTTGAATACGTCAGGCACGTTGGATCTGTCATTGCGCTCTTACTGCTCGCCTCCGCTCATGTACAGGCTGATCATGACTCATTCGAGACACCTGAGCCGTCCTGGAAGCTAGGTGATACAGACACTCGTCTAATCAAGATTCAGCATCAACGAGTCTTCGATGAATCTCATAGCGGTAATGGTTCTGAATACCTAAAAGTCGCTCACGGTCAGGGAACCTACGCCTATTTGCAGTATTCAGTGAGTCCTGCTCGACTCGTAGACGAACTCAACCCCAGCCTCTGGATCAAATCAAACCATCCTCACCTGCAACTTCTCGCTAGAGTTGTACTGCCGCGCACGATTGACCCACATACGCAGAAACCGGTGACGACGCTGCTACCTGGAACGGCGTACGACGATGTGAGTAACTGGCAACAATTATCCGTCCCATTAATACGCTCACAGCTCTTTAAACGCGTTCCTGCCTTACGCTCCCAATTCGGTTCGCACCTTGATGCAAGACAGGCATACATCGATTTGGTTGTCCTTAATTCCTATAGCGCTCCTGGAACCACCAGTCTCTGGCTTGACGATTTCTCAATGTCAAGAACAACCGTTGCTGTCGGTTCTGAAGGCAATCAGCAAGCCTCGTTTTCCGGAAGTCCGCATGTCACAAGACAGGTAACCCCCAGCCCAATCGCCATTCGTGGTTCAATGATTTATGTTAACGATCAACCGTTTTTTCCACGCGTAGTCAAGCATAACGGTGAACCCATTCAGTTTCTTGCTGAATTAGGGTTCAACGTCATTGCATTGAATCGTCTCCCGCTGGCTGATGAAGCAGCATTAGCATCAAAGTTAGGTATCTGGTTCACCGCTCCGTATAGCCAATCACCAAACACAATCCCTGCGCACATCCTCCGGAGCGTAATCTGTTGGGATTACGGTGATGATATAAGACGTGATGAACTCGATGATATCATGGCACATTCACATGAAATTCGGCGCTCGGGGGAACATT
>Ga0114933_10005950_pt1 | contig 10952 bp, 8 predicted proteins | sample 4SBtaG_FD_89691 | JGI IMG/M metagenome (GOLD analysis project Ga0114933, IMG submission 89691) | Deep subsurface microbial communities from Kolumbo volcano to uncover new lineages of life (NeLLi) - 4SBTROV12_W25 metaG | ecosystem: Environmental > Aquatic > Marine > Volcanic | place: Kolumbo... | reverse complement strand
TGGCCCTGGTCGGGCGACCGACCCGAGCGCGCGCTCCTGAGCCTCTCGGAGTACGACCAGGTCGGCACCGCAGGCAGCGATCCCGAGGACCAGATCGCCTACCACCAGGCCACCCTCTGGGCCCCGATCGCCGGCGGGCTTCGCATGGTGATGGCTTGGGCCGACCACGCCCGGGCGGTGCGGGTGAGCCGAGAGCTCTTCGGCTTCCGCGCACGCTACGCCCGCGTCGAGGTCCTGGACGACGAGCGCGTCCTCGTCGCGATCGACGGACAACCCCAGCTCCTCGCCACGGCCCTGGCCGGAGAGGAGGTGCCGGCCGACTCCTGGCGTGACGCGCTGGGGCTGCCGGGGGGACCCCTGACCCTGATCGGTCAGGAGCCGAGCCCCTGGGCCGACCGCCAGGGGCGCTGTCAGTTCCGCTTCGACGAGGACCGCGCCTGGGCCCTCGACGAGGCTCGGCTGGAGCTCCTCGACGCGGGCCTGGGCGCCGGCTTCGAGGTGCTCTCGTCGGTGCACGTCCGCGGTCGCTTCCAGATCGTTCCGGCCCTCTGAATGCCCACGAGAGGCGTGTTCATCGAGGAGCAGCTCGCGGTCGGCGAGTCCGCCGCCTTGCACACCTACAACATGGCCGAGGCCGTCGCCCGACCGGCGGAAAACGAGTGGGCCCGCGTCGTCGAGGGCCGGGTCGCCGTGCTGCACGACGATCGCTTCCACCGCATCGCCACCGCCGGCGATCCGATCGGCTTCTTTCGAGGCGACCTCGGCCACGTGACGCTCGTCGCGGTCGAGCCCAGCCGCATCGAGCGCTTCGACTACGAGATGCTGCTTCAGGACGATCCGGACGAGGCCGCCGCGATGCGCGCCCTGTTCCTCGAGGAGGCCCGCGACCTGCGGGCGCGGCGCGTTCGCCTCGAGCAGGGGCTGGCCGACTACCTGGCGCGGCCTGGGGCCCGCCTGCTGCCCGGGCCGTACCACTCGCGCGATGTGCGCATGGACCTCTTCCTGGTCGAGCTCGACGAGCCGGTCGAGGTGCCCAAGCACATGGCCCGGGTCTTCGAGCGGCGGGCCCTGATGGCGGTGGCCACCTTCCCCTGCTTCGGCACTGCCGATCGGGTCGTCCGCAGCTTCGTCTACGCCGAGGTGGCGCTCTTCATCCCGGTGCTCCACCCGGCGCGTGGCCCGGCGCTCTACTGCCCGGAGCTCCGCCCGGACAACCTGATGGCCCTCATCACGGGCCGGGAGATGCACGGCTTCCCCAAGCGCTTCGCGCGCAGCGTCATGGCCGACGACGACGGCTTCACGCTCGTCGTGAACAACGAGGTCAGGACCCACCTCCGCTTCGAGCGCGAACCTCTGCCCGCAGACCGCTGGATGCGAGACATCGCCTCCGCCCTGTGGCCGGACAGCCCGATCGGCAAGTTCTCCGGAGCGATCGGACGAACGGTCACCCGGCTTCTCGGGCTGGACAACCTGATGCTGCTCGCCCCACGGCTGCCCGTCCTGGTGCGCCGCAAGTCGCCCTCCCAGGGTGGGCTGCCGCCGGTGGACGAGCTGCGCGGCGTGCCCTTCCGCTTCGACGATGTGGGTCGAGACGGGCCCGCGGGCCTGCCACGCTTCGCCAGCCCGCGCTGCTTCGAGCGCCTCTGCGAGCTGCGAACGTACCGGTCGAGCTGGTACCCGAGCCGCGTGCTCGACGGGTGGAGCCTGACCCTGGATCTCGAGCTCGGCGAGGCCCGGCGACTCGGCCTGGAGGGCATCTTCCGGCAGCTCGTCGAAGAGCTCCGCGGGGAGCCCGAGTGGGCGCCCGACCGTCACCTTCCCCTCGGCCTCACCCCGGAACCCATCCAGGAGGGCGCGCGGATCCGCCTCCCGACACGGGCCCGCCTCGACCTGGAGTCGCCGCTGCGCCTCGTCGAGGGCCGCGTCGCTCTCTTCGAGGACGACCTGCTCATCGACCTCGTCGAGGCCGGCACGGTGCTGGGCATCGCGACCCCGCTGAGCTCCCCCGGGCAGCGCCGCGTCGAGGCCATCGAAGAGGCGGTGCTCGAGCCCTTCGACGACCCCGTCACTGCAAGCGACGCGCTGCAGGCGCGGGTCCGCTGGGCGGCGGCCGACGCGGGCCTGCTCGACCGCTTCGGCGCAGACTCGGATCGGATCTATGTCCAGGGCACGGACGCCGAGCTGAGCGGCGGCACGGTCGAAGGGCCTCGCGCGATCGAGATCTGGGCGCTGAAAGGCCCGCCCTCACCGCTCGAGGAAGGGGCGCTGCCCCGCGTCCTCCGGCCTCTGCGGCGCTTCCTCGTGGTCGAGGAGTACGAGACCGGACGCGCAGGCGGCCTCTACGTGCTCTGCGTCCACCCCAGCCGCGGGCGCCTGCTCGTCTGCGTCGAGCGCTGGCTGGACACCCCGGCCCACCTCGTCACGGCGCGGGAGCGGCTCTGCCAGCCCGCGCGCTGGGGCCACTTCCGGACCCGCCCCTGGACCGTCAGCCGTCCCGAATACCCGGCGGCCGCGCAGGAGTTGCTCCTCTGCCTGGACGGCCGGCTTCAGCTCGAGCTGAGGCGCCGCAGCGGCAACCGGATCCCGCACTTGCGCGGCCTGATGGGCCTCCCCATCCAGGGCCCGCGCATCCCCATCGCCTCGTGGTGGCGCGTGCACGGCTTCCGCGCGGGGCCGCCGCTCCGGCGCGTCGTGGTCAACCACCTGACCTTCGACGTCGACGAAGCCCACTGGCTCCGCCAACCGGCGCTGGTCCCCTTGTCCGGCGCCTGGACCGGACAGTCGGTCACGGCCGCGGCCCGCCTGGAGGGCCGCTCCAAGTGGGAGCCTTCAGAAGCCCTGCCGAACCCTGGCCGCATGAGGCATCCTTGGCGGCCCAGGAGGCACCGATGATCCTGCTCCTCGCCTGCGCCGAACCCGTCGAGCGCGCACCGACCGAGGCACCCGTCGTCGTCGAACTCGAAGACGACGCGCTCACCGACCTCGCCACCCAGGCGGTGGAGCAGACGCCGGACTGGCTGGCCGATGACCTCTGGCTGCAGTTCGCCCAGCTGGACCCGGTCGTCCAGGACGAGCTCGCGATCCTGCTCGTCGACCTCGACGAGGTCTGGCTCTACGACGAGGTGGCCTTCACGATCGCGCACACCTCGCCCGAGGACCTCACCCACAACGGCTTCACCCCGGAGCTGCTGGTCGAGAACGCCCGCTGGGTCTACGACCTCGAGCCGATGCTCGACTACGTCACGCTCGTCGAGCACGGCGAGTACGGCGACGCGGACCACTACACGACCACCGCCTACGTCGTGAACGACGCCGAGGGCAACGTCTACGACGTCGAGATCGACCCGGAGACGTACTACTGGTACGTCGTCCATCCGAGCATCGAAGACGAGAGCCCCTGGTACGTGAAGCCCTGGGCCGAGTGCAAGAAGAGCTCGCTCGAGTGCGCCTCCGACCCCGAGTCCGGCGGCACCTTCTGGCGCTCCTTCCTGTGGGAGGGCGCCCGCGACACCTGCCCGGACGAGGGCGCATGCCCGGTGCTGGACGAGGTCCTCCCCGGCCTCGAGGTGGCCTGGACCAGCGGCGCCTACGGCGACGAGGCCGGCGCCATCAGCCAGATCGCCCGCTTCATGCTGTTGTCGGACGAGGAGTACGGCCGCTGGCTGAACTTCGGCGCGCAGGGTGAGCGCAGCATCCAGCCGAACCGGATCTACGGCCTCGGCCGCGGCAACTGCGGCGAGTGGGCGGACATGACCACCGCGTTGACCCGCACGGCGCTCATCCCGAACTACAACGTCGCGCCCGCCAGCTGGGACCACACCTGGAACGAGTTCTACGACGCCAACGAGGACCGCTGGGTGGCTTGGGAGCCCGTCAACTTCTGGCTCGATCACGGCTACGGCGCGCCCTACAACAACCACGCGACCCGCGGCGACGGCAAGGTCTTCAACGTCACCGACCAGTACATCGACGACACGTTCACCATGGAGCTCGTCGTCAGCGACCAGGACGGCCTGCCGGTCGAGGGCGCCACGGTGCTCCTGGCCACCCCCTGGGGCGAGAGCCTGAGCTACGGCGGCGAGGCCTACACGGACATCGAGGGCCGCGCGAGCTTCGAGGTCCGCTCCGACGCGCAGTACTACTACCGCGTCGATCACGCGATCCTGGGGGGCTACCCGGACAGCGGAGTCACCGCGGGACCCTCGGGCATCGCGACCGGTGAGAGCGATCTCACCGAGGTGACCCTGAACGCCTCCCGTCCCGCCTACCCCCTCGTGACCGTCGAGCCCCTCGAGGTCGCCAAGCCCAGCGCGACCCTGAGCGTCTCCGGCGCCTCCGAGTCCACGCGGGTCTATGCGTCGTCGTACCGCTACGGCGAGCAGTTCTCCGACGCCGACGCTGCGGTGCCGATCCGCTGGTTCCTCACCGACGAGGACGGCTACGCGCTCTGGCTCGAGGGCAACGACCTCGTGGCCTTCGCCGGGGGCGAGCTGGGCGAAGCGGTCGAGGTCGATCTGGCCTTCTCGCGCAGCTGGCGCCTGGTCTTCGTGAATGAAGCGACGACCGTCGCGGCGGCGGTCGGGGACGTCGCGATCGTGCTCCAACCGACCGAGGGCGCGCGCTGGGAGGGCTCGGTGGAGCAGGCCCGGCGCCTCCGGCTCTTGCCCGGTGAGCACCACGCGATGGCCATCGACAAGTGATCCTGCTCGCCTGCGTCGAGCCCCCGGTCGAGCTCGTCGACTCCGAGGGGGTCGTCGAGGTCGACGCGGACACCGACGCCGACGCCGACACCGACACCGACACCGACGCCGACGCCGATACGGACACGGACACGGACACCGACTTCTACGGCCAGGCCGTGGACCTGGAGCGGCCAGAGTTCAGCCTCCTGAACCAGGACGGCGAGCTTCGAGACCAGGACTGGCTCTCCGGCGACCCGACGGTGCTCTGGTTCTTCCGCGAAGCCGGCGAGTCGTGAACGAACGACGGTTGCGGGTACCGCGACCTCCAGAGTGACTTCGACGGCCTGGGCGTGCGCATCGTCGCGGCGGGCTTCGCCTCGCCCGAGGAGACCACCGCCTGGGCCGATCGACTCGGCTACAGCTACGAGATCTGGACCGACGCCGACCAGGTCCTGGCCACCCACTACGACGTGATGGTCGACTGGGAGGAGGTCCCGCTCCGCCACGCCTACATCCTCGATGGCGAGGGACGCGCGGTGCTCTTCCACCAGGGCGCCGTCAGCGTCGGGGCCGACCCGAATCAGGTCTACCAGGACTGCAAGGCGCTCTTCGGCGAGTGATAGCGTCGCCCCATGCTCTGGGCGGCAATCGGTACGGCGTTGGCAGCACCGCCGGAGTGGATTCCTGACGACGGGATCCAGCGTCTCGAGGTCCACTACTGGGCGAGCCTGCCGTACCTGATCTACTACGAGGGCGTAGACGACATCCCAGGCCTGGCGGTGCACGCGGTGGGGCTCGACGCGGTCCTCGCTTGCCGAAGTCCACGCGACGACGTCCTGCGCTGCGAGATCGAGGACGCCCGCGTGCACTTCGTCCAGTACCCCGGGCTGGAGATCGACCAGGCGCATGCAAGCCATGCGGCGCTCGTGGCGCTCTGGTTCGTCGGGACCACGATCCACGTCGACCTCGACGACGAGGGCAACGTCGACTGGGTCGGCTTCGACAACGGCGCCGACGTGGTCGCCTCCTACCCCGAGCTGATGCGGCGGGCGTTGCAGGGCCTCGACGGGGTCGCTTCGGCCTCGCGGGACGAGGTCCAACGGCGCAGCGCGCTGGCCGCCGTGCCCGGAGTTCCAGGCGTCGTCTCCTGGAACACCATCGAGCACGGAGGCCCCGTCCACGTGAAGGTCGGCAACGGCAACGGGATGACCGACGGCGGCGTGGCCGGGATCTACTCCGTGCGGATTCGGACGGAGACCTTCTTCGACGAAGGGGACTTCGTGTCGCGGGATTGGGCCGCCGCCGGCACGCCGATCAGCTGGGACAAGGCCTACGCCACAGGGCGGGGCGCCTTCCTACAAGGCGGAAAGATCCGGGTCCTCCAGGCCGACGAGGAGGTCGATCTCGGACGCAGCTCCGTCCGGACCGCGCTGCCGACCGAGGACATCGCTTGGCTCCGCGGTCTGGCACGGCGGGCGGTCATGCCCGTGAATCCGGTGGTCCTGGAGCCCCGCACGTTCATCCCCTACCTCGACCTCGGTCTCGGCGGTAGCTACCGCACCGACGGACTCAAGGTGGAGCTCGGAGCGGGGGGCTTCCTCACCAGCCGGAAGAACATCGGCGCCTCGCTGATCGTCAACCAGCCGAAGCACTTGCTCACAGACGCCCCCGTCAACTGGTGGGAGGCTCGCTTCCGCTACGGCGTCACCAGCCCCTGGCAGCTGCATCCTGGCGGCGCCTTCGTCCTCGGACCCGCGTGGAACGATTTCGGTCGCTACACCCGGGCGGGGATCGAGCTCAGCAGTTGGTTCGAGCTCGGCGTCGTGCACGCCGGCCTGCGCCTCGGCATCGGCGTCGGCATCGGGAGGCGCGCCGGAGTCAACACCGAGATCTTCGACGCCGACCTCCTCTTCACCCTTCGGGCGAAGCAGCCACGGAGGCCGATCTGATCCGCAGCGCCAAGAGCTCTTCAGCGAGTGATAGCGTCGCCCCATGCTGTGGGCGCTGATCGGGACGGCACGAGGGGTGGCACTGCCGGAGGAGTCCTTCCGGATCCTGGTGGACTACTACGTCGACGACCCTGGCATCGTCTCCTTCGGCCACCCGATCGACGAGGAGCGGAACCACCAGACCCGAGAGTGGCGCGTCCAGGTCGTGCTGGCCTGCGACTGGGCCGCGAGCCGCGTCCTCGACTGCGAGGCCGAGGACTACGGCATCTTCCTGCTGCCGGATGCCTCGACGGGGGTCAATCGCGGCGCCGAGTTCGTCCGGCAGCTCGATCAGCTCGACCTCGGGGCGAAGATCGAGTTCCGCCACGACGGGACCGTCGAGTCCGTCCGCATCCGCAGCGGATGGGGCCACATGGACACCCTGGTCGGCAATGCCTTTGCCGGACTGACGGTGACGGACCCGACCCTCGATCCGGACAAGGTCTCGAGGCGGTCGCCCCTCGCCTCGATCCAGGGCGGCGGCGGGGCCATCGTCCGCCTGGACTGGCAGGGCTCGCCGAGCGAAGGAGAGACCCTCGCGCGCGGAGCCGCCCGGGTCGACGGCGGCAAGATGGGCTGGTTCGACATGGCGCTCTCCAGTCACGCCCGCTTCGAGGGCGGTGTCCTCGTCGAACACACCTGGTGGACGCTGGCCCTGCCACGGTCCGAGGTCGGCTCGGACCACCACCTCCAAGGCGGCTACGTCCGCGTGCTCGGGCGCGACGAGCAGCCCGAGCTGATCGAGCTCTCGGTGAGCGGCACGCGGCCCTACCGAGGCGAGGCCATGGCCGCGGTGAACGAGGCGGTCGGCAAGGGCCGCCCTCTGGAGGTGGCCCTCGGGCTGCCGCCGCCGCTGGGCTTCACCCCCTTCGTCGAGGCCTCCGGCGGCTTCGGAGTCCCGCTGTCGCCGCGGCTGGCCCTCGGGGTCGGCGCGAGCCTCGACTCGAGGGTGCGAATGCGCGGCGAGCTGGTCTGGATGGCACCCCGCTTCGACCAGAACCTCGAGCGCGTCCCGGTTCGGGACCTCGATCTACGAACGGGCCTGGCGTTCACCTCGCTCTATGGCGTCAATCCGGGCATCAGCTTGCTGGCGGGGGTCGGGCGACGAGACGAGGGGCCGGTCGTGCTCGTCGCCGCCGATGCCCACCTTGAGCGCGACCTCGGCGCGCACAACGCTTTCGTGCGGGTGACCATGACCGTGGAGAGCGCCGAGGCCGACCAGCTCGCCCACGCCGACGGTCTGCGGGCCCAGCTCTCGGTGGGTCTGCGGCGCGGAGGCCTGTGAGCGCGGTGCTATAGACATCCCGTGCTCCTCACGCTCCTGCTCGCCTGCCGACCCGCCACCAAGGCGGAGCGCAACGTCATCGTCGTCATCGTGGACGGCGTGCGCGTCGATGAGTCCATCTCGACCGAGATCTCCGAGCTCTCGGGCGTGACCGGGCGGGAGATGTGGCCCCAGGTCTTCTCCGAGCTGGCGCCTGAGGGGACCCTGCTCACGAACGTGCGAAACCAGGGCACCACCGTGACCGCGCCGGCCCACGCTGCGATGTTCACCGGGGCCCGGATCGCGCTGGGCAACATGGCGGTGGACGAGGGCGTCGGCCTCTACCGACCCGAGCGCCCCACCCTGGGCGAGGAGGTCCGCCGCCAGCTGGAGCTCGATCCCCAGGGCGCGGTCGTGATGGCGAACCAGTCGCTGATCTCGCCCATGACCTACTCGACGATGCCCGGCTACGGGCCGGACCTCGGCGCCACCTGGTTCCACGTCGTGTCCTCGCCGGACTCGGACCGGCCCGCGCCCCAGGACGCCCAGGTCTTCAGCACCCTCGAGAAGCAGCTCGACACGATCCAGCCCCGACTGGTCGTCGCCAACCTCAAGGCGGTGGATCGCACCGGGCACTACGGCGACACGGTCGACGACTACCTGGTCTCCATCGAAAAGGTCGACGGACCGCTCGTCGCCCTCTGGGAGACGCTCCAGGCCGACCCGGCCTACTCCGACAACACCGTGCTGATCATCACCTCGGACCACGGTCGCCACCGCGAAGGCGACCCCGGCGCGGATGAGTACTGGCGCAACCACGGGACCTCCGTCGAGGGCGATCGCCAGGTGCCGATGCTGCTCGTCGGCCCCGGCATCCGAGCCGGCGTCGAGGACGACACGCCCTACGCTCTGACCGACCTGGCGCCGACGGTCGCGGCCCTCTTCAACGCCGAGATGCCCTGGGCCGAGGGCATGGCGATGAACGTCGCCCTGACCGACGAGGCGCCCATCCGCACCGGCATCGCCGAGGTCGCCGCTTCAAGGGCAACCGTGCTCGCCGTCGAGTACACCGACGACGCCGGCGCACGCAGCGTCGTGACCTGGAACGGCGAGGTGGTGTCCTCGACCGAGGCCTGGGCCGCCGAGGGCGTCGCCGTCGTCGAGTCCGAGGGGGTCGTCTACGGCTGCTGGCGCGAGCTGGTCCAGCAGGACGACGCCTCGCCGTGGGTGCCCTGGTGCGCGATGGACGACGGCAGCGGCCGGGTGTCCCTGGGCTCACCGGTCGAGGAGGTCAACCCCCACTGGGTGCCGGACCTGCGCGTCACCGAGAGCGGCCTGGAGCTGAGCTTCATCGACAACCCCGACGACATCGCCCAGCCGGGCGTCGACGGCGAGGTCGGTCCGATCTGGCTGCGCTGGCGAGACGAGGCCTGGGAGACCGGCCGCGACGGTGAGCCGGAGCTGCGCTACCCCACCGACGCGACGACCGTGACGACCTCGACCGGAATGGTCACGGCCTTTGTGGCGAGCACCTACAGCAACAACTCCCGGGGCACCCGCAGGGTCTACCTCCAGCGAGCGCGCTGGGGCGAGACCTTCGAGGTCACCGCACCGGCCGAGGTGGACCTCTCCGCCATCGCGCCCGTGACCGGCGAGTGGCGGGTGGAGCGGCCCGCTCTGCGCGTCGACGAGGACCACGTCGAGCTGTTGATGATCGGAATGACCGAGTTCGACCGCGTGCTGCTGCACGTCGAGAGCACGGACGGCGGCGAGACCTGGAGCGCCGCCGACGTCCTGGTGAGCGACGACACGATCCCGCTTCACCTCGGACCGCTCTGGGCCGGCGACGAGCCCGCCTGGGTGAGTGCATCCGGGCTGTGCACCCGCGGTGGATGCGAGGCGGTGAGCGGCCCGGTCAAGGACTGGGCCTGGGACGGCGAGGACTTCGTGGCGGTCGTCGGCGAGGGCCTCGACTGGAGCCTGCGTTAGGTCCGCGCCGTCTCGAGGACCGGGCCGCGGCCGTGGGGCGCCTCCCAGTCGAGCTGTGGGCCGATCGAGATGATGCCGTGGGGGTTGATCGCCCTGTGCGACTGGAAGTAGTGCGAGCGGATGTGATCGTGGCGAAAGGTCTCGGCGACCCCGGGAACCTGGAGCAGCTGGCGGGTGTAGGCCCAGAGGTTCGAGTAGTCGACGATGCGCCGCCGGTCGCACTTGAAGTGGGTGACGTAGACCTCGTCGAAGCGCAGCAGCGTGGTCAGGAGCCGCCAGTCCGCCTCGGTCACCCGGTCCCCGGCCAGGAACGGCTGCTCGGCCAGGATCGCTTCCAGCCAGTCGAGGGCCTCGAAGAGCGCGTGAACCGCCGCGTCGTAGGCGGACTGCGTGCTCGCGAAGCCGCACTTGTAGACGCCGTTGTTCACGTCGCTGTAGACGCGCTCGTTGATCGCGTCGATCGCCGGCACGAGGGCCTCGGGCCGGAAGTCCAGGGTGTTCCCGCCAAGCCCGTCGAAGGCCGAGAACATGCGGATGAGCTCGGAGGACTCGTTGTTGACGATGGTCCCTGTCTGGGTGTCCCAGAGCACCGGCACCGTGACCCGCCCCGTGAAGGTGGGGTTCGCGCGGGTGTACAGCTGGTGGAGGCAGTCCGCGCCCCACAGGGGCTCGCCGAAGGTCCAGCCCTTCTCGAGCATGAGGGGCTCGACGACGTGCAGGGGCAGGTGGGCCTCGAGCCCGAACAGCGCCCGGTAGATCAGCGTCCGGTGCGCCCAGGGACAAGCGTAGGAGACGATCAGCGCGTAGCGACCGGACTCCACCGGGAAGCGCTGCGAGCCCAGCTCTTCACGAAAGGTCGAGGGGCGACGCTGGAAGCGCCCGCCGCTCTTGTCGGTTCGGTACCACCGGTCCTGCCAGCGGCCGTCGACGAGGAGTCCCATGGCCCCTTCATAGTCGCGGTCGGCGTCCAGGAGGCGGGACATTGCGTTCGATGCGTCACACTCTCGGTGTGCGAAGCCTCGGCGACCG
>Ga0114933_10005949_pt1 | contig 10953 bp, 10 predicted proteins | sample 4SBtaG_FD_89691 | JGI IMG/M metagenome (GOLD analysis project Ga0114933, IMG submission 89691) | Deep subsurface microbial communities from Kolumbo volcano to uncover new lineages of life (NeLLi) - 4SBTROV12_W25 metaG | ecosystem: Environmental > Aquatic > Marine > Volcanic | place: Kolumbo... | reverse complement strand
GCAGGCACGGTTTCAGGCCTGGGCCTGTTCGTCGCGCTCGCCCCGAGGATGTGCCCGAAAGAGTGGCACGAGCTGTCGGCGGTGTGGCGCAAGGGGGAGTGAGCGGCTGCTAGCAGGCCGTGCGTTCAGTGCCGCGCGCCGAGCACGCCTCGATGGCGCCAGCTCTCGACTGCTACCATCCCTCACACCCATGCCTCGCACACTCGACATCCCCGCCGACCTGCAGCTCAGCGGACGCACCTCCCGCGTCATCGCCGTCATCCGCCCTTTTCGGCTCGATGATGTGATGGCCAAGTTGGTCGACGTCGGGCCTGAGGAAGTGGTCGTCGAGCTGGTGCGGGGATACGGTCGCCAGAAGGACCACCTGGCCCTCTACGACGAGCACGACACGGAGAGCCTGTTCCTGCCCAAGGTGCGCATCGAGTTCACCATCGACGGACGGCTGCTGCGGCAAGCCATCGAGGCCATCAGCGAGGGAGCCCTCACCGGCCGCATCGGTGATGGCAAGATCTTCATCCAGTCTGTGAGCCCCGCCAACCTCGCCAGGGGCTCGAGCCTGGCAGCGGCCACCTCGTCTTCACCACCCGCCCCGACCGCTGGCCCCGCCACCGACCCCGCCAGCCCACCGCCGAACCACCCGCAGTCATGACTCCACCCGCCGACGACCAGGGCTCTCCAGCTGGGGACGCCTCTTCAGCCGAAGACCCTGCCACGGCCGACCCCGCCGCCGCCGACCCGTCAGCCAACCTGCGCCCGTCCGACGGCTCCCGCAACCAGCACCCCCACGCCACCCCGGACATCTGGGAAGAGCTGGTGGCTTGCCGCCGCCGGGGTGAACCGGCCGCCCTGGCCACCATCGTCTCCACCCTGGGCTCGACTCCGGGCAAAGACCCGATGAAGATGCTGGTCCGCTCCGATGGCAGCTTCGTAGGCTCGGTGGGCGGCGGCTGCCTCGAAGCCGAGGTCTGGGAGCACGCCCGCACGGTGCTGAACTCCCACCGCGCCATGTCCGTCGACTTCAGCCTCACCGAAAAGGACTACCCCGACAGCGGCCTGATCTGCGGCGGCCAGCTGACGGTGTTCATCGAACCTGTGACGTCTCCTGAACTTCATGTTTTTGGTGCGGGCCATGTGGGCCTGGCCACCGCTCGACTGGCTGCGGACGCTGGTTTCCGTGTGCTGGTCCACGACGATCGGGCGGACATGCTCGAGGCTGACCGCCTGGGGCCAGGGCTTTTGGCTGTCCCTGGCGAGTATGAGGACGCTCCCGCCGACGAGACTCCCGGCCAGGCCTCCCACGTGGTGGTCATGACCCGGGGGCACCACGACGACGAGCGCGTCCTGCGGGCCCTCTGGAATGCGGGCTGCAAACCTCGCTTTCTGGGCATGATCGGCAGCCGAGCCAAGCGAGCGGTGCTCTGGGACCGCCTGGCCGCCGACGGCCTGGCCCAGCCCTGGCTCGACGCGGTGGTCTCCCCCGTGGGATTGCCCATTGGCGCCCGTACAGCCAACGAGATCGCGGTCTCCGTGGTGGCTCAGCTCATCGCGGGGGTGCGAGTGCCCGAGACGGCTCCCAAGCCGATCTGAGCCTGCCGGCGCCACCCAGATCTTGACCCCTCTCGCAGCCCCCCAGTAACCTCTCCGGGTTCTGGACCTAGTGTGGCATGGCATCGCGGTGGTCGACCGCGCCCTGCCCCGCTCAGCAACCTCCCGGAGTTCTGTGCCGTGACGCCCCGCGTTCTGCTTCTGCCCCTCGCTGTGGCCCTTTTGGCCCTTCCGGCCCTGGCCGACACCCTGCTGCTGGACAACGGCCGCGAGGTCAACTGTCGCATCAAGAGCGAGAGCTACGAGAAGATCGAGTACCAGAAGCCCGGCGTGCGCTCGACCCAGTCGGTTGACACCGCCGAAGTGGTCTCGGTGACGTACGGCAGCACCTCCCCCGAATACCGCGAAGCCGACAAGCTCGCCGCCGCGGGCAAGATGGGCGAGGCCGCTGGCTTCTACCTCAGTGCGTCTGACGACGAAGACGCCGAGGACCACCAGCGGGCCACGGCGCTGATGAACGCCTGCACCGCCCTGCTGGCCAACAACAACTTCAACGAAGCGAGCCAGTTCCTCGAGGAGCTGCTCAAGAAATACCCCAAGACCCGCCACCTGGCGCCGGCGCTGCTGGGACGGGGCACGGCCTTGCTCAAGACGGGCAAGTCCCAGGAAGCCGACGGGGTGTTTCAGCAGCTGAAGGCGGACGCCGCCGAGAAGAACCTGGGGGATCGCTGGGGACACGAGGCCAACTTCAACCTGCTCTGGTCTGCCGAGGCGCAGAAGAAGCCGGGCGTGGTCGACGGCTACAAGCAGCTGCGCTCCATCACTCGCGGCGACTACCCGGGCATCGCCAACAAGTGCGCCCTGCGCCTGGGCCGGGTGCATCTCGACCAAGATCGCGTCTCTGACGCCGAGCGCATGTTCGACGAGATCATCGACAGCCGGCTCAGCACCGAAGACGCCATCGTGGCCGGGGCCTACAACGGTCGCGGCCGCTGCAACTTCGGCAAGGGCGTAGGCACCCTGGCTGCTGGTGACACCGAGCGCTCCATCGAGTTCTTCCAGGATGCCTTGTTCGACTTCTTGCGCGTTCACGTGAGCTACCCGGGAATCCGCGCGGAGCAAGCCGAGGCTCTTTACTTTGGCGGACAGTCCTTCATCAACCTGGCTGACCTGAACGCCGGCGTCGACGACGCTCGCAACAACGGCCGGGTGTTGCTCAAGCGCTGCAAGGACGGCTTCCAGGGCACCGAGTGGGCCACCAAGGCTGGTCACGAACTCTGACCGGCACCTCGCGAGCCTGTGGCTCCCTCGGCGATGATCTTCAAGAACTACCGCGTCGACGCCCTCAAGCCCCAGACCTGGCGCAACCAGGTGCATTGGGACCTCGTCACGGGCATTCTGCGCACCGCCCTGGGCGCCGTGTTCAGGGTCAGCAGGGCAGACATCCGCACGGTGCCTGACGGGCCGCTCATCGTGGCGCCCAATCACCGCTCGTTTCTCGACCCGGCGTTGGTGGGCTCGCTGCTCGATCGTCGCGTGATCTTCATGATGCACGCGAAGTACTACGACCACGACTTTCTCAACTGGTGCTACCGCATGGCCCGTTGCATCGTGGTCGAAGGAGATGGCGACAATCGCAAGGCCCTGCGCGCGGGCAAGAAGGTGCTCGACGCGGGGCACGCGCTGTGCATCTTTCCCGAGGGCACCATCTCTCCGGACGGTGAGCAGCAACCGGCTCAGCCTGGCATGGGCTGGCTCGCTCGCAAGACAGGCGCGCCGATTCTGCCCGTGCACCTGGGCGGCACCCGCGAGGCCCTCACCAAGGGTCGCAAGGGGGTGCGCTTCACGCCCATCACCATGCGCGTGGGCGATGTGATCGACTCATCGAGCTTTGAGAAGTCCCGCGAGGGTTCGGCCGAGCTCACCGCCGTGGTGATGCAGGCCATCGCCGATCTCGACCCGGCTTTGGGCAGCGGGCAAGAGCCAGCCTGCTGAGGGATTGCCGGGTTACTCCTGCGCTTGCGTCACGACTCTCCCCTGCCTGCCGTGGCGGCGGGTCGGCGCGGTCGGGTCGCGCCGGTGGTTCTCGACCGCGAGACTCTCCACAGGGGTGACGGCATGGGCACGACGCAGGGCGAGCAAGAGCCCAGAGGTGACTGGCTCGACGAAGGTCTGCGCCGCCGGCTGACCGCTCACGCTCGACGGTTCGTGGGTGACGCCAGCGAGGCCGAGGACATCGCCCAAGAGACGTTGATGCGGGTGGACAAGTCGTGGGACCGCCTCCGCGCACGAGGACGCATCGAAGCGTGGATGTTTCGCATCTGCCGTCACGCGGCCATCGACTACGTGAGGGCTCGCAAGGTACGCCGGGGCGTGTGGGGGGCCATGCCGGAGGACGGCGAGACCTGGGGCCTGATCACCCACGAAGACGGCCCCGACCTGTCCGCTCTCGACGAGCGGGGCCTCACGGCGCCCCAACGCCTGCTGCTGGGCCTGCACTACGAGAAGGGCTTGTCCCAGCCAAGGATCTGCAGCATGACCGGGCTCAGCGCCCCAGCCCTGCGCGTCCGACTGTTTCGCGCCCGAAGGGCCCTGCGCCGGCCCTGAGGGCCGCTCACAACCCCGCCAGAACTCTCCAGCATCTAGCCAGCGACCCCGCCAGCGACCAGCGGGAAGCGGCTCAGAAGCCTCCGATTGTCCAGCGGCAAGCCCGGCTGTCGCGGTCTTGGGCTCAGGCCTTGGTGCCTGCCCCGGAAGTGGGCTGCCAACAGCGATAAAGGCGAGGCCAGAAGCCTGTCGATAGGGGAGCCCGTGGGTGCTGTCAGCCGTCGTGGCGGGCGCCCGTCCAGCAAGCAGACCTTCACCCGGAGACGATCGCACCATGGGGCTGACGACCAAAGGAGCCCAACGTGCGCTCGACGTGGGTGTTTCTCTGGTGGGGCTGGCGCTGCTGATTCCGGCGCTGCCGCTGATTGCCCTGGCGATCAAGGTCGAGAGCCGTGGGCCGGTGTTCTTCCGTGATCTTCGTGTGGGGCAGCAGCGTCGGGAGCGGGACCGCACCACTGGTGGTCGTCGCATTCACGATGCCCGCGGGCACCTGTTCTACAGCCTGCGCTTTCGGGTGCTGGGCCACGACGTGCTGACTGCGGGTCGTCGTCGTGGCGAACATCCCCAACTCACCCGCGTGGGACGCTTTCTGCGTCGCACAGGTCTCGAAGAGTGGCCTCAGCTCTGGGTGGTGCTCCGAGGCCGCATGAGTCTGGTGGGACCTCGGCCGCTCACTCCCCAATGCATCGACCGCCTGTGCCGGGAGTTTCCCGCCTATCGCTCACGCATGACCGATCTCATGCCGGGCTTGCTCGGCTTCGCCCAGCTCGAGTGCGTCGAGTCGACCAATTTCTTCGCCGCCGTGTGCGAGCGCATCGTCTTCGACCTGCACTACCGCAATCGGCTCTCTCAGGTCTCGCCCATGCATGTGGTGCTGCAGGACCTGGGCATGGTTCTGTCCGCCGTGGGAGGCCGTTGGCGGGCCAGTCATCGAGCGGTGGGCACGGACGTGATCCGGGTGGAGTACCCCCACACCTTCGCTCAGCTGGACAGGGACCCGTCCGCCATGGCCCATCGCATGCCCAGTGACCTGAGCGGCGAAGTGGTCGAACACGACACCGGCTTCTGCTGTTGGTGGTATCCGCCCCATCGCAAGACCCTGCGCCTGGCCGTCCCCAAGGACGAGCTGCTCTCACGGGTTTGCGAGTCGTTCGCGGACGAAGCCGACGGGACCCTGTGCTTTACCAAGGGCCTGAGCCCCGCAAGCACCATGGGCAGCGGATCAGGCGTCGACTTCATCGTGGCCGACCTGCCCAGCTCCCTCGAAGACGTTCAATGTGTCTCCGAACACCTGCTCGATCTGTGGCAGTCCTTGGCTCGTCGCTCGACGGACGAACACCTGGTCTTCAGCATGAGCTTCTTGCTCATCGAAGGGCTGGTCACCGTGGCGGGCGCCGCGCCCCCAGATCATGGGCGCCTGCGCATCGAGGTGGAGATCAGCCAAGACCAGCTGCAGCTCCGCCTCAGCTCCCTGTCCACCGAGAGCGAGCCGAGCACCGCGCCCAAGACCCAGAGAGTCGCAGCCGCAGTCGCCAGCTGAGCCGGGCGCCGCCGCGCAGGTTGCCACGAGCCATTGGAGAGGCAGGGCAGGGCGGGGTCACGAGGCCGCCCACCGTGGCCCGAGGCCCCTCGACCGCCATCGCAGACACCGCCGCCTTCCCTTCGCCTGTCGTCGGGGACACAATGCGCGGCCCATGACAAGAATCACAAGCAGCTACGACCCCAAACACAAGTCGGCGCGGGCAGCGCGCATGGTCTACGGCAAGGTCCTGGAGCTGTACGCCAGCCAGACCGAGCAGCTCCATGGCGGGGGCGGCGAGAAGGCCGTGGCGCGCCAGCACGGCAAGGGCCGCCTCTCCGCGCGGGAGCGCATCGCGCTTCTGCTCGACGAGGGCACCGAGCTGCTCGAGCTGGGCATGTTCGCCGCCTGGGACATGTACGACGAGTTCGGCGGCGTCCCCAGCGCTGGCGTGGTCACGGGCGTGGGCACTGTGGCTGGCCGGCGCTTCATGATCGTGGCCAACGACGCCACGGTGAAGGCCGGCGCGTTCTTCCCCATGACGGGCAAGAAGGTCATCCGGGCCCAGCGCATCGCCATCGCCAACCACTTGCCCGTGATCTACCTGGTCGACTCGGCGGGGGTGTTTCTGCCCTTGCAAGAGGAGGTCTTTCCTGACGAGGACGACTTCGGACGGGTGTTCCGCCACAACGCCATCTTGTCCGGCATGGGGGTGTCTCAGATCGCTGCGATCATGGGGGCCTGTGTGGCGGGCGGCGCATACCTGCCCGCCATGTGCGACACGATCCTGATGACCGAAGGCTCGGGCATGTTCCTCGCAGGGCCGGCTCTGGTCAGGGCGGCCATCGGCGAGGTGGCAGACGCCGAAGAGCTGGGCGGCGCCGAGATGCACAGCGCCATGAGCGGCACCGTCGACTTCAGGGAACCGGACGACGAGTCATGCATCGCTCGCATTCGCTCGCTCTGCGAGAAGCTGGGCCCCCGCCCGCGCCTGGGCTTCGACCGCAAGAAGCGCCCCCGCAAGCCTCGCCTCGACCCGGCCCACCTGGCCGAGATCGTCTCCATGGACGCCCGGCGAACCTATGACGTGCGCGAGATCATCGGCCGCCTGGTCGACGACTCCGACTTCGACGAGTACCGGCCCGACTACGGCAAGACCGTGGTCACCGGCTTCGCGCGCATCGACGGCTGGGCCGTGGGCATCGTGGCGAACCAGAAGATCAACGCGAAGAGCAAGAAGCGCGGCGTGGAGTTCGGCGGCGTGATCTACGTGGAGAGCGCCGAGAAGAGCGCCCGCTTCGTCATGGACTGCAACCAGAACCGCATCCCCCTTGTGTTCTTGCACGACGTGAACGGCTTCATGGTGGGCACCGAGTCGGAGCAGGCGGGCATCATTCGCGCGGGCGCCAAGATGGTGAACGCGGTGAGCAACTCGGTGGTGCCCAAGATCTCGGTGATCATGGGCGGCTCGTTCGGCGCCGGGCACTACGCCATGTGCGGCAAGGCCTATGACCCGCGCTTCCTGTTCGCCTGGCCCAGCGCTCGCTACGCGGTGATGAGCGGTGACGCCGCGTCGAAGGTGCTGGTGCAGATCCGCGAGGCTCAGCTGCGCAAGCAAGGCCACGAGGTCGACGAAGAAGAGCACGCCAAGTTGGTCAAGGACACCAAGCGCCGCTACACCAAGGCCCTCGACCCCCGGTACGCCGCCGCGCGGTTGTGGGTCGACGCGATCATTGATCCTGCCGACACCCGGGCCGCCATCAGCACCGCTCTCGACGTGGCCGACCTGAACCCGGAGATGCCGCCCTTCCGCACCGGCGTGTTGCAGGCCTGATGGGCACCGGCGAGGCAGGCGAGGTGTCCGGCAAGACCGTGGCCATCACCGAGACCGTGCGGGACGCCTGGCAAGGGCTGCCCAAGCTGGTGCCCACGGCGGCCAAGATCGCCCACGTGCAGCGCTTGCTCGACGAGGGCTTTGCCTCCATCGACATCGGCTCGTTCGTGTCGCCGAAGGCCGTGCCTGCCATGGCCGACACGGGCGCGCTGATGGAGGGCCTCGTGGTCCCCGACGAAGCCACCATCATGGCCCTGGTGGCCAACGCCCGGGGGCTCGAGCAGCTGCTGGCCCACGAGCGCATCGATGAAGTGCTCTTCCCGTTCTCGTTGTCCGAGACCTTTCAGCAGCGCAATACCCGCTGCAGTCGGGAGGAGGCCCTCGAGCAGGTCGCGGCCCTGAGCGAGCGAGCCCACGAAGGCGGCCGTACCATGTATGTGACGGTCTCCATGGCTTTCGGCAACAACGAGGGCGACCCGTTTGATCCGGTGGAGCTGGCCCATTGGCTGGGTCGCCTCGAAGACGCGGGAGCCGACCGCCTGGGACTGGCCGACACCACCGCCGAAGCGAACGGTGACCTGGTGCGTCGCGTCTTCGCAGTGGTCGCCGCGGAACATGGCGGCGCGGTTCCGGCAGTGCACTTTCACGTCACGCCAGAGAGCCAGGGCGAGCTGGTAGCGGCAGCCCTCGACAGCGGCTGCCGCGAGTTTGACGCTGCCCTGGGAGGCCTGGGCGGTTGTCAGTTCGCTCAAGGACCAGAGTCGAACGTGTCCACCTTGCCGCTGGTCGACCAACTGCAAGCTGCAGGTTTCGAGCATGGGCTGCCGTTGATCTCGTTGCCGGCGCTCGACGAGGCAGCGCAGCTCCTGGCCCGGTGAGCCGCCGTCGAGATCTTGTTGTAGTGAGGGCGGGCCGACCCTGACTTCCGGGCATGTCGTGACTCCTCCGCGGACCACCGCCACATGATTGGCCGTTCCCGTTGAGAGAGTCTCGCAGGCCACCCGCCGCCATCGCCGAGAACGGACTGAAATCGGCCCGGCGGGGGCTTTGTTCCTGCCAAACCCCTCTGTAGCATCGGTTTGGTTCGCCTGGATGGCCGGGTGGACATCTGAGTCACCCAAGAGATCTATCCCATGCTGAAGCTCGCTTCTCTCTGTGTTCTCGCTTTGCTCTCCACCGGTTGCGCGATGATCATCTCTCCCGCCAACCAAGCCATGTCGGGCATCATTTACTCGGACATGGTGTCGCCTGGGCATGCGTCAGGGGCCGACCTCGGCACCAAGTCGGGCACCTCGTTCGCTGAGAGCTACCTCGGCTGGGTAGCTCGTGGCGACGCTGGCATCCACGCGGCAGCGACCGGCGGCGGACTCTCGACTGTCAGCCACGTCGACTACAAGGCGTTCTCGGTTCTCGGCTTCTACGCCAAGCTCGAGACCTACGCGTACGGCAACTGATCGTTGCTGTCGAGGTCGTCGCGCACTGCGACGGCATCGTCGATGGGCCGCGAAATCCGACAGGGTGTCACCGATCTCGCATCGGGAGCCCACGGGTTTCGCGGCCCTCACTGTTTCTCTGCCTGACTGCTCCCGATTCATCGCCCGCTTCACCATTGGAGGATCGTCATGGGCCGCCTGTCCATCGCTGCACTGTTGCTCTGTGGTCTGACCGCCTGTGCCGTGTGGCCGCTCGGTGAAGCTGGCGTGCTCGAGGGTCGAGAGCTGCACCGGGGCGCTGCCGTCCTGGTCATGGCCGTGCCGGACATGAAGATCTCGGTCGACGAGTGGGTCGAGAACTCCGGCGCCGCGGTGGTGCGAGCCGCTCGCCGCCAGCTCGGCGGCGCGGGCTTCGATACCTTCGCCGACAGCGCCGACACCCTGCCAGAGGCCTACGCCTCGGCCCAGGATCTGGGCTGCCAGATGGTGGCTCAGTGCGAGATCATTGAATGGCTCGACAAGGGCTCAGACTGGGTCAAGGGGGGGGACAAGCTGGCGGTCTCCCTGAAGCTCTGGTCCGTGGCCGATGAGGGCCTGGTGGCCTGGGGCGCCAACGAGATCGTAGACGAGACCATGGTTTCAGGCATGGAGCCACCGCACCGCCTGGCCGAGGGCCTGCTGGCCACCATCGTCGAGCAGATGCTGGTGCCGGGTGCCGTCGCCCCGCCCTTCGAGGAGCGCTGAGGGTCCATGGCCCGGGGAACGCCGGGCTGGATCGCTCTGGCTGGCGCCCTGCTGGTCGTGGCTGGCGTGGGCAGGGGCTCTCCCTGGCTTGAGCTGGCTCGAGACCCTGCTGCTCAGCAGACCTCAGACTTCCAGATTCTCCATGCCGCCGGGCAGGGGCTGTCCGAGGGGCTCGATATTCACGACCCCACTGTGCTCGATCAGGTCGGGCAGAGGGTCGGACGCCCCGCGACCCCCTTCTGCGCGGCCTTGCCCGTGGTGGTGGGCGGCTTTGGGCTCTTCGGATCCGAGCTCGGCCCAGCCTACGACAGCTGGTTGATGGCCACGGTGCTGGCGGCCCTCGTCGCCGTGCTGGCCCTGTCCGCCTGCTTCGATCGGGCGGTTGGGCGCCCTCTGGCTCTGGCCCTCGCGCTGCTGGCCGTGGCCCTGCCCGCTTCGTTCTGGCACAGCCTGGCCATGAACAGCACGAACCTGGTGGCCCTGGCCGCCCTGTCCCTGGCCTGGTGGGCCGGGGAGCGGAGGCACCTCGCCATCGAGGGGCTGGCCCTGGCCGTGGCGATCGTGGCCAAGACATCCCCCGCGCTGGTGCTGGTCACCATGGTCATGGCCGGGCGGCTGGCGCCCGTGCTCTGGGCCTGCGGCTGGCTGGCCACCACCACGGTCGCGTCGATCTTCTGGCTGGGCTGGGAGATCCACGAGAGCTGGCTGACCCGGGTGTTGCCCGTGCTGGGCTACTCGCCGGAGGTGGCCGCGGGGCGCTTCAACAACGCCATGCACGCCTGGAACCTGTCCCCCAACGGGCTGCTCACCAGGGCTGCCATGGGTCCGGGGTGGTGGCCTGCGGCGGGGGCCTGGCTGGTGACGGGCCTGGTGCTGTTGCAGCTCTGGAGCGCGGTGCGAGCGGCCCATCGTCGGGCGCGAGGTGCGGGCGGCGCGGGGCCCAGCAACCCGAGTGCCTCAGACGGCCTCTCGCCACCAGCCCACAGAGCGCCCTTGGGCCCGAGGCACCTCGACGTGGGCGGGCTCTACGGGCTCTCGGTGGCGGGGATGTTCTTGGTCTCCAGCGTGACCTGGCCTCACCACCTGGTGCTCGCCGCGCTGCCAGCGGTCTGGCTCATGCGGGATGCCCTTGGCGGGCGGGATGCCCTGGCTGGCCGGACCGGTGCGTTGGTCTGCTCGCTCGTGGGCTGGTCGGTGCTGGCCTTGCCCCTCGGCCTGTTCGACCCGTCGAGCAGTCAGCCTGTGGACGTCCCGCTCAAGACCGGCGCCTG
>Ga0114933_10005947_pt1 | contig 10953 bp, 7 predicted proteins | sample 4SBtaG_FD_89691 | JGI IMG/M metagenome (GOLD analysis project Ga0114933, IMG submission 89691) | Deep subsurface microbial communities from Kolumbo volcano to uncover new lineages of life (NeLLi) - 4SBTROV12_W25 metaG | ecosystem: Environmental > Aquatic > Marine > Volcanic | place: Kolumbo... | reverse complement strand
TCCCGGCGCTCCGCCGCCCCGGCCCGCGCCTCGCCCTGGCCGGCGCGCTCGGCGGGGTGCTCATCCTCTCGCTCCTGGGGCAGCGGCAGCCCCGGTACCTGATGCCGGCGCTCCCGCTGCTCTTCCTGGCGGTCGAAGCCGGGCTCCAGCCGCGGCTGCGCGGTGCCCGTGCGCTCGGTGCCCTCCTGCTGCTCGGCGTCGCCGGTGGGGGCATCTGGGGTGCGGCGTCCACGTCCTGGGTCACCCGCACCGCGCCCAACACCCGGCTCGCCGACTACGGCCTCGCCAGCTTCGAGCACTGGGGCAGCTGGCCGTGGCCCACCGAAGGCTTCCAGCCGGTCTCGGGCGACCCCGAGCTCTGGCAGATCGACGAGGGCCTGCGCGCCCTGGCCGAGGTAGCCGGCGAGACGCCGCAGACCGTCGGGCTGCTGCTGGAAGAGACCCCCAGCGCCCCGGGCAGCGGCACGTACCTCTGGCGGGCGGCCATGCTCGGACTCCCCTGGGACCTCGCCACGGTCAAGCCCAGCGGGCGCGGCGGCCAGCCGCAGGTCTTCATCGGGCCCTTTGCGGGCGAGGGCTGGCCCCCGCGGGACTTCCGGGCGCTCTACGTGGTGGACGGGCCGCGCCGCGACGGGAGCGCCTTCGCCAAGCGCCTCGGCGCGACCGCCGGCTGGAGCCACGCGCTGCCCGACCAACGCACCGGCACGGTCTTCACCGTGCCCGACACCGCCTGGGAGCGCAGCCCCGGTCGCGAGCTGATCCGCGAGGACGGACCGCGCTGACCAGCGGGCGCGATGACCCAGAGCCGGCGGGCGAGCCATCAGCCGTCAGCGATCGGTGGTCAGCAGCGCAAGCCCAGGAGTGGCTGTGCAGGACTTCCGGAGGCTGCAGGTCTGGCACAAGGCCGACGAGTCAGGTCCGTCCGGCGAGCGTCTCCATCTCGGCCAACGCTCGCCGAAGCGAATGCTGGCCTCCTTCCTCGGAAGAGCTGCGCGCTGACAGCTGACAGCTGACAGCTGACAGCTGACAGCTGACCGCTACGCGCCGTCTTCGAGGGATCGCGCCCCTGACCAGCTTGGCGCACGGCGCCCGGGGGATTACCAGCGGGGCTCGTGACGGTCACCCACCAGCTCATCCGCCAGAAGTCCACGGTCCCCGCCTCCGGCGACCTGCTCGGCTTCTACCTCGACACCGTGCGCCACGTGCCGCGGCTCGACCCCGACGCGTCGCTGGAGCTCGCCCTGGCCTACGCCGACGGCGACAAGGCGGCGGGACAGCAGCTGGTCATGGGCCACCTCCACCTCGTGGTGAAGCTCGCGCGGTCGCACCAGGAGGTGGGCGGGGATCTGCTCGACCTGATCCAGGAAGGCAACGAGGGCCTGACGATCGCCTTGGACCGCTACGACCCCACCGTGGGCGTGCCCTTCGGCGCCTACGCCCGGTACTGGATCCGGGCGCGCATGCTGCGCTACCTCTCGGCCAACCACCGGATGATGAACCTGGGCAGCACCCGGCACGGCCGGAAGCTGTTCTTCCAGCTGCGCAAGGAGATCGAGCGCCTCCGTCAGGCTGGCCTCGTGCCGAGCTCGGTGGCGCTCGCCGAGGCGCTCGACGTGCCCGAGTCCGAGGTGCAGGCCATGAGCCGCGCCCTGCTCTCCCCCGCGGCCAGCCTGGACGAACCGGGCGAGCGCGGACAGTCCCTGCTCGAGCGCCTGCCCAACGCCCGCAGCCTCGATCCGGAAGCCACCGCGGCCCGTCGCGAGCTGGGCAGCCGGCTGCAGGCCACGCTCCAGAGCTTCGCCGACGAGCTCGAGGACGAGCGCGAAGAGCGCCTGTGGCACGCGCGCCTGCTCTCCACGGATCCGTTGAGCTTCAGCCAGCTCGCCGAGGAGTTCGGGGTGAGCAAGCAGCGGGTCCACCAGTGGGAGGGCCGGCTCAAGAAGCGCCTGTCGGCCTACCTCCGCGAAGAGCTCGGGTCGGACATCGACGTGATGTGAGGGCGGCGGCCTCATGCCGCAGGCCGCTCCAGCCGTTCCAAGGGGCAGAAGGACCTGCCCATGATCCCCCTGCCCGCCGTCGACGTCGTGGTCGAAGACCTGGTCGACTCCGCCTACGAAGAACGCGCTGGAGCCTGCACCTTCGTGCCGATGAAGGCCGCCCATGCGCTGGAGGACCCGGCGCTGCAGGGCACCCTGACGAGTGTGCTCGGCGCCACCCACGAGGTGCGCGTGGAGACCCGGCCCGGCGCCCTGTCCACGCTCACCGTGGAGCTGTTCCTGGTGGGCGACACCTTGGAGGCCACCATCCCGGAGCCCGGCTGCGACGGCGCCTGGGAGGCCTCGGTCCGCGCCCAGGCGCGCCTGCCCGACGGCACCGCGCTCGACGTCGAGGGCACGCTCTTTCTGGCCGGGGCGACCGTGGTCTTCTTCTCCGACGTCGCTGCCCAGGGCGCGCCGCAGACCACCCTGGGCCTGGCCTTCGACGACGGCGTGGCCCGCGCCGTGATCAGCGAGGTCACCTGGAGCGCGTCGGGCACCGCCGAGCGCATCGACCTGGCCTGGTCGCCGCAGATGCGGGAGGCCGTGGTCGCTGCCGTGACGGACGCCAGCCGGTAGCTGCGGCCGCGCAGCGGGTGCGACCCACCTGAGGGTCGCCACCTGAGGTTCAATGCGCCCGTGCTGCTCCTGTTCGCCTGTTCCACGCCCGTCGAAGCGCCGGCCACCACCGCGCCGAGCCACACCGCGCCGAGCGACGCACCCCTGCCACCGCCGATCCCCGGCGGCCCCACGTCCGGCGCCGCGCTGCAGGATCCCACCGGCTTCCCGCACTTCCACGACCTGCCGGCGCCTCCGGGCCCCGCCCCTGGCGACACGGGCGCGTGGTCACGTGCCACCCGGGTCACCACGGGCCCAGCGGGGGGCTACCGCCCGCAGGTGGCCGTCGGACCCGACGGCGCGGCGCACCTCGTGTACTACGACCGCGTCGACGCCGGGGACCTCATCCGGTACCGCACGGTCCAAGGCGGGCGGCTCTCCGGCGCGGAGCGGCTGGGCTTCGCCGAGGGGCGCAACTGGGGCCCGGATCTCGTGGTGCGCGACGACGGCAGCGTGGTCGTGGTGTTCGACCTCGCCGGGGATGACATGGCGTCGCGCGGCTACGTCACGGTGCGCACGAGCTCCTGGTCCGAGCCCCTCCCGCTCACCCCCGAGGGCGCCTACGAGATCGGCTCCGGGCACGTGGCCGATGGCCTCGACGGGCGCCTGGCCTACGTCTTCATCGGCAAGCCCCTGGACCCGAAGGCCCGCTTCCGCGCGCAGGGGGCCTGGTTCGACGGGAGCGCGTGGTCGTCGCCGGTCGCGTTCAACGACGGCCGCCAGGACGCGTGGCACTTCAACGTGGAGCGGCGGCCCGACGGCAGCGTGCTCGGCGGCTACGACGTGGGCATGGGCGGCACCGACCGCACCACGCTCTACGTGGTGGAGGGGCGCGCCGGCCGGTTCGGCGGCCCGGAGCAGCTGACCACCCTCAATGGGGAGCGGCCGCACTTCGCCTTCGCGCCCGACGGGACCGACCACGTCACCTTCTTCCGCAAGGACGCCACGAGTCGACCGCAGTGGGTCCACGTCGTCAGCGGCACGCCCGGTTCCTGGGGCGACCCTCAGACCCCCAGCGCCGGCGTCGGCGGCTTCCACTTCGACCCCGACATCGCGGTGGCCCCCGACGGCACGCTGTGCCTGGTGTGGGGCTGGGACGCCGGCGACGACGCGGAGCTGCTCTACAGCCTGCACGCCGGCCAGGGCTGGAGCCCGCCCGCGAAGATCGCCGACGTCGACTGGGGCAAGCCGGGGCTCCCCAGCCTGGACGTGGACGCCGACGGGCGCTTCCACGTGGTGTGGAACCAGGGCGTGGCCGGCGACAACGCCGTGTACTACGCCACCCTGGAGCCGTAGCGAGATCCTGCGCTACAGCAGGCCCTCGAGGATGCCGAGCACCGCATCGATGTCGGCCTCGGTGTGGCCGGCGTTGATCTGGAAGCGCAGGCACTGGTCGCCCATCGGCACGACCGGGAAGTTCAGCCCGACCACCAGCACGCCCTGCTCGCCGAAGCCGTTCACCAGGCGTGTGGTGCGCTCGGTGTCGCGCACCATCAGCGGCGTCACGGGATGCACCCCGGGGATCGACTCGCAGCCCAGCCGGTCCAGGCCGCTCCGGAACTGCGCCATCCGCGCCCGCACGTTGGCCAGCCGCGCGAGCCCCTCGGGCGAGTCCGCGATGTCGACCGCGGTCTTGGCGGCTGCACAGTCGGCCACCGAGAGCGGGTTCGTGTAGATGTAGGTGTCGGCCTTCTGGCGGACCGCCTCCACCACGCTCTCGCTCGCCGCGATGAAGCCGCCGTTCACGCCGAAGGCCTTGCCGAAGGTGCCCACCGCGATGTCGACCTTCGCGCCACAGATCTCCTCGGTGCCCCGCCCGGTGGCGCCGTAGGCCCCCAGGCCGTGGCTGTCGTCGATGACCGTGACCAGGCCCTCCGCGAAGCGGTGCCGGTGAGGCTCGAGGATCGCGTTGATCGCCGCCACCGGCGCGTAGTCACCGCGCATCGAGAACACGCCGTCGAAGATCACGACCACGCGCTCGATCCCCTCGGGCACCGACTCGATGGCGGCCTTCAGCTCGTCCATGTCGTTGTGCTCGAAGATCGCCTTGTTCTGGCTCGGCACCCGGGCGATGCGCATGGCGCGGATGATGCAGTTGTGGTTGAGCTGGTCGCCGATCCAGAAGGTCTTCTGGTTCTGGATGGCGAGCGCCAGGCCCAGGTTCGCGGTGTAGGCGGAGTTGAAGATCTTGGCGGCGGGCCGCCCGGTGAACGCGGCGATGCGTTCTTCCAGCTCCACGTGCGCGCTGAAGGTGCCGTCGATGAAGCGGACCGCGCCGGGGCCCGCGCCGAAGCGGTGCGTGGCCTCGTCGGCCGCGGCGAGCACCGCCGGATGGTGCGACAGCGACAGGTAGCTGTTCGAGTTCATCCGGAGGTAGGGCAGCTCGCTCCCCCGCAGCTTGTAGCGCCGACCGTAGGGACCCTTGGGCGGGATCGTGTCGACGATCACGCGCTCGGGGGCCTTGGCGCGCCCCTCCGCGACCATCGCCGCGACCTCGCGGTCCAGACCGGCGTCGAGCTTGGACAGGGACATGCAGACCTCCTGGGAGGTCCTGACCTAACGGTCTCCGGGGACCCGCTCTACCGGGTTGCGACCGCCGGCAGTCCGAGCCACGCCTGCTCGACCTCCACCCGGCCCTCCGCGGCGTCGAGCCGCACGCAGACCCGCGCCCATCGAGCGTCGCCGGGCACCACCATCGGCTCGCGCACGGTCGCGCCGGAGGTGTCGCCGCGCACCACCGCGACCAGCTGGCGCGCTCCGCTCAAGTCCCCGCCCGGCAGCGGCTCGCGGGCCTCGTCGAAGTAGCGCAGGTCGACCCGCCCACCGGTCCAGGCCTCCGGACCCGTCACCCCGACGCTCGTGAGCTGTGCACCCACGAAGGCCCCGTCCTCGGCGGCCAGGAGCTCGCTGGTGCACGCCGCGGGGACCGCTTCTCCCGGGCGGCGCGACAGCGCCAGCCGGCCCCCGTCGACCAGGACCTGCGTGCCGGAGAGCGTGCGGGGCACTGCGACCCACCGGAGGTCCTGGCGCCGTGGAACGGGCGCAGGCTCCAGCACCGCCTCCGGGGCTCGAGGCCGCGGCCCACCGGCCTCCACGCTGCTGGCGCAGCGCTTCAACAGCACCCCGGCATCTGGGAAGGCGTCGGCCACGCGTTCGCAGCTGGCCTCACGAGCGGCGCGGTCCCCGAGGGCGGCCGTCCACCTCACGTGCTCCCGCTGGAAGTCCAGCACGCGTGGGCAGAGCCGCGTGGCGCGCTCCAGGTTCTGCAGGATCTGCGCGTCGGTGATCCCCGCCGCGTTCCGATGGCGTCCGACCACGAGCCCCTTGGGGCCCTCCTCCAGGACGTAGGTGCTCGCGAGCCACGGATCGTCGTGCAACAGCCGGATCTGAGGCGGCCCGATGTGTTTCAACACGATCCAATCGGGCTCCGCCGCCCGCACCCAGACCATCTTGCCTTCGGTGTCGAGGCCCGTGCGGCCCACCATCTCCTTGCTCGTGAGCCCGATGAGGTCGAGCACCTCCCAGCCGCCGGCGTAGCCCGTGAGCCCGATCTCGCTGTACGCGAGGACCGCGTCCGGGGGCACGCGGGTCAACAGCCAGGTCGCCACGCTGGCGTTCGAGCCGCGGAACGGCTCGCCGAGGGTGCCGAAGCCCCACGCACCGTCGGCCCGCTCCTGGTGCTCGACCACCCCTTCCGGGCTTCGGTCGGCGCGCGCGATCGGCACGCTCTGCGCGGCCTGGAAGGCGACCAACCCGGCGAGGGTTCCCGCGGCGAGCAGCCCGAAGCGCCCGCTACGCTCCGCCAGCACGGCCCACCCGGCGCCGGTCGCCAGGGCGAGCACCGGCAGCACCGGCACGACGAAGCGCACGTTGGGCATCCAGTCGCCGCCGACCCACACCACGAAGAAGGCCCCGGCCGCGAGCACGCCGCTCACCAGCCCGGCCGTGCGCGGGCGCAGCAGCCAGAGCGCCACACCGCCCAGCAACGCGGCCCCGACAAACGCGCGCTCGGTCGCGAGCCAGGGGTGCACATAGGCCCACACCTCGGCCCACGAGGCCCGCGCGCCCTTGTGGAAGTAGGTGTTGGGCACGACCTCGCCGTAGGTCGCGAGACGGAAGGCCAGGTACCCGAGGGTCGGCACGGTGAACACCGCAGCCCACGCAGCGGCGGAGGCCCAGGCGCGCGTCCTCCAGGCGTGCACGGCCCGGGCCACCACGAGCGGGAACACGATCAACGGCGCCTCGGGCCGGCTGATCGCCGCCAACCCCGCGAGCCCCGCCGACAGCGGCGCGCCCCCGGAGCGCAGCTCGCCCTGCAGCCGCACCAGGGCCGCCACCAGCAGGAACGCGTAGAACGGGGTCTCGAGGTTCTGGCTGGACCAGAACACGCCGGGGTAGCTCACCGCGAGGAACGCCGCGCCCGCCACGGTGGCCAGGTGGCCAGCCGCCCCGGAGGGCCGCACCAGCCGCCGCGCGCCGAACCCGGCCAGCACCACCGCACCCGCCCAGAAGCCGAGGCCGAGCACCTTGCCCGCGACCATCGGGTCGAGCCCCAGCCACAGAGCACCGGCCAGCACCAGCACCCAGGTGGGGTTCGAGAAGCCCTCGACGTGCTCGCCGGGGTTCCACACCAGCCCGTGGCCGTGCACGAGGTTGTCGGCGTAGCGGATCGAGATGTAGGCGTCGTCGACCGTGTAGCCCCAGAAGCCCGCCGCAGACCAGGCCGCGAAGAGCCCGCAGGCCAGGATGAGGAGGAGCGCGCAGCTCTGGATCCGGCGCGCAGAGGTGGCGCGCACGTCGGCGGACGTCATGGGTACCCCCCGGGGGTGGTTGGAGCGGTGTGGAGGACGCCGACGCGTGGGTTGCGCGACAACGTTCCTCATCGGGGGGGTGCGCGACCGCACCTCGAGCGATCACCGATCGAAGTGGATCAACACCTTTGGGTTGTCCCGGATCATCTGTTCGAAGCGTGCGTGCTCCCAGTCACCGATCGACACGCTGGTGCCGCGTCCCTCGTTCAGGATGACCTTCCAGATCGCGTCCTGGATGCCGTTGGACCGGGTCTCGAGCAGGTTCCGGGTGATCTCCCAGGTGCCGAAGATCTGGCGGCCGACCACCCCGTGGAGCTGCAGGCCGTTCATCACCACCCGGTGAGCGTCCTCCAGCATCCAGTCGCCGTTCTGCACGCCGAACAGCACCACGTGGCCTCCACGGCGCACCATCTTGAGCGCGTTGTTGAGCGAGCTGTTGAAGCCCGACATCTCCATCACCACGTCCACGCCGGTGCCGTCGGTGAGCTCGCGCACCTGCTCGATCAGCGCGGGCTCGCTGGCCCAGGGCCGCTCCGGGTCCGGACGCGAGGGGGTGAGCACGTGGTTGCACCCCAGCGCCTTCGCCATCTCGGCGTGCTTCGGCGAAGGCTCCACCCCGATGATGCGGCCCGCGCCCATGCCGCGCGCCACGAGGATGGCGAAGAGCCCGATGGTGCCGCAGCCCAGGATGGCCACGGTCTTCCCGCGCAGCTCGGTGGCCTGGCAGGCGTGCACCGCGTTTCCGAAGGGCTCCTGCACCGCCGCGACCTCCGCTCGGATGCGACTGAGATCGGTGGGCCAGAGGCTCTTGGCCGGCAGCTTCAGGTACTCGGCGAAGCACCCGTCGGTGGAGATGCCGATGATCGTGTCGCGCTCGCAGACGTGGCTGTCGCCTACCCGACACTGCGTGCACACCCCGCAGACGATGTGGCTCTCGGTGGACACGATGTCGCCCGGCTTCAGGCCGTACTTGCGGGTGACCCGCGAGCCCACCTCGACGATCTCGCCCAGCAGCTCGTGGCCCACGATGCGCTTGTCGCCGCCTTCGTGGTCCAGGCTGCCCAGGATCATGTCGCCGAAGGCCTTGCGCCACCAGATGCCGCGGTCGGACCCGCAGAAGCCCGCGGTCCTGACCTTGATGATGCACTGGCTGCGGTCGGCACCGTCGTCGGGCTCGGCGAGCACGGGCACGGGCACCCGTTCCTTCACGAGGCCGGTGGACGAAGCCCAGTCCTCGCGGGACCGGTCGAACGTGAGCGCCAACATGTCGGTCATCGTGACCTCCGACCCGCCATCCTAACGAGGCGGCGACCGGCTTCAATCGCCGTTCCAACGCTTACGGATCCCCTCGTACGCGGCCCTGTCCCAGAGCGCGCCTGGATCCTCGGAAACCGGCTCGATGCGGTGGAGCCAGCTCCAGCCCGGGTGCGTGGTCGCCGCGTCGGGAAGCGCGTAGACGGGATCCGCGAGGGCCTCGTCCAGGGTGACGTCTGGGAAGGGGATCGGGCCGGCCCACGCCGCGCTCAGGGCAAGGAGCACAGACCCCTCACACCCGGCTGGTAGACCTCAAGGCTCACGGCGCCCTCGACCACGCTCTCCGGCGAGAAGCGGATGGGCCAGGCCTCGTTGCCCAGCCAGGCCGCCGCCTGGTCCGCGAAGTAGGGGCTGTCGATCAGCCCGCTGGTGCCGCCCGGCACGATGTTGATGCCTTCGGTGTCGGCGCCGTCGAGCGCGACCACCAGGCGCATGACCGGCCCCGAGCCGTAGGAGAAGCGGGTGCCGCCGAGCCCCGGGTTGCCCGCGTCGATGCCCAGGTTGTCGCCGTGCCGCGGGAACCAGGTGAGGCCCGCGCGCGGGTCGTCGTCGCTCAGGCCTTCCTCGAGCGGGAGCACCGTGGTGTTGATGGAGAAGGGCTCGAGCATCACGCTGTAGGTGGGGTCGTCGCCCAGGAAGTCGCCGAGCAGGCTCTCCATCTTGGCCACGTGCCGCAGCCCCCAGAGCCACGCGCTCATGTCGTCGGTGCCGAAGCCGCCCTGGCCCGCGGCGATGTCGTCCTCGCTCGCTTCGGTCTCGAGGAACGCGAGGGCATCGAGCAGCGCCTGCACCAGGAGCTCTTCGCTCGTCTCCACCTCGTCGGTGCCGAGCACGTCGAAGAACGCGCTCTCGCCGGTGGCCTCGTTCCAGCTGGACAGCCCCTCGCTGTTGTCGGCGTCGCGGCCCGCCACCAGGCGGCCCAGCGTGCGCATCTTGGCGTCGGTCGACCAGGGCTGCCAGACCCCCGGGAAGCCTTCGTCGTCGAAGGTGGCCGACACGAAGCGCGGGAACCACGCGTTGAAGAGGGTGGTGGCCACCGCGTGGTCCAGATCGCCCTCCTCGACCGACGCATAGAAGGTCTCGATCCCCGAGCGCGCCGGCACGCCAGCATCCCACCAGGCGGCCAGCCGCTCGCCCACCTCGGCCAGCGCCTCGGGGTCTTCGGCCCACAGAGCGGCCAGCACCTCGTCGTCGCCGGACGCGGCCACCTCGAGCGCGTCGAGCATGGCCGGGAGGAAGAACGAGGCGAGGTTCGAGCGGTGGTCGCCCTGGATCGTGGCCATGCCTTCCAGGTCCGCCCAGCCGTTCTCGATCGCATCGTCGAGCAGCATGTCGATCCGGTCGTCCCGGAAGCCCGCCGTCCAGGGCCCGCCCAGGTACCAGTCGTCGTTGGTGAGGTTGTTGTCCAGGCTCATGCCGCCCGGATCGTTGTTGGCGGTGAGCACGTAGCCGCGCGCCGGGTCCTTCTCGGCCGGGTACTCGTCGAAGGGCACCACGCAGCGGTAGGGGTCGCTGGCATCGGAGACCGGCAGGCCGCCCTCGATGGGGATCTCGAAGGCACCGTAGGTCGTGCCGTCGAGCAGGCGACCCGGGTGGGCGCCGTCGTCCCAGCCGTCGTCGGTCCGGGGCAGGTAGCCCCGACACGGGGTGGCCTGCCAGCCGGTGTAGTACACGCTGCCGTGCTTGTCGGCGGCCACGAAGCTCTGGCTGTAGGCCACCAGCCCCTCGCTGGCGGTGCGGAAGGCGTCCACGCTGTCGGCCAGGCCCAGGGCCTCGGTGGCCTTCAGCACGCTGCCCGCGTCGAAGCCGGTGTAGTCGAAGGAGATGGCCTCCACCACGCCGTCGCCGTCGGTGTCGCCGGGGATGACCGGCGAGCCGAAGAGCCACACGAGCCCCTCGCCCGCACCGGGGTCCTCGCCGTCGCGCCCCTCGATCTCGGCCAGCACGCGGCCGTCGAAGGTGGTGTAGCGCACGAAGGTCTCGGTGCGGCCCACGCTGTCGAGGATGGGCACGTCGGCGATCTCGATCGACTCCACGGTCTCGGTGACCGGCTCCCAGCTGCCCTGGAACAGGGTGGCGGCCGGCAGGCCGTCGTCGTCGAGCTGGAGCTCCTCGCGGTACCAGTCGGTGATGTCGCCCGAGAGCTGGGTCTGGCTCCAGGCCACGTCCCCGTT
>Ga0114933_10005946_pt1 | contig 10953 bp, 8 predicted proteins | sample 4SBtaG_FD_89691 | JGI IMG/M metagenome (GOLD analysis project Ga0114933, IMG submission 89691) | Deep subsurface microbial communities from Kolumbo volcano to uncover new lineages of life (NeLLi) - 4SBTROV12_W25 metaG | ecosystem: Environmental > Aquatic > Marine > Volcanic | place: Kolumbo... | reverse complement strand
TTTGCCGAACTTAGCTACTGTCGTATCGACCATCGCGTTGATGCTGGTGACGTCGCCGCAATCGGCTTGAACGGAGAACCCCCGAACGCTCTTTGCGGTGACGGTATCCGCTGTCTTACTAGCGGCCGCAACATCGATGTCGGCTGCGATCACGTCCGCGCCCGCATCTGCCATAGCCACGGCAATTGCCTTACCTATCCCGGTTCCTGCGCCCGTCACCAAGACGTTACTTCCTTTCAGGTTCATGGTTTTCTCCTTGGCTCTAACGTGGCGTCAAGGGTTTCAGTACAGCGCTGGCGGCCAGTAATGTCCGGTTGCCAACGAAAACACGACCTCGCGTGAAGGCGAGACTCCTCGTTCGTCGTACGAGTTCGCCCTCCGCTTCGATGATGTCGCCGTCTTGTCCAGCGGCGATGAATTCAGAGTTGAGAGAAACTGTTACCAATTGTTCGTCCCATTTCTTTTTTGCGCTAACGACCATGGTGAGGTCAATCATCGTCATCATCAAGCCGCCATGAACGATGCCGTGGCGGTTGCAATGCCGTGCCTCTGCTGTGAGGGCAAAGTGATGCGTGCCGTCTTCGCACTGTTTCCAGAAAAACGGGCCTGCTCGATTTTCGTACGGATCGATTGGGTCGTAGATCGTGTGACCCTCAAAAGGGGGCAACGCGTCGGTCATTCTGAGGCTCCCTGCTCCTGTCGTTGCAGTACTATAGACCATGGACTCATGCCATTCGACGGCAGGGACGCCGTGCGGCAAGATGAGAATTACGGTCCCGGTGAAAAGGAAAGGCGATCTATCATGACGAAGGGAACATTGCGCACACCGATCTGCGAGCGGCTCGATATCGAGTATCCAGTTTTCCAGGCCGGTATGGGGTGGGTGGCACGTGCAGAATTGGCGGCAGCGGTATCGGAAGCCGGCGGGCTCGGCGTGATTGGTGCTGGTTCAACCTTGAACAAGGAGGGACTTCTGGCGGAAATAAATGGTGTGCGCGAGCGTACAGATAAGCCCTTTGGTGTCGATATTCTGTTCGCGACCATTCGCGCGGAAGGCGCCGAGGTGGCGCAATACACTGACGCGGTTCAGGGAATGATCGAGGTCGTGCTGGAGGAGAATGTCCCGGTGCTAATTTCTGGCCTTGGCAGTCCAAAAGCGGTGGTCCCTGAAGCCCATGAACGGGGCATTTACGTGATGTCTGTGGTTGGTGCGGTGCGCCATGCTCAGAAGGCAGTAGCTGACGGGGTTGATGCGGTGATAGCGACAGGCTGTGATGGTGGTGGCCATGTCGGCCGTGTCGGCACAGTGGCGCTGATCCCAGCGATTGTCGATGCAGTCGATGTGCCGGTGCTGGCGGGCGGCGGGTTGACCGATGGGCGTGGTCTGGCCGCCGCGATGGCATTTGGTGCCCAGGGGCTGTGGATGGGGACACGCTTCATTGCAACAGAGGAGGCCTTTGCACACCGAAACTACAAGGACAAAATCGTTGATACCGACACCGCTGGTACGGTGATTACCACAGCGCATAGCGGCAAACCTTGCCGCCTGATCCGCAATGGATATACGACGTCTTGGGAAAGCTGCACGGACGAAATCTTACCGTTCCCGCTGCAGGGTCAAAAATACGGGCACCCAGCCTCCGAATTGGGTCGACACAAGGGCGATGTGGAAAACGGGGTGCTGCCAGCTGGCCAGAGCTCGGGTCTGATCCACTCCATCAAACCGGCTGGTGATGTCGTGCACGATATTGTTGCCGAGGCGGAAGCGGTATTAGGACGCATCGCGTATAGGAGTTTCTAGGATACGGCGATCCCAAAAACTTGCCTAAAATGTAAACAATCATCCAAATAAATTGTGTCTTTTAGCCGTGCGACCAATGCTATGAGATAGTAATTGCCACAATTCGAAAGGATTTTTTGCATGGCGAAGCCCACCAATCGCTAAATCGAACCGCTGCCTCCTGCGAGCACCAAAGCTCGAAAAGCGACGATGACGGAAAGTACTTGCACTAGTTTTGGCTTAAACATCATTAGCTCCTATCATGCACATTGAATTGAGGGAGACCGATGGTGCGCGCGGCTTTTGATATTGGGGGAACCTTTACGGATTTCGTCCTTCAGGGACCGGACGGGACACGCACGCTGAAGGTTCCGACTTCGCAGCCAGATCCCGCTGATGCGGTCCTGGCTGGATTTCAGCGGCTAATGGAAGAATCTGGAACATCGGCTGAAGAAATCGAAGTTGTGTTGCATGGTACGACGGTCGCTACCAACGCTATTATCGAGCGCAAGGGAGCGAAGACGGCGCTGATCACCACGCGTGGTTTCCGTGATATCGTGCTAATTGGTCGCCAGAAGCGCTACGAGACCTACGACCTCTACATGAACAAGCCTGTACCCCTAGTTCGCCGGCGCGATATTTTCGAGGTCGACGAACGGATGGCCTTCGATGGTGCTGTTTTGCTATCGTTAGACGAATCTTCCCTGAGCGCAATTATCAACAAAATTGTCAGTAGCGATTATGAAGCCGTTGCTGTTGCATTGCTGCATGCCTACGCCAATCCAGCACACGAATGGGCTGTACGCGACAGAATTACCGAGCGCATGCCTGATATGCTTGTCTCGTTGTCTTCCGACGTGTCGCCTAAGTTCCGTGAGTACGAGCGGACTAGCACGACAGTTGCCAATAGCTACATCAAGCCGGCGGTGACCCGCTATTTGGGACATTTACAGGGCGCGCTAGGTGATCAAGGGTTCCGCAACGACCTGTTCATCATGCAGTCGAATGGTGGTCTCGTCTCTCCAGATTTTGCACGCGAATATCCAATCCGCATTGTCGAGTCGGGGCCTGCCGCGGGCGTTTTGATGTGCGGAGATGTGGCATTGGAAGAAGGGGCTGATCAGGTGTTGACCTTTGATATGGGTGGCACGACAGCAAAGCTGGGGGCGATTGATGATGGTGTCCCTGCGATCATGCCGAGCTTCGAGGTAGACCCGGTTCACTACAAGGCAGGCAGCGGCCTGCCAATTAGCTTGCCAGCGGTGGAACTGTTAGAGATTGGCGCGGGCGGCGGCAGCATCGCCCGCACAGAGATGGGCATTGTCCAAGTCGGGCCGGAGAGCGCCGGCGCTAATCCGGGGCCTATCTGCTACGGGAATGGGGGTAAAGCGCCCACTGTGACTGACGCCAATCTAGTGCTGGGTTACCTTAATCCGGATTATTTTAGTGGCGGCGAAATGAATCTCGATCGGGCAGGAGCGGAGGAGGGCATCATGCGCAATGTTGGCGACCCTTTGGGTCTTGCGTTAGGCGAGGCGGCTTGGGGGATCCATACGGTTGCGAACAGTAATATGGAACGTGCCATGCGTATAGTGTCGCTGGAACGCGGACGCGATCCACGGCGGTGTGCGATGGTTGCCTTCGGTGGTGCCGGGCCTCTTCACGCCGTGCGGCTGGCCCGCTCGTTGGGTGTTCCCAAAGTGATCGTGCCACACGGCGCCGGCGTCGGGTCTGCCTTTGGGTTGCTTCAGGCTGAGCCGCGCATCGATGTCTCCCAGACAAAGGTGATGACGCTGTCGGATGACGTGGCACCGGAAATCGAAAGGATCTATTCAGAACTTGAAATCCAAGCACGCGGTGATCTAGAGCGGCTGTGCATGGCGGGTGAACCAACTTGGTCGCGCTCTGCATATATGCGTTATGCCGGGCAAGGCTATGAGGTGCGTACCGACCTACCAGGTGGATCTGTGGATGCGGGCTTCGTTGCCGCAGCAGAAGAGAAGTTTCATGAAGGCTATGAACGGCTGTATCGTTACCGAGACGCCGAAGCAGCCATTGAGGTGGTCGATTGGTACCTGGTCGCCAGCCTGCCTCGGGAGAGAGCCGGACAGTCAGGTGGTTTTGCAGGCGTTGCGGAATCCGCACGGCTGCCGGCGCGACGACAGGCCTATTTTCCGGAAAGCGGTGGCTATACCGAAGTCCAAGTGCTCGACCGTACCGGATTAGTGGTCGGTGAAACGGTCGAAGGACCCACGCTGATCGAGGAGACGGATTCCACCACTGTTGTGCTGCCAGGTGATAGCGCAACGATCAGTCCGCGTGGCCATTTGGTGATTGATATCAGAGGAAAATGATTATGCGTGACACGGAGAAAAGCAATAATGAACCGATAGATCCGATCGCGCTTTCGGTAATCTGGAACGGATTGCTGTCCATCGCAGAAGAGGTCGGCAGCACCCTGTGCTGCACCGCCTATTCCGAAGCCGTTCGCGAGGCGCAGGATTTTTCTACCGGGATCTTCGACCGGCACGCGAGGTTGATCGCTCAGGGCAACTTTTCGCCTGGGCATCTCGGCTCAATGCCCTACGTGGTTAAGAGTGCTCTTGAGTATCACCCGCCGGAGAGCTTAAAGCCGGGTGATGGCATTCTAGTCAATGATTCCTACTTGGGCTCTGGGCATTTTCCGGATTGTTTCCTGATCACGCCGGCTTTTCTCGATGGAGAGGTTATCGGATACATTGTCAATATTGCCCATCAGATCGATGTAGGTGGAGCGGCGCCCGGCTCGCAAAAGGTGTTAGGGGTTACCGAAGCATTCCAGGAGGGTCTTCGTATTCTGCCGGTACGCGTGGTGAGGGACGGTGATTTTGATCCCGATATGCTTCGCCTGATCTTGGGCAATGTCCGAGTGCCGGAGAAGGTGCGCGGCGATTTTCGTGCCCAGCTCAATGCCAATTGGACGGGCGCTGAACGCTATGTCGAGTTTTATAAGACCTACGGCACCGCTCAGTTGGAGCGCGCCTATGACGCTATCCTCGACCGGTCGGAGGATCGGATCCGAAATGTGCTGCGCAACGTGCCGAATGGTACATACAGCTTTGAAGACCAAATGGACGATTATGGCGAGGACACGCCGCCGATCAAGGTCGCAGTAGACGTCATCGTCGAGGATGATCAGATCACCGTGGACTATTCGCGTAGTAGTGAACAGGTGCCGGCTGCGATCAACTCCTATATAAACTATACGCGGGCCTACACTTTGTTCGCGGTGAAGGTATTTCTGGATCCTATGCTGCCGCAGAATGCAGGCGGCATCCGGCCGATCATCACTCAGGCTAAGGAAGGCAGCTTCTTCAACCCTATCTTCCCCGCCCCGAGCGGTGGCCGGGCTGCGCTGCAAATTCGTATGTTCGATGCGATCAATGGCGCCTTCTCCAAGGTCCTTCCGGAGAAGGCGATGGGCGCCTTCTCGCACTGGTGCAATCCCAATCTCGGCGGCCTCGATGACGAGACGGGTGAGCCTTTCGTTGTCTATGATTTGATTTTCGCTGGCTATGGTGGGCGGGTGAAAAGCGATGGTGTCGAGGCGCTGAGCCCTGTCATGAACTGCGCCAATATTCCGATCGAAGTGCAGGAGACACAAAATCCGATCCGCATCCACCGTTTCGAGATGATCACAGATTCGGCCGGCGCGGGGCGGTATCGGGGGGGCTGCGGCGTGCGTAAGGACGTGGAAATGTTGAACAGCAGCGCCACGCTTTCGATACTGAGTGACCGTCACAAGTTTCAGCCCTATGGGGTGTTCGGCGGCCAGGCAGGGCAACTGGCGGAGATTATCCTCAATCCTGATGGCAACGCCGAGCCCCTCGGCTCAAAGGAGATGCGCGAGATCAATCAGGGCGAGGTGATCAGCTATCGGCTTTCCGGTGCCGGAGGATACGGCGATCCGAAGGATCGTGATCCGCAGGCGGTGCGCGACGATGTGGCTGACGGCTATGTCAGTTCTGGGGCTGCGTTTGAAACCTATGGAGTGAACGAGAAATAAGGCCCTGCTTAAGCTGAATTATCGGCTTTCGTCGATACAAAAAGGAGAGAGCCATGCCATGCATCCTCACATCGGATCAGGTGCAGGCCTATCAAGAAGACGGATATGTTATTGCGCGGGAGGTCTTTACACCGGCTGAAGCAGACTTGCTGCGCCGGGCGATGGAGGAGGATCCCAAGGTTTCTGCACATTCGCTGATCCGGCCTGATACGGAAGGTGGTGGGACTCGGATTTCCCTATGGAATCGGGCGGGTGACAGCGTCTATGGGCTAGCGGCGCGCAGCGCCCGCCTCGTTGATACTGCAGAGACCTTGATCGGCGAAGCGGTATACCACTTCCAATCCAAATTGACCGCGAAGGACCCATTCGGCGGCGGGGCTTGGGAATGGCATCAGGATTACGGTTACTGGTATTATAATGGCTGCCTGCGGCCCGACATGCTGAGCATGATGATCGCTCTCGACCGGTCGGACCAAAACAACGGCTGCCTGCAAGTCGTTAAGGGCTCGCACAAGATGGGTCGTATTGACCATTTGCAGGTTACGGAAAAACAGAACTCTGCCGATCCGGCGCGTATGGAGCATATCACCGCGCAGCATGAGGTCGTGCTGTGTGAACTCGACCCTGGCGATGTTTTGATTTTCCACAGCAACACATTGCACCGATCTGCCCAAAACCGTTCGCCGAAACGACGTTGGACCCTGATTGTATGCTACAATGCGGTTAGCAACGACACGATCACCAAGATTGATGACCGTTATTACGTGCCGCTCGAAAAGGTCGGTGATGAGGCTATCTTGGAGGCGGGATTGAAATTTGCTTCTGGCGATGAGGAGCACTTCACAAGCCAGGCCTACGTGCCCGAGGCGATTAAGGCATCGTGACGAAACGCCATGGCCGCGTCCGATCACAATATCCGCTTCAGCCTAGCGGGGCGCAATGCGCTGGTGACTGGTTCGGGCCGCGGGCTAGGCTGGGAGATTGCCAGAGCTATGGCACAAGCGGGTGCCCATGTTTTGCTGAACGGACGTGATCTGTCGGTTCTCAGCATGCGCGTGGAATCGCTTGTAACGATGGGCCTGTCTGCGGCGGCCGCGCAGTTCGATTTGGCGGATCGCACGGCTAGTGATGCTTGGATTGCTGGGTTCGAAGGAAAGATCGATATCCTGGTCAATAATGTAGGCATGCGGCACCGTAAAAAGATTCCGAATACACCGCCTGAGAAATTCAGCGAGATGCTCGATGTTAACTTGACGTCGGCCTATGCCTTAGCGCGGGCTATCGCGCCTGGCATGGCAGAACGGGGTGATGGTGCCATCGTCAACATTACTTCGATCGCCGGACCCTTTGCGCGAGCTGGCGACATCGCCTACACCGCGGCGAAGGGTGGTCTCGAGGCATTGACCCGCGCGCTCGCAGTAGAATTGGGCGGTGACGGTGTGCGCTGCAATGGGATCGCGCCGGGCTATTTCGCGACGGAGACGAACAAGGAGATGGTGGATAGTCCCGCGGTGAATAAATTTTTACAAAACCGCGTGCCGTTACGCCGCTGGGGGCGGCCGCAGGAAATCGCCGGAGCTGCTGTGTTTCTCGCTTCGCCGGCGGCCTCCTATATCAACGGCCAAATTCTTACAATCGATGGCGGCATGACTGCATCGTTTTGAGACACTGCGGAATTAAATCGATGCTTGCGTACGTTTTTCTAATTCTTAGACGGTATGGTTCGAATGAACAGTGAATCTGGGACAGAACATAAAATTTCGATCTCGGACCTCACCAAAAAATTCGGTTATAAGCATGTGTTGAAGGGGATCAATCTTGAAGTTGATCACGGCGAAACTTAGGTGATTATCGGTCCCTCTGCCTGCGGCAAAACAGTGCTACTTAAATGTACAATAGGCCTGCTCATATCGGATAGCGGCACGCTCCGGTTCTATGGTGAAGACACAGCCAGCTTTTCCAATCGAGATCGCGAGCTGTTCAAGGCCGATGCCGGCATGCTGTTTCATCAATCGGCGCTGTTCGACAGCATGACAGTTTGGAAAAATATTGGGTTTCGATTAGATCAGACCCAAGACATGGGCCGAACGGAAGTGCGGCAGATCGCGGTCCAGAAATTGAGTAATGTTGGACTCAACTCAGACGTCGCCGACCTCTATCCCAACGAACTGTCGGGTGGCGTGAAGAAGCGGGTGGGTCTCGCACGGGTGATCTCGGACACACCGAAAATTCTCCTGATCGATGAGCCGACGGCGGGACTAGACCCCATCATGACGAATAACATTAATCAACTCATCAAGCGCAATGCGGAAATTATTGGCGCCACGACTGTCTCTGTAACGAGCGACATGGATGGTGCACGGAACATTACCGATCGCATTGCCATGATTTTTGAAGGTAAAACCGTATGGTGCGGCCCGGTGGAAGAGGCTGATAAATAGGGTAATGAGTATTTCGATCAATTCATTCACCAGTGTGGTACTGGCCCAATCCAAATGCGGTTGCGACGACGTTAAATTATTTGGAACTGTGCGCCTGGTGAAGCTGGTTTTTCACGCGGTACGCTTTGTCCGCCATTGGAGTATTTTTAATGCGCCGATTTTCTCTCGATACAGAGTCTGGTGGTAAAGGATCCTACAGTCTTGAGAACTACGAACGGCTATCCTTCTTACGCTCAGCGTTGGCGTTTCAGGATGGGGATGACACACCACGAGCTTTTTTAGAGCGGTGCTTGGAAACGATCCATGTGTTGGAGCCGGCGGTCCGTGCCTTCGCTTATATTGACCAAGAGGCAGCGCGTCTGGCGGCCGATGACTCGGCCGAACGTTATCGGTTGGGCCGTGCGCTCGGTCCTCTGGATGGCTGTCCGTTCGGCATCAAGGACACCATCGAAACAAAAGATATGCCGATGCAGCAGAATGCTCCTCTGTTCAAGGGCTGGTCCGGTGGCCGCGATGCTGCTTGCGTCTGGGCCCTGCGGCAGGTGGGTGGCGTGATCCTAGGCAAGACACAAGTACCCGAATACGCAATGGGTAAATCGCCGCCGACGCGTAACCCCTTCGACACTGCACGGACCGCCGGCGGTTCTTCTAGCGGCTCCGGTGCTTCTGTCGGCGCCCGCATGGTGCCTTGCGCTATTGGTAACCAGACGATGGCCTCGCTGATTCGACCGTCCTCATTCAATGCGGTGTATGGTTTCAAACCGACTTGGGGTGCGCTCAATATTGGCGGGATGCACCCGTTAGCGCCGAGCCAGGATCATATCGGCCCGATGGCCGCAACATTGGCTGATGCATGGGTGACCGCGAGGTTGATAGCAGAGCGGGCTGGCGGCCATAACGGTCATGCTGGACTAGAAGGGCCGTTAGATCTACCGGTAGCGAGGAAGCCCGCGCGTTTGGTGCGCCTCGATACGCTCGGCTGGTCTCAGATCGACGATTCTATACGCGAGCTTTTTGAGCTGTTCATCGCAGCGCTCGTTGATGCCGGTGTGGATATCGTCGATCGCCGCACCGCCCATAAAGTCGAGAAACTCGAATCCATGCTCCTCGACTGTGATAATTTCGCGACTGATATTGTTATGTATGAGGCGCGTTGGCCATTTGTCGCCTATATCGACGCCTACGGCCGTGAACGGGCCATCGGCGATACGGCCTATTCCCGGCTACAGCGGGGTATCAGCATGACCAGGGAGGAATATCAAGCAGCGCTTGTTAAGCGGGAAACCGCGCGACGCACAGTCGCGGAGATTGGCGCTGGGGTTGATGGTTTCATCACTTTGGCATCCAGTGGCCCGGCGCCTTTCGTCGATCGGCCAAATGCGGCTGCCGACGCGTTAGACCGTGCGGGCGCGCATATGGAAACCGGCAGCCGAAGTTTTGTCAGTCCCTGGACGATGATAGGCGGTCCGTCGTTAGCTCTTCCCTATCTGGCGGTGGACGGCATGCCGCTGGGCGTGCAGTTGATGGGTGTGCCCGACAGTGATGCTGATACGGTTGCTGTCGCGCATTGGCTTGACCAATTCATTATTGAGGCGGCCCCATGACATCGCTCCTGTTCGCCCATCACTACAAGCCGGAGCCATTTTGGTGGGAGCGCAGCCCGCTGTCTGTCGAACCGGAACCTACTCTGCCCGCCAAAGCTGACGTGGTGGTCATTGGTTCGGGCTATACTGGGCTATGTGCCGCGATCCAGACGGTGCGGGGCGGTCGGCACACGGTCGTCATCGAGGCGAACGCTATCGGAAGTGGTTGCAGTAGCCGCAACGGTGGGCAGATTTCTACGGCGATCAAGCCGCAAAGTACCGATCTACGCCGCAAGGTCGGGGATCAGTTGGCCTACGATATCGTTAAGGAAGGTCACAATGCACTCAAATGGATGGGTGAATTCATTGCGGCTGAAAATTTGGATTGTGATTTTGACGTATGCGGTCGGTTTTATGCTGCACACGCGCCGGGTCAGTTCGAGGTCATCGCCAAATCCATAGAGAACCCGCTACAGGGTTTAGAAACCGACGCCTATGTCGTGCCGAAGGCGGAACAGCACGCGGAGATCGATAGCCCGGATTACCATGGCGGCGTAGTCTTTCCGCACCATGCTGGACTTGATCCTAGCGCCTATCACAGAGGATTGCTCGACCGGGCGCGGGCGGCAGGTGTGGCCGTCATTGGTCATTGTGGCGCGACGGGGATTTCGGGATCTGCGGGCGATTTCACTATTGAGACGGTGAATGGGCCGATCCAGGCGCGCTACATCATCGTCGCCACCAATGGCTACACGGGAGGTTTATCTTTTTGGCATCGGCGCCGGATAATTCCGATCGGTAGTTACATAATCGCAACCGAAAAGCTGGCGCCTGACGTGATCCAGCGGTTAATCCCGAAGCGGCGGATGATAAACGATACGCGGAAGCTGGTGGTCTATTACCGCACCGACCCAGCCGGCGAGCGGATTGTTTTTGGGGCTCGAGTTTCGATCGCCGAGACAGACCCGACATCCGCGGTGCCCGCGCTGCACGCCGAAATGGTGAAACGCTTCCCTGATCTGGCCGCAACTAAAGTCAGCCATGCCTGGATGGGATTTGTCGGCTACACATTCGACGAAATGCCTCATCTCGGTGTGCACAACG
>Ga0114933_10005945_pt1 | contig 10956 bp, 9 predicted proteins | sample 4SBtaG_FD_89691 | JGI IMG/M metagenome (GOLD analysis project Ga0114933, IMG submission 89691) | Deep subsurface microbial communities from Kolumbo volcano to uncover new lineages of life (NeLLi) - 4SBTROV12_W25 metaG | ecosystem: Environmental > Aquatic > Marine > Volcanic | place: Kolumbo... | reverse complement strand
TCGTAAAGTAAATTTTGCAATGAGTCGTTTCTTTGGCTATAGCATTGAAGAAGATATAAAACATATTCCTGCTTTACAGCCGGAACTAAGAGACCAATCTCAGTACTACACTTCTTTGGTAAATGGCGGTCTTATCTCTCCCAACGAAGCAAGAGAGAACTTAGGTTTTGAACCTGTAGAAGGTTTTGATGAGCTTAGAATTCCTGCGAATATTGCAGGAAGTGCAGTTGACCCCAGTGAGGGTGGAAGGCCTACAGAAGGGTCTGAAGAGTAATACTAGGAGAAAGAGAAAAGATGGCAATTCGTAGTGGACAACAAAAAAGATTAGTTTTGGATTTGTCTATGTTTTTTGCGGAGAAGGGCTTTATTCCCTCTCCTAGAGAATATGATAGAATGCCGGATCGACCTAGAGCAAGTACTTTAAGAGAAATTAATAGAATCTTAGGTTCTTGGCATACTCTATTAACTAGAATGGAAAAAGATCACCCTGACCTTTGGGCGATTATCCATAAGCCAGCTGAAGAAGCCTCTCCTTTAGAGAAGCTCTCCGCTGCAAAGAGCTGAGGGTTAATATGACTACAAAAATCTTTAACCTTACTTCAACGTTTAAGTCGGATGTTTCTGACGACGGTCAGATTAAGATTCGTGGTATGGCAAGTACCGCTGATTTTGACCGTGCTGGGGATTCTATCTCTGCTGAAGCGTGGAGTAAAGGAGGTTTGGATAATTTTTCTAATAATCCAATTATTTTGTTTAACCATGACTATAACCGTCCCATCGGACGAGCTACAAAAGTAACTTCCGTAGATGGTGGTTTGCATTTGGAGGCACGCATTAGTAATGCTGCTAAAGATGTAGCTGAATTGGTTAAAGACGGTGTCCTTGGGGCCTTTTCTGTTGGTTTCCGAGTCAAGGATGCTGATTATGTAAAGGAAACCGACGGATTATTGATTAAGGATGCTGAGTTATTTGAGGTTTCGGTTGTTTCCGTACCTTGTAATCAAGCAGCAACTTTTTCTTTGGCGAAGTCTTTTGATTCCACGGAGGAATACGAAGAATTCAAGAAAACTTTTACAAGTGTAGATCTAGCCGGTCAGTCTCTGGCTAAGGATGAAAATTCATCTGTAGCTAGTGATACACCGGACGGGGCAGAACTTGCCCATAAGGAGATCAAAATGGACGAACAGTCTAACATTGACTTGGAAGCTTTTGCAAAGAAAGTAGCGGAGGAGACTGCTGCTAAGATTGCAATGAAGCAAGCCGAGCAAAAGGCAACTGAAGAAAAGGCTGCCGAAGTTGAAGCAGAAAAGGTAGCTGAAGAAGCCGCCCAAAAAGCTCAGCAAGAACAAGAAGTTCAGCAAGCTATTTCTGTAGGCGTACAATCAGGTGCAGAGCGTCTGATGGAAGACGTGCGTAAGGAAATGGAGTCTGATAAGGCCAATATGCAGGAAGTAGTTTCTAAGTATGAAGCCGAACTGAAAGAGAAGGCTGAAGAAATCGAAGCTATGCGTAACAGCAAGCGTGATTTCTCTTCTCGCAAAGGTAACCTGAAAGATTACTCGAAAGAGCTTCTTCAGGCTCACATTCTTGGTAAAGTTACTCGTAAGGGTTATGATACCGATTTTGCGCGTGATGTCTTTGAGAAGGCAGAAGTAACCTACGACGCTACCAGCACGGCTGGCATCGACGTGATGGTTTCTTCGGCGTTTGAAGAAGAAGTCCGTCAGGCACAAAAAGTGGCTCCGATTTTCCGTGAGCTGCAAGTGGCTTCTGGTGCAACGGTACTGCCGATCGCTCCTGATACCGAAGCTGCCAACTTTAGTTCGGCAGGTGCGGAAACGGCTGCTAATAACCTCGAAGAGGCAGGCGCGTCTGATAATAACTACAACGTTAACCGCGTTGTACTTCAGGCTCACCGCTTGATCTCTAGCACGTTCATCACCAATGACACGGACGAGCAAGTAGTTGTTACTCTTCTTCCGATCATTCAGTCTGCCCTCGCACGTGCTCACGCTATTGCGATTGATTCGGCAATTCTGGTTGGTGCGAGTTCTGGTAGTATTTCTGATGGTCTCGCAGGCGCTGACGGCTCGGACGCTGGGGGTGGTTTTGCAACGGCTTCGGCCACGACCGCTCTTGATGCTTCCGGTTCTGGCGAAGTAACTCCGGCAAACCTTCTCGGTATGCGTAAAGAAATGGGCAAGTATGGTATGGATCCTTCTCGCGTCGCTTACATCGTTCCTAACGATGTATATTACGAGTTGATTGATGCCTCCGGCTTCACCGACGTACAAGAAGTCGGCAACGATCTCGCCACGAAACTGGTGGGTGTTGTTGGTAGCGTATACGGTTCACCCGTAATTGCTACGGATCGTCTTGCCAACAATCTGGCCGCTGCAGGCGCAGCCGCCACGACAGCAGCTCTGGCTGTGAACGTGGATAACTATGTGATTCCTCGCCTTCGCGGTGTTTCTATCGAAACGGATTACATCGTTAAAGAACAGCGTAACGTCATTGTTGCTGCTCAGTCTCTGGGCTTCAATGAGCTTGTTGCCAACTCTGGTAGCAACGTTCCTTCTGTTCGCTGGCCTTACGCATAATTGTAAGCCAATAACGCTGAGGGGCTTCGGCCCCTCAGGGTTTTTACTAATTTACTTATGGCAGATTTAGTCACATTAGCGCAATATAAAGAGGCGGAAGGCATTTCATCTTCTAAAGATGACTTGCGCTTTAATTCTATTATTCCGTCAGTGAGTGAATTAGTAAAAACTTACTGTGGCAACAGTTTTGTAGACTTTTATTCTTCTAACAAAACAGAAACTTTTACTATTGATTGGGATACTTATGTAGTTCAACTTACAGAAAGTCCTGTCAATAGTATTGTAAGTGTGCAGGAAAGAGAGACTTATGGAGGCTCCTATGGTACACTTACTACATCAGATAGTGAATACTACTTAGAGTCTAGTACGGATAGTATTCTTCGTACTAACGATAGTGGTAGATACCAAAACTGGCCTAAAGGCGTTGGTGCTGTAAAAGTAGTTTATACCGGTGGATACAGCGCAGTTCCTGCAGATCTGAAGCTTGCTGTTCTTGACTTAGTTACATACTACTATAAAGACGAACACAAACAGCGTCAGAGTATTGCAGGTGCCTCTTTGCAAAATCAAGGCTCTTCTTCCCAACGTATGAATGTAGGCTTCCCAGATCACATCAAGCGAGTACTGGACTTGTATAAGAATTACTAATGGCTAACTCTGATTTAGACAATATAGCTACTAATATCCTTAAAGAGTTGCAAAAGACTGCTGAGCATGCCTCCAAGTCCGCTAGAAAATCTCTTGTTAGGCAAGCAGGGCAAATTTTAATCATAAATAAAGAAGAGTTTCTTGATAATCTGACCAAGTTGTACCCCGAGCTTTCCGGGAATGAAGGCATTTTAAAGAAGATCTGGATAGAATACAAGGCAAAAGCTAGAGGCCAAGAAAAAAATGTAAAAATGCGTCGCTTGAAGCAATTAAGGAAAGCAGCGGGTCAGCAAAAGTTATGGCGATTTGGGCACATATTCTACATCAACAAATATGAGACTTTTCGTAAAGAGGTCAAGGGCAAGGCATTAAAGGAGATAGTAAGCAAGTATCTTAATCAGCTAAACATAGAAGACAGGAGTCGTTCAGAGCTACTTGGCGGTAAGGAGGCAGGTCAGGGACAGCAGATAGGTCACGGGGATAAGCGTACGGGAGGTCTTCCTGTATCAAGTCTTCGGGTCACAAAAACAAAGCAGCTGCTGGAAAAACTGCCTGCTGGAGCTACAAAAGCAAAGATAGGTAAAATAATTGCTTCCTAAGAAGAGAAAATGGAAGTGAAAATTGCTCATGAGCAGATACTAACTCCTAGAGGGAATCTTAGTAAGAAATATATTCCTATTCTAATACTGCAAGACTCTTGGACAAACCAAGAACTGGCCGAACTGGAGAGGGCCGCAATAGACCAGTTAGAAAAGGAAATGCAAGGTTTAGCAGACTTAGAAGCTTCTACCTCTTTAAGAGATGCCATCGCAATGGTGACTTTTAGCAATTTAGCAGATAAAATTGCTAAAATGCCCGGAGTTAAGGTAAAAGGAACTCGGAAAAAGAGTATAAAGGAGAAGGGAAAGGGAAAAAAGAAAGGCAAATTTAAGAGAAAAGCTGAGGAGGCTACAATAAGAGATAATGCGCCTCCGAAAGTACGGCGTCCTCCTCATAAAGGAGTATCTCAATCTCCTTTAGTACTTTTAAGCATCTTAAATAGACAGCTTCCTGATACTGTAAGAAAGAATATGCATCAGCCTCGCCTTGTAAATAGGACTGGAAGATTTGCGAAATCGGTAGAAGCTGTAGACATGAATATGACCCCTCAAGGCTTTCCTAGTGTGGGGTACACCTATAACAGAGATATCTATCAAACTTTCGAGGTAGGAAACCTGCAAGGTAGTATAGATAGAGACCCTCGTACCTTAATTGATATGTCTATTAGGGAAATAGCAGCGAGGTATGCTGTTGGAAGACTTTATACGAGGAGAGTTTAATGGCCGAGGCAAGAGCATATAGTTCGCGTAGAATAAACATTATAGAAGCTCTCGCGGATAAGTTGAAAGTAATTGACGGCCAAGGTGCTTTTTTATCCGACGTAAACGATAATGTAGTTCCAAGACTTAAATTTTGGGACGAAGTAGAAGAATTTCCTGCTGTACACTTGAATCCTGGAGTGGAGACTCGTCAATATCAGGCAGGAGGTTTCAAAGATAGATTTCTTGGAATTACTGTACGAGTATATGTACATGAAGAAGATGCTCAAGTAGCTCTCGGAAGGCTCTTGGAGGATATAGAAACAGTAGTTGAAGAAAACTCTAGTTTAAATTACAGGGATAACCTAAATATTCTTCAATCCACATATCAAATATCAGTTATTAGTATAACTACTGATGAAGGAGTATTAGAACCTCTTGGAGTCGCTGAGATGGAATTAGAGGTTCGATATTAAGGAAACGACTGGCAAGAACAAATGTTCACGTCCAAGTCTTTTCAAGGCTCATAGGAGATAACTATGGCACAACAATTATATTTTAGTCGAGATACTAGAATGTTTGTCCAGTTTCGGAATACTACTACAAATACCGAAGCCGCGGCAAACCTAGGCGCTGGCTCCGTCTGGGAAATTCCTATCTTGGACGGCTACAGCTTTTCTCAAAGTACGAACACTTCTGAGATTACTCTTGCAGAGATGGAATCTTCTGCTGGTGTATCTCGTCGTGGTACTCGTATGTTTACAGACTCTCTTGCACCCGCAGAGTGGTCTTTTAGTACATACATTCGTCCCTTTGTATCAAAGCATAGTTCCGCAACAGGGCAAGCTGCTGATAGTGGAGCAGAGGTCCATGCTGTAGAAGAGGCTCTCTGGGCAAGTATGTTTGGTTCAGACACTTATTCTTCTTATGCTTGGACAAGAGCAACAAATGCAGTAAGCGGACCAGTAGCTACTCCCGCGTCTGCTAGTATGCCTATCGTCATTGCTGAGTCTAATAGATCCTCACTGCAATCTTTTGTAATTTACTTCTTAATTGATACGGCTACTTCCAATCCCTTGATTTATAGGCTGCCGGAATCTGTTGTTAATGAAGCTTCCATCGACTTTGATGTTGATGGTATCGCTATGATTAACTGGAGTGGTTTCGCGAAAGAGGTTCAGGATGTTTCAGGAAAGGCAAATATTCAGTCTGGCCTGCCTGCCTACAACGCTACCAATAAAGGTGGAGATACTATTCTGAAAGGGGATATTTCTATCGACACAAACCAAAGTAGAAGCTTCAACATAGTTAGCGATCCTACTAGCTCGGGCTCTGCCACGGTTACCCGAGCAATCGACGAAGCAACTACGAGTACTCTTAACTTTATTCGTAATCGTCTGACTGCAGTAGAGGTTGAAGCTGCGGACTCTGCAGATAAGGTAGCAGGTACCTTCCCAGGTTCGATAGGTATCGTTTCTGCTGTCGACCAGACTAACGATGTTATTACCTTTTCTGCTGCTCACAATTTGACAACAGGAGATCAGGTAGCTATGTCAGGTTTTGCTGCGGGCACTACAGCAGACGGGGCCACTCTAAATGGGAAGCATCTGTTTGTTCGAGTAGGAGATGAGACAAGTACTTACGATGGTGGCACCAACGCTACGACTGAAATTACTCTTTTCACTTCAAAAGCTTACGCAGAAAATTTGGGTAATGCTACTGGAAAGGTAGTCTTGGCTGGAACGGCATACTCAGGTACTGCGGGACGAGTTGCTAATGGTAAATACTCCCTTACTCTTACAGGCGGTAACTTTACTGTAGGTAATAATATTACTTATCTTGTACCGGAAGAATTGGGCGCAATTAACAAGCCTATTGAGCACGTAACGGGCTCTCGTACTTCTACAGGTTCGGCTACTTGCTACCTTACTCTGGAAGATGCAGACGTTACAAGTGGTACTTCTCGACAGTTCTTTAATGACCTCGTCGGTACGGGTGCTATGGCAAAAGTTGTGAACAAATTCAAGGTAACTATGCATATTGGTGGTAGTGCTGCTACTGGTAACACTACTGACCCTGCATTGAAGATTGAGTTCCCTACGGCTCACATCGCTGTGCCTACTCACTCAATTGAGGATGTTATCTCTCTTGAGATGGAGTTCACCGCACTTCCGACAGACTTCGGAACTGCAGACGAGATAACTGCAATTACCTACTATCCTGTAGACGTATACTAAGGAATAGTAGTTTTACAAAAAGGGGCTTCGGCCCCTTTTTACTTTTCACCTCCAAAAAATAACTCTTGACTTTTCTTCTCCTCTCACATATAATATAGCATATGGTCGATAATAAATTGCTACAACTACAAGGACAAAAAATGGCCGATAATCCAGTTTCTCTAGCGAGTCTCCTGACTCCAAGCAAAACAGTTTCCATCGATTTCCCCGGATATGATGGAATGTCTGTAAAATTAACCTATTTAGCTAGAGAGGAAATGCTAAAACTTCGTAGCCGGTGTATTGCTACTAAGTTCAATAAAAAGACTCATCAACCTGAAGAAGACCTTGATGAGGATAAGTTTCTTACTGAGTACTGTAAAGGAGTTATTGCGGGGTGGGAAGGCCTGAAGTTTCGTTACCTAGAAGAGCTTCTACTGGTGGATACAGCAGGTTTAGACCCAGAGGATACACTTCCTTATACTCAAGATAATGCTGAGCTTCTTATGAAGAATGCTACAGGGTTTGATTCTTGGGTTACGGAGGAAGTGGGCAATCTTGAAAATTTTACTGGAAACAAGTAGCCGAGATAAGAAAGCTACTTGATAGGAAAGTAAGCGAGGTAAATTCGTCAATAGATTATGAAAAGTATCTATTGATTTGCGAACAATTAGGGGAAGAACCAGACCCCAGTAGAATGCCACTAGAGACTACCGCGTTTCCCGCGGAAGTACAAGTGGCATTTTTTATACTTGATTATCTTCCAGATAGATACGAAGGAATGTCAGGGACTTATATGGGCAAGGACTGGAGTTCCGCCCAATTCTTCCTAGACTTATATGAAGTAGAGGACCAGAAAATTGTCGTTTATTTCATGAAAACCTATGAGATGTTAGTTGTGAACGCTAGAGCAGAAGAAGCTGAGCGAAAGAGAAAAGCAGAGGAGAGAAAGAAAACCTCTGCCGGCGGTGGTCCCCAGTACACCCATAACGTAAGAGGCTAATGGCTAGCAAAAAAGTTTTTATAGATATTGTTGTCGACGATAAGGGCAGTACTAAGCGAGTCGCTGTCGATGCCAAAAAGTTAGGTCTTGAGTACGAGAAGTTGGGCATATCCGCCCGGGACGCTGAACGCGCTCAGAAAGGGGCTGCTCAGACCTCTAGCAACAGTACTAAAAACTTTTCTAAGATGGCTCAAGGCATTAGCGGAGGGATCGTTCCCGCATACGCCGCTTTTGCTGCTCAAATGTTTGCTCTTTCTGCAGCGTTTGAGTTTTTTAAGAGAGCGTCTGACGTAGCTCTTCTTCGTAAAAGTCAAGAAAGTTTTGCTGCCTCTACCGGCTTGGCAATGAGAACTGTTACTACTTCTCTAAGGGACGCTTCCCGAGGGATGTTAGGCTTTAGAGAGGCTGCTCAAGCTGCCGCTATCGGTGCTGCAAAAGGGTTCTCTACTTCTCAACTTGTAGCTTTGACGGAAGGGGCTGCAAAGGCTTCAGCAGCGTTGGGAAGAGGATATCAAGACACTTTTGACCGCCTTCTCAAGGGTGTATCCAAGGCAGAGCCAGAACTTTTGGACGAACTTGGGATTACTTTGAGATTGGAAGATGCTACCAGGAAGTACGCAGATGCATTAGGATTAAGTCGCGACCAGCTTACCACATCTCAGAGAAGCCAAGCTGTATACCTAGAAACCATGAGGCAGTTAAATGAAACTTTTGGAGATCAAGCAGTAGAGTCCAACCCTTTTGTTCAACTAGGAAAAACTTTCGAAGATATAAGACAAAATATAGAAGAGAAGCTTATGCCTGCTGTTGAGTCTTTCGTAAGATTCTTAAACAGTAACGCAGATGCCGCTGTCGCCGCTTTTGCAGTAATAGGCGCTATAATTTTTGCAAATATTGCTGGACTTCCGAATATGCTGAAAGGATCTTTAACTGCCGTAGGTAATTTCGTGTCAGAGTCATTTTTAGCTAAACCTTTCAAAAAACTTGGGAGTGTCCTAAAGTCAGGTGTTTCTACCGTCTCAGCAGGAGTATCGGATAGAATTACCGATAGTATGTCTACCATAATAGATAATATAGAAATGGCGGAGTTACAGTTACAAGAAAGCATAGAAACCTCCAAGTCCGCTGCTCAAAAGGCGGCTAAGTCCGCAGTTAAGCAAGGCGCTGGAAGTAAGACTCTCGGAGCTATTGCTTTGGGCAAAGACGTTACTCCTCAGGCTTTGGGTAGGTTGAAAAAAGACTTAGAAAGAGTACAGCAGGAGATTGAAGAAACAGGAGAAACCTCTTCAAAAGCATTTGCAGGAATTTCCTTAAAGGCAGTAAAGAAGCTGCGCAAAGAAGTAGACACGATGGGCAAAAGTACGTTTTCTGTAGGAAATTTTATAAAGAAAACGTTCGCAAAAGGAGTAGTAAAAGCTTTAGGAAAAACAGCTAGAGGTATCCGTCGCGCCAGAGATAGAATGAGAGAATTAGGCGGAGCCGCTAAGGTAGCTGGTCTGGCTATGAAAACCCTAGGTAGGTGGGGCGGCCGGGCGTTTATTTGGGCGGGTGCAATAGTATCCATATTAAAAGGTCTGGATATGTTGGCTCAAAAACCTATTACTGTTCTTGATACTTTCAAAAAATGGGCACTTGGTATGGTAACAATGATTCAGCGCGTGCTTAATCTGATAATTAAGGGACTGAATAAGCTACTTGATAACGCCCTTGCCAGAAAGATATTCGGAACAAAAAAGGGTGAGGATATTATTGCTCCTCTTACATTCGCTGAGGGCTTCGAGGATACTTTGCAGAAATTGGAAGATACAGCATTAGCAGCTTTAGGCACTAGTAGAGAGACCCTACAGAATACAGAGAATGAGACGAAAGCGAGGGAGAAAGCGGACAAGGAGGCAGCTGAAGCTGCGCAGAAACGCCTAGATATGATTGCAAGAACCAAAGGCTTATATGAGGATATGGCCAAGGACATCAAGGCTATGATGGACCCCGAGAAGGGTATAGGAACTCAGAAAGGTGGATCGAAGACGCAAGCTATTGCTACCGCTCTTACCAGCCTTCCTTTAGCATCTGCAATCGAGGCTGCAGAAGGAGACCCGGAAATACAAGAAGCGTTCGATAAGGTCTTCAAGGGTGTAGATTTTAGTAAGTTCGGAGGAACTATAGGAAAGACGCTGCAGGATGCGTTCAAGGGCGGAAATGTAGAGAAAATTAAGGAGCTTACAACTGCCGCAGGTGCATACAATCTGTCTCTTAATGAGATTAAAACAGGGGCACAAAAATTAAAAGATGCAGTAGAAGGGGGAGACCTCATTGGTGCAATTTTTATAGCTAAAGAGTTTGACTCTATAGCAGAGGCTGGAGATAATGCCGCAAAAGTGTTAGGCGATGACTCTGAAGGCCTCAGAGCAATGATTGATAAGATAGCTAAAACTGATATGAGTGACTTCATAGGCCAGCTGGTACAGATGAAGAATACTCTTGATGCAACCGCTCGGACGACTAGTAGGATTCAAGCCGATGCGGCTAGAAGGGCCAACGCTCCTAGTATATTGAATGCTATGTTAGGTAGGCAAGACCAAGCGTCGTTGACGCAGCTGGCTGCTACGAAAGCAGCGACGGACTTGGCAGCGAAGAGGGCTTTAGGCCCGCAGGAAGGGGTGTCTGCACAACATTATCAGGCTGAGTTGGAAAATATGCAAAGAGCTTTAGATATTTTGAATGAGAAAGCGGAGGCCGCAAAAAAGAATGCCAACGACCTCGGCCATATAGGTATTAAGGTTGCAGACTCATTTGCAAGTGGCATGGCTACCGCTTTTGATGGAATTATACAGGGCACTGCCTCTGCTAAGGATGCGTTCAAAAGTATGGGATTAAGCGTACTCAGAGTTTTATCAAGAGTGATCGCAGAAATGTTAGCAGCAAAAATTATAATGGCCAGTCTCAATATTATCAGCAGCGCTAAGGCTCCTACGCCGCCGAAGGAGAAGATCGACGTATCGAAGCTCGACGCTGGGCAAAGCTTCGCGCGCAACGGAGGCATCTTTGAGCCTTACGCAGGCGGAGGTATTGCACGAGGAAGAGACGCTGGGTACCCTGCAATTCTTCATGGTACAGAAGCAGTGGTACCGCTTCCAAACGGGAAATCAATTCCTGTGGAGATGCAGGGAAATGCTCAAGGCACAAATAATGTT
>Ga0114933_10005944_pt1 | contig 10958 bp, 11 predicted proteins | sample 4SBtaG_FD_89691 | JGI IMG/M metagenome (GOLD analysis project Ga0114933, IMG submission 89691) | Deep subsurface microbial communities from Kolumbo volcano to uncover new lineages of life (NeLLi) - 4SBTROV12_W25 metaG | ecosystem: Environmental > Aquatic > Marine > Volcanic | place: Kolumbo... | reverse complement strand
GTGGGTGCCATAGACGCGATTGACAGCACTAAGACCTATGCTGCTCTTGCTAAACATTTCAATAAAGTACATGACGTTACCTTGATGGGCGCCGGTCATTTGAGCATGTATATGGGCGCGGGTGCCATTAAAAGCCGATTGATCTCTCCTGCCGACTTTGCGGGTAAAAAAATGCGTTCTATGGGACCTGCCGAAAATGCTCTGATGAGTGCGTTGGGGGCTAATCCACAGGCAATGGCGTGGGGCGATGTTCCTCCTGCGTTACAGACTGGAGTGATTGATGGCTTGCTAACTTCTCTAGGGGGCTTCAATGCTTCTAAAGAGCAGGCGCCATACTTCACCGTGGCTGGTCTTAATGGTATCGTGGGTGACTATTACTACTTTGCTGTTTCAAACCGTTGGTGGAAAAGGTTGAACAAGGGGCAGCAGGACGCACTAGCGGATATTATCAAAAACGATTTCATCCCGTTTCAGCGGATCATGAACTACTGCAACGATAAACGGACCTTGGCGAAATTTCAGACGACAGATAAATCAAAGCCCGGCGTTTACGTCATGACTAAAGCAGAAGCTGCCGTTATTCAAAAGGCTGAAGGCGGTGCTACTAATAAGTGGATAAAAACGAAGGTTAATGATGTTGGCGACAAGCTTGTTGATCAATTTGTTGAGGAAGCTTCCGCTCTAGTTGCTAAAAACCCTGCAGGATCACATCCGCTAGAAAAAACGGATTGTTCTCAATACGAAAAATATTTTGCAAAATACGGTAAAGGAACTGAGCTCTACAAAGCCAAGAGCAGAAAGTAATTTTGCATTTTGCAAAGAGATTAGGGGCTGCCGCCAAAGGCAGCCCCCTTTGTTATTGAATGTTTTTTTGCAGATTTGGAAAAGCAATGGATACTTTTCTCAATTTTTCGAAGCGGGTAAAGGATTTGATTGACGTTACACTAGGCGGGATTTCTGCAATTCTGCTGTTGGCGTTAACCTTATTCGTACTTCTTGAAATAGTGCGGCGTTATGTATGGGGTGTCGCTTGGGAGTGGGGTAACGACGGAACCATTGTTGGTATGATTTCGGCAGTGGCATTTTATTTCGTGGTTACGCAGGCCAGACGCGGGCACTTAGTGATGAATGCCATTATTCAATTGATTCACGCCCGAGGCCATTTTAAAGCGGTAGTTATTTCAAAAATTGTTGTTTCCGCGTTAATAATGATTTTTTGTGGCTCAATTGGAGCTACCGGCTGGAGAACCGTCGATTATGCTTGGGTTAGGGACTTGCAAACATATAGTCTCCTTATTCCGTTATGGCCTTTTTATCTCATAATGATGCTGAGTTTTATTTTGATGGCGTTTGTTAGCTTCCTGCAAATAATCGAAGACGTAATTTCCTTTGTGCGTGGAGAATATCTCGAGGCGGAGATGGAAGCGACTACCGATGTTTAATATGACAAGCATAGGTATGTTTGGAGGATCAGGATGGCAATCCTAGGCGTGATCTTATTTACCTTGCTCGTTGTTGGCGTACCCATTGGTATTTCCCTTGCAGGGTCAACGGCTATTTTGGTTCTCTTCGATGATTTTCTCCAGTTTAGCACGCTGTTTGAAGCTTTTTTTAATTTCATTTCCAAGTATACACTTATAGCCATCCCGTTTTTTATTTTCGCAGGGTTCTTGATGGAGCGCACTGGTTTGGTGCGGGGATTATTTGATTTTGCTGACGCTCTAATTGGATGGGTTCCTGGAGGCTTTGCTTATGCAACGCTAATGGCTGCAGTTCTATTTGGCGCTATTTCAGGGTCATCGACCGCCATGGCTGCGGCAATGAGTGTGATTGCTTACCCAGAGATGATTAAACGGGGCTACCCAAAGTGGATGGCAGCGGGCGTGATCGCGTCAGCTGGCGGTATTGCATTGTTAATACCTCCCTCTATAACACTAATATTGTTTGGTGTAATTACTGAAATTTCTATTGTTGATTTGTTCTTTGCGGGTGTTGTTCCAGGAATAATGCTGGCGATTTCGGATGCTGTCATTATTGTTTCCGTCTCTATATTTGTCGTTAAATTACCAGCCGGAACCTTTAGTATTAAAAGGGTTGGCGAAACCTTTGTTGGCGCATTTCCGGCCTTATTAATGCCCGTCTTTGTACTTGGAGGTTTATATGGCGGTGTTTTCGCGCCGACAGAAGCAGGAGCTGCCGCTGCCTGTTACGCTCTAGCTTATGGGGTGTTTATAAAGGGCAAGGAGTTCCGGTCACAACTGATGCATGTTACTCGTCGAACGATGAACCTTACGGCAATTGTGTTCTTTTTGTTAGGCTGCGTAGGCGTATTCCAATTCTTCCTTGCCAACATGGGCTGGCCGCAGGAAATAGCTGCCTGGGCGGGCGGTTTGGGTTTGACGAAATATGCCTTCCTTTTTGCATTGATGGGAAGTCTACTGGTCCTTTCGATGTGGCTGACGGGGGTTGCAATTTTGGTGCTTACGGTGCCAATTTATTTTCCGGTTGCGTTATCGCTCGGTGTTGACCCGGTACATCTTGGTATTTTAACCGCCCTTTGTATTGAAATTGGCAGCGTCATTCCGCCAGTAGGCTTGAACCTTTTTGCAGTGAGCGGTGTTACGGGCTTACCTGTAACTCAGGTTATAAGGGGGTCATTCCCATTTTGTATATCAGATACAATAGTCCTGATTATAGTTTTACTATTTCCAATGTTAGCTCTATGGCTTCCCGGTCAATTAATAACGTCACACTTTTAATGGCCGCATGAGCAAAGCAATGAAATATGTTATTAGGTAGGGGGTGCTCGTATGTATTTACCACCGCACTTTGAAGAGCAAAATGGGAAGGAAATAATAAATTTAATAGAACAATTTCCCCTGGCTGCGCTTGTTTGCTATTCAGATGGAGAATTTGTTGTGAACCATATCCCTATTCTGCGTGATAGTGATGGGGTTTACATAGGCCATATCGCAAAAGCCAATCCTCTTTTTACTCTCTTTCCTAATGGCACTAATGCAATTGCCATTTTCAATGGGGAGGATTCTTACATCTCGCCCAATTGGTACCCCACGAAAGCCCAGGATCATCGGCAGGTCCCAACATGGAATTACCAAGTTGTGCATCTTCACGGTCAGATTGAGTTTGAGAGTTCTAAAAAAAATAGAATTGCGGTTGTCGGTAAATTGACAAAAAAATACGAAAAATTAACTTCTGGTTCTAAGGAATGGAAAATGTCAGACGCGCCCAAAGAATATTTGGAGCAAATGTTGGAAAATATTGTTGCATTTAAATTCATCGTAAAGAAAATTACAGCAAAGAGTAAACTAAGCCAAAATCGAGGAGAGAAAGATTTCAAAGCTGTAATGTCTGCTATGGATAAAATTGGAAAACCAGCCCTTGCAAGCGGTATGCAAAGGACAAATAAAGTTGGCACGTGATAGTGCTTGTTGGAAAATCTTGCAACATATGAGGCTCTGCAACATAGATTGCCTAGAAAAGAGTCACCAACGTTTTTTGACTAAAACGCCTTTGTTTTTTTGATATGTATTTGCGATGAACGCCCAAGCCAATTATCTCTTAAATAACCTACTTGAACGAAGCAACGTGCTTCATTCAAGTGTTAATGGTTGTCGTCTTATATGGAGGGAATGGGGTTATCAGAATGTTGGCAGACAATCTATTGTTTTGCTTCATGGCGGGTCTGGAGCTTGGAACCATTGGGTGAGAAATATCCCAGTTCTGGAAAAAGATTTTCATATTTTAGCTGTAGACCTCCCAGGGTGTGGAGATTCATCTGATCCGCCAAAACCCTATGACGCTGAAAGTTTAGCGGCTATCATAAGCAGCAGTATCGACGAAGTTCTTGAAAGCAATTCTTCCTTCGACTTGATAGCGTTCTCGTTTGGCGGGTTCCTATCTGGATTGATCGCGCACTTACAAAAACGACGTATTAATAGAGTTACGCTTATCGGATCGCCAATACTGGGATTGACGGGAATTGGGCCAGCTAATGAGTTAGTTGAAGTGCCGAAAGGAATTTCTGAGACGGAAGCGGTGCCGCTTTATCTTCATAATCTTCGGAAATTAATGGTTTTTAAACCGGAGGCAGCTGATGAGCTTGCGCTGGTAATTCACGTCGAAAATATGGTAAAGGCTCGTCTGCGCTCACGGGGTATTGCTCGCACTTCAATATTGGCAGAAAGTTTAAAAAATCTCCCCTGCTCATTGCATTGTATTTTTGGCGAGAAGGATACGACACTTCATCCAGACCTCGCTGGGGTCAAAAAATACGTCGAAGATATTCACCCGGGCGCATCTTTTTATATAATTGAAGAAGCGGGGCATTGGGTCCAGTTTGAAGCTTATGAAAAAGTAAATAGCATATTGCAGGAAATCTTAAATGAAGATTAATAGGAGCCGGAATTATGCCTTTAATGAAGGGTTATCAAATGGGGCAAATGAGAACTTTGCAATGTTGCTTACCTACTGATCGCACCGAATTGAAAGTTATACAGAGATGACGCAATTTTTTGTTCTGATTTCAATATCTGAGATCACAAGAAATGTGGGTCGGCCAGAAGTTTCCAAATGAGAACTATTAAAATATTTGTAAATGGCAAAAATCGCTCAGTTTTATCTGATAGCGATACTCCCCTGATCTATGTCTTGCGAAATGAACTGGGTTTAACCGGCACCAAGTTGGGATGTGGTTTAGAGCAATGCGGTGCTTGCATGGTCTTAGTCGATGGCGAGGCGACTTATAGTTGTACGAGAGCGGTAAAGGAGTTTGAAGGTTGTTGGATAGAGACGGTAGAAGGGTTTGGAAGTCCCGAGCAGCCCAGTTTGGTCCAAAAACTATTTGCCGACGAAAATGCTGCTCAATGCGGATACTGTACTGCGGGAATTGTGGTCAGTATTAGCGGTTTATTTTCAAAAAGTTCTAATCCCACAAATAAAGAATTAAATGAGGTGTTATGCAGGCATCTTTGCCGTTGCGGCTCTCACCCTCGGATTCTAGCAGCGATCGAGAAATTAAGGGTTCATATGTCAAATGAGTAAGCATGTGAGCCTCACTGCCAACCCAAAAGTGAGTGATTGGCTAGAATTTCATCCATCCGGGGAATTAAGGCTGCATACGGGAAAAGTGGATATTGGCCAGCACATCTCCTCAGCTTTGGTTCTTATCGCGGCGGAAGAGTTGAATATCAAGCCTAATCAAATAAGTTTATCGCCAATTCAAACAGGTTCAAGTCCGAACGAAGGCTACACTGTCGGCAGCCAATCGATGCAGCACTCTGGATATGCGATCAAAAAAGCAGCTGCAACCGCTAGGAATATTTTAACAGTTCAGGCGGCGAAATACTTTGATGTGCCAGTGGAGCAGATCAGAATTGAAGACGGCCATTTAATTGTCGATAAAACTAACCAAAGCATTTCCTATTGGGAATTAACTAAAGATGGACAGTTGGAATGTGACGTTGACGAAACCGCTAATGTCAAGAATCATAGCAAGCACGAGCTGCAAGGAAGGTATCACGTTTCAAGAGAAATGCTGGACATCGTTACCGGGCGGCACGAGTTTATTCAAGACTTGAAACTCCCAAGTATGCTGCACGCTCGTGTTATCCGACCCCCGCAATATCACGCGACACTTTTAGCATTAGATGAAAATTTGTTGGATAAGCTTGCAGCAGAGAAAATTCACTTGGTTCGGGATGGAAGTTTCTTAGCAGTTGCGGGAGCGAATGAATATTCAGTCGTTAAAGCAGCTAAACAAATTGAAGCTGCAGCCATTTGGAAAATGGATAGTTATTTGAGCGAAACAAATATATACGAGCTTCTAGTTAAAAATAGGAAGGACAGTCTATTCGTTGATGAAGGTTGTATTCCAAAAGAGAATCTAAAGATCCCATCACCCATCAAAAAAAACGTGTCTGAAGATACCACCGTGACCGCTGTATATAAAAAACCATATATTATGCATGGTACTATTGGGCCATCAGCAGGAGCAGCGAATTTTGATGGATGTGAGATTAAAATCTGGACGCAGAATCAGGGGATATATCCGCTGCAGGGAGCGATTTCGGATGCATTGGAGATCGAATGCGGTAGGGTGGTGGTTCAATTTGTACCCGGCGCTGGTGTTTACGGCCATAATGGAGCTGATGATGCTGCGTTTGACGCGGCAATTATCGCAATGCATTTGAAAAATTTTTCTATTTTATTAAAGTGGACCCGAGAAGATGAACATTGCTGGGAGCCGTATGGTTCGGCTATGCAATTTGATTTGCAAGCCAGTATAAATAAAGAAGGAAATATAACGTATTGGTCCCATGAAACTTTCTCGGACACCTTCTTAACCCGCCCGGTTATCGGCAAGGATCCAGGTTCCCGTCTCTTATCTTCACATTTTGTAGAGAACTCCAAGCCATGGCCCGTGACACCGCCCATGCTGACAGTTCATGGAGGCATTCATAGAAACATGGAGCCTCTATATAACTTGCCTTCTCAGAGATTGGTCAAACACCGAGTTTATGGCCTGCCATTGCGAACTTCCGCATTAAGAGCTCTGGGCGCTTTTGGGAATATCTTTGCTATTGAGTCAATGATGGATGAGCTAGCCATAGTATCAGGACTAAATCCGTTTGAATTCCGTTTAATGCATCTTAGCGATACGCGGGCAATGGAAACATTAAAGAAATTGGAAATAATTATAGAAAGCTGCAAAACGAGTTTTCCGAATGGAAGTGGATTAGGAATTGGTTTTTCTCGTTATAAGAATTCTGCCGGGTATTGCTCTCTGGCTATGCTTCTCAACGTGAATGATGATGCGGAAATTGAATTGCAAAAAGTCTTTTGTGTTGTAGACGTCGGGGAAGTTGTGGATATAGCGGGTGTAAAATCCCAAGTCGAAGGAGGTATCATCCAGGCCGCAAGTTGGAGCTTGTACGAACAAGTCACCTATGAGGCAACTGGAATAACCAGTCGAGATTGGGATAGCTACCCAATTATTTCTTTTAATAACATCCCAGAGATTAAGATTGAAATTATGGATAGACCAGGCAGTCCCTATCTTGGAGTTGGTGAAATAGCGGCTGGACCGACGGGAGCTTCTATCGCAAATGCCATAAATGATGCTATTGGTCTTCGATTACGTGAGATGCCCTTTAACAGTGAAGCCATAAAGTCGGCAGCTCTTTCCAGCTAGTCTTGAAAAATTTGTTTAGAAAAAAGCTGCATAATAAAAGCACTTGTCTATCGGGCGGCTTCAGCCATCTTTTGGCTATCATCGTAGATATTAAACTCTACTTCCAAACCATCCTGAACAACAAAGTGATGAATGCTTTCAGTCGATAGGCCTTCCGCGGTAATCTTTACAAAGACACAAACATCTGTTTCATCAGAGACAACTTTCTGTATCTCCAAATCAAATCCTGGCCAGGTCTCGTTCAGCTTGCTAAGAAATTTTTCTGTAAACTCTTGAAAACCAGTGTAGGTTCCCGATAGCTTGTGAGTGCCATTAACAGTAATTTTACATTGTGGATGATATATTTTGGCAAGGCTCGTGAGGTCGCCATCAGCAAAGTTTTGGTATCCTCCTAAAACAATTTCTTTTGCTGTCATTAATCAGTCCCCCTATGGTTTAACTTTTAATTTAAAAGAGTAAACAGAAAGCGCTTATTGGTATAATGCGAATACGAAGGCAAGCGAATCAAGCAAAAAGCTTTATACTTTTTTTTAGCAGTGAAAATATGCACATAGATTTATCTGTCGGCGTCCAAAATTTTTCTGAGCGAAAGCTTGGTAAGTTACTGAATAATATAAAAATATTCAGACATTTCTTTATGCTCTGGGCGGTTTGTATTTTGTTCAAAACCAATGGTTGCGGCTAGATAAAATTTCTGTTACGTGGCTTTTCTATGCATAATTTAATAGTAATGTCATAGGGATAACTTATGTCGCCGTCCTCACAACAGAATCCAAATCGTTACATCAATGACCTGAATCGTCTTAAGACACAGCGTTCTGAGCTGCGACGTTTTTTTGCTCGCTTGTTCCCATTTTTTATTGCCATGATTTTCCTGGTCATCGTTGGGGTATATGGAAGCCTAAGTCTAAAAGTAGCGGATGAAAATCTAATTATGCTCGTGGCAGCCGCGATTATCGGCGGTTATATGGCGTTGAATATCGGCGCCAACGACGTTGCCAATAATATGGGGCCAGCGGTTGGCGGACGAGTGCTAACAGTTTTGACGGCAGTTCTTATCGCGGCTATATGCGAGAGTGCTGGAGCGATATTAGCTGGCGGGGATGTTGTCAAGACCGTTGCCAAGGGTATTATTCAACCAGGGGAAGGGCTCACTTTGGGAGACTTTCGTGATCTGATGCTAAGCGCGCTTTTTGCGGCGGCTTTATGGGTAAACCTGGCTACATACTTGAATGCCCAGTATCGACACTCACTCAATAGTAGGCGGTGTGATGGGTGCTGGCATCGCGGCTGCCGGGTTTGGAATGGTGAATTGGCCAACGATGGCTAAAATCGCAGCAAGTTGGGTTATTTCCCCTGTGTTTGGGGGAATAATTGCTGCCACTATTCTTCTATTTATCCAAGTTAAGGTTTTCAACACTGGCGAGCGGAGGAAGGCCGCTAAAACCTGGGTGCCTGTGCTAATTGGGTTGATGGCCGGAGCATTTGCAGCCTATATGGCGCTGAAGGGATTAAAAAAGATATGGAAGCCTTCAACAGTTGAAATAATTGTATACTCCTGTATCGCGTTTCTAATTTGCTGGTTAGCTTCAATTCCTTATATCTCAAAATTGTCAGACAAGTTGAGCGATAGAAAAAAAGATATTAACTCACTTTTTCATTTGCCTCTAATAATAGGTGTTGCCCTGCTAAGTTTTGCTCATGCGCCAATGACGTGGCTAATGCAATCGGTCCCCTAGCTGCTATCGTTTCAACTTTCAGCCAAGCTTCAGTAGAAGCCAAAGTCGCTATTCCGATGTGGGTTCTCCTGATTGGCGCTGCGGGATTGGCATTGGGATTATTATTATTTGGGCCAAAACTAATAAATACGGTTGGTCAGAAGATAACGCGGTTAAATGCGCCACGTTCCTATTGTGTAGCTTTGGCATCGGCAATTACAGTGTTAATTGCCACCACACTGGGGCTTCCCGTAAGTTCAACACACATTGCCATTGGAGCTATTTTTGGTGTTGGGTTTTTGCGGGAAATCATTGAAAACCCGGCTAAACGAAGGCTGAAACCCGGCCATAAATTGAATGCGACTGCTCAAGACTCCTTCGATAATATAAATGCGAGGTTGAGCAGAAAACTAGTGCGCCGACAGTTTGTTTACTCAATCGCAGCGGCGTGGGTTATCACCGTGCCTGCGTCGGCTGCGCTTGCCGCTTTTCTTTTTTTCGCCCTGCAATATCTAATATGAGGGGTTTCAAATCAGTAAAGAGCTGTATGACCTTGAGAAAGTCTTCCCGATCGGTCACTTTTTGAGCATCCTCCAGCGTAGCCCAGTGTCTTTGGCGTTTTGAACTTTCGGGCCATTCATCAAATTGTTTTTCTACCAGCATTGGATAGTAGGTGACCGCTACCGCTTTTGTTTTACCATTCTCACTTTTGGATATTGGAAGCGTCATTGGTATCTTGCTTAATAAAGAACCCTCGACGCCAGCTTCCTCAAATGCTTCGCGGCTGCAGCCCTTTTTAGCGGTTTCTCCGTTTTTTAAATTGCCCTTTGGTAGGATCCATCTCCCGCGTCCCTGCGACGTAACAAACATGATAGCGATTCTATCGCCTTTTATGTCAAACGGAATGACGCCTACTTTATGATCCATCACCCTGCCCGTCCTTTGTAAAAATTTTGAAATTCGACTTTTTTTTAAATTAAGATAAGCTACCGGTTAAGACTAGTTAAAAAACTTAAAGATTTCTTGAACATTTAAACCTTTTATTTTCTTGGGTTTATCGATTTGATAATGCATCGCAACAACATTGAATGTTTCTTCAATAGAATAATTACTCGGGAATCGTCGATGGTAGAACTATCCCATCAAGAAAGTTCTATCTACTTTGGTTATGAAACCGTGTTTAAATATTAATTAGGCATTTTTTGAATGAAGAAATGAGCTCTTGAGAGGTGTCAAAGATGGTTAATGAAAATGATGAAAAATTTGACTTTGAAGCCTATAAGAAAGCGGGTGAAGAACGAGCTTTTAAACTTGAAAATAGGGGCCCCTTTCGCAGAACCAGTGATGGTTCAATCGATCCGAGTATAATTGAAAGTTACTGGAAATACGGGTTCTACATTTTAGAAAATGTATTTGGGGAGGAGGAACTTAGCGACCTTGAGAAGGACATCAGTTCCATATTAGATCGGCTGCCCGTAAATAGTAATTCCAAGTTTGATAAAAAGGGCCGAATAGCTTTGGCGGCAAACTGTAAAGCTAAAAACCTTTACTGGTCGAAACCGCTTGGTGACCCGTGGGGCGGTTCCTCGTTTGGACAGGGACGTCACGAGTCTAAGATGGAAGAGCCAAAACCCTTGGAAGGGTCTCCAGATGAAATAGTCTTTTTAATATTGGGTTCACTTCAGTTCTCCGATGCTTGTCTTCGTTCTTACGGGCATCCCGATCTGCTAGAACTTTCTGCTGCGGTTAACGGAGAAGACTTTGTCCCTTATACGGATGGTTTATTCATAAAGGCTCCTGGTTTGGGGGCATCCGTCGCATGGCACCAAGACGGGATTACTCATTGGGATAGCCCCAACTGGCATCAAGGGTCTCACGGCTTCAACCTGATGGGGCAAGTCTATGGTTGTACTGCCGCTAATGGTGTTTGGGTCCTGCCCGGGTCTCATAAAATAGGGAAAGTAAACATTAAAAATAAGGTTGCTAACGAGGGGAGCGTTTATTTTCCAGATGCAGTGCCAATGATTTGC
>Ga0114933_10005943_pt1 | contig 10959 bp, 13 predicted proteins | sample 4SBtaG_FD_89691 | JGI IMG/M metagenome (GOLD analysis project Ga0114933, IMG submission 89691) | Deep subsurface microbial communities from Kolumbo volcano to uncover new lineages of life (NeLLi) - 4SBTROV12_W25 metaG | ecosystem: Environmental > Aquatic > Marine > Volcanic | place: Kolumbo... | reverse complement strand
CGTCTGCGACGCCGCTGGTCGGCCTGGGGTCGCAGCATCGCGGCTGGCGCCTCGATGCGCTCCGTTTCCGTGACGGTGGCCGGAGCGGAAGCCGTTGCCGAATCCGAAACCGTGGCGGTCTCTGCCGACCAGACACTGGGCCGAAGGGACACTCGGGCGCAGGGAAGACGGGGATCCGGGGGGCCCTCTGCTGGCCGAAGAAACCGAAGGCCTGCCACCGCCCGCTGCACTGGTCAAGGTCGCAGCGGCTTCGCCGTCGCCCGTGTTGGCGGCTGCGCCGCGGAGTTGGCCGAACCCTGACAAGTCCAGCAGGCGATGGCTGAGGAGGGCTTCTTCAACCAACAGGAGGTCAACATGACGTACTGCAACGACGAACACGCGGCGCTGCACGCCGACGGGTTTATTGCACTCGCCGTGGCGGAGGAGGCCGCGGTCGCTGTCGGCGAGCTGATGCAGGGGCTGCCGGCGTCGCTGCGGTGTTTGCAGGACCAGGCGGTACGGGCGGCGGCGTCCGTGGCGCTGAATGTCGCAGAGGGCAGCGGACGGCGCGGCAGGGAGCGCAAGCGGTTTGGAGGCGCGCGGTGCGGCTCAACGCTGTCGACCACGCCCGCGGGCGCGAGGCGGTGGACCTGCTCGACCGCGGGCTGCGCCACCTGGCCGCGTTGGACCGGCCCGAGGTAGCCGGATGGCCGCCTCGGTGGCTTGCCTGGGGGCGCAGCACACCGCTGGCGCCTCGATGGCTGTTTCTGTCGCTACTACGGTGCTGAGTACGGAGAGCCTGCGGCTCGCACCTTCCGCTCTCTGCGCACAAGCCCGCCGCTGGCGCGTCGGTCTGTTTGGTTTCCGTGGCGGTGGCCGAACCCGTCCCCGAAGCCGAAAACCGTCTCCGCGCCCGGTTCTTCCAGCGGCGCGCCTCGTGCACACATGGCGACGGCGACGGACACGGCTTCGGCGCCGGCCACCGTCACGGAAACGGAGCGCATCGCGGCGTCAGCCGCGGTGCTGCGACCCGAACCCAACGAGTGCGGCGTCGCGAGACGCCTCCTTCCTCCGGCGCTGAGTACGGAGAGCCTCCGGCTCGCACTTTCCGCTTTCTGCGCACAAGCCCGCTGGTCGTACTCACAGCAGCCGGCGAGAAGGTCAAGGAGTTGGTGGTCGAGACGCATCGGGAGGCGCTCGTCGAGGCGATCCGACTCGTGCCGGGGAGACGCCACCTCGTCTTGGAGGAGGGCACGCAGAGCGCCTGGCTTCACGAGATTCTCGAGCGTCATGTGCAGCAGTTGGTTGTTGTTCCGGTCACGCGCAGCAAGCGCCAGAAGTCAGACAGTACCTCTCCGCCGCGCAGCTGGTTTGCTCGCTCGTGCAGGACATACCGCCAGCGCTGCGCTCCCAGCAGGATCAGGCGGTCCCAGCCGTCGCTCGCGTGCCGCTGGCGATTGCGGAAGGCCAACGCCCCGCCCCCCTACCAGACACGTGCTACTCCGTAGGCGTCGAGCGTTGGGTCCTTGCTCAACAGAGTCAGTCCTTCTTCCAGGGCCTGGGCCACGAGGAGCCGGTCGAAGGGGTCGCGGTGGTGCAACGGCAGATGTTGCACGCGAAGCACGTGGGACTCTTCGATGGGCAGCGTTGTGAGCCCGACAACGGTTCGGGCTTCGGCGAGGATCTCGCGGAGGCGCTCACGCAAGGTCAGCTTGCCGATAGAGAGCTTGATCGCCATCTCCCAGGAGCTCACCAGGCTCAGCGCCAGGGAGCTGTCGACATCGCCGCAAATCACGCGCGCATTGTCACCGAGCCGGTCCGGGGCGTGCCGCATCCAGAGGAAGGTGTGCGTATCGAGCAAGTAGCGCACGCTGGCCTCACATGTAGTCTGCGAAGTCGTCGAGGGGCGCATCGAAGTCGTCGGCCATCCACATATTCTCCGGTCCTCCCCATCCGAGCTTGCGAACCACTCTTCGGGGCTCGATGGCCACAAGCCGCGCCACCGGCTTGTTCCGCTTGGAGATCACGACCTCCTCGCCATCGAGGGCGGCGCTGATGAGGCGGGAGAGTTGAGTCTTGGCTTCGTGGATGTTCACGTCGATCATGTCCTGAAGTTAGCCAACTTATATGACCAAGTCAATGTAGTAGGACGGGACGGGGTTCGCGGTTACTTGGGTGAAGGGAGAACAACAAACCGGACATTTCTATTTTGCAGCGACATCGTCGTTGCAGGCCCCCGGGGACTCGCCCGAAGAGCTCACCTTTAGCAATACACGGCACCGACTCCGCCTCCGACGCCGACGCCGACTCGCTGATTGACCCCGGGTATCACGAAGACGCGCAGCATGCCGCAACCCGCCCCCACCGCCATCGGTCTCCGCCCTGACAAAGCGCCCCTCCGACAATGTGCCGCCCCCCAAACGCCCCTTCACACGCCGTGCTACTGTCTGCCCATGCGTCGCTACATACTTCCTTTGCTCATACTCGTTACAGGCTGTAGCAGCAGCCAACTGAGCCCCTACGGCACCGCCAAGCCGCTCAGCCCCTTCGCCACCCGCGTCTTGTTCAACGATCGCTCCGAACCCACGGACGAGCCGGCTGTGCTCGCGAGCGTCGACGAAGCGCTCGCTCACGTGCAGCGGGCGCTCGCGAAGGAGACGGCCACTACGGGGTCGGTGTTGGCGATCGCGAGCCCTCGAGATCAGGGCGGACGGCTGCGTCAGACGGCGTTCTCCTTGTGGCTGCTCGAACGGTTCGACGCCCGCGCTCGGGCAGCCGGGTTCAAGACGTTGCCTCTGACCGCCGGGCGACTGACCAGCGCCAGGCTGACGCCTCACAAGACCATTATCGACACACTGTTCTCCATGCGGCCCGAGGAGCTGGAGAACACTGAACGCTGGCGCGACATCAACCGCACGTTGTTGCGCCGCGGGAAGATGCCGGTCAACGCGGTTTTGACGACCCGCGTGATGCTCGGGGCTGGCGGCCGTAGGCTGTTCGTTCATTTCAAGCTGTTGCGGCTCGGTAAAGACCCGCAGGTGGTCGCGAACGGGCGGTTCCCGGTCTCGCTCTCCGAGGCCATTCCAACCGGCGCCGACGTGATGCTGCTCGTCGACGTGTCGGCGAGTATGAGGTCCAACGATCCGGCTGGGATGCGACTCTCTGCGGTGCGGTTCCTGCTCGCCGAGCTGGCGGAGGCACAGCGCGCCAACAAGAGCGCAAACTACACGATGGGCGTCGTGTTCTTCTCGGACAAGAACCGCTGGTACTCGATCGACAAGCCGGTCTCCCTGGCCAAGCAAGCGAACGTGGACAGGTTGGAGGACGGGCTACAACACGTCTTTGCGAGCGGCGAGACCAACCTCGACAAGCCGTTTGGGCCGGTCCTCGCGCACTTGGCGAAGGGCAAGTTGCACCGCCCGCTCGTTGTGGTGGTGTTGACGGATGGCAACCACACGGCGGGACCTCCTCGCCACACCTACCGGCAGATTGGGCACGTGCTGAAGAAGACGTATCGGCCTGTTTCCGGCTACGTGATCGGGCTCGGGTTGGAGCCGCGGTCGCGCACGCTCCGCCAGATCGCGCTGTCGCTCGGCGGGACGACGTCGATTCAGCGGCTGACGCCGGGCAGAGTCGGCGAGCGGTTCACCGAGCTGCTGTTCGGCCTGCACCAGCGGGATATCGAGCGGCGTGTGAAGCTGCTGGACAGGCGAGTGGAGGTGGGGCATCGGCTGCCTGTGACGATTGACAGTGACCGAGCCGTTATCTCCATCTCGACGCTTGCCCCACGCCCGGGCGGCGTTGGCACCTCAGGCGCTGCTGACAAGGGCAAGGGTGCGGGCGAGCCCCCGCCAATCAACCCGCTTCGCACCATCAGCGTGTTGGACCACCTGCAATGATGCACGGCCGCGCCCACTACCGTGCCGTGGCGGCAACTGTGCCGGCGTTCGTGACCGTCGTCGTCGTCGCTGTGGTCGCTTGCGCTGCGCGAGGAGCGGGCGCCGCGGAAAAGCGGGCCAGCGCGGTGTCGGTCTCGGCAGCAGCGCCTTCGTCAGACGGCGTCGTGATCACGCTGAACGATTACAAGGCGCGCGTGGTTGTGGACACCGGAGCGACCAAATGCCGGGTCACGCGCCGCGGTCGGCTGCCGCGCAAAGCCCTCGCGAGCTGCAGGGTCGCTCGTTATCCGGGGCGGCTGGTGGTCGAGCTCGCCGGAATCAAGCTCGGGTCAACGACCGTGCAAGCGCTTGGAGACCGCGCAAGGGGGGCAAGTCGAGTGATCGAAGTGTTTGCCGCCGCCCACAACGGTGTGCTGGTCCACTACCCACCGTCGGCCCATGTGCACAAGGACTGGCACAAGCCGCTGCCGCTCTCCCTGGAGGTCGTCGCGGCCCACGCTCGCAAGGTGCCTGTGGTAACGGTGCGCGAGAGGTTCCGTGGCAAAGTCGGGCCGCCTGTTTCCCTTCGCCGGCAGGGCGCTACGACTGTCTACACCGGCGAGATTCGACTCAGGCAAGCCTGTGGCACGCATGATCTCGTCGTTCGCGCGGTATGGAAGGACCGACGAGGGCGGCCGCAATCGCGAGTGCATATCCAATCGGTAGACACCTGGCAGCCCCAGTGCGCTCCGCATAGCATTGAGGAGTTCCCCACGCTCGTTGCCCGGTTCCGTCCCGGTGAGCACGTGCCGCTGCAGGCCCGCAGTGAGTTCGCGTCATTCCTTGCCTCGCTGCATAAGCGTTTCGTGAAGAAGACGCGTGGCCGCCACAAGCAAGCGTTCGTCTACGCAGTGAGCGGCTATGCCAGCCGTGAGCGGGACGACAAGCGTCATCAACGCGCGAACATGCTGCTCTCAAATAGGCGGGCCGAGACGGTCACGGCCCTCCTCAGATCCCTCGGCAAGCGCGGCTCAGTGGTTTGGTGCGGCGGCTTCGGCGACGGTCGTCCCAAGGCTGCCAACACGACTGAGTGGGGGCGGCGCATCAATCGATCTGCTGAGATCGTCGCGGTTCCGGCGGATCATCCAGTTGTCGCTCGGTTGAAACGAGGCTGCACGCCAGGGGGTGACCCGCCCCGGGCGTGCTGCGGACGGTGACAGTCGCGGGCGTGTGACCTGCGCCGGCGCTATGGATTCTCCGATCCGCGTTTGTCACCACATCTGCTGCGCGCAGCCGCGTGGCCCAGCTCGGCTGCCCGGCAGTAGCTGCTCGCCGCTCGGTCATTGGCACCGCTGGCTTCTTGCGCCGCCCCGAGTAGGAAGTGACTGAGCGCGTCATTCGGTGCTCGTGCGATGGCTCGCTTCAGCGCCTTCGTTGCCCGAGCGTGATCGCCGGCTTGTAGCAGCGCGTGGCCCAACAAGCGGTCGACGCGGCGGTGTGCCGGTTGCAGTCTTCGCAACTTCGCGAGCGACGCGATAGCCGCCGTCGTCTGGCCCGCGGCGACCTGGGCGACAGCGAGCTCATACCACGGCGCGGGGAGCGTGGGTGCCAGGACGGTCGTGCGACGGAGATAGGCAAGCGCTTCGGTCCCGCGGCCGAGCCGCAGCGCTGCTTTGCCGGCGATGAAGTGTGGGCCCGCCGCCGCGTCGCACTTTCGGCTTGCCGCCACAGCGTCTGCGAGCGCCGCCCCGTACTTCTTCTGGACCACCGCTGAAACGTACGCGCCCGCGAGCAGCGACACGGCTGACGCGGACTTGTTGGCTCGCTTGCGCCTCGAGCGTCGTGAACGTTTGCCGCGGCACGCGTCTCTGAGCAACACCACGGCCTTCGCTGTCGCGCGACGAGGCGCTGCACAGCTCGACGGCCACGGCCCCAGCCCACAGCGGCGAAGGGCCTTGTCCCAGGCGGCTCGCGCCTCGCTCCTCGTGCTACCTGGCGGTCGTCTCGGCGGTGCTGGAGTCGGCGCCGGCGCGACCGGAATCGGCGCGTTCGCGGAGCTGTGTGGCCGGGCGACCGCAGTGGACGCGTCGCGCCCGGGCGCCCCACTTGCGGCTGGATTGCCGATCTCGCCCGGCGTCTTTGCAGCGTCGTTGGCTGTGAGCGCCAAATATGCACCCGCGCCGGCGAGCAAGACGGCGAGGCTCGCGACGAGCGGGCCTGGTTTGACGCCGCCCGTGGCCGCGTCGGGCACGAGAGTCGCGTCGAGCGCCATCTCGCCGGCGTCACGGTGCGCTCCGGGGGGCGGTTGACTGCTGGCGTCGGCGTTCCCGTTGACCACAATGGCCATCGCGTTTCGCGCGTCATCGTCGACCGCGGCACCTCCGATGGGTCCCGTCGCCGCCACGGCGGGCCCTCCAGGTGGCCGGTCGCCGGGGCCGGGCGCACAAGACACCGGCACGCCACCGGGGCGGACGTCGGTGCGCGTCGCCGGACTCGGTTGCCCTGCCGCGCCGGCGGCCACAGGCGCGCGTCGGTGGGGCTCTGCGGCGGCGTCGACTTGGAGGATCTCAGCCAGCCGATTCGCGACCGCCCCAGCGCTATGAGGACGGTCTTTGGGCAACTTCGCCATCAGTGACAGGCAGAGGTCTGCCAAAGCGACCGGCAGGTCGGCTCTTTCGCTCGGGTCCTTCACCGGATCGTTGACGTGCTGGTAGACCGTCGACAGCGGGTTGGTCGCCCGGTACGGCACCTCACCAATTAGCATCTCGTAGAGCAGCACGCCGAGCGCGTACAGGTCTGACTGCGACGTGCACTCCAGGGCCCGCACGAGTTCCGGCGCCATGTATTCCGGGGTGCCCAGCCACGCGTCAGCGCCCGTCAGCCGTGGCCCTTCCCCGGTGGTTGGCACGAATGCGATGCCGAGGTCGAGCAGCTTGACGACGTCCTGCTCGCTGTAGCGCTCGACCAGCATCACGTTCTCCGCCTTCAGATCGCGATGAACAATGCCGTGGTGATGCACGGCCGCGAGCGCGCGCGCTACTTGCTGTCCGATGCGGACTACACGGGCGACGGACATTGGTCCGTTGTCGCGCAAGTCATCGCGAACAGTCCGACCGCGCAAGAACTCCATCACCAGGTACAGGCGGCCGTCCGGCAGCTGGCCAAAGTCGTGCACCCGCGCTGTGTTTCGGTGCTCCACGCGGACCGTCGCCCGCATCTCCAACTTGAAACGCTCGACGATCTCCGGACGGTCCAAGTGCTGCGCTTGCAGGACCTTGATGGCGACTTTGCGGCCGACAGAGAGCTGTGTCGCGATGTAGACATGCCCGAACGCGCCGCTGTCGAGCAGCTGCTCAACGCGATAGCGACCGTCGATCTTGCCGCCGACCAGTGTATCTGGACTCATATCCGTCGGATAGTACATGGCAGCGAGGCTCGGGCTATATCCAGCCTGTCAGTGCGCTCGCGCGCCTTGGGCCGAAGTGCAGGCCAATGCCGTGCCGTCGAGCGCCGCGAGGAGATCCGCGAACCCCTTGCATAGCTCCATCGAGCTCTCCAATCCGCCAACCAACCTTGCATCCCCGTGCCGAAACGGTTGACGTCGCCCGCGATCACCCAGCGGCGCCACCAACTCCGCTCGCAACCGTGGTCCCCGGGCCGCGGGCGCTTGAACCCCGGCGACCGGGACACATCCTCGGTACGTGCCCTCCGATGCTTGAGACACTCGCAAAGACCCCACCTGCCGCCAACCTGCAAGGGCTGCGCGACCCGGGGTGACGTCTCAGGTACGTTCCTTTTCCCGATTCGGGGGATACCAAGTGCCACGCGCAAACAATTTCAGTTAGTTGTGAGAGTAAAAGGAATAAGGACGTACCTGAGAACGCTCACGTGAGAACGCTGACGCTCTTGCCGAAGCGCGTGTGTTCGCGCCACTGCCCTTCATCGACCAGCGGTTCTCGACTTCGAACCCGCGCGTCGCAAGGCCGTGGACGGCGAAGTGCTCCCGCGTGTTGATCTCCAGCTTTACGCGGGACCGGACCACGGGCGCCATCGTAGTCTCGAAGCGGTAGTAGAGGGTGAAGCGCCCCTTTCCGGCCTTCCACTTCGGCTGACCGAACCACGGGTCGAGGGCGTCTCGGATCTCATCGATGAGCGGACCGATGCGCCCGGCGTCGCGCTGCACCAGATCGATGTCCTCGGAGTAGCGACCGGGCGGGTCGAAGAAGAGCTTGTGGAGTGCGGTGCCACCACGGAACACCGCCTGCTGCGCGACGGTCGGCCGGCTGAACATGTCGACCAACGCCCGCGAGAGGATGAGGTCCTGCTCGACCTGCCAGTCCTCGCCCCACGGCGCGGCCTTCCGCCACGCAGTGATGGCTGCCTTCGGGATCACAGGTCGGGCTCCACTTCGTCGTTGACCAGAACCCGCCATCGTGGGTCGAGGGAGGCGTCAGCGCTCTCGCGCGCGCTGGTCAGAGGCGTGGGCAGGAGGCGCTCACCCTCCAGCTTCTTGGCCAGAGCATCGGCGAGCGCGGTTTCTTCCACGAGGTCGAGCAGCCAGCCGAGTCGCTGGACGTCGCTGCGCGCGACTCGCTCCGCACCGGCCGCAAGCTTGTCCGGAACCATCTTCTCGGCGAGCTCGGAGAGCACCGTCGCGATGTTGTTCCAGTAGCCGCACGAGGACGGGAAGCGGACCAGGTCGAACGCCGTCGTCTCCGGCGTCGAGACCACCAAGTTTCCCGTCTCGGTCTGCACGCGTTCCGTCGCCGCACCCTCGACCAGGTTGCTGACGTGGAATTCGACCCGGACCCGCCCGACCTCGACGGCGCGCTCGACCGTGTCGGTGATGACCTGGAACGCGATCGGCTGCTGATGCCCGGCACCGTTGAGCGCGGCCGCGCTGAGCAGCGCCACGTAGTACCGTCGTCCCCGGTGCAGCATGAGGTCGTCGATGAACCAGCTCGCCGGGGGACTCCCGGCCGAGCGGTACTCGCGAGGCACCACCACGAAGAAGTCGCGACGTGGACTTACGATCGCACCACTCTTCTTCAGGCGGTAGAGCGTCATCTTGATCGCCGCGTCGGAAGCGTCGGTCACATCCTCGGCTTCCGCGCGCGAGAAAACGTAGCGCCCGTCTTCGGGCAGCGTCTCGATCCACTCGTATAGGGTGCCCGGACTAGCCATTGCTTAACCTCTCGCAGAAAGTAACGCGATGCGTAACTTTTTGCCACAGAGTCATCATGGAGTTGCACGCGCCCGACGGTGTGTGTGAAGCGATCGGGGGACGGCGTTCAGACCGCGCTTCGACGTCGGCCACGGCCACGGCATCAGCATCGGCATCGGCATCGGGATCGCCCTCGGCCACGGAATCTGAGCGCATCGTGGCGCCAGCCGCGATGCTGCGAGCCCAAATCCGAGAACGCGTCGAAGACGACCACCACACCAACGGGGTCAGCCTCTCAGTCGCGCTTTGAAGGAAGCCGAGCGATCCGTTGGCGGGCGTCGGTCGCAGCCGTCGCGACGCGAGGCTTGGCCGGCTTGCGAGCGACCGGAGGGGGTTTCTCGGATGTGCTCAAGGCGGCTTGAAGAGGACAGTCCGCGGCCGGATCTCGTCCCGACCGGTAGCCTGCGAGGATCCGCCGGGACTGCTGGGCGATCTCTCTGCGCACCTCTCGACGGCGGCCTTTTTGGCGCGCGATGTAGCGGCGGTCGTAGTCCGAGGTCTTGTGCCGCATCCAGGCCAACACAGCGGCCCGCGCGCGTTCGTTGATCGGGATGCGTTTGGTCCGCGCCACCGTGCCGCTGCCGACCGGTGTGGCGTGCGCGGCGACCTGCTCGGCCAGGGCGTAGGCCAGCGACTCGTAGCGGTCCGCGAAGCCGAGGTACGCGACGATCGCCTCACGAAACTCGCCCACATAAGACCGCTGCTCTGCCTCGCGCCGCTTCCGTCCAGCTTCCAGTCTGCGTTGATAGGCAGGATCCGCGCGCTCCTGCTCCAGCACCTTCCTTGCGCGCTCAATCGTCGCTGCTGGGGCCCACACACCGCGTGAGAAGGTTCGCTTGCCTCGCTTCTCCTTCACCGTCCAGCTGGGGCCGGCGGCCTTCACGCGGCGCGTCAGACCGGCGTCACCGGGTGGCAACAGCGCCCAGTCGTTCGGCACCCGCAGGTCTTCGCCATACTCGCCACGAACGAGTCTCTTGTCGCGTGTCGAGCTGACGGTTCGTGTTTCTGTCGGCATCGGGCGCAGAGTGTCACGAGCCCGGCGCTTTCTGCGAGTGCTTGGCCGGTGCTTTTCCGCCAATGGCCAAATCGGGCCCACATCAAACGCGTACGGCAGGCAAAGCGCGGACAGCCAATCCCGCTCTAACCTGCCCTTCCGTCCCAACCGTGACTCAGAGCTTCACGCGCTGCATCCTGGCGAGCTCTTCGCGGCGATAGACCACCCCGCGCCACGAAACGCCGCCGATTCGAACACCGATCCACGACGCGCGCAGGATCATGAACGCCGTCGCGAGCAGCCCGATATGGGGCAGCCAACCGCCGATCCCGGGGCGCTTGGTTAACGAACTGACCCACAATGTCGACGCGATATGCAGCAGGGTCCCAACCAGCGGGATGGCATACAGCGCAGGATCGTCGACTGGCAGAAGAAGCGCGACCGGGAGCAACCCGATCCAAGCCAGCACCGTCGCCTGCAAAACGCTCCGCGCGACGGAAAAGCGCGACGTGATGGCGAAGAAATTCTTCTGCAGCAGCCGTTTCATCTCGCCAAAAGACGAATACCACTGGATCGTCAGGTCGCCAGCGCCGTTGACCACCCCGGCTTTGCCGCCAGCGCGCTTGATGAGCAGGCACATGCCAAAGTCATCCGCGACCTCGAGGCGCAACCACCGCAAGCCTTCGCTCCTGTCGTAGGCGCTGCGTCGCACGAGGTTGAACGCGCCACCGCCAATGCAGCCCTTTTCATCGCTTGTCTCTACCGACCACATGCGCGAACCGAGGCTCATCGCGGCGAGCGCGGCAGCGAACACGGCGTCGGCGACGGGCCCGGCGGACAGCACGGTCGGAATCGCCGTGAGGAAGTCGAAGCGCCCCTCTTCG
>Ga0114933_10005942_pt1 | contig 10959 bp, 16 predicted proteins | sample 4SBtaG_FD_89691 | JGI IMG/M metagenome (GOLD analysis project Ga0114933, IMG submission 89691) | Deep subsurface microbial communities from Kolumbo volcano to uncover new lineages of life (NeLLi) - 4SBTROV12_W25 metaG | ecosystem: Environmental > Aquatic > Marine > Volcanic | place: Kolumbo... | reverse complement strand
TAACCGACCAGATTATGGCTGGTGGTGGTGTTGCGCCAAATCTAACCGGTATATTAAATGCAACTGGAATAAATACATTTGCCTATGGAGGTTACAGTGGTGGCCTTAAGAGAATAGGTCAAATTTATGAAGCAATCACAGAAATACAAAAAGATAGTTTCTTAAATCCAGACGCAATTATTATGCACCCAAGTGACTGGTATCAAGTTGTAACAGAAGTAGCAGATACATCTGGAACATCTGGTGCAGGATTCACACAGACTCAACCTCTATTTATAGGGGCAGGTCAATTCGGTGGTGCAGTTGGTCAATCATTATGGGGATTACCTGTAGTATTAGATACCACAAGACCAGCAGGTACAGCAGTAGTTGGTGTATTTGGTGGAGGTCAAGCAATTCATATAGTTGCAAGACAAGGTATGGAAATTGCTATGAGCGATTCACACGATGCCAACTTTACAAAAGATATTATTGTCATGAAGGCAACTGTAAGATTAGGTCTTCCGATCTATCGTGCAAGTGCATTCTGTTCAATTACAGGTCTGTAAAGACTAATTTAAAATGGTTTTGGGTCATCAGTCTTATGGTGGCCCAAATTCCAGAAAGGATAAAATGAAATTAAAAAAATATGTTTGGAAGAACGAAGCTGGCGATATTAAAGAAACCACTGGCGATTTACCAAAAGGGTGGAAAAAAGGTAAATTAATGGGTGCAGTAGGTCAAGAGATCACTGATGCACAGGCAAAAGAGTGGGGCTTAGGTTCAAAGGCAAAGGCACCAAAAGAAAATAAAAGTAAATAAATAAGGTTTTAAATGGCTACTGCAGGTTATATATCTACTGCCGATTTAAAAGCATACATTGGTTTAACCGGTAGTGGACAAGATACAAACATTTCTAATTCTATTGTTGCTGCTTCAAGGCAGATAGATAGAATATGTAAAAGAAGATTTTGGCAAGATTCTTCAGCACAGGTAAAGAAATTTACACCTGTAAGTAATCTTTTTTTAGATACACCAGATATATCAACAACAACAGGTTTAATTGTAAAATTAGATTCAACAGATGATGGGTCTTACGATACCACATTAACAATTGATACAGACTTTGTTGTTACACCAACCAATCCAAAAACCTTAGGAACAGGTGCAGGTGAACATTTTCCATTTACACAAATAAGAATTTTAAACACTAGATCAAGTGAAAGATTTGATCCAGATATAATTAACAGTGTTCAAATAACTGCAAAATATGGTTTTGCAATGGTACCAGAGGCAATTGAACAAGCAACAAGAATACAAGCGTTAAGGTTATTTAAGCGTAAAGATACACCATTTAATGTATTCGGTAATCAAGAAACAGGAACAATAGAATTATTTAATAAATTTGATCCCGATGCCATGAATTTATTAAAAGATTTTAGAAAAATGGATTTAGTTGGCCAAATAATCTAATGGCACAAACATTTACAGCTGAAATAAAAGGCATTGATAAATTAAGAAGAAGACTTGATCTAGCAAATATGTCTGCCAAACCAATAAGAAATTATATGCGTGCAAGTGGACAGGTACTTAGAAAAAGAGCCATAAAGGAAACACCAAAATTTTCAGGTAGTTTGGCTAATTCAATTCATGTACAAAGAATTAAGTCAAAAGGTAGAATGCCAAATTCTGTAAAGATTTATTCATCTAGAAGTTATGCAAGTTATGTTCATGGTGATCCAAAAATTTCAGGTAGATTAAAATTAACTAAACCTTATACAAGATCAAAACCTCATTACCCACCTATTAAAAAATTAAAACCATGGGCAGAGGCAAAGGGTCTTAATGCCTATGCAGTACAAAGATCGATAGGTCAAAAAGGTACACCATTGGTACCGTTCTTTTTAATTGCAGAGAAAAAAACAAGAACAGAGAGAACTGCACTATTATCTAGACTATCAAAAGATATTGAAAAAGAATATAAAAAAGGTAGGATAAGTGGCTAGTTTAACATCTATAAGAAATGGTATTGGTACTAATTTATCCAACATATCATCTCTAACTGTATTTAATTTTGTACCAGACTTTGTAGAGCCACCTACTGCTGTTGTTGGTGTTGTAGAACTTATCGAATATGATATAACAATACAAAGAGGTGCTGACAAATATGAAATACCAATTTATGTTTATGTTTCAAGAGTTGATGCACAAGATTCGCAAGAAACACTTGATTCTTATTTGGCAAGTACTGGATCTTCATCTGTTAAGGCACAAATAGAATCAGATATAACCTTAGATGGATCAGCTAATTCTTGTAGAGTTATTGAAGCAAAAGAGGTTGGCGTGTATACTATAAATAACATTGATTATTTAGGTGTGGAATTTACAGTAGAGGTAATAGCATAATGTTTGAAGTTTTAATAGGTTTTGATACCAAAGAAAAAAGATACGAGGTTGGCGATATTGTCAAACAAGACGAATTAAAATCAAAAGAAATTAAAGATTTAAAAAAAATGGGTGTAATCGAAAAGGCAGACCTAAATAAAACAATGAAGAGGGCAAGAAATGATAAAGGTCATTATATTGCAGATGATCCAAACACACCAGAAAACGAAGCTTGGTATGAAACGGAGGAAGAATAATGGGATATGGTAGAGGTGGCTACGGTGGTGGCCGATCATCTAATAGAAGCCGAAGAAGGCGTAGAAGAAGAGGTACAAGGAGTATGAACTAATGGCCTTTGTACATGGTAAAGATTCGAAAGTCTTTTTAGATAATAATGATTTTGGTCAATATTTTAATAATGTTGATATAACAAGAACTGCTGATGTTACAGAAACAACTGCATTTGGTGGTACAGCTAAATCTTACATATCAGGTGATAAAGACGGTACAATTAGTATGACTGGTATGTTTGACTCAACTGCCGACGCAATTCTTCAACCATTTTTAGGATCTTCAACAAATACCGATATATGTATTGGTGCTGATGGAATTACAGACGGTAAAAGTATTTTCTTTGGAACAGGTGTAGTTACAAATTATGGTCAATCTTCGCCTGTTGGTGATGTTGTTGGAACATCTTTAGATTTACAAGCCAATGCAGGTTTATTTAACGGCTTGGTATTAGATAATGCAACAATAACTGCAACAGGTAACTCAACTGCAACCGATAATGGTGCAGGTACTTCCAATGGTGGTGGTGCAATTGCAATAGTTACAGCAGTATCTGGTACATCTACACCAACTGCAACAGTTAAAATACAACATAGTACAAATGATTCAACCTATGTTGATTTAGTAACATTTACAAATTTCACAGCCGTAGGCTCACAAGTTAGTGAGGTTGCGAGTGGAACAACAATAAATAGATACCTTAGGGTTAACTACACAATAACTGGGACTAATCCTAGTTTCAATGTAATAGTTGGCTTTGGAAGAGTAGGATAGGAGAAGAATATGGCATTCGTGCATGGATCTGATAGTGTATTTAAGATTGACAATGCGTCAGGATCACTTACAGATATATCAACTTATGTAAACAATGTAGACTTCCCAGAAACAGCTGATGTGGCTGAAACAACAACTCTAGGTGCAAGCAATAAAACCTATATTGCAGGTTTGAAAGATGCGACAATTTCACTTGGTGGAGTTTGGGACGCAACTGCAGACGCAATATTTGGTGCAGTAGTAGGTCAATCCGCTACATTGTCATTTGAATATAGTCCAGAGGGAACTGCCTCTAGCAAAATCAAATACACTGGCGAATGTATCTTGACAAACTATGCTATTTCTTCACCAGTAGGAGATGTTGTTGCATTTTCTGGCGATTTACAAGTAACAGGTGCAGTAACTAGAGGAACACACTAGGTTTACAATGAGTGAAAATAAAAAACGCTTAACGCTTGAAGATTTGGCGTCAATACCAAATGTTCCAGAAGAAGAGGTATTCATACCTCAATGGGATAGAACAATCTTGGTACAAGGCATTTCTAAAGCAACACAAATCAAATTAGGTCGGCTTATCAATGCAGAGGAAACAGACGCATTTGACTACCAAAAAGAACTGTTAAAGGTTTCTGTGGTAGAGCCAAAGCTTGATGATGACGCAATCAACATGCTTTATGAAAAAGATTCTACAATTATCGATCAGATATTTGTAGCATTAAATGATATAAATGGCATTGGGGGATCAGGCGATTTAGCCGACCAATTTTGAAAACGATTCTGATTTAACATTTGAATTTAAATTAGCTCGTGATCTAGGTATGACTGTTGGTAGTATGCGACAATCAATGTCCGTGCTAGAATATCAGCAGTGGATAGGTTTTTATCTATATGAGAAAAAACGCCGAGATTACCAACAAGCAATGCAAGAGGCAGAATTGAATAAACAAAGGTCTAAAAGATAATGGCAGTAGCAGATATATTTATTCGTATTGTTACTAAAGGTGCCGAACTTGCAAATAAACAAATGGATCGTCTTGGTGGTGGTCTAACAAAGGTAAGTAAGGTTGCCAAATTAGCAGGTATTGCATTTGCTACAACATTGGCAGTTGGCATATCTAAGGCAGTAAAACAATTTGTAGAGTTTGAAGACGCATTAAACCAATCATTAGCAATCATGAATACCACGATTGGTGAACAACATAGAATGGCCGATGCTGCAAGAGAGGTTGCAGTTTCAACTAGGATTTCTTCAACAGAAGCTGCCGAATCTTTTTTCTTCTTAGCATCAGCAGGTCTTAACGCAACACAATCTATTGCAGCCTTACCACAGGTTGCCGCCTTTGCTCAAGCAGGTATGTTTGATATGTCATTGGCAACAGATCTAGCAACAGACGCACAATCCGCATTAGGTCTTACAGTTTCAGACGCACAAAAAAACCTAGAAAATTTAACAAGGGTTACAGATGTATTAGTTAAGGCAAATACATTGGCAAATGCAAGTGTACAACAGTTCTCAGAAGCATTAACTACAAAGGCAGGTGCGGCCTTAAAGGTAGTTAATAAAGATATTGAAGAGGGTGTTGCAGTTTTGGCCGCCTTTGCAGATAGAGGTGTAAAAGGTGCAGAAGCAGGCGATAAACTTAACCAAGTTTTAAGAGATATTCCAAGAGCAACAGCCAAGAATAGTGAAGAATTTGCAAAACTTGGTTTAAATATGTTTGATACAGAAGGCAATATGAAAAATGTTGCTGATATTGTAGAAGAACTTGACTCAGTTCTTGGTCCAATGTCTGATGAGTTAAAGGCTAGTACATTAGATCAATTAGGACTAAATCGTGGTGTCGCAGACGCAGTAAAGATTCTTTCTGGTGCAGGCGATGAAATAAGAGAATATGAAAAGGCATTGAGAGATTCTGGTGGTACGACACAAGAGGTGGCTGATGTCCAAATTGCTTCATTGGCAGGTCAAGCCGAAATTCTTAGAGATAAATTTGCAGTTGCGGGTGAATTGTTAATTGAAGATTTTGCACCCGCTTTAGAAGATACAATTGGGTTCCTTAATGATTTATTAGATATATTTATAAGATTTCAAAAAGAAGATGGTTTAGCCGAAAACATTGAAGAAACATCGCTTAAATTATACAGATTAAATTTATTACTTGGTGCAGGAGGTGGGCAGACTTCTACATATACATCAGCACTTACAGATTTAGAAAATGCATTAAGTGACCGAAGATTAGGTCAACAAATGCAAAATATGGTTATTAATCAAAATGCCATACAAGATTCTATTGATAGGGCAATGCCAAGTTTTATTGACGCTAGAAGAAATGCAGAAAGATATGCAGTAGATCAAGATATGTTGGCAGTTTCTCTTATGGACACAACAAAACAGGTAGAAGAACAAACAGAAGCAGTTACCGATTTATCTGATGAAATGTTGGACAATCAGTTAGGTGCATTGTCGGCAATGTTGGACGCAGAACAAAATTATCAAGATATATTAAAAGAAAATGAAAGATTATTGGATAAAAGAAAAAAGGCAGATGAAAATGTAACTGAGGTAGAGGGTAGATTACAAAGGCAAAAAGAGAAGATAACAGGCATTGAAGAAAAACTTGCAGACGCAAGAAAGAATGCAACATTAATTACTGATGAAGAAAAACTTGCAATTCTCAGACAAGAGGCTGCCGTACAAAGATTAGTTGAAATAGAAGATAAATCAGAATTACAAAAACAAGAATTAATTGTTGCAGAGAAACAACTTGGTCAATTAAGACAAGAGGCAATTGGTGAAGATAGAGAAGTAATAAGATTAAAAAATGAATTAGAACAGGCAGAGAAAGAACAGATAAGGTTACTTGAGAGTCTTAAAGACGCACAAGAAAGATATAATCAGGCAAATAAAGAGTTTCAAGAATTAAAACAACCACAACATTTATTAAGAATAGCAGAAGCCAAAAGAGAATTAGATAAGGCCATTTCAGATGTAAAAGCATTTGATAATTTACGGGCTGCATTAGATTCAATTGCCAAAAGTACAGGTCAAACATTGGCAGATATTTATAGAGATATTATGGCAGTTATTAATATGCAACCACCAACTGCTACAACAGGTGGCGGAGGTGGTACACCACCACCATATATACCACCCGGTGATTCACCTGATGATCTTGTTATACCTACCGAAACAAGTGCAACACAAAGGGTTTTATCTGATTCAAGATTTAATGGTGGATCAGGTGTAACAACAATATTAAATATTCAAAATAATATACAGGGTGAATTTAACCCAGATGATGTTGCCATTAAAGTTATAGAGGCACAAAAAAGAGGTCTAAAGGTTATATTATGAGTGTTGCCTTTGATACAAATGTAACACTAACAGTAGAGGTAGCATTTGATTCTAATCCATTTGATACAAGTCCATCTTTTACAGATATATCAGCATTTGTAAGATCATTTTCAACTGCAAGAGGCAGGGTTAACGAATTAGGTCAATTTGGTGCGGGTACATTAACCTTATTATTATCAAATGCAGATAATAGATTTAATCCAACAAACACATCTTCGCCATATTTTGATTCATCGGCAGGTAAAACAAAGATACAACCTTTAAAGAGGGTAAGGGTATCTGCTGTTTATGATTCAGTAACATATAGAATGTTTGAGGGATTTTTAGATAAAATACCAGTTTCTTACCCAGCAAATGGTAATGATTCAGTAGTAACAATTACTGCCTCAGACGCCTTTAGAATATTTAGACAGGGTGATATTCAAGCAAGAGGTTTTAGATTAGGTCTGCCCGGATTTTCTGAAATTGGTCAATCAACAAGACTTTCTTTTACACCAAATACCAATGAATTATCAAGTACAAGAGTAACTAATATATTAAATGCAATTGGTTGGCCTTCAGATCGTAGAGATATAAATACAGGTACATTACAGGTAGGTACACAACAATCAACAGATAATGTTTTGACGGCATTACAAGAGTGTGAAACTGCTGAAAATGCGCAATTATTTATATCTTCGGACGGTAAGGTAACATTTAGAAATAGGGATTATAGATTATCAAATACAAAGGCAATAAATGTACAAGCAACATTTAGTAATGACGGATCGAATTTACCTTATACAGATGTTGGTATTTCGTTTGATGATGAAGAAATAATAAATATTTATGAATGGCAAAGAGAGGGTGGAACAACCCAGTATATTGCAGATACAGATTCAGTTTTATCTTATGGTGCATTTGTTAATCAACAGACAACAATAAATATTTCTGATACAAATGTAGCCTCAATTGTTTCACAAAAGGTTGCAGAAACCTCTACACCTATAAAAAGATTTGAAAGATTAGTAATAAATCCTAGACAAAATACGCTAATATGGAATCAAGCACTTGGTAGAGAGTTTGGCGATAGAATTAAAGTCAAGGTCGTAAACCCAGATGGCTCATCGTTTGAAGATGAGGTGTTAATTGAGTCTATAACTCATGAGGTGTCTGCACTTGCACAATCATGGAATTGGACATTAACATTAAGCCCAGCAGGTTCTTCGGCATGGATTCTAGGACAGGCTAAACTAGGTGAGGGAACACGATTTGCTTACGCATAAGGAAAGGTAATAATGGCAGGCGCAGGTTTTAAAGTATACGCAACTGGTGATCTAATCACCGCAACAGAATTTAACACATTTCTACAAGAACAAGTGATAATGGTATTTGCTGATAGCTCTGCACGCGATTCTGCCGTCTCAAGCCCAAGTGAGGGTATGTTTTGTTATTTGAAAGATACCAATGTGTTGCAATTTTACGATGGTAGCTCTTGGGCAAGTTTTATTGGCGAGGGTGATATTACAGGTGTAACAATTACAACATCTTCTACATCTGGTTTATCAGGTGGTGCAACAGCAACATCTGGTGCATTTTCTTCAACATTAGTTATAGCACCAAATTTGGCTACATCAGCCACAGTTGCAGGAACAGATATTGTTTTGATCGGTGACGCTGATGACAGTAATAATTTAAAAAAGACAACAGCACAGGATATTGCTAATTTAGCAGGTGGTGTTACATTAGGATTAGTATTAGCTCTTAGCTAGGAAAGGAAAGTAAATTGGCAGATGTATTAGAGGGCGTAGTTGGAACATTAGGAACTAGCAACGCAGATTTATTAGATGCAGTAGGATCATCTACAACTGAAACAATAATTGGCATGAGTTTTTCAAATGTCAATTCAAGTAGTGCAGATGTAACTATTGATATTGAGATTGTTAAGTCTGGAGGATCTACTACACCACATCTTCTCAATGATGTAACTGTACCAGCAGGAACAACTCTTGTTTGGGAAACAAAGGTAGTTTTGACAACAGGCGACAAGATTCAGGGATTGTGTTCAGCAGCATCAAGTATTGATTTTACAATTAACTATTTGAAACAAACATAGGTGTTCTATGTCATTTGGTTATATTGGCGACACATCTACAAGTGTCAAACAACAGGTTAAGAATAAAGGCATATTAACTACACAAGAAAGTTTTGATCTTGAAAGGCAGGGTTTTCTAGGTGGTAGTTTAGAGCTTATTTCAGAACAAACTACAAGTGGTAGTCAAAATTACAACTTTACATCTATAAAAGAAAATAAATATGATGTACATCTACTTATAATAGATGGATATACAAGTCCAAATGGAAGTCAAGATTTTGGTTTTAGATTATATGAAAGTGGAGTTTTAGAAACTGCAAGTGTTTATCAATATGCAATACAACGCATGGGAGTAAATGGCACATTTTTAGAACAGAAAAGTACAGGGGATACTTTTATTTGGTGTGATAATACTGGGTCAGAAAATTGGCAACAATATCTCTATGCGTATTTTTATAATTTAGGTAACTCTAGTAAATATAGTTTTTGTAGTTATCAAAGAACTACAAGAAGAAACACAACAGGTGGAAGTTACAATGACGCAGGAAATTATCTAAGTTTTGGTGGTGGTGTATTACCACAAACAAGTACAGTTGATGGAATACAAATTTATAATTCAGCTACTACTTCAACAGGTGGAACTGCAAAACTCTATGGAGTAAAACAGATATGAGTAACCTAAGATTAATTAATGAAACTTTAGTTACAAGTGCAGTAAGCACAGTTTCAGTAACAGATGTCTTTTCAGCAGATTTTGATATTTATAAAGTTACTTGTGAAAATTTTTCTAATAGCACAGGAGCACAAAACATAGATTTAAAATTTATAAATTCAAGTGGAAGTGTTATAACTTCCTCTGAATATGATTGGGGATATTTAAGACTAAATGATTATGGAAGTTTCACTGAAGCAAGAAATACAAATGATACTAATTGGGAAAATTTTTGGGGCAAAGATGATAGTGCAAGTGGGGAAACTCAAAATGTAGTAGCTTACTTTTTCAATCCTTATTCATCTAGTAGTTATACTTTTGGTTTAGTACAGTCATCAAATGCTTTAAATTCACAGTTACAAGCTATTAAAGGTATTGGTGTATTAACTGAAACAAGTTCTGTAACAGGTTTTCAAATAGTATTTAATTCTAATGCAAGTAACAATGGAAAAATAAGAACTTATGGACTAAGGGTTGATACATAATGGGATTATTACAAGTAGCAACAAACACAGTAACAAGTGCAACAGCAAGTGTATCTATAACAGGCATTAATTCAGATGATGTTTATATGGTTACAGGAGTTGGTATTGGTGTTGAAACAAATATAAGAGAAATTAATATGAGAATAACAAAAAGTGGTACTGCTCAATCAGATAGTGAATATGACTTTGCTTATAAACGCATTATAAGTAATGCAGTAAATGCTAATTTAGGTGCAACAAACAATAGTTTTATAAGGTGGGATAGTGATTTAGGGACAGGTACTTCCGAATTTACTAATTTTATAATCTATCTTTATAATTTTAATTCAAGTTCAGAATTTTCCTATGGCACATTAGAAGAAGTTGATGTTAACCATTCAGAAAATGCAATGGGTGCTCAAGGGGGATTTGTACACACAGTTGCTAGTGCTTCAGATGGTTTAAATTTTCAAGGGGAAAGTAGTTCTAATATATTATCAGGAACATTTACATTGTATAAGGTAATTTGATATGAGTACAGAATATGGCTACATAGGAAAAGAAGTTGAACAGTCTTTTAGAAATAATAAAGGTATTTTTACACCACAAGATATTATTGAACTAGATCAAGAAAACAAATGGACAAACTTTGGACAGTTGGAATTGATACAAACTACTGTTGCAAGTGGAAGTACAACTGTTGATTTTACCGATATAAAATCAGATATTTATAAAATACATTTTTTTACTTTTAACAATATAGATGTTACTGCTGACAGCGACAGACCAAAATTAAGATTTTTTGAAAGTGGAGTTATTGAAAGTGCAAGTGTATATAAATTTGCAAGTGAACAATGCGATACAGCAGGGTTTTCTGAAAGTAGAAGTACATCTTCTGATAATTTGCCAACAGTAAAAAACTCTG
>Ga0114933_10005941_pt1 | contig 10961 bp, 5 predicted proteins | sample 4SBtaG_FD_89691 | JGI IMG/M metagenome (GOLD analysis project Ga0114933, IMG submission 89691) | Deep subsurface microbial communities from Kolumbo volcano to uncover new lineages of life (NeLLi) - 4SBTROV12_W25 metaG | ecosystem: Environmental > Aquatic > Marine > Volcanic | place: Kolumbo... | reverse complement strand
TTCCCCTCTGACAGCGGTTTACAACCCGAAGGCCTTCATCCCGCACGCGGCGTCGCTCGGTCAGACTTTCGTCCATTGCCGAAGATTCTCGACTGCAGCCACCCGTAGGTGTCTGGGCAGTGTCTCAGTCCCAGTGAGACGGGTCATGCTCTCACACCCGCTACCCATCATTGCCTTGGTGAGCCATTACCTCACCAACTAGCTAATAGGACGCGGAACCCTCCCAAGGCGAAAAACTTTGGTCCGGGGACATTATCGGGTATTACAAGAGGTTTCCCTCAATTGTGCCCGACCCTGGGGTAGGTCTCCACGCGTTACTCTCCCTTGCGCCGCTGTCCGCTAAAGAAATCAACCGAAGTTTCAATCAGTAGCTTCTCGCTCGACTTGCATGCCTAATCCACGCCGCCAACGTTCATTCTGAGCCAGGATCAAACCCTTCAATTGGTTATCGGTACTGAAGAAAGCGGCCCGAAAGCCACTAACCCAGTCTAGTTAGCCAGTTGTTTTTTGGTTTGAATCCCAATTCTCCAACCGATGCTCGGAAAGGGCCCGGTTGGAAATGTTATTCGTATAGTCTCAAAGAAAACTATATATCAGAAAATTGACATAAGGTACGTCACATAAAGTGACGTTCTAGTATTCACAACCAAATTGTAAAAGATCAATCGTTTATTTCCCCCAAAGGGGAAACACCCATCTTATAACACCCTCAAACACCGTCAACAGCCTACCAGAGTATTTTTTACTAAAAATTCGCATTAACCATCTGCCCTCAATTCATGCAACATTTCACCCCTGTTTTCATGCAACTCATTCACCTAATTACCAGTCCTGACGGTGTTTATACGCTCCCAGCGCATCTAAAATAGCTACTCAACCTGATACTTTTTATATAAAGAGGATGCAGCATATGTCCTTGATGTGCCGCGGAGTCCGTGGAGCTACTACCGTAGAATCCAACGATCGTGATGAAATACTCACCGCCACGCGACAACTGCTAGCAATGATGATCCGCCTGAACGATATTCAAGCCACCGATGTGGCGAGCGCGATCTTTAGCTGCACACACGATCTAAACGCTGAATTCCCTGCGCTCGCTGCCCGACAACTTGGGTGGCTCGATGTACCACTTATCTGCACTCACGAAGTAAATGTGCCTGGTTCACTCCCCTGCTGTATCCGTATCCTGCTCCACTGGAATACCACGAAGCCGCAGAATGATATCCAACACGTCTATATAAAAGGTGCCACGAAGCTCAGACCCGACCTCTCGGAACTACCACCGGTCGATCTTGATGAACTGGAAGAATGGATTAACCAACAACTCAATCGATCCTGACTCTCGCAGTTCTCACCACCGAGCGCATTTCAAAAGCTCGCCGGTGCCGAAAGCTCATGGGTACATAACACTCAATACCTCCATCAGTCGCCAAGCCACAGGAAACAAGCGTGTTGCATTTCACAAAACAACAATCTTCAAATCACAACCCGTCTAGCATTTGCCGCACTGATCTGGCTACCCTCACTCTTCTGCTCTTCTTAGCACTTGCTGTTCTACTAACCTATAGCAATCAGTCATCGGCATTTCCACCAGGCGATGCACCCGCACCTGAAGCACCGATGATTGCCGAAGCCTCCGACGAAGCCAAGAACCAAATCCAGACGTTTAAAGTCCCGGACAACTTCACCGTTGACGTGTTTGCCGCTGAACCACTGGTGGCAAACCCCGTCGCATTCTTCGTCGATTACCACGGTAACTTCTACGTGTGCGAGTCGTTCCGGCAAAATCGTGGCGTCACCGATAACCGCCAACACAACCGGGCCTGGGTCGACGACGATCTCGCCGCCCAATCCGTTGAAGATCGTATTCGTTATCACAAGAAACATCTTGGTGACAAAATCTCAGAATACACACGCTACGATGATCAAATTCGGCTCATCAGGGACAGCAACGGTGATGGTCAGGCAGATTCCGCAAAAGTGTTCGCCAACCAATTCAATCAAATCGAAGACGGCACCGCAGCCGGCATTCTTGCAAGAAATGGAAACGTCTACCTGACCTGCATCCCACACCTGTGGCTCTTGCGGGATAATGACGGAAATAATCAGGCCGAACAAAGAGAATCGCTTCACAACGGCTACGGTGTACGGGTTGCCTTTCGAGGTCATGATTCACACGGCCTGATTCTTGGACCTGATAATCGGCTCTACTTCAGTATCGGCGATCGCGGCTACAACATTAAAACCGATGGTAAACACTTCAAGAACCCACAAAGTGGCGCCGTATTTCGATGTGATCTCGATGGTTCCAACCTGGAAGTCTTTGCAACCGGATTAAGAAACCCACAAGAACTAGCGTTCGATCAGTTTGGCAATCTTTTCACCGGCGATAACAACTCTGACAGCGGCGATCGCGCCAGATGGGTCTATGTTGTAGAAGGCGGTGACACAGGCTGGCGAATGGAATACCAATACCTGTCAGATCGTGGCCCGTTCAATAGAGAGAAGATTTGGCACCCATACAACGAAGATACACCTGCCTACATTATCCCCCCCATCCGCAACTTTGCTGATGGTCCTTCCGGGCTTGTGTTCTACCCAGGAACCGGCCTCGGACCGGAATTCGATAACCGGTTCTTGCTTTGCGACTTCCGTGGCGGTCCGGCAAACAGCGGAATTCGATCATTCAAGCTCGAGCCCAATGGTGCCAGCTACAAGATGGTGGATGATCAACAGCCGTTTTGGAAAATCCTTGCAACCGATCTGGCCTTTGGCGCCGATGGCACCTTGTACGTATCTGACTGGGTGAACGGCTGGAACGGACTCGGGAAAGGACGCATTTACTCTTTTACTACGACAAACGAACAAGCAAGAACCGAAGGTGAAGACACCGAACGCTTCCTCACCTCGGATTTAACCGAAATGAGCGATGAAAACCTTGTGAAATTCCTCCGCCACAAAGACCAGCGCGTCCGGCAGGAATCACACCTGGAATTGGCAGGCCGAAATTCCCTTAAACATCTCGCTTTTGTTGCCTCCGAATCTGATCACCAGCTTGCACGTCTTCACAGCATGTGGGGATTGCTTGTGATCGCCCGTGAGAACATTGACCAACGCCCTGCCGTGATCGACCAACTCACAGAGCTCAGCGACGACGGTGATGCTGAAATCAGAGCCTTGTCCGCACGACTCCTGGGCGAGCTGAATGCAGATTCAGCAAGTGATCAGCTTGTCTCGATGCTGCAAGATGACTCCCTACGCGTGCGGCACCTAGCTGCCACCGCACTCTCATACTTGCGAGCTGAAGAATCCATCATGCCCCTGATGAACGCTATCGACGAAAACAACAATGTTGACCCGGTATTACGGCATGGACTGATTCTGGCTCTTGCGGCAAATGCATCTGATACGCACCTTGTCGAACTCGCTGCCAAGGCGTCACCCGCACAACGGCTCGCCATTGTCGTTGCACTCAGACGCCAGCAGAGCGATCAACTCGCAGCGTTACTGCTCGACCCAACCCCAGCTGTGGTACGCGAAGCAGCACGCGCGATACACGACTTGCCCATCACAAACGCACTACCGCAATTGGCAGCCTTGATCTCAAGCCCCACCCCCGATGACGCATTGATGAGACGAGTACTCAACGCGAATTTCCAACTTGGCACAAGTGAAAATGCAGATCGAATTGCACAATTTGCATCACGAGAGGATATCACCGATGCGTTACAAATCGAAGCATTGAGCATGTTAGGCGATTGGACAGAACCGGCTTCTCGCGACCGAGTACTCGGAGCATGGCGACCACTTGATGAAAGAGATGCGGAAATCGGGCGTACCGCCTTCATAAATCATCTCGCGGGCATCCTTGAAGGATCCAATGCCGTACGCGACCATGCAATAAAGATCGCGGCAAGTCTCAACATCAAGCAAATTGGGCCTGTGCTATATGCCGTATTAACCAATGATGCGGCAACCGCTGTCCAACAATCAAGTGCACTCGCATCACTTGGGATCATCAAAGACACGAGGCATTCAGAGCTAGTAAATGCTTCACTTGAAAGCCGGCATCCACTTGTCCGAGCAACGGCTCGTGATCAACTAATCTCAATCGATGTCACCGCCGCTACCAAACAACTAGCCAGAGCCGTCAGGTCAGACAACACGATCGAACGGCAATTGGCCTACAATTCCCTATCTAAAATCAACAACTCGGTCTCCGAAGCTGTAATGCTCGACGCACTAAACCGACTCCAGCAAAAGGGGATTCCAGATGACACGCTACTAGACGTACGTCTTGCGGCAGCGAGTCATCCATCGAAAATCGTCAATGAGCAGATTGACCGGCTGCGCAGTCGTATTCCGTCAGATAAGCTGGCAGCCCAATACATGGATACGCTCGCTGGAGGAAATGTGTCCCGAGGACGATCGATCTTCTTTGAACGTACGCAAGTCTCCTGCGTGCGATGCCATAAAATCGAAGGAAGAGGTGGTGATGTTGGTCCGGACCTGAGCAAAATTGCTACTGACAAAGATCCAAAGTATCTCATGGAAGCGATTGTCACGCCTAATTCAGCGACGGCTAAAGGATTTGACAGCGTACAGATCATTGACGCTGACGGCTTAGTACACGCCGGTGTTATCAGGAAACAAAGTGAGGACGCCATAGAATTAGTGACGGCAGAAGGCAAACGAATTACGATCGCACGCGATAATATCGATGTCATGCAAAAAGCTAAATCTCCGATGCCAGAAGACCTTATTAAGCATCTTTCAGCTCGTGATATTCGCGATCTGGTCGCATTCCTAAGGTCATTGAAACCAAACTCCACAGAATAGAACAAACAACAACCCGCGCCTGTAGCTCAGGGGATAGAGCGTCGGTTTCCTAAACCGTAGGTCGGAGGTTCGAATCCTCCCAGGCGTGCTTAAACAACAAATACAGACAACCATTGAAATTGGCGAACTCCATGTTTTGTGAATCACGATTGCAGCGAATTACCGATCTTGCCCAACGGTACGTCGATCAAGAAATCATCTCCGGCTGGAATATACAAATCGGCGGTAGAGAAGATATCTACTTTCAATCTGCTGTCGGCCATCGCGAAATTGAAACTGAATCACCAATGCAATTCGACACCGTTGTACGCATTGCATCGATGACCAAAGCCATCGCGAGTGTTGGTGCCATGATGCTGTATGAGCGAGGTGAATTCTTACTCACATCTCCGATCAAACGGTTTTTGCCTCAATTCAGTAATATGCAGGTGCTCGCCGGACAGAGAGATGAAGAAGGACAATCCACTCTGCGAGCAGCAACATCTGATATCACGATCCAACAATTGCTGTCACACACCTCCGGATTCGGCTACTTCCATACTCACCGCAAACTTGGCGAGTATTACAAAGAGGCCGGTGTTCATGATTGGGGCTACAGTGACGGTACAACGCTCGCGGAATGGACTGATAGGTTAAGCACGTGTCCACTGGCATTTGACCCTGGCAAACGCTTTCTATATGGAGTGAACACCGACGTCGTAGGCCGTCTGATTGAAGTCATTTCCGGGCAGTCCTTTGAGGCCTTTGTAACATCTGAGATTTTGGATCCCTTGGGAATGGCGGATACGGCTTTTTACCCCACGGCAGAGATGGCAACGCGTTTGGCACCTGTGTATTCGCCAAATATTGACGAGTCGGTTTACGACGGCATGGACTACATCAATGCGAAGGCAACGTATGATCCGAGCACAGGCTGTGGATTGCGATTATTACCCGAAAAAGCGATTACAACCTTTGTAAATCTCGACTTCGATGCAGTGGCACGGCCACATGAAATAAACGGGACATTTTTTAGTGGTGGCGCTGGATTGCATAGCACCTTAATTGACTATTCAAAATTTCTACAGATGCTCACTCGAGGTGGCGAACTAAACGGAACGCGACTGATCAGTCCGGAGACACTTCGCGTCATGCGAACCAATCAAATTGGCGACCTGCCCATCGATATCGGCGGAGTGGGGCATGATCGATTTGGCCTCGGATTTGGAATTGTCGTTGATGCCGGTCGTCAACCGTATTTGTGCCAGGAAGGAAATTACTTCTGGGGAGGTGCCTATAACACGCAGTACTTCCTGGACCCGGTGAATGAGTTCTACGCGGTGATGATGAACCAACTCTATCCCAATTTCCACTGCGAGCTAAACAAACGTGTTAAAGGGATGGTCTACCAAGCGATGGTGTAGCCCGTTTGCTTTGTGTATGAATGGGCACTCGTTACGTCAGATCAACAGATCGATGACTAGCTAAAGATCTCATGCTGAACAATGCCTTCGACATCTGTAAGACGGAAGTCGCGGCCGGCATAGTGGTAAGTAAGCTGTTCATGATCGACCCCGAGTAGATGCAGCAGCGTTGCATGAAGGTCATGTACATGCATCTTCTTATCCTGTGCAAAGTAACCGTACTCATCGGTCGCACCATAGGAAAATCCACGTTTAACTCCGCCGCCGGCCATCCAAACCGTGAAGCCTTCAGGATTATGATCCCGGCCATTTGTACCCTGAGCCACCGGCGTACGTCCAAACTCGCCACTCCACATCACCAGAGTATCATCGAGTAACCCTCGCCGTTTCAAGTCAGTAAGTAAACCTGCAATGGGCTTGTCGACCTCACCGGCTTTCTCCGTATGGCCGTTCAGCAGGTCACCGTGCTGATCCCATTGAACCTTGGAGTCACTATGGGTGATCTGAATAAACCTGACATCTTGTTCAGCAAATCGCCGAGCCAGCAGGCACTGTAAGCCAAAATCAGATGTCATTTTTTCATCGATTCCATAGAGACTTAATGTCTCTTTCGATTCGCCTGATACATCGAGGACTTGTGGCACAGCATCCTGCATTCTAAATGCAAGTTCCGAGGCATTAATGCGACCTTCTAGCTCCTGATTCGGGCCTGTCCATTTCAGGAATTGCTGGTTTGATTCCTGCATTAAGTCAAGTTGTATCCGCTGCATGGATCGACTACCCCATCGGCGTCGAGTGTACGCTACCCGGGCTTCCGTCGATGGTTTGCTTGCGACACCAAGTGGTGTCCCCTGATAAGGTGCTGGCAGGAAGGCAGATCCCCAGTTTTTTACGCCACCGTGGGCTAACGTTGGGCAGATCGTTACAAAGCCAGGCAGATTCTGATTCTCACTACCGAGTCCATATGCGACCCATGCTCCCATACTTGGGCGCACGAAATTATCACTTCCAGTATGAAGTTTCAGGCAGGCACCGCCGTGGGCTGCGTTGGTACCGTGAACACCGTGCAAAAAGCACATATCGTCCACGTGCTGAGCTACATTTGGAAACAAGTCGCTCACAAGCTTTCCGGACTCGCCATATCGTCTGAATTTCCACGGAGATTTCAGCAGCTTTCCGGTAGCGGCAAACTGCACACGTGGCTTGTCAAATGGCAAGTCCTTGCCGTCATCCTGCTGCAGCTTTTCTTTGTACTCGAACGTATCAACCTGTGAGGGTCCGCCCTTCATGAACAAAAAGATCACCCGTTTGGCACGTGCCGGGAACATTGGCAATTGGGGAGCCAACGGCCTGCTCTTGTCACTTGCAACAGCAGAGTTTTCATTGGCAAGCAAGGTTGCCATCGCCATTTGACCAAAACCCATCGCTGCACCTTTTAGTGCTGCTCGACGCGATAGCCTGGGCACCGGTAGGATTGCCGATTGGTTTTTAGCTGGAGTATTCACGCAATTTGATTTCCTAGTTGACCTAGTATTAGTTGACCTAGTAAAGGTACATGAATTCACTCGTTGCCAGGACACTTTGACAAAGTGCCTGCCACGTCTTGTATTCAAGTTCTTCTGCTTCTACACCATCAAGTGTTAATTGAGTCTTGAGTTGCTTGATGTACTTCTTAGCACGTTGAAGTTCTTCACTCACAGGTGGTCTGCTCAATGCATACCAATAGAGTGCTTCCAGTCGAACTTTAACTGAGGCATCCGGTAATCGTTCTGCTAACTTGCAGGCTGCTTCTTCGACTAACGGGCTATTCATCATGTACAAAGCTTGCGGTGCGACCGTGGAACTACTGCGATCACCCGATGCGACGCTTGCGTCGGTATAGTCGAACAATTGAAAAAAGTCATACAGGTTATTGCGCACGACCGGTAAGTAGATTGAGCGTCTCGGACTGTCATAATTTGTTAAGTCCTTAGATGTGTGATCAAAGAAAAACTCCCGATTCTTCACGTGCAACATCGAGCCACCCATACTTCGGTCCAGTAGCCCACTCACAAATAGCAGGCGATCGCGAATCACCTCTGCTTCGACTCGCCGAATTGGGTAACGCCAAAGGAAGATATTCTCCGGATCTTGTTGGGCAGCATGAAGATTATGATTACTCCCCATTTGGTATGTGGATGAAAGCATAATCCACTTATGTAGCTCCTTGATCGACCAATCTCGCTGCATCAGGCCACTGGCTAGATGATCAAGCAAATCCGGATGACTCGGATAATCACCTAGCAACCCAAAGTTATCAGTCGAATCTACCAGCCCGCGGCCAAAATGCCATCGCCAAATCCGGTTGACGATAACGCGACTTGTAAGGGGATGTGAAGGATCCGTGAGCCAGTTTGCCAACTGCAGCCTACCACTCTGATTCTCTGAGAACGCAGGGGTTTCAACGCTGGTAAACACCGCTGGCGTAGTTCGCTCAGCCACAGCACCAAGCGACAGGTGAGAGCCACGGATGTGAACCTTTACATCACTAACCTCACCATCGGTTACCCCCATTGCCATAGGGATTTCCCCACGTGCCGCCTTCAGTTCGCCAACCGTTGTTGTCAGCTGTTCTACTTGCCTGGTGGTTTGTTCATCGTAGTGTTTGGCGAATTCTTCCTGTTTCGGCTCACCCTCGAGTTTGACGCGCGTTTTGACATCTTCATTTGCTTTGGCGATGAATTCAGTAAGGGATTTTTCGGCCGCGACAACCCGTTCATGCGCCGAGTTGTATGCCTCCTGTTCAGCCTTGGACCAGACTTCGACCTCGTTCCATTGTGCGATGCGTTTGAATGACGCCATCGTCTTGGTACTCTTGAAGATCCCAGCCAGGCTGTAATAGTCCCTTGTCGAAATCGGATCAAACTTGTGATCATGACAGCGAGCACATCCAAGCGTTAGCCCGAGCAAGCCGCGACCTACGGTGTCGATTTGTTCGTCGATGATGTCCATTTGCATTTTGGTTTCATCACCCTCTGCCAGTACCTTAGGCCCGAGCGTCAGGAATCCCGTGGCCACTTGTGACTCGAGTGCTAAATCTGCGTGTTCAGCGGTAAGCAAATCACCTGCAACCTGCTCACGCACGAACCGATCAAATGGCTTGTCATGGTTAAGTGCCCGAATCACGTAATCGCGATACCGCCATGCATTTCCATGTGCAATATTTTCATCTAATCCATTGGAGTCCGCGTAGCGCGCGACATCCAACCAGTGACGCCCCCAACGCTCTCCGTATGCCGGAGATGCGAGCAATCGATCAAGTAACCGTTCATAACTCCCAGGTGCTCGATCGCTTAAGTACTCTTCAATCTGCTCACGGGTGGGAGGTAAGCCTGTTAAATCGATGGTTGCTCGCACCATCAGGCTACGTTGGTCAGCAGGCTGTGTGACTCCAAGTTGCTTTTCTTCGAGCTGCGCTAGGATAAAGTAATCGATCGTCGATTGCGGCCAATTTACTCGCTCAACCTTAGGAAGGTTTGGACGTGTCACCGGTTGAAACGACCAGTGTTCGGTTGTCGGCTGTGCAGCGTCAGTGGCAGGCTTTCCCGGTTCAGATGGTTTTGCTTCAGGATGTGCTGCCCCATCGGCGATCCAATCACGGAAGTCCTGAACAACTTCATCATCCAGTCTCTTATCCGGCGGCATCTGGAGTTCTTCGTCTTCGTATTCAATAACATGAATCAGCAGGCTTTCGTCCGGGCTCTCCGGTACGACAGCAGGCGAGGTGGCGCCGCCCCGTAACATGGCTGCATAAGAATCCAACCTCAGATCTGACTCCTGTTTTTCCGGCCCATGGCAGCGGTAGCAGTTATTCGCCAAAACAGGACGGATTCTCTTCTCAAAGAACTCAATCGCTTCACCATCATCCGCAGCGTGTACCGCTGAACCTGTAAAAAACAGGACACAAAGTAAGCTGACGTACTTTGAGAAAGGGTTTGGAAAGTGTGACTTCATTTAGGTGAAACCTGTGCTGAGAACCTGAATTAACACGTCTCTCATTATAACCGAAGGTGTTTGTCATACGTTATGTGTCTAACTCGATCGCTTAAGTACACACCTCCCTGTAATTCGCATCAGGAAGTGTGTTATTCGGCGATTAACAGATACTTAACAAAGTCTTATTAGGTTTCTTAATAATCCGGCAGTACTCTTACTTGGGTAGATTGCAGATGTTTTCTGTATGCGTGTGGATCCGGAGTCTAATTGTGTCAACAGAAACAATTCTAATTATTGAAGATGAGCAAGCTCTCGTCGACATCTTGAAATACAATCTGACGCGCGAAGGATATACAGTCTTCGCCGCCACGGACGGCGCAAATGGGTTGGCTCTGGCGAAAGAGATTATCCCGGATTTAATCATTCTCGATGTTATGATTGCACCGATCGACGGATTCGAAATCTGCCGGGAATTGAGAACATCCCCCGAAACTGAGCAAGTTTTAATTATGATGCTAACGGCGCGCGGAGACGAGCTCGATGAAATCGTCGGATTCAAAATGGGTGCTGATCAATATGTAGTGAAGCCGTTCAAGCTACAACCGCTTATTCAGCGCATCAAAGCAATACTTCGTCGCTCCGTCGGGCAGGTACCGGAGAGAGATGTTGTTGAGTCATCAGGAATCGTCATTGACCGGAATACGTTTACTGCGACGATGCATGGAGAGCCAATTGTGCTAACTG
>Ga0114933_10005940_pt1 | contig 10964 bp, 10 predicted proteins | sample 4SBtaG_FD_89691 | JGI IMG/M metagenome (GOLD analysis project Ga0114933, IMG submission 89691) | Deep subsurface microbial communities from Kolumbo volcano to uncover new lineages of life (NeLLi) - 4SBTROV12_W25 metaG | ecosystem: Environmental > Aquatic > Marine > Volcanic | place: Kolumbo... | reverse complement strand
TCCGAGGCCATGGTAACCGAATGGGTACGGGCCTCCTGTATAAAGTATTCCCGCGGCAATACTGAGTAAACCTATTAAGAGAATTGGAATTCCTCCGAGGTACAAGAGATAAAAACCAAGTAACACTGCAATGCTAAAAACAAATATCCAAGCCCGTTTCATATGAAGCGGGGATATAAGTCCAGAAGCTGTTGCACGAACGAATCCAGTTCTATCGGGAGTATCTACAGAATTTAGAGCATCATAGTAATCATTTGCTAGATTCGTCCCTATTTGAATTAGAAGTGCACACGCCACGATTACAACAACCGCAGTTGAGTGGAGAATTCCATCATAAAATGCGATACTCGTTCCTAAAAAAATGGGCGCAAGAATAGCAGGAAGTGTATGTAGACGAATGGCAATTACCCACGGATTAGTAAAAAAGTTTTTGACATGCATCATAGCAATTTAAATTGAATGCATGGGGAGAAAAAATAGTTACGAAGTTGGAATGGAGGTAGAATTAAAAATGCCAGGGACTTTTTGAAAAGTCTGGTTTTCGTTTGGAGAGAAATGCATCTCTACCTTCTTTTGCCTCTTCAGTTCCATACGCGAGTCTAGTTGCCTCTCCGGCGAATAATTGTTGACCTACCAAACCATCATCTGCTAAATTGAAAGCATACTTGAGCATCCGAATGGCGGTGGGAGATTTGGAGCTAATTTCGCAGGCCCAATCTAGGGCGGTAGATTCCAATTCTGCATGGGGAACCACTTTGTTAACCATGCCCATTTCTTTTGCTTCTTCTGCGGTGTAAGTTTTTCCTACAAAAAATACTTCTCTAGCCTTTTTTTGACCAATTTGTTTTGATAGATATGCAGATCCAAATCCACCATCAAAGCTTGCTACATTGGCATCTGTCTGAAGGAATTTTGCGTGTTCTTTACTTGCTATAGTCAAATCGCAAACGACGTGTAAACTGTGCCCCCCTCCAACTGCCCATCCGGGTACGACTGCGATAACGGGTTTTGGCATGAATCGAATGAGTCTTTGGACTTCAAGTATGTGCAGACGGCCGGTAGAAGAAGTATCCTGATATTCATACCCATCGTTGCCCCTATAGTTTTGATCCCCTCCTGAACAAAAAGCCCATTCTCCATCTTTAGAAGAAGGTCCATTTCCTGTTAAAATGACACATGCGACATCGGTTTGCATTCTAGCATGGTCTAGCGCGGCATATAGCTCATCGACTGTTTTCGGTCGAAAGGCGTTTCTGACTTCGGGTCTGTTGAATGCTATTCGTACGGAATTTCCATCTTTTTCTTTATGGTAAGTTATATCCTCAAATTTTGTTATATCTACAGAAACCCATTTGGTTTCGTCCATAATGGAAGACGTCATATAAGAGTAGTTGGCAGGGAGAATCGAAAAAGATGGAGGTTTCTTGTTTTATTTTGTTGGTTAGATATTTTGGGTTACGAGATTCTGTAAATTCTCACGTGTTGATTGATTTTCCAGGGGATCACTGATAACTTCAATAACGCAAGAGTTGTTTTCGTTAAGGGCAGATTCGTATGCCAAGTTGAAGTCTTCGATGGTAGATACTCGGGTGAAATCAAATCCGTATAAATCCGAGGAGTGGGACAAATCTAGATCATGGGGTGTTCGGAAACCGGAAGTGAAAGGTGGATCGTGTTTTGATATTGGCAATCGGTAGAATATACCACCTCCATTGTTGTTAATTTCAATGATGATCAATTTAAGATTAAATTTATTAAGCGCTAATAATCCAGATAGGTCGTGATAATAGGCGACATCTCCAATTAGTAAAGTGACTTGGTCATTTGTAGAACTGGCCGCTCCAAGAGCGGTGCTTATTACTCCGTCAATCCCGCTTGCACCACGATTTCCAATTAAAGTAAGTTGTTTGGAAGAGGGCTTTCCGAAACGGTCGATATCTCGAATGGGCATGCTATTTGAGACAATGATTGTGGAATTGGTAGGAATGATACCTAAGAGAGATGAAGCTATGGAACCTTCAAAGAAAACATTCTGTGAATCAATTAATGCCCAATAATCAGATTCTGCAGAAAGGAAATGATTGAATAGATCATGAGGGTTAAGGGACAATCTACTAGATATAGAATGTGCGAACCAAGTTGGGTCGCATGAAACGAGTTCGGAAGATGAGAATACGGGATCGCGTGCTTGGCCCGTTGGGTCTATCAATAATTCATAGGCCCCACTTCTAAGTAGATAATTTTGAAGAGGGATGGATACGGGAGCAGCGCCGAATCGAATTACAACATCGGGGTTAGGCCAATTTTTGGTAGTAGTAGGAGTTAGATAAGAATCATATCCTCCGCAAATGAGTGATGAATCGACATGTTTTCCGAATCGAATTCCAGATAAAGGGTCTGCCAAAATAGGAAATCCAAGGGAGTTCGACAATAGAGAGAGGGAATCTGGAGAAATTGAATTGGGATTGGAGGGCCCAGCTATGATTAAACCATTTTCAGATTCAGAAAGTAGGTTGGAAATTCTTAGTAGATCCTCATCGGAAATGATAGAAGTTCCAAATGTAATTTTAGTATAAGGACCAGGCCTACCTTTGGCCGCAAGGGGGTTGTTTGTTATAAAATCAATGACAGATTCGTCGGGGGAGTCATTGGGTTCAAGAGGTTTCCTAAATGGGACGTTGAGATGCACAGGACCAGGGGACATGCCATTACACTCGGACAAAGATCTAGCAATGGCAGAACGAAGAGAGCGAAATTTCCGTTCGTTGAGTTCGGGCTCAGGGAGGGTGCGATTCCAGCGTGTTGATTTTGAAAAAATATTATCCTGAGAAATAGTTTGGTTTGACCCACTATGAAGAAGGTCAGAGGGCCGATCTGCGGTGAATAGTAGCATAGGTGTACGAGAGAGGTCTGCTTCAATCACAGAGGGATGTAGATTTGCAACTGCGGTTCCCGATGTGCAAACAATAGGAGTGGGAACCCCGGTTCTTTTTGCCCTCCCGAGTGCAAAAAATCCAGCTGATCGTTCGTCTAAGTGGACATATGTTGTGAATTCGGGATTAGTTAGCATGGCGAAAGACAAGGGGGCGGATCGGCCACCTGGAGTTATGCAGGCGTGTTTGATTCCCGCTCGGAGTAATTCTTCTACGATTGTTTGACCCCACAAGGTGTTTGCATTATGTGAAATCATGACTGTGTAAGGGAATTGAGGATGGGTTGGAATTTTAATTGGATTTCATTCCACTCCTCTTGGGGATTGGAATCGGGCACGATTCCAGCACCTGCGTACAGCATAACCTCATTTTTGTGTGCGATTGCAGATCGTATGGAAACGGCAAATTCGCCATTCCCATCAGAATCAAACCAACCAAATGGGCCACCATACCAACCACGTTCGAATGGCTCTGTAGAGTTAATTATATCTTGGGCTATGTTTGAAGGAATGCCACTGATAGCAGGTGTAGGATGGAATGCACTTGCTATAGATAAAATGTGATCATTTGCATCTAGTGTTGCCTTCATGGTCGTCCAGATATGTTGAACCGTTTCTAGTTTTTTGATTTTTTGAGGTGTGATTTCAATATCGGTAGCGAAAGAGCTGATTTTTGATTTCAGGGTTTCGAGTACTATTGAATGTTCGTGTTGGTTTTTAGAACTTCTTAGTAGTTCTTTTGATAAATCTAAATCGGAGGATTCGGAATTCCCTCTTGCGATAGATCCGGCCAATGCTTCCGTTTGGATAACATTGCCATCTCTTGAAACTAAGAGCTCTGGTGTGGCCCCAAACATTGTATTCCCATCAATGGGTTCGAAAAGAAAATGATAACATCCTGGATTTTGATCACGTAGTTTGTAGAATGTGTTGAGAGGAATGAGAGGTTGCTTCAGGGTTGCGCGGAGTGACTGGGCAAGAACAACTTTATCTAGAGGTCCATTTTCGATTATGTTTAAAACTTCGGTTAGTTGAGAGGCCCAGAGTTTGTTGGAAACCGAAGGGGTCAATTTGAGTATTTCGGCAGAGGGGAGATGGGGAGGGGGGGTTGATATTGATTCTAAACTGGATTTTAAAGATAAAAGATTGAGTTCAACTTGGGTGGAATCGATATCGGTTCCATACTCATTCAAAGTCAATTCGAATCCATTTTTAGATTGGACAAGTTGGACTCTTGGCAAGACAAAAAGGGCAGAGGGGAATCCAGACCAAAGTGGAGATTCTTTATGGTGTGCATCGAAGGAAAATCCGCCAAAAAATTTTAGTGCAGGTATGTTGTCACTGGCGGTTTCAATGTCAGTATCAGATAACGAAAGAGTTGCCGCTTTTTTTATTTGTTCAAATCTGTGTTCTCCTGAAGCGCGTAGGGTAATTGCAGCTCCAAAGGAGAGGGAGAGGGGTTGTTGGGGGGAAGACCAAATAGTTCGGGGAGACTCCATCGTGTGGAAAACGGAGTCAACATCGAGGTGGGGAAGATTGACGCTTCGGCTTACTAAGATCCCTTTCTCAAGGGAAGAATGCACAAGGTCTACACTGTCGTATTGAGCGGATGCGGGCATCTATAGTAATGATACCTCAAGCACGTATTTGGACCTTGTCAAAGAGAACGATAAAGCATCACTAAAATTTGGGTACTTAAAAGTGTTAAAATCAATAGACTAGGGTGAAAATAGGGGGGTAAGTCATAGTTTAACTCGTCACAGGCAATATTTAACAGAGTACAGGTTCAGAGTAAGGGTATGCACAAAGAGGAGTTAATTCAATTGCATGGTCACTTAGCGACAATAATGGATTATTTTGTACAACAAGAAGAAATTGATGTTGAAGTGTTTTCACCTTATGAAGTTCTTGACGTGAATCCATCTCATGTACACAAATCTAAAAGTGAACACAAGCATGCGGTGTTTGTTTTGGGACAATCTCTTGCGAACGCGATGAGTGATTATGAGTTTTCAAATGCGGGTAGACTATCCAAGCGAATGGGAGAGCTAGCAGAGGATGCTGAGAGAAGATTATAGCCATTTTTACAGGAAGTTTTTAGGGTGTGAATAATGGGTTGGAAAAAAATTGTCAAGGAATATGGAATATTTTTTTTCATATATTGGACTGCAATATGGGCGTGTTCGGGAGTCATAATATTTTTACTACTTGAATATGGGCTGATAGGGGGGGCGGATGCAATTTCATTTCTTAAATGGATTCGATTGGATTCGATTATTTCCCTCGAATCGATTGACCCAACAGTGGGTAATATAGCAGTGGCGATAGCGATAAATGAGTGTCTAGAAATTGTTCGGTTTCCATTTGCAGTTTCGTCATTTGTTATTTTGAAACAAGTGCTCGGTGGGAACCGAAACTAATTACAACATTCGGGCCGAAATACAATGCATGGAGCAGAGCATACTCTCGAAGGTAGAGTCGTGGGAAAGGCATTCTTTTTTACGAGGATATGCAGAACTGCGGGGAATGGAGGGGGAAAGTTTTTCAGGAGTTATCAGAGTGAGGGATTCGTGGATGTTTATGCTTAATGGAAAAATTGTAGGGATAGATAACGGAGGGATAGAAGACTTTGAGGGGACTGAAGGAAGCATCTATGTTTCACCTCACCCCTCACTACCTTTGCTTTTTTCGATGCAGACTTCGGTTAAAGAAAAGGGGATGCAATACTACACAGATGATAAGCCAATTGAAGAGGTTGATGCCATGCTAAGAGAAGCGGAATTTACGGGATATTTAGAACTTTCGGAGAATGTTCTGAGTGGAGATTATTATATTGTGTACCACAGGGGCAGATCGATGGATGTGGCATTTATTGGAAACGTCAAACGATTGATTACAGATGAAGAAGCACGAGAAGGGACGGAAGGGGAGGTTGGAATTTATGAAGTGAATTCGGTGGCGATAAAACCCATCTCAATTCCAGAGGAAAAAAGTACCGAAAATCTGCACCAAGAAATTATAGAAATGGCAGTCGAAAGTGAAGGTGAAATCGTGGGAGAACAGGAGGTTGCTCCAGCGGTAGAATCAATCCCAGATGTCTCAAGTGAAGAGCCTCCAAGAGAAGTGATAAAAAAAGATGTAGAGGGAAGGATATTCGAGGGGGAAGCGGAATGGAGAAAATCTAGAGTAGTGCCTTCAATAGATCCTACTAGAGATGGGGCTATGGTGACTGCACTCAAAAAAGAAAAAGAAAAAGAAATTAAGGGAGAAATAGAAGATGGAGAGGAGTTGAAAGAGATCATAGAAGAAATAGAAGAAAATCAAAATGATCCCGACATACCAGAAAATGTCCCTTCCAAAGGGAGCCAAGAATCTCAAAGGGGGGGAAGATCTGCTCAAAATATAGTAGATGAAGAATTTGCCAAAGAGAAATCGAATATATTTATTAGGTATAAAAAAGATGATGGTCCGACTCTCTTAAAATCATTAAAAAGGAAGGAAAAATATGGCATAGATGCGGTTAAAGCTAATTTAAAATATGAGATCTATAGTAGGTTTGAGGTGGATAACACATTGGTGAAAGGGAAAAGAGGTACAGAAGAGGTTGAGGAATACATACGTAAAACGCCAGAATATAGGTTTGCAGAATGGGCATATCTTACACTTCCTTATGAGATTAAAGGAACAGAAAATGTCAAACTTTTGAAATCTTTGTATAGGGCGATTCCACGAATTGAAAGGGTTCGGCTACGGAGTGTGGTGGAAACTTTTGAAAAGGAAGGTGACTCTCGGAGATATAGATTTGATGTCATTATGGATGATGCAGAAGGAAGACCGCTTATTGTGGCCAACGTAAATGATGATGTGGACCCAACAGGAGGGGAGATGATAACAGAATTGGTAGATTCTGCCTCTAAGGTTGCAGAATATGAAGATACATTTGTAGCGGCATTCTTAGTTAGTTCAAGTTATCACTCAAAAGAAACTCGAGAGGTTGCTACGAAAAAAATAAAAGGAAAAAGGCGTTCAAGAAAGGGAGATTCAAAGATCAAAGATCCAAGAGTCAAGGTTTCAAGAAAGAGTAAATATTATCTCGGATTGGTCGATTGTAGAGAGGGGGAAGAAGTGCACTTGGTATTTCCAGAATTATAGAATTTTAGGAATCGTCAGAGGTAGAAATGCCTAGTGAGTTCAAACTAGATCGGATGTCGTCTAGTTTAGAACCTAGACTTTCAACAAATGCTGCAGTGTGTTCAGTGCATATGGCACCTTGGCTAGAGGGAGCTATCAAACCACCTTCTTCTAAAACACGGAGAGAATATCTTATTTTATGGTGCTGGAGTCCAGTTTCATTAGACATCTTTACGATCCCAATGGGTTCACTAGAAATTACTAACTGGAGAATTTCGAGATGTCTATGTAACATCTCGACTTCTTTTTCAAGACGATCGATCATAGCCAGTGTAGGTGAAAGGATGATAAAAGTCTTTTTACGGTTTTGGGTAAAACGGAGGACTATTTTTCGGTGATTAAAATAAAAAAAACTAGAAGAATGGGGGTGCATTTTTCTAGTTTTGGAGGGTGTAATTGAGTATTTGTATACGGTGAGAGATCGGAATATGTATACGCAGAGTGTACAGAAGGGGAAGTGGAAGGAATGAGCGTAACAATTGTTGGTTCTCAGTTAGGGGATGAAGGAAAGGGGCGCATTGTCGATATATTTTGTGATGAAGCTGATATAGTTGTTAGATATCAAGGGGGCGATAATGCGGGCCACACAGTGGTCATAGAGGGGGAGAAATATCAATTATCACTCGTGCCTAGTGGTGCGATTAGTGGAAAGGTTGGGGTTTTAGGAAATGGGTGTGTGATAAATCCGAAGACATTATTTGACGAGATTGATGGTTTACGGGAGAGGGGAATTGATCCTGAGATATACATTTCCCAGAGGGCCCATGTGATATTTCCATTTCACAAGGTTGCAGATAACCTAGAAGAGGTTGCGAAAAAGAAAAAGAAAATGGATGCGGGGACTACAGGAAGGGGAATTGGGCCCACATATGAGGATAAATCGGCGCGGAGGGGGATCAGAATAGGAGATCTTCTTGATAAAAATCTTTTTTGGGAGAAGCTTGAATACTTAACTCAGAAAAGGTCAAAAATGGCTTCGGACGTGATTGGTTCAGTTGTTGGTGAAGCATTTGATCTAGAAACCATATATGCAGAGTATTGTGCTTACGCTGAAAGAATTGAAAAGGAAAATATGGCTATTGTATCGGGGGAATTTATAACAGAGCAAATAAAATTAGGGGCCAAAGTCATATTTGAGGGTGCGCAGGGGACATCACTAGATATAGATCACGGAATTTATCCACATGTTACGTCGTCTAATTCATCTTCGGGGTATGCTGCGACGGGGAGTGGAGTATCTCCTAAAATAATAGGAAAGGGAGAGATCATAGGGATAGTGAAAGCGTATCTATCGCGAGTGGGCACGGGCCCCTTGCCTACAGAATTGGAAGGCGATTTTGCAGATGACCTGAGAGAAAGAGGAGGAGAATATGGAACAGTGACGGGTCGACCGAGAAGAGTTGGGTGGTTAGATATGCCAATGTTGCGCCATGCTGCACGGGTGAATGGGTTTACAGGAATTGTCATTAATCATATAGACGTACTTGCAGGAATGGGAGACATAAAAGTAGCAGATTCATATGAATTTAGGGGTGAGAGTATACGTGTTTTGCCTCCCACAACAGAATTGTGGGGAGAGTGCCAAGCTGAATATAGAAATTTTTCAGGTTGGCCGGAATGTGATTGGTCAGAGGTAGCGGAAAGTGGGTATGATTCTTTGCCAGAACAGGCTCAAAAATATATAAATTACGTAGCATCTGAAGTTGATGCGGACGTGATAGCAATTGGAGTGGGTCCGAGTCGATCTGATACTATTTTGAAAAGAAGACCATTTAATTGGTAGAGATCCCGTCACATTTTTAATACCATGTGTTTTCTTAAGGGTCATGAGGAAAGATCTTCTTGATATTCTTTGTTGTCCGGTTTGCAAGAAAGAACTAGAACTAAACGTGATTGAAGAGAAAGAAGACAAGATTATAACTGGAACCCTTACATGCACGGAGTGTGGGGAAAAATACCCCATTGAAGAGGAGATACCAAATATGCTCCCCCCTAATTTACGTTAGAAAATTCAAACCGGCTTGCCAGATATCTTTTTACCTTGTTCGGCCATATACAGACTGTGTCTGCAGATCTAGAGATTCAAATTAATAGAGTCTTCCCGAATTCGATTGAAGTGGAAGAATCTCCGATAGAAGTGAGTGGATCATTTGGAGTGATATTGTATAATAATGGGAGTCCGTGTCACGTTTACTTACAGCTTAGTGACGAAATTGCAGAGTTTGCATATATGGGTGTATCGAATCGGTTCTTAAGAGAACAGGAAAATGTGAGACTTGACGTCCGAATGAGAGAAAATGCGCCAGAGACCGAGGGGTGGATCAAAATAGTAACCGGCCACGGGTCTGAAACTGCGTATGCCACAATTAGAATCAAAGATTCAAAAGAGATTAGAACTCAGGTTATAGTGGATGAGAAACTGGCAATTCCAAAACCAAAAGTGGTGAATAAAGATTCCGTAATGCTTACGGGGAAACTCCCGTTGGTGGCATTGATGATGATTGCCATCACAATGGCAGCCACTTCGCTCGCAATTATACAAAATTGGATAATCATAATAGGTGTGGCAGTGATAATAGCAGGGATGTATATTGCATATCAATTAATCAGAACGTGAACACAGCATAGTTTTTGTTTTGTAGGGCACTACATCAGGTAGTATGTCACTCGCAGCCATTACGCGGAGAGCAGTAAGAAAAACCCCATATTTATATGATGCGCTCAGGGCAGGAATAGTCAATTACTCTGCAGCTGCACGTATGTTAAATTTGGAAGGACAGGACGCGGCAATTTCAGTATCATTGCAACGTTTAAGCAAAGAGCTCCCACCGTTAGAAATGGCAAGCATTGATGCGACATAACGATTAGTTCCGATGAAACTAAGCAACGGGCGAAGATCGTGATCGAGGGTCCGGTAGATGCAAAAGCATTAAGCCATTTAATCTTGGTTTGTCATATGAATGAGATACGCATAATTGAGGCGAGCGTTGTGATGGGGGAAATAGATATTGTAGTGGAATGGAAAGACGGGCCCAATTCACTTAGATTAATAGAAAGGGCATTGGAATCAATTTCGGCATAGAATAGAAATGGCAGATTGAGGCAACTATATTAAAAGAGTTAGGATTTCCAGAACGCTCTTGTTAATAAAACGATGAGGGGGAAAATCTCTAATCGTCCTGCGATCATCAGAATGGACATATAAAGTTTTGAGGTCCAAGGGAATAGGAGATAATTACCCATAGGACCAGATGATCCGAAAGAAGGACCAAAATTTCCAAGAGTTGCTGCGACAGCTCCCATCGCTTCGAGTAAAGATAGATTAAGTCCAATGCGAGAGGTATCGAGAATTACAAAAATGGTGGAAATGGCGAAAATTAAAAGGAACAAAAGGGTGAATGCATGGATTTTTTTGATCTCAGAATCGTCATAGATGCTATCATTGAACCGGAGTGGCAAGACCGCATCTGGATGAATAAGTGAAAAAAGATTTTTTCTAAGAGATTTTAAAATAACTACCCAACGGAGAATTTTAATAGAACAACTAGTCGATCCAATGCTACCTCCGATGAACATGCAAAAGAGCAATAGATATTGAACGGGCAGACTTGTTGTTGTAAAATCAAAACTTACGTAACCAGTGGTAGTGACTACAGAAACTGTTTGGAAAATGGCATGCCTAATAGTAGTAAGAATGGTTGTTTCTTGGAAGGCAGGGCCTGAGAAATTACTGTTTAAAAATAAGATAGCAAATATTGTCGCAATGATGCCTATCAAAATGAAATAGTATTTGAATTCTTTATCTTTCAAGAAAATTTTTCGATCCCCTTTTAGAAAATGG
>Ga0114933_10005937_pt1 | contig 10967 bp, 5 predicted proteins | sample 4SBtaG_FD_89691 | JGI IMG/M metagenome (GOLD analysis project Ga0114933, IMG submission 89691) | Deep subsurface microbial communities from Kolumbo volcano to uncover new lineages of life (NeLLi) - 4SBTROV12_W25 metaG | ecosystem: Environmental > Aquatic > Marine > Volcanic | place: Kolumbo... | reverse complement strand
TCGGTCAACCCGGTCGCCCCGAATTCGCGCGGGTCCGGCGGGTCGGCGTTGACGTGCTGAAACATCAGCGCCATCACGTCGGACTTCTGAAACGGCAGCCGCGCGCACACGCACACGAACATCATCACGCCGAGCGCGTAGAGATCACTGCGCCCGTCCAGGTCGTTGCCGAGGCACTGTTCGGGGCTCATGAACGCTGGCGTGCCGAGGCTCGTCCCGGTCGCCGTCATGTTGGAGCCGACGGCGCGAGCGATACCAAAATCGAGCACTTTGACGATGGTTTCGTCGTCGGGCCCACGGTGCAAAACGATGTTGCCCGGCTTGATATCGCGATGGACGAGCCCGGCGCGATGCGCTTCGCCGAGGCTCTTGAGGATCGCGATGGCGACGTCGATGACGGCCGGCTCCGTCATTCGCTCGCCTTCCTGGAAGAGGCGCTTGAGGTACTGCACGAGGCTCGGACCGCGCAGCAGCTCCATCACCAGGAAGAGCGGGCCGCTTGGGTCTTGGCCGACGTCGAATACGCGGACGGTGTTTTGATGCAGGAGCTGTGCGGTGGTGCGAGCTTCGCGATAGAACCGCTTGACGTGGTTGTCGTCGCCGACCGACTCGCCGTCGCCGAGCGTGAGCATCTTCACCGCGACCGCTTGTCCGGTTCCCGTGTGACGGGCCGAATAAACCGCGCCGTACGCGCCGCGCCCGAGGGCTCCTTCGATTCGATAGCGGCCCGCCACGAGGTCGCCGGGCAAGAACGACAACCCATCCCGCTTGAAGAGCTGCTTGACGACGGTCGTCGTGCCGTCTTTGGGACAGTGGGCCAGCTGGGTGCGCTCGCCGCAAACGGGGCAATAGCGCACGCCGGGATCGGTCGTGCGGATCGCCTCGGACTGCGGGGCCCCGTCGGTCATCGCGCCGCTCCAGCTGGGTCATGCATGGGATTGATGGGCGATGATGCTGGCAAACGGACCCATGCGATGCAACCGATCGCGGCGTCCGACGGGCTGGAGCGCGCCTCTTCTTCGAACTATTTGCGCACCTTGACCCGTTTGACCCGGCCAAGATTGAGGAACATGCGATGCGCTTCCATGCCCGCACGGTTGCCGCGGAATCGCAGCCGAGCCATCGCCTTGGCGACACACTTGTTCAACGTGTCGGAGACGTGGTCGCCCTGGACGACCGACTGTGTCACCCGGCCACGGGCGCCGATATCGAGGTTGATTTCGACCCGATGGTAGTTGCCGAGCTTGGGATAGTGCCGCTTGAAACAGACGCGAACGCGGGACAGCGATGACCTGCCGGCCTTATCGACCTCGGCCGCCGTCAGCGGCGGGCTCTTTCCTTCGGCCGCGGCGGCCCGACGCTCCCTGCTGCGACGTTTCTTTTCGGCGCCGAGCTGCTTGGCGAACGCCGGCCCTTTCATCGGACGGTGGCCGCCGCGCGTGGGCTTCTTCGCGCGTCCGTATTGGGCTACGGCCGCCTCGGCTTCCAGCAGCGCTTCCTTGCCGCCATCCATCGCGGCGCTGGTCGGATCGCCCTTGAGAAGCCCCGCACGAACCGCGTACTGGTAGCCGAAGTACGCCACCGCCGCGACACCGAGGAGCGCCAGGACAGTCGTGATGGCGCCGCTGCCACCGCGCCGCTTGGTCTTCTTGCTGACGTTGCGAGCGGGCCGACCCGGACTGGATGGAACCACGCTCGAACGGTCGATCGAGTCGGGATGACTGGCCACCGAGTTGGCGTCCCAGCCGCTCTTTGTGGACTTCTTGGCCTTCTTGTCGAACAGCGGCTTGCGTGCGGCGAGCGAGTCGTTGGCCGGCACGGTCTTGGCGCTTGCGGCGGCGATCGCAGCCCCGGCGGCAACGGCGGCGCCTGCCACAGCGACGGCCGGGATAGAGGGCGGCTGCTCGCTATCGGCGTCAACTGGCGCGAATGCTTCCGGCGCGGGCGGGCGACTCGCCGCCGGACGGACGTTCTTGCGCTTGCCACCGAGCGGCAGCGTCTCGGCCTCGGCCCGGCTGTCCTCTGTGGGTCCGGGCGCCGGTCCGCCGGGCTCGTCCGCCATCGGGCCGGTGGGGATATCGTCTTCGTCGACGCCCGCGGCGCGGGCCCTGGCGCGCGGATCGGAGCCGGTGTCCGGCAGGTGAACGGTCTCGGCCTCACCGTCTCCGGACGCGGCGTCATCCTTACGCGCGCTACGAACCGACCGATGGCGACCGGCGCCGCCATCGATGTCGAGGCGAACCGACCGGAGCGGCGCCTTCTCGGTCTCGATGTCGCCTGGATGCGTCGGCTGGGATACGTCGCGGCGCGTTCCGAGCCCGGCGCCCGAGGCCACGAGCACATTCTCGAGCGCCGCGCGCATGTCGTCTGCGTCGCGGAACCGATGGCGACGATTCTTCGACAGCGCGCGCATCACGACGTCGGCGAGTCCCTCGGGGAGATCCGAGACGCGGCGTTCGATCGCGACCGGGTCTTCGTTGAGGTGTTTGACGATGAGCTGCATCGCGCTCTTGGCGCGAAACGGCGGCTTTCCGGTCAGCGCTTCGTAAAGGATCACGCCGAGCGAATAGAGATCGGAGCGGGCGTCGAGCTTTTCGGCCCGCGCCTGCTCGGGGCTCATGTACTTGGGCGTGCCAACCGCGAAACCGGGCTTGGTCAGGTCGGCCTCGACGTCGTCGCCGGTGGACTTGGCGATGCCGAAGTCGAGCAGCTTCACGAAGTCTTTTTCGCCGCGCACCTCACAGATGAAGATGTTGCCCGGCTTGAGATCGCGATGGACCAAGCCAACGTCGTGCGCTTCGGCGAGTGACCGCAGCACGCTGCAAGCGATCCGGACCGCTCGCAGGGGCTCGAGCGGCGCTTCATCCTTGAGGACATCGCGGAACTCGCGGCCGTCCAATCGCTCCATCGCGATGAAGAGCAGGCCGCTGTCGGTGTGACCGAAATCAAAGACGCGCACCGTATTGGGATGCTTGAGCTGCGAGGTCATCAGCGCTTCGTTGAAGAACCGCTTCACCTGGATCTCGTCGTTGGCGATGACCGCGTTGAGCACCTTGATGACGATGTCTTGCTTGGTGGTGAGGTGCTTGGCCGCGTAGACGGTGCCGAAGCCACCCTTGCCGAGCACCGATTCGACGCGGTATCGGCCGCCGACGACGCTGCCGACGATCTCGCCATCGCCGCCGCTCGACGGGGTGAAGCCGAAGACCGGGCAAAGCGGATGCCGCACGGGGCAGCTGTCACCCGTTGGCGGTTGGTTGCATTCGCGGCAGAGGTCGACCACGGCGGCAATCTAGCAGACTGTGCGGCGCCTGAGTACGGGGGCTGCGCGGCTTCGGCGACGCGCCTTCCATCCGCCCGTTCTCGCCCGCGACCGTCCCCGGCGCCTCCGGATGAATCCCAACGAGCTCCAGTCTCACACCCCCAGGCGCTTTCCCGCCCTCCGAGCTCCGAAAATCCGCCATCCGCCATTTCCGAGTCCGCCATCGGCCGCGGCCGCCGACTCGGTATCCGAAACCAACCGGCACGACGCGCTTGCGGCGTGCTCGGGCGCCGTAGCCGACAGCGAGCCGGCGGCTCTCCGCTGAAAGACGGTGCGTTGCACCTTCCTCGGTTCCTCAGAGAGCCCGACTCAAACGATCCGCACCCGATTGCGCTTGCGAGCGGGAGCGATAAGTGCAACGTCGGTGCCAAGCGCTGCGCACATGGACTGGCGTGCCTCATTCCCATCAGCGACGCGTTTAACGCACCACCGGGTGTCTGTGGCAAAAGGTTGCCGAAGGGCGCGGCATGCAATGCGCGCAAGTTGAGCCACAGGCCGGACAACAAACCCTGTGCCCTCGGCCTCGTGTGCTCGCCGCCCCACCTCGACGTACCGTTCAAGGCGGGCTCTACGCTGCCCCATTACAAGGGCATGTGCATGGAGGAGGCGGGCTGCGGTCAACCGTGCAAGGGACCGCGCCAATGCAAGGGCACCGACCTGTTCTGCAAGGTGGCGTCCGGCGCGAAGGTCGGAACCTGTGTTCAGCGCCCCATGCACGGTCAGGCGTGCGCCCCTGACGTCTATTCGTCGTGCATGGGCTCCGCGAGCTGCCGGTGGTATCCGATCGGCGGGGCCAAGAAGCCAACGTGCTGGCGATTCAGCTCTGTCGGCGAGTACTGCGGCACCTGTGTCCCCTGTCGCTACAACCTGTATTGCGCCAAGAACAAGTGCGTGTCCCCGCCGAAAGTGGGGGAAGCCTGCGCCAGCAACTACACGTCGAAAAACCTCTGCGGCTCCGGCAAGAAATGCGTCAGCGGCATCTGCCAGTCCACTTGCCCCAAGCCGTAACGACTTCGGGCCGCGGCTTTGGTCTGCGAACTCAGACCACTCTCCGTGCGGGCCGCTGTATCAGCGTCCGAGAACCGCCACGACCGCGCCGTCCTCGACGATGAGCACGGTCCTTCCATCGGCGACCTCCGACAGCACCGCCGGTCCGAGGTCATCGGCGCGGATGACCAGCGCGTTGTCAGCCTCGGCTCGGGCGATCCGCTCACCGCCGGGTAGCGTCACGTGCTTGGGATTGGGCGCGACACGTCGAATCGCTGCTGCCATCAACGACTCCAACCGCTTGTCCGGCAGGGATTCGACGGAAAGACCGAGCGCCTCGCCGGCGATGCCGCCGCCGTCAGACAGCCACCGACGCGTACGCGGACCATCGCGCAACGGCAATGCGGCCAGTTGCAGGGCGGATTCGGTGTAGGCCCGCGGCCCGACCACCAATTGCACGCTCGACACATCCAGACCGAAGCTGGCCAGCTGCTCGACGAACGCGCGGGCAATCAGTGCGCCAGAAGGGTCGTAGTCGACCAGACCGACGAGGTGAACTTCAGAGTGTTTGCCATCCTCGTCCGCGGGCAAGGCAGCAAGGAGCTGTTTGGCGGTGTATTCGCTGGTGCAAGCGCTCGGCGCGCCGCCGAGTGCCACGAATGAGACGCCGAGTCGTCGACGCAGGCGGGCGAGCAGGCGGACGTGGGCGGTCTTCTCAGCAAAAGCCAGGACATGGGGCCGGCGCAGGCCGATCGCCCGGTTCCGCCAGTTCTCGTCGGTGAAGCCGAAGTCCTCGTAGTCGAACAGGCGCCGGTGCTCGATCAGGTCGGCGAGAACGGCGCTTGTCATCTCATCGGGGTTGCCGCAGTTGCGGTCACGGGCCGGTACGCGCATGACCGCGGGTTTGACGAAGCGGTACCAGAAGCTGCGGACGTTGCCTTTGATCGGCGGTTCATCGCCGGAGCGGATGCGTTGCCATGCCTGGTAGGCGAGGTTGCGGATGAGGCGGGTGGTGACGAGTTTACCGCTTCGTGGCGAGCCAAAGAGAGCGAGGAGTTCCGGGCCGGTAAGGGTGCGGAGATCGCGGTCGTGGGGGTGAATGGATAGTTGGGTGAGGATGGCCTGTCTGGTTGGTGGGATCTGGGGACGCGGCATCGATGAATGGTGGAGGTGATGTAGAAATCGGGCAAGGTGGTTTTTTGCTTTTGTCTCGTGGTTCTGGGGCCGAGGCGGTGCCGGGGATCACGTTGCGCCGGAGCACGCCGAGAGAGCCGCGCAAATCGAAGACAGCCGCGCAAATCAAAGACAGCCACGCATCCGAGGGCGACTGCACGCCTCGATGTGTGCAATGGGTCGTGGATCGTCTTGCTAGCCAGCGTCTCGGAGATCGGACCATGGCGGCAACGGCCGGACGTTCTGCAGAAGGCCTGTTGTGCCTCGCCGAATCGTCCGGATGGAGCCGTTGCGCATGCCGTACAGCTCATCGCGGGAGATCCGGCCATGAGCGGTCCGATAGCCGCGATGCTCGGCGTCCTGACCGTCGCGTTCAGCGGTCCGGTCCAGGGCGCTATCGCCGCGCTTGAGCCGGGTAAGGCGCTCATTGAGCCGGATCAGCTGCTCGAGCTCACGGTCGTCGTTGGCATCGGCGAGCAACGTCGCCTGGTGCTCATCGAGACGGTTTGACAGCGCGCCGACCATCGCGGCGTTGGTCGTCATCAGCCAGTCGATCAGGCGCTCGATATCGACCGGCCCATGGCGGCGGCTCGACTGCCGACCAACGAACCGGGCGTTGCGCCGGCCAACGTCTCCCTCGCCCATCCGCGGCAGGAGCTCGGCCACTGTCGTCGCCGGGCGCGTGTTCTCGGGGACGCGACGGACGCGGGTGATCGGGTAGATGCGGCGCCCAGGCACCAACGCCTCGCCAAATTTGACGGTGTGCTCCTCTCCGCCGCGCTCCGGACTCCATTGGCTGAAGCAGTTCGCGGTGCGGTGCCGGGCGCGGCCGCGGCCGACGGGCGCTGTGTCTACCCAGCTGTTGAAGACGACGGAGTGGTTGCCGCCGCCCGTGCCGTTGTCGTTGCACATGTACAACCAATCGCCGGCGTTCAAACTGTCGAAGTCGTCGATCGGAAGCGGAATCCAGTTCTCTCGGCCGACGCCCGGTCCGCTTCGGTTCTTGCGGGCCTCGTGCTGCACATCGTCCTCGCCTTGCCCCAAAACGACGTTGCCGTCGTGGTCGTAGCTGTCGATCACTCCGGACGCATCGGCCGTCACCGCGCCGGCATACGAGTTGACGATCTCGACCCAGTGTCCGCACATGCGGGCGTGAATGCGGGCCGTTTCCGATGCAGGGTCGTAGCGGCCGTTGGTCAGGATGTGACTCGCCAGCAGGATTCGCTGCTGGGCGGATGTGCCACCAACCGGGCCGTCGTTGAACAACCTCTCGGGGATTTCATCGGTGAGGAAGTAGCCGAGCAGCTTATCGCGCTCTGTCATCGTGAACAGGCAACGGAGCTCGTCTGCCGGAACACGGGCCACGCCGTCGGCGTCTGGGACCGCGTTGAAAGCGTGAAGGACCGATGTGAAGACGTCGTTGAAGCGCTGATGGAACCAGGTCCACAGCTCATCGGGCCCGGCGCAAGACGCCTGTTCGCTGTCGCCTGGCGAGCCGATCAGGGCATCGGCGCTTGAAGGGCCTGGCAGTTCGCGTGCGCCGGATCGTCCAGAGCCTCGATCCGGCGACATCGCCTCGGACTGCCGGCTGTATCCAGCGCGATTGTTTGGATCGACGGCCGCGGCACCGGCCGCGTAGTTCATCGTATTCAGGCCGGCGCGCAGCCCGGTCGCAGGCGTAGGGGTGACCGCGGAGGGAGCCGGGCCAGCGGCAGGGGCAGGCGTATTCTCGGTGGCGGGTGCGGATCCCGCATGCGTCGTCATTGGAGGCAAGCTCGCGGAGCGATCGGTATTTGGTTCTCTCGAGACGCTACCACCCGGCCCTGAGTCCAACCAAGGGGATCCGCACCCGCAGTCAGACAGGCGGTGTCCGGCGACCCTCGAGCTTCTCGGTGGCCTGGTGGTGAGTCGACATGCGGCCGTGCCAGCGGCGTGACCACGTGCGCTACGTAGCGACCCGGGCCGCGCCCATCAAGCGGTCTACTTGGAGCCGACGACGGAAACCGGCACGTGGGACGCCGCGGTCCCAGCGACGCCGCTCACCCGCGGTTCCGTTGAGACTCCCTCCCGCCTGCATCCCCTTCGAACACCCGACTTGGAGGACGAAATGCGAATTCTGGGAATGGTTGCGTTCGCCGTTATCGGTGGGCTGATGGGGTGCGAATCGGACTGCTCTCAAACGACGGTGACGCACATGCATCGCGAGGTGCAGCTGGTGGCCGAAGTGCAGGATTACAGCGGCAAGCCGAACCCGGGGGTGGAGGTGACGTTTGGCATGCAGATGAACCACTGCAAGGACGGCGGCGGCACCTCGTCCGGCAAGACCCTGACGACGAAGGCGAAAAGCGGCTCCGACGGTATCGCCAAGATGCCGGGCGCGTTCAAAAAATCACATTCAAGAACGCCGGTGACCGGCTGCGGCTGACGGTTCTACCCGCGGGCACGACCACCAACATCGGCTACCAATACAGCTATTTGACGGCCAAAGGATGGGGTCCGGAGCGCAAGGTCATTACCAAGCAGTTCTTCGCGCCGTAGGCTCTGAAGGTCGTCGCACGGCGCGCCGAGCAGCTTGGTTGGATAACTGCAGGCTCCGTTGACCACGTCGCACTTGGGGGCAAGGCACGGCGCGGCTGTCTTGCACTTGGGCTTGCCGCCGGACGACAGAGCGTCTACTTGGAGCCGACGACGGACACGGGCACGTGCGATCCCGCGGTCTTGCCGTGCCCGAGCTCGCCGTGTTTGCCCTGCCCCCAACAAAGGACTTCGCCGGTCTTTGTGAGCGCGCAAGTGTGATACGCGCCCGCTGTGACCGCGATGGCGTCCGTGACGCCGGGCACCTGTTGAACCTTGGTCTGGTTGCCCTTCGTCGGATCGAGGCCAAGCTGGCCTTCGACCCCGCGGCCCCAACACCAGACCTGGCCCTTGAGCTGCACGACGCAAGCGTGACCCTGCCCGGCGGCGAGGTCGGTCGCGCCGAAGACGCCGATGACGTGGACCGCGGTGGTGCTGTCGGACTTGAGCCCGTGGCCCAATTGACCCGCTGAGCCGTCGCCCCAGCAACGGACCTTGCCGCCGCCGATCAGCGCACAGATGAAGCCATCGCCGACCGCGAGATGGGAGGCACTGTCCGGCAGCAGCACCTTGAGCGGGCTGGCGCTGGACTCGAAAAAGCCCTTCTTGCCGTTGGCGAGCTGCCCCTCGATATTGGCACCCCAGCATTGAGCGGCGCCGCCCTTGACGAGGCAGGTGTTGTCGTAGCCGGCGAACAGCGACTTGACGGCGCTCGCGTTCACCTTGTTGGGCGTCTTGAGCGTAGTGCCACCGCTGCCGGCCTGCTTGTGGGTGTTGCTGCCCCAGCACCACGGTGCGCCGTCGATCAGCCCACACGAGTGGCGCGCACCGGTGGCGATGGCGGTGGCGGGTTTGATGAGGCTCACCTGCTCGGGTGTCCACTTGTTCTTCGTGCTGCCGTTGCCAAGCTGGCCCTGCACGCCGCGGCCCCAGCACCACAGCTCGCCATTGCTCTTGCGCACGCACGCGTGGCCCTGCCCGACAGCGACGTCGACAGCGCTGGTCATGCCTTTGACAGCAACGGGCGTATGCGAAACGGGATTGCTGCCCGGTTTGCCGTCGCCCAGCGCGCCGTTTGTGTTGTCGCCCCAGCACATCACCGACCCGTCCGCGCGCACGGCACACGTCGCCTGGTAACCGGCGGAGATCCGCGTCGCCCAACGGGTCTTGCACAGACCGGACAGGCAGATTTTGTGGGTGCCGCATACGGCGAAGTCCTTGGCGGGCGTGGTCGTGCAGACACCGCTCTTGCACGCGGCAACTACGCACTTGGAGCCCGTCGCGGGGCAATCACCAGCGTTGGCGCATGCCCCGGATCCGACATCGGCGCTCGAACTCGCATCGGCGCTCGAACTGGCATCGACGGCGACGGAACCCGCATCGACGCCGACGGAACCCGCATCGACGGCGACGGAACCCGCATCGACGGCGGCGAAACCCGCATCGACGCCGACGGAACCCGCATCGACGGCGACGGACCCCGCTTCGACGGCAACGGAACCCGCATCGACGCCGACGGAACCCGCATCGACGCCGACGGAACCAGCATCAACGGCGACGGAACCAGCATCAACGGCGGCGGAACCAGCATCAACGGCGGCGGAACCAGCATCAACGGCGGCGGAACCCGCATCGGCGGCGACGGAGCCCGCGTCGGCGGCGGAACCCGCATCGGCGGCGACGGAGCCCGCATCGACGACAGAACCCGCGTCGGCGGCGGAACCGGCATCAGCGGCGGAACCGGCATCGGCCACAGAACCCGTATCGGCCACCGAACCCGCATCGGCCACGGAACCGACGTCAGCGACCGCACCGGAATCAGCGACTGAACCCGAGTCCGCGACGGCGCCCGCATCCGCACCGGCGAATGAGCCGCTGTCCTCGGTATCCTCGGGACAGCCGGTCAGCAGGATCGACGCCAGCCCGTAAGCCAGGCCAAACGTGTGTAGTTGGCGGTGGTTCATGGCTGCATCGTCGGCATCAAGGGGCAGGACTGCAAGACCTGTGGCGGCCGCAACCGAAACACAGGCCCGATTGGAAGTCGCTGACTGAGCGATAGGCCGGCTCCGGGCCACCCGAACCCGAACTCACACCCTCACGGGGTGCCGCTGTGCTTGCGGATGAGGCCGGTGAGCATGGCCGCGACCTTGTCGGCCGGCACGCTTCCCCCCCGAAACCTACGGCACGATGGTCTTGCTCGTGACCACGCGGCCGGGGGTGTAGAACTTGCCGCCGGACGTGATCGCGTTGCCGAGCAGGCCCCACGAGTTGCTGCCCCAACACCACACCGACTTGTCCGAGCGGATCAAGCAGCCGTGGAAGACCGAGGCGCGCGCGAGGGTCGCTTTGCCCAGCTTTGTCAGCTGCGTGGGCGGGTAGATTTTGCCGGTGCTCGACCCCTGCGCCATGTTGCCCGAGTTGTCCTTGCCCCAACCCCACACGTCGCCTTCCTTGGTCACGGCGTAGGCGAGGAAGTACGACACGTCCATCGATGCAATGGGGGGAAGCTTCACCGCGACGGGCGTGACGGCATAGTTGCCGCTGCCGGTGGCGCCCGATCCCATCAGGCCGTAGTAGTTGCTGCCGGCGCAGGCCACGCCGCCCTTGGTGTCGAGCGCGCACGCGGCCGAATTCCCCATGTGCATGGAGGCGACCGCGGCGCCAAACCCGCTCTTTTCGAACGCGGCGTACCTCAAGACCTTGCCGATGCCAAACAGGAAGGAGGTGTTCTGGCCCCAACAGTAGCCTTGGCCTTTCTTGCTGCCACAACCGCTCAACTGATCCATGTCTGCGCCCTTGACGTCGGTGAGGTTGGCGACCTGGACCGGCTTGGTCAGTGTCGCCGTGCTCTTGTTGCCGAGCACGCCCGCCGAGCCGCGTCCCCAACACCAGACCGTCGCGTTCTTGAGGG
>Ga0114933_10005936_pt1 | contig 10968 bp, 8 predicted proteins | sample 4SBtaG_FD_89691 | JGI IMG/M metagenome (GOLD analysis project Ga0114933, IMG submission 89691) | Deep subsurface microbial communities from Kolumbo volcano to uncover new lineages of life (NeLLi) - 4SBTROV12_W25 metaG | ecosystem: Environmental > Aquatic > Marine > Volcanic | place: Kolumbo... | reverse complement strand
GTAATCATTATTTATTTGCATCATTGGGGCATTTACACAAGCACCTAGGCATTCAACCTCAATCCAAGAACAATTGTTCTTTTCAGAGACTATTCCTTCTTTTTTTGAAATTTTTTCTTTACAAATTTTTACAACCTTATCAGCTCCACGTATTAAGCAAGGTGTTGTAGTGCACACTTGTACAAAATATTTACCTACTGGAGAAAGATTGTACATCGTGTAAAAGGATGCCACTTCATAAACATTTATGTATGAAATGGATAAATATTTAGCAATATATTTCATGGCTGCAAGAGGTATCCAATTTTGATTTTGTTTCTGAGCAAGGTAAAGAAATGGCATAACCGCACTTTTTTTATTTGTTTTGGGATATTTTTTGAGTATTTCTTCGGCTATTTTTAAATTTTTTTCGTTAAATTCAAATTTCTCAGGTTGATTTTCGTAAATTTTTTTTAAACTCATCTATCTACCTCTCCAAATACAATGTCTAAAGAGCCAAGAACCGCTGGTACATCTGCTAACATATGTCCTTTAATTAAGTAATCCATTGATTGTAAGTGAGAAAACCCAGGTGCTCTTATTTTACAACGATATGGTTTATTTGATCCATCCGAAATAAGATAAACACCAAATTCACCTTTTGGAGCTTCTACTGATGAATAAATATTGCCTTTCGGCACTCTAAAACCTTCGGTAAATAGTTTAAAATGATGAATTAAAGACTCCATTGATTCTTTAATGTCATCTCTTTTAGGAGGTGTAATCTTGTTGTCTATAGATTTAACCGGACCTTTCGGAAGTTTTTTAATACATTGCTTAATAATTTTAACACTTTCTCTCATTTCTTCTACTCTGCATAAATACCTGTCATAACAGTCACCATTCTTTCCGACAGGAATTTTAAAATCTAAATCTTCATAGCATTCATAAGGCTGAGATTTTCTTAAATCCCATGGCACTCCAGACCCTCTTAGCATAACTCCTGAAAAACTATGATCTAAAGCTTCTTCTTTAGTTACAATTCCTATGTCGACATTTCTTTGTTTGAATATTCTATTGTCAGTTAAAAGATCTTCTAGATCATTAATTATCTTTGGAAAAGTCTCACAAAATTTACTTATGTCGTTAATTAAACTTGTAGGTAAATCTTTATGAACACCTCCTGTTCTAAAATAATTAGCGTGAAGTCTAGACCCAGAAGCTCTCTCATAAAACGTCATTAAAGTTTCTCTTTCTTCAAATCCCCATAGAGAAGGAGTAAGAGCACCAACATCTAATGCCTGGGTTGTGATGTTTAAAATATGACTTAGAATTCTTCCAATTTCACAAAAAATAACTCTTATATATTTTCCTCTTATAGGCACTTCTGTATTTAAAAGTTTTTCTGTTGCTAGTGCAAATGCATGCTCTTGATTCATTGGAGCAACATAATCTAACCTATCAAAATACGGTAAGGCTTGAGTATAGGTTTTTTGTTCAATTAATTTTTCTGTTCCTCTATGCAATAAACCAATATGTGGATCTGCTTTTTCAACAACTTCTCCATCTAATTCTAAAATTAAACGCAATACACCATGAGCAGCTGGATGTTGAGGACCAAAATTTAAACTCATTGTTTTAGTTTTTTTTTTCATTTTTTTTTATTTCTTTAAAATTTTTTAAATATTTAGTTCCTTCCCAAGGACTTTCAAAATCAAAATCACGATAATTTTGTTCTAGTTGTACTGGCTCATAAATAACCTTTTTTTCTTTTTCGCTATACCTAACTTCATTAAAGCCAGTAAGTGGAAAATCTTTTCTTAGAGGATGGCCTTTAAAATTATAATCCGTAAGTATTCTTCTTAAATCAGGATGATTTTTGAATTTAATGCCATACATATCGAAAACTTCTCTTTCCATCCAATTTGCAGAAGGAAAAATTTTGGTTATTGATGGTATCTTTGTATCTATTTCAAAATTAATTATAATTTTTATTCTTGAGTTATTTTCATGCGACAGTAAAAGATAAATTAACATAAATCTTTTTTCTTCTTGAGGATAATCTACCCCTACAATGTCTATTAATTGTCTAAACTTACAACTTTCGTTTGATTTAAGAAATTGAATTACTTCAATTAATTCTTCTGCTCCTGTAAATAAATTTAACTCATCATGCTCCAATTTAGTTTTCTTAATTTTACTTGTTAGCTGGGAATTAATTAATTTTTCAAGTTTTTTTAAATTATCGCTTTTCATCTTTATCTTTGTAAATTACCTTCACGTCTAATTTTTTTTTGTAGTTGAAGAATTCCGTAAAGAAGAGCTTCTGCAGATGGTGGACAACCTGGAACATAAATATCCACTGGCACAATTTTATCGCAGCCTCTTACTACTGAGTATGAATAATGGTAATATCCTCCTCCATTAGCACAACTACCCATAGATATTACATATCTTGGCTCGGGCATTTGATCATAAACTTTTCTTAGTGCTGGAGCCATTTTATTTGTAAGTGTTCCAGCAACAATCATAACATCAGATTGTCTTGGAGAAGCTCTAGGTGCTGCCCCAAATCTTTCAAGATCATATCTGGGCATAGAAGTTTGCATCATTTCAACAGCACAACAGGCCAAACCAAAAGTCATCCAATGTAATGATCCGGTTCTCGCCCAGGTGATTAAATTGTCTGTAGAAGTTGTAATGAAACCTTTTTCAGCAAAATCTTTTGCTATTTGCTTAAATTCTTTAGGGATTTGTTTTTGTTTGTCTGCAGATGATATCATACTATTCCCACTCCAATGCTCCCTTTTTCCATTCATATATAAAACCTATAGTTAAAATTCCTAAAAAAACCATCATTGACCAAAATCCTAATAAACCAATGCTCCCTAAAGAAATGGCCCAAGGAAACAAAAAGGCTATTTCTAAATCAAATATGATAAACAGAATGGCTACTAAATAAAATCTTACATCAAACTCCATTCTTGAGTCATCAAATGCTTCGAAACCACATTCATAAGCTGATAATTTTTCAGGATCAGGATTACTTGGTGAGGCGATAAAATTTATGAGAACAAAGCCTATGCTTAACAACAAGGCTAAAAATAAAAATATTATAATTGATAAGTAATCTGTTAAAAAATTTAAAATCATTGTTAATCAATATCTACCTTAATGCTCTAAGCTTAAGGATTCTTATATTAATAATTATTTATATAGCATTTAATACGAAAGTGTACAGGTACAAGAAGGTAGCACTCCCATGATTATACATGAAAATGATTATCAACTAGTGGCGGGAGTGACCGGGCTCGAACCGGCGACCTCCTGCGTGACAGGCAGGCGCTCTAACCAAACTGAGCTACACCCCCAATTTCTTGAGTTTATGGTGGGCGGTAAAGGACTCGAACCTATGACCCTCTCGGTGTAAACGAGATGCTCTACCAACTGAGCTAACCGCCCATTATAAATTAAGACAGACATATACAACATAAAAATTGTAATGTAAAAACCTAAAAAAACTAATGTAAATTGGTCAATTTTTATTTATATTATATATTTATGATTATATCTTGTAATAAATGCCAAAAAAGCTTCGTGGTTCCTGACAGTGCTGTTACAAATAAAGGAAGATTAGTTCAATGTAGTGTTTGCGGGAACAAATGGACTCAATATCCAATTAAAAAACAAAAGTCTATTTCAGGGCAAAAAAATATTAAAAAAATAAAAAAACAAAAGACAAACAACTTAAAAAGTTCTAAAACAAAAAAACCTAAAAGAACGGGTCCAACACTTTACTCAAGTGAATATTTAGAAGAAAAACATGGTATCAAGATTTCTGATAAATCAACAAAGCCTTCAAAACAAAAAGATAAAAATCAGCAAGATGAAAGTATTGGCTTTGGGTTTTATAGCTATTTACTATTTTTTTTAATATTTATACTTTCTTTATTTGGAATATTAAATTTAACGAAAGATATACTTACATATAATTTTCCTTTTTTAAGCATTTATATTGATCACCTCTACGAAACATTATTTAATATAAAAGAAATTATAATAAATTTTACTTCAAATTATTAATTTTTTTCTAAACTTTTAATATTGATTATTTTTGAAGATAACTGAGAATTATTTTTTTTTATATCTTCAAAGAAATTCCACGCAAGGACTATCATTACATTATTTTTGCTTGATACAAATTTTTTACTTTTAATTGGTATTTTAACTCCAGGAATAAATCTATTATGTTTCAATTTATTGTCTTCTACTATAAAGTCGAATTCCTTAGAAATACCAAAAAAATTTAAAGCTGTCGAAGCTTTCGCTGGCGCACCATAACCAAACACGTTATTTCCATTGTCTTTTATTTTTTTGATATTTTTTCTTACGTTTTCTCTAATTTTATAAATTTCTCTACCAAACTTTTCATAAGTCTTAAATCTTTTAATACCAAATTTATCTTCTTCTTTTAAAATATTTTTAAAGCTTTGTTCTGTTTTATGATTTTTACCTTTTTTAATATAAATTCTTATTGATCCGCCATGAGTTTGAATTTTTTCTGCTTTATATAAAGTTACTTCAAATTTACTAAAAAAATTAACCAAAGAGGTCAGTGACCAATAATTATAGTGTTCATGATATATATTATCGAATGTTAAATCTTTTAAAGTATTCATCAAATATTGTACTTCAATTATCATTACGCCTTTTTTATCAAGTAAACTGATCATACACTCAGCCATTTCCTTTAAATTATCTGAGTGAGCGAAAACATTTGAAGCTAAAATGAGATTGGCATTTTTTTTTATTTTTTTGGTATTTTTTTTATTTAAAAATCCATTGAATGTTCTAATTTTATTTTTGTTAGCTAATTTAGCTAAATTTTTGGCAGGCTCTATTCCCAATATTTTTTTGAACTTAAGATCTTTGAAAGCTTTCAGGGCGATACCATCATTACTTCCTATGTCAATTATATAAGATTTTTTGGGATTTAATTTAAATTCCTTTTTATATTTTTTTGCTGCATTTATAAAATGGTCTCTAAAAATTTTTGATGTTGAAGATGTATATAAGTAATTAGAAAACATTTTTTTAGGATCAACTGAAACTGAAAGTTGACAATTGTGACAGTTTTCACAATAATTTAATTCAAGTGGATAAAGCTCACATTTTTCATCCTTTTTTTTCAATAGATTGTTTGCTAATGGTTGATAACCTAAAGAAACAACTCTTTTAAGTTTTTCATTTCCACATGACCTACAACTAAATTTATAACTTTTTAATAATAAATTTTTTTCTTTTTCATCAACAAAAACGTGTTTTATTGTATGTGTAATTCCATAATTTTCATGTTCTCTTTCTCCTCTAACTAAGTTTAAAAAAGTTGTATCTTTTGTAAAAACCATTGTGTGTGCAACATTTGGTTTAATGATTGAGAGTTGTCCCTCATTAACGACTTGTGTAATTTTTGGTGAACCGCTATTTAAAATGTCCTGAAAAACTTCAATAATCTGTCCTTTTGTAAATAAGCATTTCTGTTCTTGTTGAGGGTGGTAGTGATTTGCTCTGATAGTTCCTTTTTTTGAATTAATCAATCCTATCATATTGATAGGTTCAGTTAATTCATGATTACTAATTTTTCCTCTTTTATCAACATATTCATTTTCACCGTCTCTAACATATTCTAAATCTTTTATTAAATTTTGTTTAGACCACTTGGAAATCATTTCTTTAATACTTTCATCAAGACCATAAAGAAATTTGAAACCTGTTTTTAAAATCTTTTTATTTGATAGAGAAAATCCAAGATTTGGTATTTCATCATTTGTTTCTCTTAATACAATTTTTGGATTATGCTTTTTACAAATTTCGGCAACTTCTTTTACACTTACAGTATCTTTAGTTAAATTAAATAATTGTGACTTAATGTCATTTCTTTCTTCCATAAACTTAAAACATCTAGCTACATCAACAAGTGGAACTAAACTTTTAATTTGTTTACCGCCGGCAAATAATCTTAGAGTTCCATTTTGAGAGGCCATTTTTGAAAAAAAGTTAGGCATTATGTCAATTCGAGCAGTATCAGTTGAATATCCATAAACTGAACCTAGTCTTAAGATGATATAATTTTTTCCAGATTGTTTTAATTGTTTCTCATTAAAATCTTTCGACTTTCCATAAGAAAGAACAGGACAAGTTATTTCGTCTTCTAAAATTTCTTTTTTTACTTCTTGTATTCCTTCAAAAACCACATGTGTTGAAGGCATAATTATTTTACATCTGTCATTTACTACGTCTAGAATATTCTGTGTCCCCTCTTCTGCTACAAGCTTAATGTTTTTATCATGTTCAAAATTACTCTCGCTTTTCACTCTTGGGACGTTAGTTATTCCTGCAAGATGATGTATTACATCAGCATCTTCGCAATTTTTTTTAACAATTTCTTTATTTAAAATATCTCCATGAATAAAATTAATATTCCAATTTCTTAGTTGATTAACTCTTTCAGACACAAATCTATTGTCTATAACGGTAATTTCATCGTTCCAACTAAATCCGGAGTATAATTTGCATAGTTCTGTGCCTATGTAGCCCAGACCCCCAGTTATAACTATTTTTTTTTTCATAAATGTCGATTTTTCATAATTCATAATATAATCTAAGGCAATAATAAAATGAAATATTACGATTGTTTTATGTATTTTGATGAAGATATGGTTTTAGATCTTCGGCTTAACATATTAGATAGATATGTATCAAAATTTATAATTTGTGAAGCGACTTATAATCATAAGGGGCTTAAAAAAAAACTAAATTTTAACATTGAAAATTTTCAAAAATTTAAGGAAAAAATAATATATATTGTTTTAGATAAAAATTCACCTGACTTAATAACCATAAACGATAATGATACGTTAGAAACAAAAAATAAAAAGATTTTACACAATTCAATTAATAGAGATGTTTATCAGAGAAATCATTTAATGACTGAAATATCCAAATTAGATGATGATGATTTAATATTTATAAGTGACTTAGATGAAATACCTAACCTTGAAAATTTCCAATATAAAAGTAAAATTAATGTTTTCGTTCAGGATATGTTTAGCTATAAGTTTAATCTTAAATTACCAAACCGTAAATGGATTGGTTCTAGAGCTTGTAAAAAAAAACATCTTATTTCACCTCAATGGTTAAGAAATATTAAAAATAAATCTTACCCTCCTTGGAGATTAGATACTTTTTTTTCAAATAAAAAATATATGAATTTAAACTATATAGAAAATGGTGGTTGGCATTTTACATCAATAAAAACTGCTAAGGAATTGTTTCATAAACTTACGAGTTTTGCCCATCATTTAGAGTTTGAAGAAAGTGGATTAAAATTAAATGATATTGAAGAATATATAAAAAATAAGAAAAATTTTTATAACTATAGTGTTGATAAAAAAGAAAAAAAATATTCTGGTGAAGAAAGTTTAATTGTAGAAAAAAAAGATAAATTGCCTAAATATATAACCGATAATATTTTTAAATATAAAGATTGGCTGGCTTAGTGTGTGCTAAGTTCTTCTTTTTTAGATTTACTTTTTTTAATCGGATCGACTTCAACCCATTCTACTCTTTTTAGAGGTTTAGTTAACGCAATTTTGAGAACTTCGTCCACATTTTTTACCGGGATAATTTTAATATTTTTTTTAATTGCGCTAGGCACTTCTGCTAAATCCTTTTTATTTTCAACTGGTATTAAGACTTTTTTTATTCCAGCTCTGTGAGCCGCTAATAATTTTTCTTTTAATCCTCCAATAGGTAGAACTAGGCCTCTCAAAGTTATTTCACCTGTCATAGCAACATTCTTATCTACCGGTATTTCTGTAATAGCAGAGATAATTGATGTTACCATAGCAATACCTGCTGAAGGTCCATCTTTTGGAGTTGCTCCCTCAGGCACGTGTACATGAAAATCTTTTTTATCAAAAATTGGAGGGATAATTCCATATTCTAAACTTTTTGACCTTATGTAAGATTTTGCTGCTTTAATAGACTCTTGCATAACTTCTCCAAGCTTTCCTGTAATTTGCATTTTACCTTTTCCAGGCATAATTACTGACTCGATTTTCAAAATTTCTCCTCCGACTTCTGTCCAGGCAAGTCCTGTTACAACGCCTATTCTATTTTCTTCCTCGATTTCACCATAGTTAAATTTTGTTACACCTAATAATTCTGCAATATCTGAATTTTTTAAAGGAATATTAATTTTTTCTTTACCGTCTATTTTTTTGACTAGTTTTCTTGCAATTTTAGATAACTCTCTTTCCAAATTTCTTACACCGGATTCTCTAGTGTAGTCTCTTACTATCTTTCTTATAATTTGTTCGTTTATATCCCACTCACCTTTTTTTAATCCATTAAGTTTACTTTGTTTTGGCACTAGGAATTTTTGAGATATATTAACTTTTTCATCCTCTGTATAACCTGACAACTTAATTACTTCCATTCTATCTAAAAGAGGCGGGAGTATATTAAGAGTGTTTGCTGTCGTAACAAACATAACATCAGAAAGATCGTAATCTACTTCTAAATAATGATCATTAAATTCTTTATTTTGCTCTGGATCTAATGCTTCAAGTAAAGCAGATGATGGATCGCCTCTGTAGTCATTACCAACTTTATCAATTTCATCCAACAAAAATAATGGGTTTTTAGTTCCAGCTTTTTTCATCATTTGGACTATCTTGCCTGGTAAAGATCCAATGTATGTTCTTCTGTGACCTCTAATTTCAGCTTCATCTCTTATACCTCCTAATGAAATTCTAATAAATTTTCTGTTAGTTGCTTTAGCAATAGATTTTCCTAGAGAAGTTTTTCCAACTCCCGGAGGTCCTACTAAACAAAGAATTGGTCCTCTCATTTTTTGAATTCTTTTTTGAACGGCCAAAAATTCAATAATACGCTCTTTAACTTTTTCAAGACCATAATGATCTTCATCTAATATTTTTTGCGCATTTTTCAAATCAGTATTTATTTTACTTTTATTGCTCCAAGGAAGTTCAGTCATCCAATCAAGATAATTTCTGACTACAGTAGCTTCAGCTGACATTGGGCTCATTGATTTCAATTTCTTGAGCTCAGACATACATTTCTCTTGAGCTATTTTTGGCATTTTTGCTTTCGCTATTGCTCCAGAAATATTAGATATTTCATCTTTTCCTTCGTCAATTTCGCCAAGTTCTTTTTGGATAGCTTTTAATTGTTCGTTTAAGTAATACTCTCTTTGTGTTTTTTCCATTTGATTTTTTACTCTTCCTCTTATTTTTTTTTCAACTGAAATAACACTAGTTTCTTTTTCTATGTATTGATAAACTTTTTCCAACCTTCTCTTAAGGTCTCTAGTCTCTAAAAGTTCTTGTTTTTCACTTATTTGTATATTTAAGTTTGCAGAAATGTTGTTAGTTATTTGCTCAGCGCTTTTTAAATTCTTTAAGTTACTTAGATTTTCATCAAAATCTTTTTTGTTTAAAATTTGCAGTTTTTCAAATTTTTTGACCATTCCAATGGCATTATCATCTAAATCTTTTGAAATATTCAAGTCATTTGCAATTTGTAAATCACAATTAAGAAAGCTATTTTTTTCAGAGTAATCTATTTTTAAAATTTTTACTCTACTTTGACCTTCTACTAACACTTTCACCGTCCCATCGGGTAATTTTAATAATTGCAAAACTTTACTTAGACAGCCAAAGCTATATAAATCTTTATCTGAAGGGTCATCTACTGCTGAATTTTTTTGCGCAACTAAAACGATTGATTTATCTAATTTCATTACTTCTTGAAGAGCTTTTATAGATTTTTCTCTTCCAACAAATAATGGGACTACCATGCTAGGGAATATAACTATATCCCTTAACGGTAATAAAGGCTTTGTATAAGTTGGGCTCATTTATAACTTATATGGCAATTTTAGTTCTAATTTCAAGGAACAAATTTAGGTTTAGGCTACTGATGTTGATTGTTTTTTGCCATATGTGACTATTGGCTCAGAATCTCCTTTTGCAGCTGATTTATCAACGGTCACTCTTAGAACATCTTCCATATCTGGCAGATCAAACATTGTCTTTAATAGAATGTTTTCTATTATCGATCTTAATCCCCTAGCACCTGTTTTTTTACTTATAGCTTTTTTTGAAATTTCTATAATAGCATCCTGATTAAATTCTAATTCAACATTTTCAAATTCAAAAAGTCTTTTGTACTGTTTTATTAAAGAATTTTTTGGCTCTTTTAATATTTTTACTAATGACTGTTCATCGAGCTCGTTCAATGTGGCAATAATTGGCATTCTACCAATAAATTCTGGTATTAGGCCATATTTAATTAAGTCCTCTGGTTCTAATGACTTCATGGTTTTTGATAAAGATTGTTCTTTTTTTGATTTAACTTCAGCTCCAAATCCTATTGAGCTACCTCTGCCTCTTCTTTCTATTATCTTATCAAGACCAGCAAATGCTCCTCCGCAAATAAATAATATATTAGTAGTATCAACTTGTAAAAATTCTTGTTGAGGATGTTTTCTTCCTCCTTGGGGAGGAACGCTAGCAATTGTTCCTTCCATTATTTTTAATAATGCCTGTTGAACGCCTTCACCTGAAACATCTCTTGTTATCGAAGGATTCTCAGATTTTCTACTTATTTTATCAACTTCATCGATGTAAACTATTCCTCTCTGAGCTTTTTCAACATTATAATCAGCCGCTTGTAAAAGCTTCAAAATTATATTTTCAACATCCTCACCAACATAGCCAGCCTCGGTTAAAGTTGTTGCATCTGCCATAGTAAATGGCACATCTAAAATTCTTGCTAAAGTCTGGGCTAAAAGTGTTTTTCCACATCCGGTAGGTCCTACTAATAGGATGTTGGATTTTGATAACTCTACTTCTTTATTACTTTTAGTTTCATGGTTTAATCTTTTATAATGATTGTGAACTG
>Ga0114933_10005934_pt1 | contig 10970 bp, 10 predicted proteins | sample 4SBtaG_FD_89691 | JGI IMG/M metagenome (GOLD analysis project Ga0114933, IMG submission 89691) | Deep subsurface microbial communities from Kolumbo volcano to uncover new lineages of life (NeLLi) - 4SBTROV12_W25 metaG | ecosystem: Environmental > Aquatic > Marine > Volcanic | place: Kolumbo... | reverse complement strand
TCGATGTCCTACCGACGATCCGAGGCGATGCGGCATCGGGTAGACCAAATCTCGCTGCGCATGCCGGTTTTCGGGATCATCCTGCGCAAAGCGGCGATCTCGCGGTATGCCCGGACGCTGGCCACCATGTTTGGTGCCGGGGTGCCACTGGTAGAGGGACTGGAATCGGTCGCCGGAGCGACGGGTAACCGCGTTTACTCTGATGCCTGCATGTCCATCAGAGAGGTGGTGAGCGGCGGGCAAGCACTGTCGAGCGCCATGTCACAGACCGGTCTTTTCCCTGCGATGGTGCTGCAAATGACGAGCACAGGCGAAGAATCCGGCGAACTCGAAACCATGCTTAATAAAGCCGCCGAATTTTACGAGCGAGAAGTCCGCGAAGCCGTCGATAACATGAGCAAACTCATCGAGCCGATCATGATCAGCGTGCTCGGCGGTCTGGTCGGTACGCTTGTCGTTGCCATGTATTTGCCCATTTTCAAGATGGGCGCCATTATGTGATGGAGGCAGCACCTCCCTTTGCTGCGTGATCGAAGCCCTGGCTAACGCCCAGGGGATCGAAGGGTGGCTTTACCCCCTCACGGTTGTCCTTGGGCTGATGGTCGGTAGTTTCCTCAACGTCGTGATCGTGCGCATACCTCAGCGTCTGCAGTGGCAATGGCATGGCAAGGCAAAAGGATTCCCGAAACCGCCGGGCATTGCCGGCGCTACATCACGCTGCCCCCATTGTCGACAGTCCATCCGCTGGCGGGATAACCTGCCGCTTGTCAGCTTTCTGGCGCTGAAGGGCCGTTGTCATTGGTGCAGTGGCGAGATCTCGAGGCGCTATCCCCTGGTTGAGGCGATGTGTGCTGCCCTGACTCTGATCGTGGTCTGGGTTTTGGGATTTGAATGGCTGACTCTTGCTGCGCTGGCTTTCACCTGGTGCCTGATCGCACTTGCGGTTATCGACCTTGAGCATTTCCTGTTGCCAGACTGCATCACGTTACCGCTACTCACGGCAGGCCTTATCGTTAGCGCAATGGGCGGGTTCACCGACCTGATCTCTGCACTTGTGGGAGCAGTTGCCGGGTACGGGATACTATGGGCCGTGTTTCAGGCTTTTCGTATCGCCACAGGGAAAGAAGGCATGGGCTACGGTGACTTCAAACTGCTGGCAGCCCTTGGGGCCTGGATGGGGTGGCAGATGCTGCCGCTGATCATACTGCTGAGCGCCGGGACTGGCGCTATTATCGGAATCACCATGCTGGTCCTCAAAATACAAGAGCGCAGTCAGCCTGTTCCATTTGGACCTTATCTTGCCGGCGGTGGATGGCTGGCCCTGTTGTGCGGTACGGACCTTAACCAGTTTTATCTTGCACTCACAGGGCTTTAGGAATCTGTATGCTCAGAGTCGCCCTCACCGGAGGCATCGGCAGCGGCAAGACCGCAGTCAGTGATTATCTTGAGACACTCGGCGTGACAGTTCTGGATGCCGACCGTTATGCCCATCAGGTGACAGCCAGAGGGCAAGATGCAGTGACCGAGATCGCCACTCTGCTGGGGCCGGCCGTGATCGACGCAGACGGTCATCTGGATCGCGGAGCGGTTCGCGAACTGGTTTTTACCGACCCGAAAAAACGGGCCGCACTGGAATCCATCGTGCATCCGCGGGTACGCCACGAAATGAACAAAGCCGCCTCGCAGGCCACAGGCCCCTACGTCATCTTCTCGATACCGCTACTCATCGAGACGGGACAAGCCGGCAAATTTGATCGAGTAGTGGTCGTTGAGGCCGCTCGCCAACTTCGAGCCGAGCGAGTGCTTGAGCGAAGCGGTCTTGATCAGCAGGCGTTCTCATCCATCGACCACGCTCAGGCGAGCGATGCCGATAGACGCAACGCGGCAACCGATCTTCTAAACAACGACGGCAGCCTGGAGTCTCTTCATGCTCAGATCGACGCGCTGCACGAGCGCCTGACCACGCTCTCGCGGGAGCAGGCTAAAACGGCAGATCACTGAACCCCGGCCACCTGGTACTGACCCTGTGACACTTAGCAAAACCCTCTTGGAGAACTTTGCAGGCTTTAAGCGCCTTGCACAGGATAATGTGGGCTCGACGCGTGCCGCCGTGATGCTGCTGGTGACCCGCGATCCTGACACCGATGAGGGATCAGTGGTCTTAACGCGCCGCGCCAAAACTTTACGCCGACATGCGGGTCAGTATGCGCTGCCGGGCGGACGGGCAGAGCCGGGAGAGAGCCCTGCCGAAACGGCGCTGCGCGAATGCCGCGAAGAAATTGGGCTCAATCCAAAGACGCATCAGGTCATCGGCCTCCTCGATGATTTCGTGACGGAGTCCGGTTTTTGCATCACGCCCGTCGTCGCCTGCATGGATGAGACCTTGACTGCGGTGCCGGACCCTGGAGAGGTCGAGCGGGTCTTTCATATCCCCTTAAGCGAACTTGCCGATGCCAAAACAGAAGTCTCCCGGTCAGAGACGGATGAATCGGTCCGAGACGGCTTTTCGATCATGCTGCCGACGGTTGGGCACGAGGTCTACGCGCCGACAGCTGCGATTCTTTTTCAATTCAGGGAAGTTGCGCTGCTCGGCAGAACCACCCGGGTCAACGACCTGGGTCAACCGCGTTTCGCCTGGCGCTAGTGCTTTACACAGGACCCGACCACACCAGCGCGCAGATTTTTTCCAGCAGTGCGCGATTGCCCTCAAGAAAGTTCACCGAGGCAAGATCATCCGAGTGCACCCATCGGAGGTTTTGCCCCTCAACGCCCCGGGGCTCACCCCGATAATCGGTTACCTGCCAGAAGTGCAGCTCGACCTCCCGATCAGGATAGACATGTACGCAGGAGAAAAGTCCATGCGCTGCCTCGACCTGCAAATTAAGCTCCTCGCGAAACTCGCGCACAAGCGCCTCAAACAACGTCTCCCCAGGCTCCACTTTGCCGCCGGGGAATTCCCACTGACCGGCATACGCCTTACCCTGTGGGCGCTCGCCGATAAGTAAACGCCCCTGGGAATCTGCGACGACCCCCACGGCGACCTTCTGTGCAGCTTCAGGTTCGGTAATCGGCATTGATGCGGATGTAGTCGTGCGTCAGGTCACAGGTCCAGACCCGCGACCGACTGCGACCCACACCCAGATCGACCACGATCGAGATATCGGTACCTTTGAGGTGTGTCGTCACCTCATCCTCATCATAGGATGGAACCCGCTCACCCCTATCGGTGATGGTAATCCCTCCAATCGATATCGCGAGACGGTGCTGAAACAGTCTCGCACCAGATTTTCCTACGGCCATGATGATCCGGCCCCAATTGGCGTCCTCTCCCGCAATAGCAGTTTTGACCAGTGGAGAATTTGCGATCGCCAGGGCAGCTTTTCGTGCCTCTGCACTGGACGCCGCACCATTCACATCGACTGTTATGAATTTGCTTGCGCCCTCGCCATCGCGCACCACCTGGATCGCCAGGTCCGTAAGCAGTTCCTTAATCGCAACACGAAATGCCTTGAGCTGAGGCGTCGATACGGACTGGGGGCTGCGGTTTGCTGCCTGTCCCGTTGCCGCCAGGAGCACGGTGTCGCTAGTTGAGGTATCACTGTCGACGGTAATGCAGTTAAAAGAAGTGCGAATTCCCTCTTTGAGCAAGGCCCGCAACACCGGTGCTGGCAGTTTGGCATCAGTAAAGATGAAGGCTAGCATCGTCGCCATATCGGGTGCAATCATGCCTGACCCTTTGGCAATACCGCACAGACTGACTTCGGTATCACCAATAAAGGTCCGTCGCGTCGCGCCCTTAGGATAGGTATCGGTCGTTCCAATCGCTCTGGCAGCGTCAAGCCAGGAGGCGGTGCGACGACTAGACGACATCCGCGATAGGGCGTTTTGAATCCGGTTTACGGGCAGTGGCTCTCCAATCACGCCAGTGGATGCAATCAATACATCACTTGGGCGACAACCTGCGGCGCGCGACGCCATGCCGGCGGTGGACCTGACATCCGTAACCCCTTGAGCACCGGTAAAGGTATTCGCATTCCCACTGTTGATGAGAATGGCTCGCGCCTTGCCCGACGCTGCCACCTTTCGGCTCCACTGTACCGGCGCAGAAGCCGTCGCCGAACGCGTGAATACGCCTGCCACCGTGGTCGAGCGATCCAGGGACACCAGCAGCAGGTCATCCCGCCCCGGGGACTTGATCCCTGCTCGAGCCGTCTTCAGGGCCACCCCTGCGATTGCGGATACTTTTGGGAACGTCTTGGGTGCGAGCGCAGATCGCTTTAAAGATGCCATAGTGGCGTTCCAGTCTGCGTCACAGCTTACCGTGGCACTGTTTGAATTTCTTCCCCGAACCACAAGGGCAAGGCTCGTTGCGCCCTACTTTCGCGCCGGCACGGACGAAAGGCTGAGATGTATCAGCGGCCGGGCGAGCTGAACCGGTATCCACTCCCTGACCCGGCCCGACGGGCGCTTCGGACGGTCCGTCTGTCGGTGAGTCGGGGTGCAGGTATTCACGGTTTTGCTCACCGACCTGACGCTGACGAGCCTCAAGATCTGTCACCTCAGCTTCGGTCTGAACCTGAACCTTCGCAAGTATGCCCACGACATCATTTTTCACCTGGTTCAGCATGGCTGAAAACATCTCGAATGCTTCGCGTTTGTACTCCTGCTTGGGATTTTTCTGAGCATAGCCCCGCAGTCCGATTCCCTGGCGCAGATAATCCATCTGGGCAAGATGCTCTTTCCATTGTTCGTCCAGCGTTTTTAGCATCACGGCTTTTTCCAGATGACGCATTACCGGCTCGCCGACGGACGCTGCCTTCTCCTCGTAGACCCTGGAGACCTCCTCCGAGATCTTGTTGCGGAGAGTCTCCTCGTGAAGATTGTCATCAGCTTTCAGCCAATCTTCTACCGGCAGAGGAATTCCAAAATGGGTCTGAAGGTCCTGCTGCAGCGCTGGCACATCCCATTGCTCCTCAAGGCTCTCGGGCGGAATCGACCGGTCAATAATCTCGGCAATCACCTCTTCCCGGGCAGCAGTGACCGTCTCAGAAATGTTGTCTGTTGCCATCAAAGTATTTCGCTGGTCGTAGACCACCTTGCGCTGCTCGTTCGCGACGTCGTCATATTCCAGGAGTTGCTTACGGATATCGAAATTGCGTCCTTCAACTTTTTTCTGGGAGTTCTCGATCGCGCGTGTCACCCACGAATGCTCAATCGCCTCGCCCTCTTCCATCCCGAGTTTTTCCATCAGCCCAGAAACGCGGTTTGAGCCAAAGATGCGCAGCAGATTGTCCTCAAGAGACAGATAAAACCGGCTCCCGCCGGGATCTCCCTGTCGCCCGCAGCGGCCGCGTAGCTGATTATCGACCCGGCGGGATTCATTCCGCTCTGTTCCCAACACATACAGCCCACCCGCCTGGACCACCTGGTCATGGCGGGTCTGCCACTGCGCCTGGATCTCACTTTTGCGCTGTGCGTCGCCCTCACCCAGCGCCTCGAGATCCATGACGACGTTGCCGCCCAACACGATGTCAGTTCCGCGTCCCGCCATGTTGGTGGCAATCGTGACTGCGGCCAGTTTGCCGGCCTGCGCGATAATCTGCGCCTCGCGCTCATGCTGTTTTGCGTTCAGCACTTCGTGGCTGATTTTTTCTTTGTTAAGCAGTCCCGCAAGGTATTCTGAGGTCTCAATGGAAGCGGTACCGACCAAAACGGGCTGATTTCTGGACTGACAGGCTTTGATATCTTCGATAATGGCATCGAACTTTTCTTTCTGCGTTCGGTAGACCAGATCCGGCAGGTCTTCCCTGATCATGGGCTGGTTCGTTGGAATCACCAGCACTTCGAGTCCATAAATCTGCTGAAACTCAACCGACTCAGTATCAGCAGTACCGGTCATGCCAGAGAGCCGATCATAGAGTCTGAACAGATTCTGGAAGGTGATCGAGGCGAGCGTCTGGTTCTCCTGCTGAATGGCGACACCCTCTTTGGCCTCGACGGCCTGATGCAGCCCTTCCGACCATCTTCTTCCAGGCATCATTCTTCCGGAAAATTCATCAATGATGACGATCTGTCCATCTCTCACAATGTAATCTACGTCGCGCTGAAAGAGAGAGTGCGCGCGCAGGCCCGCATAAAGGTGATGCATCAGGCTGATGTTGCCAACATCGTAAAGGCTTGAGTCTTCATCCAGCAGACCAGCTTCAGAAAGCAGGCGCTCAGCATTTTCGTGTCCGGCTTCGGTCAACGATACCTGACGGGTCTTCTCATCGACGCTGAAGTCACCCGGCCCTTCTTCTTCCTCCAGACCTTCCGCCGATTCCTCGACAGGAGCCTGGCGCTCAAGCGCCGGTATGATCTTGTCAATCCGGGTGTAAAGATCGCTGCTGTCTTCTGCAGGCCCTGAGATAATCAGCGGCGTACGCGCCTCGTCAATCAGGATGGAATCCACCTCGTCGACGATCGCAAAATCAAGCGAACGCTGAACACGGTCTTCGGCGCTGAAGGCCATGTTGTCACGCAGGTAATCGAATCCAAACTCGTTGTTGGTGCCATACACAATATCGCAGGCGTAGGCCGCGCGTTTCGCCGCGCTGTCCTGACCCGACAACACCACTCCCACCGAAAGGCCAAGATAGCCATAGATCTGTCCCATCCAGTCTGCGTCACGCTGGGCAAGATAATCATTTACCGTGACCACATGCACGGTATTGCCGCAAACCGCATTGAGGTATGCCGGCAGGGTGGCCATCAGGGTCTTTCCCTCTCCTGTACGCATCTCCGCAATCTTGCCGTCGTTGAGAACCATGCCTCCGATGAGCTGGACATCAAAGTGGCGCATCTTCAGTGTCCGTCGGGAAACCTCCCTGACGACCGCAAACGCCTCGACCAGAAGCTCCTGCGGTCCTTCACCCGCTCCAGCGCGCTGGCGGAATTCGTCCGTTTTTGCCTTGAGCTCAGTGTCTGAGAGGCCTTCAAGCGACGGCTCCAAGACGTTGATCTTGTCAGCAAGCGTGCTCAATTTGCGCAAAAGGCGCTGATTTCGGCTGCCAAAAATTTTTGTTGCAACTTTGCTGAACATCGAATTGATCTTTAGAAAGTGGTTAAATGACCGCGCGAGCCGAACAAGCCCGCAGATGAGACCACGCACCAGCACCCGGTCTCATACTGAAAAATTCGCGACTGAACAGATAAATTTTATCATGGCCGACAATTCTTTCACTCGCATGGGCAGTCTGCTTGCCAACGTGCCCGAACTGCAGCAGGCCAAAGATGTGCGCATGACGAAGACCGAGCAGATAGCGTGGCGAGCCGCAGCGGGCAAGGAAATCTCCGATCACACCGTAATCAGGGCCGACCGGGGAGAGTGGCAAGTCACTGCCGATTCCCCAGTATGGGGTGACGCGGTTAGGCAGCGTCAGGCGGAAATACTCGACGCCCTGCATCGGGGGAATATTGAAGTCCGCGCACTGAAGATCAAAGTCCGTCCGCGCTATGCTGCGCCAAGCCCAGCAACCTCTGACGACGAAAACTCTCGAACGAGTCTGGATTCAAAAACAGCCGGGTTGCTCGCTCAGACCGCTGAAGGACTCAGGTCCCAGGATCTTGCTCAGGCAATCAAGCGTCTCAGTCGACATGGACGCCCCAAATCGGACTGATCAAGATCAATAACCCTGCGTGGCGAGATCCTCAAGAATCGCCTTCGCCAGATCCAAGATCTCCTTGTCCGGAGATAACTCCAACAAATCCTCGAGCGCATCTCGCGCCGCTTGATATTGCCGAAGCTCGAAATAGCTCTCACCCAACCTCAGCCGCGCGGCTTCGCCAAACGTGCTGTTGGGAAAGTAATCAAGCAAGGTGGTCATCACAGTCACGGCGTCATCGAATCCGCGCTCCAGGTAGCGTGATTCACCCAACCAATACCACCCCTGATCGGCGAGCAGACTTTGCGGGTACTTCCGAAGGAAGGTCACGAATCCCTGAGCGGCATCGAGATAACGCGCCATCCGGAATGCATCCAGCGCAGCGTCATAGACTTGCTGCTCTTCAGGTTCGATTGAGTTCGACCGTGGTGCCTCCCGATTTTGCGGCGGCAAAACAGATACCGACGTAACCGGATGTGTGCTACCCGAGCCAGTCCCGACCTCAACTGATTCCTCTGCCGAGGCTGGTCGGGATGAAAGGTCTAAATCCCTGTTTTGGCGATTTAATTCCTGGGCGTAGACAAAGCCAGACAGCGAGAGGAGAAGTAAGCCGAGGGTCCTGATCTGAACCACTGCTGACCCGCGCCAGGAGAACAAGTGACCACATCTCACGACCAGTCGATCTGACTTAGCCGCGAGACGCGCTCAGAAAAGCGAAATGGATAGACTAGTAGAGAATCTCGACGCGGCGGTTAAGAGACCAGGCGCTCTCGTCCTGACCCATCGAAATCGGACGCTCTTCACCGTACGAAATGGTCCGGATGGCATCCGGCGCAACACCCATCGCCTGGAAGATCTCACTTACCGAATTTGCACGGCGCTCACCCAAAGCAAGGTTGTATTCACGCGTGCCCCGCTCGTCAGCGTGTCCCTCGAGGACGACAGCCATGCCCGGGTTATTGAAAAGATATTGCGCGTGCGCCTCGACCACGCGCTGCGCTTCCGGTGTCAAGTTAGAGCTGTCGAAATCAAAATACACAACCCGCCGTCCCAGCGGATCGTCCATATCTGCATCGTCCTGGTCGATCGTGATGATCTCGCCTGCAGTTGCGTCATCAGAATCCACTGCAGAAGCAGACGCGTCAGTGATGACTTCCGCTCCGGTGCCGCCGATCGTGGCATCTTCCACCTCTACCGTCCCGCCTTTTTTCTTCGAAGCGGCACAGCCGGCAAGCGTTACGCCGAGAAAGAGTACCATTAAAATCGTCCAGATTCTTTGCATCTTCAGTCTCCTGTATTCGGGCCAGAAAAGCTTTGCTCGGCTTTCTCGCACTCCTTCATTAGTTGCTTCTTTAAACCCCTAGTCTTTCCTTCTTTCGGCTTTTAACCAATTACAAATTAACGCAGCTTCTTCTCCCACTTTGTCCGTTCCTCCCATCCGACCTGCCGGTTTACCGCTCCGTCAGCGGCTTGCGGCCCAGGCGGGTTCCCGAACATCACCGTCGGTCACCTTCAGCACCTGCCTGACCCGACCATCCGCTGAGACTGCTGCGAGCACTCCTTCGCTTCCCATTCGGGTCGCATAAAGAATCATCGCGCCATTAGGCGAGAAAGTCGGCGACTCATCAAGTGTACCGTCTGTCAGGACATCGGTTCTACCACTCTCCGGATAGAATACACCAATCTGATAACCCGCGCCTTGCCCGCGATTCGTTACCAGGACGATTCGATTGCCGATCGGATCGTACGACGCTCCCGCGTTTTCCTTGCCCTCCCGGGTCAACCGCTCTGCCTTGCCCCCGTTTCGGCTTACCCGGTAGATATGAGGACGGCCGTTTCGATCAGAGGTAAAGACCAGATATCGTCCATCGGGAGACCAGGCGGGCTCTGTGTCGATAGCCGGGTGTTTGGTCAGTCGGCGCATTTCTCCAGATGAGACCCCCAGCACATAGATGTCTGTGTTTCCCTTGGCAGAGACTGTCAACGCAAGCGATTTGCCGTCTGGAGACCATGCAGGCGCACTGGCCGAGCCATCAAAACGCGCAACGGGGCGGCGACTACCGGTGCTGATATCCTGCAGCCATACGTTCGCCCCGGAGCGGTTATCCGAAAACGAAACATAAGCCAGCCATTGGCCATTGGGCGACCAGGCAGGAGATAACACAGGCAAATTGGTTGTCTTGAGAATCTGCTGAGCGTTGTGGCCGTCCGAATCTGCAATCATCAACTGGTAGACCCGATCGTTCTCTTCAGTGATATTCATCGCGACGTAGGCGATGCGAGTATCGAATGCGCCTTTGATCCCAGTCATCTCATAAAAAATACGGTCACTGATCTGGTGCGCCACCTGTCTCAACTGATCAGCGCTTGCGGTGTAGCGCAAAGCGACCTTCACCCGTTCTCGATAAACGTCCAGCAATTGAAAACTCACCTCGAACCTGTCGGAGCCTTTTTCCGTAATACGGCCAACCACCAGCGCTTCCGCCTTGATGAGACGCCAGTCCTTATAGCGCACTTCGGACACCTCACTGGGTCGACTCAGAAAGTCCGCAGGAGGCAACAGTTCAAATCGCCCGGAACGATGCAGATCCGCAGCAACGATGCCGCGCAGATTTTCCGGCGGATTACCTGTGCCGTGCCAGCGAAAAGGCACGGCAGCAATCGGAATCCCCGACTTTTCACCTTGGGTGATCTCGATCGTCAGCGCGCCTGCTGCTGTGCCCGGCGGGATCGTTGCCATGGCAACAACAACGATGAGCATGAATGCATATTGGACGCCTTTGATTGAGGTCACTTTCTTTGAGGTCATGTGGGGCTCATGATTCAGGTTTGAAGACAAAATTAAATTCTTTCAGATACTCGTAAAAACGGGCCTCGCCCGGAAAAGGAAGCGGGGACGCCTTGAAAATAGCATTTTCTGCGGATTCATCCAAACGCGCGTTGCCGCTGCTTCGAGTCATCTTCACGGAGAGTACATTTCCCTGCCGATCTACCTTGACAAGAAACGCGACGCTTAGGCCAGAGAAGTCTCCGGGCTCGCTCCAATTCTTTTCAACCTGCTCCTTGATCGCCCAAGCCACGGCACCAAAAGCGGAGACGGCCTCACTCTCGTCACGCTCAGCTTGAGCTTTAGCCTCGGCAGCTTTTTTTGCTTTTTCGGCCTCTTTGCGTTTTCTTTCAGCTTCGGCCTTACGCTTTTTCTCCGCTTCGGCTTTTTTCTTTTTCTCCGCTTCTAGCTTCTTTTTGCGCTCGGCCTCTTTTTTCTTCTTCTCTTCGGCTTTTCGCTTTTCTTCCGCTTTTCGTTTTTTCTCGGCTTCGGCTTTTTTC
>Ga0114933_10005932_pt1 | contig 10973 bp, 13 predicted proteins | sample 4SBtaG_FD_89691 | JGI IMG/M metagenome (GOLD analysis project Ga0114933, IMG submission 89691) | Deep subsurface microbial communities from Kolumbo volcano to uncover new lineages of life (NeLLi) - 4SBTROV12_W25 metaG | ecosystem: Environmental > Aquatic > Marine > Volcanic | place: Kolumbo... | reverse complement strand
GAACGGACCAGTGCCATGACCCTGGAACATTATCCCGGCATGACCGAAAAAATGCTGGCCGTGTTAGATGACGAAGCGCATGATCGTTGGCCGTTAGAAGCCAGTCTGATTGTCCACCGGTATGGACGGCTAGATGCTGGTGATCGGATCGTGTTGGTGGTTGCCGCCAGTCCGCATCGCGATGCAGCATTTGAAGCGTGCCGTTTTCTTATAGACTGGTTGAAGACGAAGGCTCCGTTCTGGAAGCTCGAAGAAGCTGACGGCGGGGCAAAGCGCTGGGTCAAAGCGAAGGAAATCGACGACGTTGCCGCGGCGCGCTGGGAGACGAGTTCAGAGACAAAAAAGCGGGATAATCATGGCGGAAATCATCAATTTGCGCGAGTTCCGGAAAAGCAGAAACCGTAAATCAAAATATACGAGTGCTACTGAGAACCGGGCAAGGTCAGGACGCAACAAGGCGGAGATGGCCCGCGACCAGGCAGCCGCAGATTGTGCGGAGGCCGTGATCGATGGCAAGAAGATCGATCGTAGTGAAAACGATCGTCCCGCTGAACCGGAATAGCCGATGTTGCGATCTGGCGTTTTCCAATACCTGTCAATTGAGCGGGTGCGTTACGGCACGCCATTCGAGGATGCCGTGGCGGCTGAGGCTAAGCTAGTTGGGGCGCAGCGCGTTTTTGTGCTGGCGAGCGGCACTCTGGTTCGTAAAACTGATTGCTTGGAACGCTTGGAGTCCGCGCTCGCGGGAAAGTTTGTTGGGCTTTACGCTAAGGTTAGCGCACACACACCGCGCGACACTGTTGTCGCCGCAGCCAAACATGCGCGTGAGGCGGGGGCAGACCTGATCGTCACGCTGGGCGGAGGCTCAGTGACAGATGGCGGCAAGATGATGGTACTTTGCCTCGCCAACGATGTACATGATCCAACTGAACTCGACCGCTATTTCACGCGCGTCGGTGAAGACGGCATGGTCGAACAGCCCAATATGGCGGCACCGAATGTGGGATTGATCTGTGTGCCGACCACGTTGTCTGCCGGCGAGTTTAATTTCACCGCCGGTTGTACAGATACGGTAAGTAAGACGAAACATCTGTTTCGACATGCCAAATATGTACCTCGATGCATCGTGCTCGATCCGTCGGTCACATGCCACACGCCGGAATGGCTTTGGCTGTCGACGGGTGTGCGGGCCGTTGATCATGCTGTGGAAGATCTGTGCTCCCGCGATTCTCACCCTTTCGTCGATGGCACGGCAATTCATGCTTTGAAGCTTTTAGGGCGTGCCTTGCCGCGGGTAAAGGCCGATCCTGAAGATTTGAAAGCCCGGCTCGACTGCCAGACCGGCGCCTGGATGTCGATGAACGGGGCTTTGGCCGGTGTCACGAAAGGGGCCAGCCACGGTATTGGTCACGTTCTAGGTGGGACGGCGAAAGTGCCACACGGTCATACTTCCTGCGTCATGCTGCCGAACGTTCTGCGCTATAACCATTCTGTCAATTCTGATCAGCAGGCTCTGGTGAGCGCGGCCCTTGGTCGAGAGGATGAGACTGCAGCGTTTGTTTTGCGCGACTTGATTGCCGGTCTTGATCAACCAACGAAATTACGGTCAGTCGGCGTTACGAAAGACCAATTTGACGTCATCGCCCGTAATGCTATGCATGACCGTTGGATCCATACTAACCCGCGGCCGATAACCGAGCAGGCCCAAATCCGCGATATCCTAGAGATGGCTTGGTAAGCGATAAAATTTATTGCCGGGCAATTTCTGAGTTAGACAGTTGCTGCTCAGGTCTGCGAATTGGTCGCGTAAATCGCATGCCGCATGGGCTGGATGCGCCGCATCAATTTGTCCGTTTGCTAAAAGAATTGGCCGGGCTACGGCCACCCTCGCCCATAAGAACCGGTTAGTTTTGGTGTTACGCTGCGTTCAAAGTCGCCGGAACTTCGCGCCGCACCTCTGAGTCGTAGTCGTCCATCAAAGTCTTCGTGATATCGCCCGGGGTGAAGCTGTATTCACCGATTTCGCGGACTGGTGTAACCTCTACGGCTGTACCTGTCAGGAACACTTCTGATGCGCTTGATAGTTCCTCTGGATTGATGTGGCGCTGGACTATCTCGTAGCCGCGCGCTTTCGCCAGCGCCATCACAGTACGTTTTGTAATACCATCGAGAAAGCAGTCTGGCTTCGGTGTGTGCAGCTTGCCGTCGTCAAGCAACCTGAAAATATTCGCCCCGGTTGCTTCAGCGATATAGCCGCGATAGTCTAGCATCAGCGCGTCAGCGAAACCTTCTGCTTCCGCATCATGTTTCGACAGGGTGCAGATCATATAGAGGCCGGCTGCTTTGGTTTGGCACGGAATTGTTCTTGGGTCGGGGCGGCGCCATTTTGCCCATTTCATGCGGATACCGCTCATTCGATCGGCGAAATAGGCCGGCCATTCCCAAACGGCCACCGCGGCGTTGATCCGTGTCGTCTGTGCCGATACGCCCATCATTTCTGACCCGCGCCAGATGATCGGGCGCAGATAGGCGTCTTTGAAACCCTGCGATTTAAATACCTGCTGGCAGGCGGCGTCCATCTCCGTTGCGCTGTAAGGCATCTTCATGTCCATCGACTGAACACCGGCAACCAGGCGCTCGTTGTGCTCGGTCAGCTTGAAAACGCGGCCGTCATAGGCTCGAATACCCTCGAAGACCGCTGAGGCGTAGTGCATGGCGTGCGAGAGGACGTGGATCTGCGCGTCCTTCCAGGGCACCAGTTGGCCGTTCATCCAGATCTAACCTGGTCGGTCGTCGTAACTCAATTCCATCTTTCTTCTCCTTTGGCTTTCAGCCAAAAACTATCGTCATTTTATTATTTTGACGGGTCGCTCTGATCCTATTCCACCTTGCAAGCATGCAAAAATTTGGCAATAAAATTGCAAATCGTATCATACCGGCGCAAATTCGGCGAAGGAAGTGACAGTCAAGTTTTATGTCAATAATGCTGACATAAATTTCTATGAGCCCCCAAGACGGAGCGAGAAAAATCGTGGCTGCCCGGGTAAAGTCCAGTGTCAATTCGTTGTTCCTGCGCGACGAAGAGCTTCGCCAGGGGATCGAGATGCTGTTCTATGCCTACCGCGATTTTACTGCTGAACCGGATGCAATCCTGCGGCGGTCCGGATTCGGGCGAGCGCATCACCGTGTTATTTATTTCGTGGGCCGCTATCCTGATACCAATGTATCGGCTTTGCTGGAAATTCTGCAGGTCACCAAACAAAGCTTGAACCGGGTTCTGGGACAGCTAGTGCGCGAAAAATATATCCAGCAGATCAAGGGACAGCAAGATCGGAGACAGCGCTTGTTGCGCCTGACCGTCAAGGGTCGCGACATGGAGAGGCAACTGACCGTTGACCAGAGAGCACGGATCGCGCGAGCCTATCGCGATGCCGGTGTCGAAGCCGTAGTCGGGTTTCGCAAGGTGATGCTGGAATTGATTTCGCGGGATGAGGATCGAGTCCGCTTCAAGAGGCTCGATGATGAGAGCGACTGATACATTCGGATGCAATCGGACAGTTTCCCCGATATAATCGACGAATGGTTGCGGATATGTCGCATATCCTGGTTGTAGACGATGATCGACGGTTGCGGGAACTGCTTCAGAAATATCTGATGGATAATGGATTTCGCGTCACCGTGGCGACAGACGCGAAAGAAGCACGGCAGCGGTTGCGTGCGATGGAATTCGACCTGATCGTCTTGGATCGGATGATGCCAGGCGAAGACGGCCTGTCCTTCGCGCGATCAATACGGGAGTTAAGCATGGTGCCGATCCTCATGCTGACGGCTATGGGGGAAACCGAAGCGCGCATTGACGGCCTCGAAGGCGGGGTCGACGATTACCTCTCTAAGCCCTTTGAGCCGCGTGAGCTGGTGTTGCGCATTGGGATGATCCTGCGCCGGACAGGCGCTGTTCCGGAACCTGGCGAAATTCGGCTTGGCAAATTTGTTTTCGATCCGGAGCGGGATATTCTTCAGGGCGATGGTGGAACGCTGCGGCTAACATCGACGGAAGCCAGCTTATTGCGCGTCCTAGCAGAAAATGCGGGCCGTGTGTTAAGCCGAGAGGCACTCACGCAACTCTGTGCGATCGACGGAACCGATCGCATGATCGATGTCCAAGTTACGCGTCTACGCCGCAAGATCGAGCCGGATACGAAGGTGCCCCGTTATCTGCAGACTGTGCGTGGTCAGGGCTACGTGCTTCGTCCTGATTAGGTGACTGTTTGTACGATGAGTCCGACGCTATTCATTAAGCGATTTTTACCAAGAACCCTGTTCGGTCGCTCGTTGTTGATCATCGTGTCGCCGTTGATCCTGCTGCAGGTAATTGCGACGCACATTTTCTACGACCGGCATTGGGATACCATTACGCGGAGGCTGTCGAGCTCGATCGCCGGTGATGTTTCGATGGTGCTCAACATGTTGAGCGAAAATCCAGCACCTAAAAAGCACGCGGCCATCTTTGATCGCGCGCGTAAAACCTTTGGGTTTATTATTACAATGGAACCCGGTGTGATCCTACCCAACAAGAAATCCGTGCCGGCGAATGCGCGGATCGACCATTTTCTTTCCCACGCTTTGAAAGAACGGATTGGCTCGCGGTTTCAGATCGACACCACGTCGTTTAAAGAGCAGGTCGTCATCGATGTCCAACTCGCTGACGCTGTTTTGCATGTCGTCGCACCGGGTGACCGATTGTTCAGTTCGACGACTTACATATTTATCATGTGGATGGTTGGGTCGTCTCTGATTTTGTTTGCCGTTGCGTCGATCTTCATGCGTAACCAGATCCGTCCGATCCGGCGGCTGGCCCTGGCTGTAGATAGTTTTGGCAAAGGGCGACCGGTAGAGGACGACTTCCGATCCGGCGGTGCACTGGAGGTTCGCCAGGCGGCTTCCGCCTTCAACTTGATGCGTGAACGGATACATCGGCAAATACGGCAGCGAACCGATATGCTGTCAGGGGTCAGTCATGATTTGCGCACCCCGCTAACACGTATGAAGCTTCAACTCGCTATGCTCAGAAAATCACCGGAAATTGATGAGCTGAAAGACGATGTTGACGAGATGGAAAAGATGATAGAGGGCTATCTGACCTTTGCGCGCGGTGAGGGCGACGAAGAGGCGATCGAGACTGACCTCAGCGCTGTCATCAATGATGTCGTCGCCCAATGGAAGCGGAATGGTGCGACGGTCGATGCACATGTTGAAGGGCGCCTGGATGCGTGGTGCCGACCCAATGCGATCAAACGCTGTCTAGACAATTTAATCGCGAACGCTAATCGCTATGGCACGCATGTCTGGATTCGAGCAGGTAAAAGGGAAGATGTCACCGAAATTGCAATCGATGATGACGGACCGGGGATTGAAAAAAGCGCACGCGAGGCGGTATTTCGGCCCTTCTACCGGCTCGACCAGTCGCGTAATACGGAAACTGGCGCCACGGGACTCGGACTTGCTATCGCTCGCGATATTGCGCGCGCGCATGGTGGAGACATACATTTGAAAACTTCGCCACATGGCGGATTGAGGGTTTTGGTACGCCTACCGCTCTAACAGGATGAAGTCGAAGCCAGGTTTGTCTCCGTCGGCAGCGTGGCTGTTCCGACTTTTCTCTCGCCACAGGCCACGGTCAAGGGCGGGGAAAAACGTGTCGCCGTCGATGTCGGCATGGACTTCGGTCAAATAGAGTCGGTCCGCATCCGACAACGCTTTCGCATAGATCTCGCCGCCGCCAATTACCATAATCTCGTCTACATTGTCTTCCGACGCGATCGCTTTGCCCAGCGCGATGGCTGCTGTCAAATTATTTGATATCAGGACTCCGTCAGAGATGAAATTTGCGCGACGCGTTACTACGATATTTTTGCGGCCAGGCAGCGGTCGGCCGATCGACTCAAATGTTTTTCGCCCCATGATAATAGGTTTCCCCATGGTCACCGATTTGAAGTGCCGCAGGTCAGCTGGCAACTGCCAAGGTAAATCGCCATTCCGACCTATAACCCGGTTGCGCGCCATCGCACAAATGAGGCAAAGCGTTGGGGTCACACTGCAACCTTACCGGCGATGTGCGGATGAGACTGATAATTTTCCAGTGTGAAATCTTCGTAACGAAACGCAAACAGGTCATCAACGTCGGGGTTGAGGTGCATCGCGGGCAGTGGATATGGTGTCCGGTTGAGCTGAATATCGACCTGCTCCAGGTGGGTTTTGTAAATGTGTGCGTCGCCGAAACTGTGCACGAACTCGCCTGTTTCGTGTCCCGTCGCCTGCGCCATCATCATGGTGAGCAAGGCGTAGGATGCAATGTTGAAGGGCACGCCGAGAAAGATATCTGCACTACGCTGATATAGTTGGCAAGACAGTCGGCCTTCTGCCACATAGAACTGGAAGAGGCAGTGGCAAGGCGGCAGGGCCATGGCGTCGACCTGTGCTACGTTCCAGGCGCAGACGATATGGCGGCGCGAGTTTGGATTCGATTTTATATCCTCGACAAGACGCCCGATTTGATCGATGTGACAGCCGTCCGGCGTCGGCCAGGAGCGCCATTGTGCGCCATAGACCGGCCCCAAATCGCCATCTGCGTCGGCCCACTCGTCCCATATCCGCACCCCGTGTCCGCGCAGATAAGCGATATTGGTATCACCTGCGAGAAACCACAGTAACTCGTGGATGATCGATTTCAGATGGAGCTTCTTGGTGGTCATCAAAGGGAAACCGTCGGCCAGGTCGAACCGAATTTGGTGCCCGAAAATACTATAAGTCCCAACACCGGTACGGTCGCTCTTATAGACGCCGGTTTCCCGCACTCGGCGCATTAGATCGAGATATTGCTGCATAGCTACCAATTCTAGCCGATTCGCTGGCTTGCAAGCCTGATTTTCGGACTCAAATTGTGTTAGTTATTCTGAGGTAATCATCGCATCTTTTTTTATCGTCTGGATGGGCTTATATTCCTATTGTCGGGAGACCGACTATGGCGTTACAGGGCTTTATGGAATAAGCGTTGCGGACCCGGGGGCGGTACCCGGCGCCTCCACCAATTTACGAAACCCTTTTGTTTTGGCATCTTGGGGGCGAAATAGGATCGACGCGCGTGGTAAAGATTTGGTCTGCGCCCGGCATGGTACCACCGTTATCGGGCTAAATCGCTTAATTGCGAACGACAACTTTGCGGGCGAAGCCCGTCTCGCTGCTTAGTCTGACTAGGTAAGCGCGGCCCGGGGGGCGCCGGGCAACAGAAGCCCCCCAATTTTACGGCTGAGGGGAAATGAAGCGGAAAAATTGCCGCGTTGTAGGGGGATCATGACGGACGATTTGATGCGATACGACCTGATGGTCGAACAGGCGCTCCGCACAGTTGTGCGGGAGGTGATTGGGCGCATCGCTCAGGATGGTCTGCCCGGTGAGCACCATCTTTACATTACATTCCGCACAGGTGAGCAAGGGGTATCGCTCCCTGACTACCTTACAGAACGTTACCCAGACGAGATGACGATTGTCTTGCAGCATCAATTTGAGGATTTGGTTGTCGATCATGATGGGTTCGCGGTTACGCTGAATTTCAACAAGGTCAGGGAGCGAATGCACATTCCGTTTGCATCCATCTCTGCCTTTGCGGACCCCACCTCAAATTTTGGTCTCCAGTTTAAATTCGAGGATGCGGAAGAGACTATTTCCAGTCAGTTCATCCCGCCGGAGATGGAATTCCAAACTGGTGCTGGGAAGGACGACGAATCCGAACAGAAAACTGCCAAAAACGACGAAACCGGTTCCAATGGCAATGTTGTGACACTTGATACTTTCCGAAAAAATTGAGTAATGGCTAAACGTTGCGTGATTGACCTCTTAGACCGGACAAAAGGTAGGCATCTAACTTAGTTGGAGGCATAACCGGCTACCTCGCGGGACCTAATCGCGCCATTATGTCGGGAGCGGTTCCATGCGAGCGAAGGTTTGCCTCAAGCTTTTGCCGCCTAAGTTCGTGATATTCTCCACGCCTATAGTGCCAAGATTTGCACTGGTATCCGTCGTCATCATGCTTCTTTCCCAGCTATCCCGAACCTATAGTTTGTATCATTCTCATGTTCCTAAAACCGTGGCCGTGCACGTGGTTACTACTATTAAGTGGGACATGGGCGTTCATCGTCGGCAAAGTGATGATATTTTGGATATTCAGCGCAATTCGGCATGGCTGGCGTAAAAACGTCGCGGTAGACTGGCACTTAGGCTGTGATAAAGCTGGAGAGAGGAAAGCACCATGTCCGTCAACAATCATCCGACTATGTTTCCGCTTGGCGCAGACGAGACATCCTACCGAAAACTTTCGTCTGATCATGTTAGTGCAGTGTCATTGGACGGTGAGTCCATCCTCAAGGTTGACCCGGAGGCGCTGTCCGTATTGACGGCGGAGGCTTTTCGCGACATCAATCATCTCTTGCGTCCAGGTCATCTTGCGCAGCTACGCAAGATTTTTGATGATCCCGAAGCCTCTGACAATGACCGCTTTGTCGCCTTCGATCTGTTGAAGAATGCAAATATCGCCGCCGGTGGAATTTTGCCGATGTGTCAGGACACGGGCACCGCCATTGTCATGGGGAAGAAAGGCGAACGCGTCTGGACCGGCGGCGATGACGAGTCGGCTTTGGCAGAAGGCGTTATGCGGACCTATATGCAGAGCAATCTGCGCTACAGCCAAGTCTCGCCCCTATCGATGTACGAGGAAACCAACACTCGCACTAATCTGCCCTGTCAAATTGATATCTACAGTCAGCAGGGTGACGCTTACGAATTCCTTTTCGTCGCCAAGGGTGGTGGGTCAGCCAACAAGAGTTACCTTTTTCAGGAAACGCCAGCGATGCTGAATCCTGGAAAGCTACTGCCCTTCCTGGAGGATAAGATCAAGTCGTTGGGGACGGCCGCTTGCCCACCGTATCACCTGGCGGTAGTCATCGGCGGCACATCAGCGGAACTCAACCTGAAAACTGTTAAACTGGCAAGCTGCCGTTATCTCGATACGTTGCCGACTGAAGGTGGTGACAAAGGACAAGCATTCCGCGATCTGGAAATGGAAGAAGCCGTCTTCAAGATGTCACAGGGGATGGGAATTGGAGCTCAGTTTGGCGGCAAGTATTTCTGTCACGACGTGCGCGTGGTCCGCCTACCGCGACATGGAGCGAGCCTGCCAATTGGTATAGGCGTTTCCTGTTCGGCTGATCGCCAGGCCAAGGGCAAGATTACCGCGGGTGGTATCTACCTTGAGCAGCTTGAGACTAACCCGGCGCAGTATATGCCGGATACGGTTTCCGAGGAACTCGGTGGCGAGGTGGTCAAGATAGATCTCAATCAGCCGATGACGGATATATTGGGCGCATTGACGCAATACCCGATTAAAACGCGGCTGTCCCTATCTGGTCCGATCATCGTCGCTCGCGATCTTGCACATGCTCGGCTTAAGGCCTTGCTCGACTCTGGCAAGGAACTGCCCGATTACATCAAAAATCATCCAATATATTATGCGGGGCCGGCGAAGACGCCGGCCGGCTTTGCCTCGGGTTCTTTTGGTCCGACGACGGCGGGGCGTATGGATTCTTACGTTGATCAGTTCCAGGGGGCAGCTGGTAGCATGGTTATGCTGGCTAAAGGCAATAGGTCGGATATGGTTCGGCAGGCTTGCCAGAAGCACGGCGGTTTTTATCTTGGCTCGATTGGCGGCCCAGCGGCCCGCTTGGCGCTAGACTGCATAAAGAGCGTTGAAGTGGTTGAATATGAAGATCTTGGCATGGAGGCGATCTGGAAGATCGAAGTCGAAAATTTTCCGGCTTTCATCGTCATCGATGACAAAGGCAACGATTTCTTCAAAGCTCTTTAGAACGGCGGCGATTTGGTCGAGAGTCGTAGGTATTGATGGCTCTCATTATGAATATTTTAATATCGTCCGCCGAGACGCCGAAAACTATTTGGCTCGCAAGCGTCAGTCTCCCGGCCGGGCAATGGGCATACCGTCGCGATTGCCCCATTCGTTCCACGACCCCAGATAGTTCTGGACGTCCGGATATCCGAGCAGCCGCAGCGCTAGATATGCGTGTGCGGACCGGTATCCGGTTTGGCAAAGAGCTATCACCCGCTTGTTTGGCGTGATGCCGTGTGCTTCAAATAGCGCGCGTAGGACTGGTGCAGGTTTCATCGTGCCCTGCTTCGTCAAATTGTTGATCCATTCCAGGTGCACGGAACCAGGAACCGCACCACCGCGGGTAGAACGCCGATCCTCTCCAGTCCACTCCAAGCGGCTGCGGGTGTCCAGAACAACAGTGTCGTCCGTATCGATGGCCGCTAAAACGTCTTGATAGGTGGCCAGGCGATGAAGATCGGCCTCGAACGAGAAGACGGAGGCGCTCGGGACTGTCGCGTCCCGCGTCACGGGTAGGCCGGCGCGCTCCCACTCTGCAAATCCACCGTCGAGGACATGCACGTTTTTGTGACCGAGATATTCTAGGAACCAAAGGCCGCGCGCGGCCGTCATGCCCGTAATTTCGCCGTAGAAGACGATTGTGTCATCAAAGGACACACCGCGCCGTCCCAGCAGGAAGGCCCACATTCGAGTAAAGGCCTGCAATGGGGCATCATCGGTATCGTCGCAATTCACGGCATAGATATCGAAATGCCGTGCATTAGGGATGTGGCCCATCGCAAAACGCTCACCCGGTCGTACGTCGATCAGTCGCAAAGACGGATCGTCCATCTGCGCCAGCATGGTTTCATGTGACCAGAGCAGGTCTGGGTTTCGATATCGGTCGCCGTCTTTCATATCGAGTTTCCTTCGGGCTCAGGCGCGGGCATCGCGCCAGCGGTAATAGAGGACCAGGAAACGGCTTAGCGGAACGATAAGATCGTGCAGCGGCAGCGTCTTCAACGGTGCTGTCGGGACT
>Ga0114933_10005931_pt1 | contig 10974 bp, 9 predicted proteins | sample 4SBtaG_FD_89691 | JGI IMG/M metagenome (GOLD analysis project Ga0114933, IMG submission 89691) | Deep subsurface microbial communities from Kolumbo volcano to uncover new lineages of life (NeLLi) - 4SBTROV12_W25 metaG | ecosystem: Environmental > Aquatic > Marine > Volcanic | place: Kolumbo... | reverse complement strand
GTGGTTTTTGCCGAAGTGGGCTGTCACGGTGTGGCCGAGGGCGCGGCGCTGGCTATGATCGGGGACGACGGGGAACTGGTCGTGCCAAAACGCAAGTCTGCAAACGCCACCGTGGCCCTGTCGCGCAGTGTGGAGGTTTTAACCGATCTCGCGGGGCGGTCACGCGGCAAATTGTCGATAGTCGGCATTGGGCCGGGGCAAAACAGCTGGCGCACGCCCGAGGCTTCGGCGCTGATCGCGGCTGCGGATGAACTGGTGGGTTACGGGCTTTATATCGACCTGCTGGGGGCTTTGGCGCATGGCAAAAAACGCGCAGATTTTCCGCTGGGTGGCGAGGAAGATCGCTGCCGTTACGCGCTGGAAGCGGCGGGACGCGGGCACAACGTTGCGCTGATCTGCTCGGGTGATGCGGGGATATACGCCATGGGGGCGCTGGTGTTCGAACTGCTTGATCGCGGGCCTGAACAACAGGGTGTCAGCGACGCGGCGCGGCGCGTCGATGTTGTTTCAGCCCCCGGCGTGTCGGCGCTGCAAGCCGCAGCCGCCCGGGCGGGCGCGCCGCTGGGACATGATTTTTGTGCGATTTCGCTGTCGGATTTATTGACCCCGCGCGGCGATATCGTCATGCGGATCAAAGCGGCGGCTGAAGGGAATTTCGTGATTGCGTTTTACAATCCGGTGTCCAAAAGGCGGCGCACGCTGTTGACTGAGGCACGCGATATTTTGTTGCGCCACCGTCCGGCTGATACGCCGGTCATGTTGGCGGGTTCGCTGGGCAGGGCTGAGGAGCATCTGCGGTACCGGCGGTTGGACGAACTTCGGGTGGACGAGGTGGACATGCTGACCGTGGTTCTGGTGGGGTCGTCGCATTCCAAACTGGCACAACTGGGTGAAGGGCCACGCATGTATACGCCGCGCGGTTACGCGCGTCGGATCGACGGGGATCTATCATGAGGGGGGCTCCCGCCACGCTGCGCGTGTTGGGCCGCGCGGGGGGCTCTGCCCCCTCGTGCCCCCGGAGTATTTTTGCAAAAATGAAGAATAGGGTGTGGAAATGACTGTTTATTTTATTGGGGCCGGCCCCGGTGACCCCGACCTGATCACCGTGAAGGGGCGGCGCATAATCGAATCCTGTCCCGTGTGTTTATACGCAGGTTCGCTGGTGCCGGAGGCCGTGGTGGCCTGCGCACCGCGCGGGGCGCGGGTGATGGATACGGCAGTAATGACGCTGAAAGACACGCACGCCGAGATCGTCGCGGCGCATACGCGCGAAGAGGACGTGGCGCGTGTTCATTCTGGTGATCCGTCGTTGTACGGCGCCATTGCCGAGCAGATCAGGCTCTTGAATGCGGCGGACATCACCTATCAGATTATCCCCGGCGTGTCGGCCTACGCGGCGGCGGCGGCGGCAATGGGGCAGGAGCTAACGATCCCCGAAGTGGCACAAAGTCTGGTTTTGACACGGATGTCGATGCAGTCCACCGCGATGCCCGGAGGCGAAACTCTGGCCAATTTCGGGCGCACCGGTGCAACGCTGGTGATCCATTTGGCCGTGCGCAATATGCGCGAGATCGAGCGGCAATTGTTGCCGCTTTACGGGGCTGATTGCCCCGTGGTCGTGGCCTATCGTGTGGGATGGCCGGATCAGGTGATCATCCGTGGAACACTGGGGAATATTCGCAAAAACGTGCGTAATCACAAAATCACGCGCACGGCGTTGATTTTCGTCGGACCGGGCATGGCCGAAACGCAGGCGTTCGTTGACTCCGCGCTGTACGACCCGGAAAAACCGCATGTATTGCGGCCGGTTGCGGGCGTGGATCTGGTAGAAGCCCATAATACATAAAGTGCGCGTAAATGAATTTTGCGGAAGATAATTTGGTAAAAATTGAATTTTGCGCAAAAAACAGCCGTTTTTTGGTGATATAACCGGCGTAATCACTAATTTTCCCCGTAACGATCTGCTAAACAGTCCCGATTATGCGCATAGGGGAACCATCATGATTCAGACACCTTATTTGCTTTTTTTGGGCGACGCGCCGGATGCGCTAGCGGCCAAAGTCGCGCAGGGGATCAATGACTGGCGGCCTGACTCCGTCAGCGGGCAGTTTCGCCTGCCCGGATGCAATGCCGATATGGGTATCCCTGACCTGACACTGGCCGAAGCCAAAGCGGTGGGGGCGAAAACGCTGGTGATCGGGGTGGCCAACCGCGGCGGGGTGATTTCAGCGGCTTGGAAGGCAGTGTTGGTAGAGGCACTGGAGGCGGGATTCGACGTTGCCAGCGGGCTGCACAGCCTGCTGAACGACGAAACCGAATTGGTCGCGGCCGCGCAGACCAACGGCTGCACATTGCATGACGTGCGGGTTCCGACGGCGGCCTACCCGATCGCCACCGGCGTGCCACGCACGGGCAAGCGGTGTTTGGCTGTTGGCACCGATTGTTCGGTGGGAAAAATGTACACAGGCATCGCCATGGAGCGTGAAATGTTGGCGCGCGGCATGAAAGCGACGTTTCGGTCCACAGGCCAGACAGGGATTTTGATCACTGGTGGCGGAGTACCGCTGGACGCTGTGATTGCGGATTTTATGGCCGGTTCGGTGGAGTATTTGACGCCTGACAATGACGCCGACCACTGGGACCTGATCGAAGGGCAGGGGTCGCTGTATCACGTGTCCTATTCCGGGGTGACCATGGCGTTGATTCACGGCGGGCAACCTGACGCGCTGATCCTGTGCCATGAACCCACGCGCAAACACATGCGGGGATTACCGGGATACCATCAACCTACGTTGGAGGTGCTTCGCGATACGGCGTTACAGATGGCGCTGGTCGCCAATCCGGAATGCAAGGTTGTAGCGGTATCGGTTAACACGCAACATTTGGGCGAGGCAGAGGCGTTAGCATATCTGACGGGCGTCGAGACTGAATTAGGCTTGCCAACGGTGGACCCGTTTCGGCAGGGCGCCGGGCGGTTGGTGGATGCGCTTGCCGGTATTTGACCGGATGCGCGCCGCGCGGGAGTATTTGGGCAAAGTTGAAATGGGGATTTTGTGCAGCTGACAGTAACGCGGGATGTGTTTGAGCTCGACCGCGTGTTTACGATTTCGCGGGGTTCGCGCACCGAGGCCCGTGTCTTGACCGTGTGCATCAGCGACGGCGGCGCTAGCGGACTGGGCGAATGCGTGCCTTACGCGCGCTACGGCGAGACGCTGGATAGCGTGGCCGCGCAGATCGAAGGGCTTGACCTGCCGTTTGACCGGGTAGGATTACAATCGGCGTTGCCACCGGGCGCGGCACGCAACGCCTTGGATTGTGCCTTGTGGGATTTGGCGGCGAAGCAGGCCGGCGTGCCGGTGTGGCGGTTGGCCGGATTGCCCGCGCCGGGGCCCGAGATCACGGCCTATACGTTGTCGCTGGACAGCCCAGAAGCCATGGGAATGCAAGCAGCAGAAAATGCGTTTCGCCCGTTGCTCAAAACCAAACTTGGTGCAGGGGATAAAGATATAGAACGCATAAAAGCCGTGTGCGCCGGTGCGCCAATGGCGCGGATCATCGTTGACGCCAACGAGGGATGGACGCCGGACGTTTACGCCAAACTGGCACCGATGCTGGCGGAACTGGGGGTCGAGATGGTTGAACAACCCCTGCCCGCAGGCGATGACGATGCGCTTTTGCAAATGGATCGGGTGTTGCCGGTCTGCGCCGATGAAAGCTGTCATGACCGGTCCTCGCTGGGCGCATTGGTGGGAAAATACGATTGCATTAATATCAAACTTGATAAAACCGGAGGGCTGACCGAGGCACTTGCCTTGCGTGATGCCGCGCTGAACGCGGGGTTCAAGGTGATGGTTGGCTGTATGGTCGGCTCGTCGCTGGCGATGGCACCGGCCGTTTTGGTGGCGCAGGGCGCCGCGCTGACCGATCTTGACGGGCCGTTGTTATTGGAACATGACCGCAGGCATCCGCTGATATATGATCATCGCGGCGTGCATCCGGCGAGTCCGGAGCTTTGGGGCTGAGAAAGGGACGAACATGACGCGCACTGTCTTTGTGAATGGCGAGTATTTGCCGGAAGGTGAGGCCAAAGTCTCGATTTTTGATCGCGGGTTTCTGATGGCCGACGGTGTGTACGAAGTGACCACAGTGCTGGGTGGGAAACTGGTTTCATTTGACGGGCACGCCGAGCGGCTGGAACGCTCGTTGCGCGAACTGGAAATGGGGGCACCGTGTTCCAAACACGAGCTGTTGGAAATTCACCGTGAACTGGTGCGGCTGAACGACGTTGACGAAGGGCTGGTTTACCTGCAGGTCACACGCGGTGCGGCAGATCGCGATTTTGTCTATCCCGACGGCGTGGAGCCGACGTTGGTGATGTTCACGCAGGATAAACCGGGTATGGCCGACAGTCCGGCTGCAAAGCGTGGCAACAAGGTGATTTCGATCGACGATATTCGCTGGAGGCGGCGAGATATCAAGACCGTGCAACTGCTTTATCCCAGCATGGGCAAGATGATGGCCAAGGCCAAGGGATGCGATGATGCGTGGCTGGTCGAGGACGGTTTGGTCACCGAGGGGACGTCGAACAACGCCTATATCGTCAAAGACGGTAAAATAATCACACGCGAATTGTCGACTGATATTCTGCACGGGATCACCCGCGAGGCGGTGTTACGGTTCGCGCGAGAGGCACAGATGGAGGTGGTCGAACGGGCCTTTAGCATTGCCGAGGCGCAGGAAGCCGACGAGGCCTTCACGACGTCGGCCTCGGCGTTCGTGATGCCGGTTGTCGAAATCGACGGGGTGACGCTTGGCGACGGTACGCCGGGGACGGCGACGTGGCGGCTACGCGAGATTTATATCGAGGAAAGCCGTAATTCGGCGGTTTGAAAACAGCCAAGCTTGGTGATAGACAGGTTATGCAGTATTCTTTTCCTCTATTTTAAGGAGGACGATAATTTGTTACGTCAAATGATTGCATTTGTACAAACGATGTTTCTGACAATTTTTGCACTGCAAGCAACGCCCAGGATATGGTCCGCGTTGCGGGAACCGATATCACTATTTCCGCGGTATACAAGCTGGGTGGCGATGCAACACCGCAGGTTCGGCACATGTTCCAAAATGCCCTGAAGGCATATTTCAACGACGTTTCGTTCTTTGACTGCATCAATGTAACCAGCGGCGCGTGGCGTCATGAATTTCAAGTGCAAAGTCATGGTCAGGATCTTCTGGGCGAGGGCAGGCTTGACTATCTGAAGCTGCAGGCAAAGGGGTGCGGATTTTCAACAAAAGCGCGGTCTGGTGATTTTTCTGTTGTCGGCGTTTTATTGGATTCCGTGTCGCGCGGAAAGGCGAACGAAGGTGATCTTGGCTACCTGATGGAACTTGATTTTCAGTATTCGCTTTTACCATCGCAAAAAGTGGGGCCAAGTGAGTTGACCATTGCGCAGGGCTTTTTCAAATTGGCCGCGGCTGAAACACTGTGGCTGCGAATGTTAGGGCCGGACGGCACGACAATAACCAACGCGCCACGACTTAGTGCGGCTGAAAGGTCTGTTTTTCCGCCCTGCACCGTCATTGATTACAAACTGGACTCGGATCGGTTGGAAATCACGGCGGTCGAACCATTTCAGGATCATGCTGTGAATAATGCGATGGACAATTGCTGGGCGTATACCAGTCCGGCTGACTATGATCGCGGATGTAACTGAAGAAATAAAATCGGTAGGCGAATTCCGGCGAAAAACGCCATAATACCGCGTGTCACGACGCAAACGCCGGCAAAAATTTTGTGATGTTCTTTAGCGCAAATTCGTGAAATTTTTGCGTCACCGCCGTCAACGGCAGGTCGCGGCGGTGGATCAGGAACCACTGCCGAAATATCGGAACGCCTTCGGTGCGGATTTGCACGAGACGGCCATCCGCCAGTTCGTTGGACACCGTATGTGCGGAAATAAACGCGACTCCCATGCCGGCGATGACAGCCTGCTTAATCGTTTCGTTGCTGCCCATCAGCACAGTATGATAAATCTGCCCGTCGCCAATACGGTCAAGGAGCCGCTCCATCAAAATGCGAGTGCCGGACCCTTGTTCGCGCGTAAGAAAGGTTTCGTCCAGCAGCGCCTTGGGCGAAACGTCGCATGCACCGGCCAGAGGATGGCCTTTTGGAGCGACAATAATGTGCGGATGTGGGCCTAATATCTCTGATTCAATGCCCGGAGAACGGGGCGGTCGGCCCATGATTGCCAGATCAACGGTGCCGTCAGATACGAAAGAAATGATCTCTTCGCGGTTGCCGATTTTCAGACCGACCTGAATATCTTTGTTGTCGTTCTGAAAAGCGGAAACCAAAGCGGGTGCAAAGTATTTTCCTGTGCTGACGACGCCGACCGAAAGATAACCAAATTTACCCAATCGAATTGATTTAACTCTTTCGTAACATGCGTTTAGGCTTGCTTCCACTTGCCGGGTCGAGCGCAAGACTTCCTCGCCCGATGCGGTCATCGCAGTTTTTCCGTCGTTGCCGCGCAGAAGCAACTTTGAACCAAGATTTTCCTCGAGCAAACGCAGTTGCGTTGACACGGCAGGAGGCGTCAGTCCAAGCGAATCCGCCGCCGCACTTAACGAGCCCTGCTCCTTGATCGCAATGAGCGCGCGTAGCTGTTTCAGTGTGATGGCAGATTCGTTGATCATAAATTTAATTTAACACGTTGAAGATTTTTTTCAATTTCCTTTTCAACGTCACTTCTGCATGTAGCGACTTCCATCCGCCGCGTCGAGGATTCGCCAATGGCCAAATCAGTGACCCTGACAGACTATCTGACCGACGATACGTCGATTCCTCGGGATGTTGCTGATGTCGTTCTGGCAATAGGCAGAGTTGGCCAAAACCTGTCGCGCAGGATCGCGCGCGGAGTGCACGGTGGAGACGTTCAAGCCGATTTCGACGAAAATACGGACGATGCGCGCCAAAACGCGATGGATACGTTCGCCGATGATATGGTTTTTTCGGAAATAGCCGGCGGTTCGATCAAATGGCTGGCTTCAATTCAGCGCCAAGAGGTGATTGCGGTCAACTCGGGCGGCGCGTTGGCACTGGCGATCAATACTCTTGACGGATCCGCCAATATCGAGGTCAACGCCGCAGTCGGTACGATTTTTTCGATCTACCCCGCCAAAGATGATGCCGACGAAAGCTTTTTGCGCCCGGGGTGCGAGCAACTGGCCGGTGGTTACATAATTTACGGGCCGCAAACGGCGCTGATGGTCACTTTCGGCGGTGGAACGCTGTTGTTTTTCCTTGATCCCGACACCCGTGAATTCGTGCTGAAAATCGACGCCGTCAAAATTCCCGAAGCGTCTTCGGAATTTGCGATCGACGCATCCAATTACCGGCATTGGACGACCCCGGTTCGCGCGTATATTGACGACGCCTTTGCAGGTGAAACGGGGCCGCGGGGCAAGAATTTCAATATGCTTTGGGTCGGATCGCTGGTGGCGGAAACCTACCGGATCATTACACGCGGTGGGATTTATTTTTATCCCGGTGATGCACGCGAAGGATATGAACAGGGTCGATTGCGTTTGATACACGAATGCGCACCAATCGCGTTTTTGATCGAACAGGCCGGAGGTCATGCGACTGACGGCTGCGACCGTCTGCTGGATCAAAAGGCCAAATCCCTGCACGCCCGCACGCCGCTGGTATTTGGTACGGCTGACAAAGTCGACCGTGTCGCGACCTACCACGACCTGCCTGAACACGAAACATCCGCTCTGTTCAGAGAGCGCGGACTGTACCGGAACTAAGGACACGACATGAGCAAGAAACATCCCGTTATATCTGTCACCGGTTCGTCAGGCGCTGGCACGTCCACGGTCAAGAACACATTTGACCAGATTTTCAGACGGGAGAACGTCAAAGCAGTATCAATCGAGGGCGACGCGTTTCACAGATACAACCGCGCCGACATGAAAGTCGAAAACGAAACCCGTCTGACCGCAGGCGATCATTCGTTCAGCCATTTCAGTTATGAAGCCAACGAACTGGCTGAACTGGAAAATGTATTCCGCACCTTTGGTGAAACTGGCGGTGGTCGTACGCGCCAATACATTCACAACGAAAAGGAGTCGGAACTCCATGGCGTGCCGCCGGGCGAATTTACGGCGTGGCGGGATTTTGGCGACGGAAACGACATCTTGTTTTACGAAGGACTGCACGGCGCAGTCCGCACCGACGATATTAAAATCGCTGATTATGCTGACGTCAAAATCGGTGTTGTGCCGGTGATCAATCTGGAATGGACCCAAAAAATCCACCGCGACAAAGCCGAACGCGGTTATTCCACCGAAGCGGTCACCGACGTGATCCTGCGTCGCATGGACGCCTATGTGAAATGTATCGTGCCGCAGTTTTCCAACACCGACATCAACTTTCAGCGCGTGCCCGTCGTAGACACGTCCAACCCGTTCATCGCCCGCGCCATTCCGACACCCGACGAAAGCCTTGTAGTCATTCGTTTCGCTGATCCGCGCGGGATTGATTTCCCGTATCTGATTTCGATGATCCAGGGCAGCTGGGCGACCCGTGCCAATTCCATCGTCATCCCCGGAAACAAAATGGATCTGGCCATGCAGCTGATCCTGACGCCATTAATTCACCGTCTTCGCGACATAGCCCGCCGCGCCTAAAGGAACACGAACATGACTGACGTAAACGAAAAATTGATGGCCAATGCGATACGGGCCCTGTCGATGGATGCGGTTCAAGCGGCCAATTCCGGGCATCCGGGGATGCCCATGGGCATGGCAGACGCTGCGGTTGTGTTATTCAACCGGTTCATCAACGTCGATCCGGCAAATCCCGAATGGCCCGACCGCGACCGGTTCGTGCTTTCCGCCGGTCACGGTTCGATGCTGTTGTATTCGATCCATCATCTGCTGGGGTACAGCGATATGGACATGGAGCAAATCCGTAATTTCCGTCAGATGGGTTACCGCACGGCTGGCCATCCGGAATACGGTCACGCCGCAGGCATTGAAACGACGACCGGCCCGCTTGGGCAGGGGATTTCCACTGCGGTAGGTATGGCGCTGGCTGAGCGGATGCAAAACGCCCGGTTTGGCGACGATCTGGTGGACCACTGGACCTACGTCATTGCTGGCGACGGTTGTCTGATGGAAGGCATCAGTCACGAAGCGATTGACATGGCCGGGCATCTCGGACTGGGCCGTCTGGTCGTGCTGTGGGACGACAATTCGATTACAATTGACGGCGCGACCGACATGTCGACATCTACCGATCAACGCGCCCGTTTCGAAGCCGCAGGTTGGCACACGCAGGCTGTAGACGGCCACGATCCTGTATCAGTTGCGAAAGCAATTGAGGCAGCCCGCGCCGATGGGCGTCCCTCGTTGATCGCTTGCAAGACCGTAATCGGTTTTGGATCTCCCAACAAGCAGGGCACGTCGGGCGTTCACGGTGCGGCACTTGGCGCGGACGAAGTTGCTTTGACCCGCGAATCCTTGGGTTGGGAATATCCCGCGTTTGAAATACCTGACGCGATCTACGACGACTGGAGAAAAATCTCGGCGCGCGGTGCAAATTCGAGTGCCGCGTGGGAGTCCCGTTTGGCGGGCAGCGACAAGAGCACCGCATTTATGGCGGCGCTGGATGGTTCTGATCGCGCTGCGCTGAGCGACGCCATGGCCGCGTTCAAAACCGGACTTTTGCAATCCCGACCCACGGAAGGTTCGCGCAATTCATCGCAACACGCGCTGGAAATCGTGAATGGCGCCATCGACAGCATGGTGGGAGGCTCCGCCGATCTGACCGGCTCGAATCTGACCCGCACAAGCGGCATGACCGGGGTTTGCGAAGGCAATAACGGGTTTTCGGGCAATTACATCTATTACGGGGTCCGCGAACACGGCATGGCCGCCGCGATGAACGGCATTTATCTGCATGGCGGGTTGCGCCCCTACGGTGGTACATTTCTGGCATTTGCCGATTATTGTCGCGGGTCGATCCGCCTGTCTGCGCTCATGGGGCTGCCGGTGACCTATGTCATGACCCACGATAGTATCGGACTTGGTGAAGACGGTCCGACGCACCAGCCGGTAGAGCACGTGGCGTCATTGCGGGTCATGCCAAATCTGAACGTTTTCCGCCCCTGTGACAGTGTCGAGGCCGCCGAAGCGTGGGAATTGGCCGTCGCGTCTGACAACACGCCGTCGCTGATGGCGCTGTCGCGTCAGAAACTTCCTACCGTGCGAACAGACGTCTCCGAAAACCAGACCGCCCGTGGCATGTATGTGCTGCGCGACTGCGCCGGTGAACGGGACGTGACGCTGATGTCCACTGGGTCCGAGATTGCTATTGCACTGGAAGCGGCTGACGCATTGGCCGCAGAAGGCGTCAACGTTGCCGTTGTCTCGGCACCCTGTTTTGAGCTTTTTGATGCGCAAGACGCCGCTTACCGCGCCTCAGTTCTGGGCCGCGCGCCGCGTGTTGGTGTTGAGGCCGGTGTCGTAACTTGCTGGGAAAAATACCTTGGCGAAAATTCTGCCTTCGTTGGCATGAGCAGCTTCGGCGCCTCCGCCCCGTTTGAGGCGCTCTACGATCACTTTGGCATTACAGCAGCAGCCACCGCTGCCGCTGCCAAATCTCTTTTGAAATCTTAAGACCCGAGGACCAACATGACACTTAAAGTAGCAATCAACGGATTTGGCCGCATCGGGCGCAGCACCTTGCGCGTGATCGAAGAAGAGTACGGAGGCCAAATCGAAGTCGTCGCGCTGAACGCGTCTGGATCTATCGATCAGAACGTCCACCTGCTGAAATTTGACTCCGTCCACGGACGATTTAGTAAGCCGTTAGGAACGGACGGCAAAAACATGCTGATCGACGGGCGCTCTGTTCGCATGTCGGCTGAACGCGATCCCAAAAATCTGGATTGGGACGGTATTGAT
>Ga0114933_10005930_pt1 | contig 10976 bp, 8 predicted proteins | sample 4SBtaG_FD_89691 | JGI IMG/M metagenome (GOLD analysis project Ga0114933, IMG submission 89691) | Deep subsurface microbial communities from Kolumbo volcano to uncover new lineages of life (NeLLi) - 4SBTROV12_W25 metaG | ecosystem: Environmental > Aquatic > Marine > Volcanic | place: Kolumbo... | reverse complement strand
CTTTATACCAAAGTTACCCAAATTCAAACAAAGCGCCCAATGCCCTTTTAAAATTAGGAATTTCATTGATCAAAATGGATCAAAAAGAACAAGGGTGCAATACTTTCATCCAGTTAGAGCAAAACTATCCTACAGCAGACCAGGCTTTACTAGATAGAAATTTACTAGAGATAGAAAATAATGGCTGTGAAACTAGTTGAGCCAAAAAATTATAGAAAAACTCCTGACATTCTAGATTCTGATTTTGAAAATATTTTATTCAATCTTGGAGTAAAAAAAGAATTTTGCATAGCTGCTTCAGGTGGTCCAGATAGCTTATGTTTAATTTTGTTAGCAAATAAATTTGCATTAAAAAACAATTATAAAATGTCTGTGCTTACTGTTGATCACCAATTAAGAAAAGAGAGTTCAGAAGAATCTATTTGGCTTAATAAAATTTTAAAAAGAATAAAGATTAAGCACTACATTTTAAAATGGAATGGACAGAAACCTAAAAGTAATGTCATGGAAACCGCTAGATTAAAAAGATATGAGTTAATGACTAATAAATGCCTCAAACTTAATATTAAACATTTATTAACTGCCCACCATCTAGATGACCAGATTGAGAATTTCTTTATGAGACTCGTTAGAGGAAGTGGTCTCAAGGGTCTTTCTTCGATGTCTAAATCAGTAAAAATGAATGGAATAAAAGTAATAAGACCGTTATTAGAATATCAAAAAAAATCTCTCATTAAAGTTCTGGCTAATAACAAACAAAAGTATGTTCAAGATCCATCAAATGATAATTCTAAGTATGATAGAATTAGATATAGAAAGTTAATTGGGGGTTTAATTGATGAAGGTCTAAATAAGAATAGATTGAACAAATTAATTTTGAATCTTAATCAAGTTGATGATGCAATCAATTACTCAACTATAAACTCAATTGATAAAACTATTTCTCAAAATAAATATGGAAATATTATCGTGGATAGAAAGATTTTTTTAAAATTGCCTAAAGAACTACAATTTAGAGTTTTATTATTTGTACTTAATAACAATGAAAGTAAAAAAAAGAGAATCAAAAGCGAGTCAATTCTAATGTTGATAGATATATTAAATTCCTATGACTTTAAGAGACATACACTTAATAAAAACTTATTTATAAACAAAAAACACAATATCTTGGTAGTCAAAGAAGCTGGCAGAATAAAGTCAAAAGAGCCTATTAAAAAAAAGAATTTCATTTGGAGAGATATCTATAAGATTAATATTAAAACTCAATTAACAAGTGACTTGAAGATAGGATTTGCTGACGACTCTTTTGATAAAAAAAGTCACTTTAAGGAGGATAAAATACTTATAAAATCCATGCCGGCAATATGGAAGAAAGATAAGATTATTTCCATACCCTTTTTAGATAAGCGAAAGAAATTGATTGCAACTTGTACTCCCATTAAAATAAGTGAATTCAATGAGTACAAAATGATAAGTAATTGAATATTAATAACTTTTTTTATTTGTCACTTAATCCTTGTATGATCATAATTAGTGATTATTTAATATGTAGTTAACAATTATTAATTCTATCTATGAATCTTAAAAATGTTGCCTTATGGTTTTTTATTGCCTTTATCGCGTTCGGTCTTTTTAACCTTTTTGGTGGTCCCGGATCAGATAATTCAAGGAGTATAGAGCTTACCTATTCTCAATTTCTAGATGAAGTAGATGCTGGATCAATAACTGATGTAGTAATTAAAGGTAAAGATATTACAGGCAAGTATTCAGATGGGCGTTCGTTTAAAACTTATGAACCTAATGACCCAACTTTAGTTGATCGTCTGAATGAGAGAGGTGTAAATATATCAGCAGTTCCACTTGATGATGGGTATCCATCACTTTTAGGTATACTTATTTCATGGTTCCCAATGCTTTTACTAATTGGTGTATGGATCTTCTTTATGAGACAAATGCAAGGTGGTAAAGGTGGAGCAATGGGTTTTGGCCGTTCGAAAGCTAAACTTCTAACTGAAAATAAAAACAAAGTAACATTTAATGATGTTGCTGGCATTGATGAAGCTAAAGAAGAGTTAGTCGAGATAGTAGATTTTTTAAAGGATCCACAAAAATTTCAAAAGCTTGGTGGAAGAATTCCAAAAGGTGCCTTATTAATCGGCCCCCCTGGAACAGGTAAAACTTTGCTAGCAAGAGCAATTGCAGGTGAGGCGGGCGTTCCATTCTTTACTATATCTGGATCAGATTTTGTGGAAATGTTTGTAGGTGTTGGTGCATCTCGTGTTCGAGACATGTTTGAACAAGGGAGGAGACATGCACCATGTATCATATTCATTGATGAGATTGATGCAGTTGGAAGAAGTAGAGGTGCAGGTCTTGGAGGTGGAAATGACGAGAGAGAACAGACTTTAAATCAAATTTTAGTTGAGATGGATGGCTTTGATACGCAAGAAGGTATAATTCTTGTTGCTGCAACAAATAGACCAGATGTTTTAGATCCCGCTTTATTAAGGCCTGGTAGATTTGATAGACAAGTTGTTGTTCCAAATCCTGATATCATTGGACGCGAGGCAATTTTGAAAGTTCACATGAAGAAAATATCAGCTGCACCAGATGTTGATATAAGAACTGTTGCAAGGGGTACTCCAGGTTTTTCTGGTGCAGATCTTGCTAACATTGTTAATGAATCTGCTTTGTTGGCCGCTAGAAAAAACAAAAAAATAGTGACAATGATTGATTTTGAAGAAGCTAAGGACAAAGTAATGATGGGAGCTGAGAGACGTTCATTAGTAATGTCGCAAGAAGAGAAGGAACTTACGGCTTATCATGAAGGTGGTCATGCAATAGTAGCAATAAATCAACCTGCTTCAGATCCAATTCATAAGGCGACTATAATACCAAGAGGAAGAGCTTTAGGTATGGTTATGAGACTGCCAGAAAGAGATCAACTATCACTTCCACGAGAAAAAATGTATGCAGATATTACAGTTGCCATGGGAGGCCGAGTTGCAGAAGAAATAATTTTTGGAGAGTCAAAAGTTACATCTGGAGCATCTTCTGATATTGAGATGGCGACTAAAATGGCTAGAAATATGGTTACAAAATTTGGAATGAGTTCGAAACTAGGTCCAATTCAATATGGAGAGAATGAAGAAGAGGTATTCTTAGGAAGATCTGTCCAAAAGCATCAGAATGTATCAGAAGAGACAGCAAAATTAATCGATAGTGAAATTAGATTAATTGTCGACACTTGTTATGACAAAGCCAGATCTATTTTAGAAGATAAAATTGAAGATTTACATAAATTAGCAAAAGGCCTTATAGAGTATGAAACTTTGAGTGGCGATGAAATATTATCGTTGATCAAAGATGGATCAATTAATCGTCCTGACCCTGAAGAAGAAATCAAAAACGCTGGCCCCTCTGTACCCAAGAGTGGTAAGACAGGCTTTAAGCCCAAGATTGTGCCAGATTTAAAGCCAAAACCTCAATCTTAGATACTTTGAAAATTTTCTGAGTGTTTGGATATGAAACTTTATGTTCAGCCTTTATTCTCAGACAATCATGCAGTCGGATCAATCACAAAGAAGTTAGGCTCCTCGGATCATTGCTTTTCGTCTATAAGAATTTTACATAAAGAAAAAGGTTCTGTTAAAAGCCGAATTATAAATCTTAATGAACTTTTTAAACTCTCAAAAACTGAGAGAGTAAAGATTTCAAAACAGATTAGAAATATCGAAATCTCACGAAAAAACATTGCTGGCTTAAGTTTTAAAAAACCTTTGATAATGGGCATCCTAAATGTAACTCCAGACAGTTTTTCTGATGGTGGAATGTATACCTCAAAAAAGACGGCTATGGAGCATGTCAAAAAAATGATAAAATCTGGAGCTGATTTAATTGATATAGGCGGCGAGTCAACAAGACCAGGCTCAGAAAAAGTCAAGATAGAAGAAGAGCTAAAAAGAATAATACCTGTTCTAAATAATATTTCTGATCTTAAAAATAAAGTTCCAATTTCTCTTGATACAAGAAAACCTGAAGTAATGAAGAAAGGTTTAAAAAAAGGAGTAGATATTATTAATGATGTATCGGGCCTAAGATATAGTAAAGATACAATTCCACTACTGAAAAAAACTAAATCTCCAATAATTATAATGCACTCAATAAGTACTCCAAAACTTATGCAAAAAAAAATTAATTATAAAAATGTATTAATAGACATTTATGATTTTTTAGAAAAAAAAATTAATCAATGTGAGAAAAATAATATTGATCGTTCAAGGATCATTATTGATCCAGGAATTGGCTTTGGTAAAAATCTGAAACAAAATTTGAATCTAATCAAAAACATATCTTTCTTTCATTCTCTAGGTGTAAGCATTCTTCTTGGGGCATCAAGAAAAACTTTCATTAGCAAGATTTCAAAAAATGCATTAGAAAATGAGAGGCTTGGTGGATCTATTTCCTCAGTTATATTTGCTTTAAATCAAGGTGTTCAAGTATTTAGAGTTCATGATGTCATAGAAACAAAACAAGCAGTTGACGTGTATAACAAAATTAAAAGTGCATAATGAAAAATCTTTTTGGAACTGATGGAATAAGAGATAGAGCAAATAGCTCAAAACTAAATGGAAATACTCTTATGCTACTAGGAATGGCTCTTGGTGATTACTTTAGAGATGGTGAGCATAGACATCGGGTGGTCATAGGAAAAGATACCAGACTATCTGGCTATATGATTGAACAAGCTGTCACGGCTGGTTTACTATCTATGGGAATGGATGTATTTTTATTGGGCCCAATACCAACACCTGGTGTTTCTCTTGTAACTAAATCAATGAGAGCTGATATTGGCATTATGATTACAGCATCTCATAACAAATTTCATGATAATGGATTAAAAATTTTTGATAAGTTTGGAAACAAATTGTCTGATCAAGTTGAAATGGAAATTGAGAGTTTGATGAATAAAGAAATTGAAAAAAAACTTGCTGAGCCAGAGCATATAGGAAGAGCTAAAAGACTTGAAGATGCAAATGCTCGTTATATCGAGTTTGTAAAGAATACATTTCCTAAAAGCAAGTCGTTAGAGGGCTTGAAAGTAGTGATTGATTGTGCGAATGGTGCATCATATATATCTGCCCCAACCATATTGTATGAATTAGGAGCTGAGGTAGTAAAGATTGGTGTGAACCCTGATGGATTCAATATTAATAAAGAATGTGGATCAACCGATACTTCAATGTTAGTACACACCGTATTAAAAGAAAAAGCAGATATCGGATTTGCATTAGATGGTGATGGTGATCGTTTAATAGTTTGTGATGAGAATGGTAAAATTATTGATGGTGATCAAATACTGGGTCTCTTAGCAGTGTCAATGAAAGCAGAAAATAATCTTCGAGAAGATACAGTTGTTGCAACTGCTATGTCGAACCTTGGTCTTGAGAAGAAGTTAATTGAACATTCTATAAAATTGATACGTACTTCAGTTGGAGATAGATACATTAAAGAAGAAATCCTGAACAAGAATTTAAGTTTAGGTGGAGAGCAATCAGGTCATATTATTATGAGAGATCATGGTTCATCTGGGGATGGGATGGTTACAGCTTTAAAAATATTATCCATATTGAAAGATAGTAAAGGAACATCAAGCCAGATATTAAATGTCTTTGAGGCAGTTCCCCAAAAACTTCTGAATTTTAATATCAGTGATAAGAAGGTCCTTGAAAAGAAAGAAACGAAAACTTTAATAGAGAGTTATAAACAAGAATTATCATCTGATGGAAGAATTTTTGAGAGAATGTCTGGAACAGAACCAGTTTTGAGGGTAATGATAGAATGTGATAACCCTGAAAAATTGGATCATATTGGAGAGCAGATATCATCTTATTTTTCAAAATTTAATTAGAAAGATATTTTTATCATGACTGGAGTTGTAGTCATTGGTTCTCAATGGGGCGATGAAGGAAAAGGCAAGATTGTTGATTGGCTATCAAGTCAAGCCGACGTTGTTATTCGATTTCAGGGAGGGCATAATGCAGGTCATACTCTGGTTATTGATGGTGAAACATATAAATTAAATATATTACCTTCAGGAATCCTAAGAAGTGAAAAGAAATCAATTATAGGTAATGGAGTTGTTCTTGATCTTAGTTCATTAATTAACGAAATAGATAAAATTACAGAGAGAGGCGTAAAAATATCTCCTGAGAATCTCTATATTTCAGATCGAGCAACAATCATATTACCTCTTCACCAGCACCTAGACGAATTAAGAGAAAATAATAATTTGATTAAAATTGGAACAACTAAAAGAGGTATTGGCCCAGCTTATGAAGACAAGGTGGCAAGAAGAGCTCTGCGTCTGTGTGATTTATTTGATAAGTCAAAATTATTTCATAAAGTTGAAATACTTTTGAACCATCATAATGCTCTATTGAGAGGTTTTAATAAAAAGGAATATGATGTAAATGAAGTTGTTGAAGATATATACAAATTAGGTCAGAAAGTTAAGCCATTCGCTAAAACTATTAATGAACTATCAAATGAGATTGATAACGAAAATCAACATATTTTATTTGAAGGTGCTCAAGGTTTCTTGCTTGATATAGATCATGGAACATACCCTTATGTTACTTCATCGAACGTTCATGCCAGTTATGCATCTATTGGTAGCGGTTTAAGTCCCAAGCTGATAAATCACATTCTAGGCATTACAAAAGCTTATACAACAAGGGTTGGCAATGGTCCTTTTCCAACTGAACAAGATAATGAAATTGGCAATAAGTTAGGTGAAATAGGACATGAGTTTGGGACTGTTACTGCTCGTAAGAGAAGATGTGGTTGGTTTGATGCAGTTTTAGTTAGGCAGGCATTGGTTCAGTCAGGTGTAACTGGAATTGCTCTAACTAAAATTGATGTTTTGGATAGTTTTGATGAAATAAAAATATGTGTTGGATATAAACTTGGGAATCAAAAATTAGATTATTTTCCAAGCTCTGAGGATGATCAACTAAATGTAGAGCCAATATATGAGTCTTTTGAGGGCTGGAAATCTAAGACAACTGGAATTAATAGTTTTGAAGACCTACCTATTTTAGCGCAAAACTACATAAATCGTATAGTTGAGTTAACTGGAACAAAAATCGACCTTATTTCTACGAGCCCTAAAAGAGAAGATACGATTCTAATCAATAAATTATTTAATTAGGCGGGAAGCAGCTTTGTTTCTTTCGCCAAATTCATCATTTCTAATTGAAGTTTTTCAAAAGCTCTTTCTTCAATCTGTCTAATTCTTTCTCTGCTTATTTTGTATTCTTTGCTTAGTTCTTCAAGAGTTTTGGGTTCTTCAGATAATTTTCTTACTTGAATTATATTTTTTTCACGTTCATTAAGAACATTAATTGCTTTTGAAAGAAGGGCTTTTCTTTTATTTATTTCTTCTTTTTCAGCAATTTTGATTTCATGATCCGCATCCTCATCGACAAGCCACTCTTGCCATTCCTCGTCACTATCAGCACTAACCATCGCATTTAATGAGTAGTCATTTCCGGAAATTCTACCTTCCATTTCTGTCACCTCTTTTTCAGATACATTTAAGCGATCAGAAATTTCTTTAACTTGATGAGGCTTAAGATTTCCATCAGTGTAATCATCTAATTGGTTTTTAATTTTTTTTAGATTAAAAAAAAGTTTTTTTTGTGCAGCTGTTGTTCCAATTTTAACAAGACTCCATGACTTTAAAACATATTCTTGAATGGCAGCTCTAATCCACCACATAGCATATGTTGCAAGTCTAAAACCTTTATCAGGATCATATTTTTTGACTGCTTGCATTAAGCCAATGTTGCCCTCAGAAATTAGTTCCGTAATCGGAAGTCCATACCCTCTATAGCCCATTGCTATTCTTGCAACTAATCTCAGGTGGCTAGTAACTAATGTATGGGCCGCTTTCGTATCACCTTCTTTTCTCCACTTATTAGCTAGAGAAACTTCTTGTTTCTCGGTAAGCATTGGAAATTTCTTAATCTGCTGAAGGTAATGGCTTAAGCTTCCTTCATTCGAGAGTACTGGCAGCGTGTTCTTTTCAGACATGATTAATATATGGTGTTATAAAGCTTATTTTTCAATGGCCTTTTTTTTAAAGGAATCAATCAAATTTCTCAAGTTTTTAGGCATATCACATTGATAAATATGATTTTTTTCTGTTTTTGGATGGATAAATCCAAGTGATTGAGCATGAAGACATTGCCCATCTAAACTGTCGATTATTTTAATTAAATCTTTTTGAAGGTACTTAGTTTTACTTGAGGGCGTTCTTCCATAGACTTTATCTCCAATAATTGGATTCCCATGTTCACTTAAATGAACTCTTATTTGATGAGTTCTTCCCGTTTCTAATTTACATGCTAATAAGGTAGCAACATTATTTCCCTTGAGGTCAAAAAAACTATCGATTGTCTTGTAGTGAGTAATTGCTGTTTTGCCCTTAATAATAGAAGACATCATTTTTTTTCTATTTCGATTACTTCTTGATATCAAGCTTTCTATTTTACCAACTCGAGGAATAACTTTCCCCCATACAAGCGCAAGATATTCTCTATCAATAGTATGTTCGGAAAACTGCTTTGAGAGATGAATGTGAGTTGAGTTATCTTTTGCAACAACAATTAATCCACTTGTATTTTTGTCGATTCGATGAACTATCCCAGGACGTTCACTGTCGCCAACATCTGAGAGTTCCCCTTTTGAATGATGGATAATTGCTTGAACCAAAGTCCCAGTTTTATTTCCTGCACCGGGATGTACTACCAAGCCAGATGGCTTATTAATTATAATTAAATTCTTATCTTCATATATGATATCAAGCTTAATATCTTCACCAATCAGCTTTGTATTATTTAGTTCTATGTTATTGATTATGATTTGATCGTGTAAAGCAATTTTATAATCAGGCTGGCTTGGGTTCCCATTAACTAAAATATTTTTATTTAAAATTAATTGTTTAATTTTAGACCTACTTTGATTTTTTGATTTCAAGCTAATAAATTTATCTAATCTTTCACCAATCAAGTCATTTACATTTACTTCAATATGATGCATTTTATTCATATGCAGGATAATCCAAAATATTTAAGATCTTTAAAGATTGCAGTTATCACCATGGGTATTTTAATTATCTTTGGCGTAATAATTATTATTTCGACAATTGTTTATAGAATATCTTCACCTAATTATAGCCTAAGCTCTGATAATAGAGAATTAAATATAAAATTAAATGTACCAGATGCAGCAGAAATAAAATCAGTTAATTCTAATAGAAAAACTCTCACAATTTTTTATGAATTAAATGAAGAGAAATTTGTCAAAATACTAAGTTTGGAGAGTGGAAAAGTAATTAAAAATATTAAACTTGAATTTTAGGAAGCCTTATAAAATTCTATATTAACTTTTTCGGCAGTTATTTTGTTTTGTATTAAATCCGAAGCCTTTTCAGCTATCATTACTGTTGTAGCATTTAAATTACCTGAAACTATGTTAGGCATTATTGATGCATCAACCACTCGCAGTTTTTCGACACCATAAACCTTAAGGTCTTGATCAACAACTGACATATCATCATTACCCATTTTACAAGTACACGATGGATGATAAGCTGTATCTCCTTTTGATCTAATAAAATTATTTAGATCATCATCACTGTTTATATTTTCTCCTGGGGAAATTTCTTTTCCTCGGTAATGATCAAAAGCTTTTTGATGAAAAATATCCCTGGCAATCTTTATTCCCTCTCTCATTTCATTAAGATCATGTTCAGTTTGCATGTAATTAAATTGGATCCTTGGTGAGTCATTTGGGTTTGATGATTTTAGCTTAATAAAGCCTCTACTGGTAGGTCTCATAGGACCTACATGAGCTTGAAATGCATGACAGCTTGGGTTTTGACGTCCATGGTCAATAACTAGAGAAGGAAAAAAATGATATTGCATATTTGGATAGTCAACCATCTCATTTGTTCTTATGAAACCGCCAATTTCTAAATTTGAATGAGCAGCAATACCTTTTTTAAATAAGAACCACTGCAGGCCAATAAGCGCCATATTAATAGGATTAAATGAGCTGTAAAGAGTAACGGGTTTTGTGCATTCATATTGAACATATGTCTCTAAATGATCTTGTAAGTTTTCACCAACACCATTAAGAGACGATATTACCTTTATACCATGATTTTTTAACTCCTCCTCAGGACCAACTCCTGAGAGCATTAGGATTTGAGGGGAATTGATTGCTCCAGCTGATAAAAGCACTTCTTTTTCTGCAAATATTTTTTCTAGACTATTTTTATTCTTTATTTCAATTCCAACAGCAGATGAGTTTTCAATAATTATTTTTGAAACCTGTACATTTGTTATAAGTGTTAAGTTTTGTCTTTGTTTAATAGGATGTAAATAAGTAACACTAGTGCTTTGTCGTTTTCCATCAAAGATTGTGGTATCCATTAAGCCAAAACCCTCTTGCTTATAACCATTCATATCGTTATTAATCTCGTAGCCTGCTTCCGCTGCTGCTTCCAGATAGATTTTAGATAATATATTTCCATTTTCTGTTCTTGAGAGTTTAAGTGGACCATCAGTATTTCTATATTCTGTATCTAGTCCCTCAATAGACTCAGATTTTTTAAAATACGGAAGAACACTTTCATAGTTCCAATTACTAAGCCCAAGTTGTCCCCAGTTTTCAAAATCCATAGCATTGCCTCGAACATGAACCATGCCATTATGAGATGAACATCCTCCTAACATCTTACCTCGTGGACAGAACATTTTTCTATTGTTCATAAATGGTTCTGGTTCAGTTTCGTAAAGATAGTTATATTTTGGATCATGCATTGTATATAATAGTGCAGAAGGTATTGCAGTTTTCCAGGTCTTATCACTAGGTCCAGCTTCAAGTAATAAAATATTATTATTAGG
>Ga0114933_10005927_pt1 | contig 10977 bp, 10 predicted proteins | sample 4SBtaG_FD_89691 | JGI IMG/M metagenome (GOLD analysis project Ga0114933, IMG submission 89691) | Deep subsurface microbial communities from Kolumbo volcano to uncover new lineages of life (NeLLi) - 4SBTROV12_W25 metaG | ecosystem: Environmental > Aquatic > Marine > Volcanic | place: Kolumbo... | reverse complement strand
GATTTGCCAAAGGACATCAGTGAACTCACTGACTCGAAGTGGAAAGGGCGCCTTGGATGGGCACCAACAAACGGTTCCTTACTAACGATGATTACCGGAATGCGTAAGGTATGGGGCAAGGAAAAGACTGCCGATTGGATAAAAGGCCTACTCGCAAATGATATCAAGATTTACCCAAAGAACACTCCTCAGGTTCAGGCTGTTCATGACGGGGAAATCGACATGGGGCTAGTAAATCATTACTATCTGTATCGGTTCGTTACAGAAGCCGGTGAAGATTTCAAGGCACGTAACTACCACATTCCAAGTGCTGGTCCAGGTGCTTTAGTTATGGTCTCTGGTGCCTCAGTACTTAAAACGGCAAAAAACAAGGATAACGCTGAACGATTTATCAATTTCATGATTTCAAAAGTCGCACAGCAGTACCTTGCAGGGCAAATTTTCGAGTATCCTCTGGTAGAGGGCGTAAAGACTAACCGTCTTCTTACACCTGTAGAGGATATCAATCAACCAGATATCGCCTTGTCTGACCTATCAGACTTGGCGGGCACAACAGAATTATTGCGTTCATTGGGGGCATTGCCTTAACGCAATACTAACTATGGAGGTACCCCCAATAGAAACGACACGACACACGATGATACGACTTTGGGGACCCGATCATTCGGCCAGGTGCACCCTTGGCTGAGTGGCGCGATGAACAAACGCCTACCGGGAGTTCATCGGGCAAACAACCTTTCGGAGGCACTAGGTCTAACCTGGTGCCTCCCCTTTTCATTTTAATTCCAGCATTGCTCATAGGGGTATTGATACTGATACCACCTTGTTACCTGCTTATCCGATCTGTTGGCTCTGGCAGCAGTGCAATGGACATACTAACTTCGCAACGAACCTTAGAAATACTTTTGCGTACGCTTTTACTAATGCTAAGCGTCAGCTTTTTTTGCTGCATATTAGGAGTTTCCCTTGCTTGGCTTACAGTAAAGACCAATATGCCTTTACGCAAAGTTATTGGAATATTTACAAGCTTGCCATTAGTCATTCCAAGCTATGTATTTGGGCTCCTTGCGATAACAGTCTTAGGTCCTTATGGAAAACTTCAGCAATTCCTTGAACCCATTGGCGTAGAGAAAATTCCTTCATTCTACGGGTTCTGGGGTGCTACTTTTGTATTGGTTTTCCTCTCGTATCCATATGTGATGCTTCCAGTACGAGCAGCATTCAAACGAATAGACCCAGCTTTTGAAGAGGCTGCCAGAGGACTAGGTAAAAACGCTACGCAAACGTTCTTTTCCATCACTCTGCCAATGCTGAGACCGTCAATAGTTGCAGGGGCTTTACTAGTTGCACTTTATACACTAAGTGACTTTGGTGCGGTCTCACTTCTAAGGTATCAAACGTTTACTTGGGCTATTTTCATTCAGTATGAGACCGCATTTGATCGTAGTATTGCTGCAGCTCTCTCATTAGTCTTGGTTGGTGTAGCGCTAATATTGGTGTTTGTAGAAAGCTTTAGCCAAGGGAAGAGTAGATATTATCGTATCTCTCCCGGTAATCAACGTACGAACAAAATTGTTGATCTTGGAGCATGGCGATGGGTTGCCCTAGCCTATTCCTCCGCAGTCATAGGTCTCTCACTAGTTATGCCTGTTTCGATATTAGTCTATTGGGTGATTCGCGGTATTTCCGTTGGTGAACGCTTTGATCTACTATGGGAGCATACCTTTAATACAGTCTCAATTGCTTTTTTTGCAGCGCTCGTCACAGCTATAGCCGCAATTCCAATTGCGGTGCTTAACGTTAGGTACAAATCCCGTATTTCCATTGCAATAGAGCGAATGACTTATGTGGGATTTGCGTTACCAGGGCTTGCAGTTGCGTTGGCCTTTGTATTTTTCGGAACTGCTGTACCAAATCCTCTGTATCAAACAACAACGATATTGGTAATTGCCTATCTAGTACTTTTCCTTTCAGCCAGCGTCGGAAGTACTCAAGCAGCTTTGTTACAAATCAGCCCTCGGCTAGAAGAGGCTTCGCGTAGTTTAGGGAAATCTTCCTTGCAGTCTTTCCGCCTGATTACTCTACCTCTAGCATTGCGAGGTATATTCGCTGGTTCTGGCCTTGTTTTTCTATTAACTATGAAAGAACTACCGGCAACGTTGATTTTAAGCCCGCCTGGTTTCAGGACACTGGCTACATCTATTTGGAGTGCTGCATCTGAGGCATTCTTTGCACGAGCAGCTCTACCAGCGCTAGTATTAATCCTCATAGCAGGCGTTCCAATGGCTCTATTACTTATTAGGGAAAATAATAAAGATTAAGCCACCGAGGTAATCTCTATACCTGCCTCACGAGCAGCGCGCTGAATTACCAATGTCGTGGTTATAGCCAATATACCGTGTGCTCCTGCTTTCGCTAAAACATCAGTACTTACTGTTTTCAGCGCCTCTGCCTGCTCCCCGGACACACCAAGCTCTGCCGCAACACCATCCATATCACGCACGAAGCGTTTTACTAGTTCGTCGTTTGTACGTAGGGCAAAGAGCGCTTTGTTAAGTGGGTAGGTTTCAGGTGTGGGATATTTGTAGAACTCGTATCCTTGGCCTTTAAATTCAAAGCCTCCATATTCAGGGATATCGCGCGGTTCTTGGCCTCGGCCCCCTCGATCAGGAATGAAGCGCATGACTCCGTGGCCGTGATGAGAGGTTGGCTGATAACTGAGCAATTCGCCGCGCTTGTTACCAATTGCGCCAAACATAATTAGCCATGGGAGCAACTCAGTATTCCCTACTTCATCGAGTTGTTCACCTGTAAGGTCCAGCAGTGATTCGGGGCGGCCCTCTTCTAATTCTTGAATAACCCAGTGATCAAATTCATACTCTGGATAGAAATATTTCCAGGTTCCTGGGTAGTGAGATAGCCCTCCACTTGCAAGGATTGCTACTTTTTCTGGTCTTTGATCTATTACTTTCCGGATAGCTTCGCCCACTTGAATACAGCGCTGTGCGGTAGGTAGTGGGGGTAAATAAACATTCACAAACATCGGGATAATTGGAATTGAACGACCTTGGTGAATGTACTCCAAAGGAGTAGCAAATGCGTGCCCCAACAAAGCCTCATGGGCGTAAGCCAAATCTATTCCTTCTTCTACTAGTCCATTAAGTAAATCGACGGCCAGCCCTTGGTGAATTGGGACTTCATAGTCATGCCCTGCAAATTCAGCAGTCGCAGTATCTCCTGTAACTATCGCAAATGCCGGGACTGAGCCTGGGAAAAAAGTCTCTACATGATCAATCCCAATCAGAATCAGCGCGTCAGGATTGGTAGCATCAAGCTCTGAGCCCAAAATTCCCATTGCATCAATCCCTGCTTGTAATTGAGCCTGATCTTCTTGAGGGGGCCTAGTAAGCAATTGAGGTGCATGCACCGATCCAGCCGCCCATACGATTTCTCCCATTTTTGTCTCCTATTAATTCAGTACTACGCCACCATCAACTATTAACGTCTGGCCGGTTATGAAATCACTCTCTTTAGAGATAAAGAAAATTCCTGCGCCTACAAGGTCTTCTGGGACTTCTATCCTTTTGATCGACCGATCCGGTATTCTAGCCGCAAACTGTTCAATATCATGCTCTTCCGTTTCACTTGCAGTTAAGCCAGGTGCAATAGAGTTAACAGTGATATTCCAATCGCCAACTTCTCTAGATAGCACACGCGTTATGGCAATTACTCCGCCTTTGGAAGCGACATAATGCACCAAATTTGCTCGGCCATTGAAATAAGTGCCAGAGCTCATGTTAATTATTTTACCGTATTTTCGTTCTTTCATATGAGGCAGTACAGCCCGTGTCGAGAGGAATACTCCCTTTAAGTTAACTGCTAGCATTCGATCGAATTCATCTACAGGAATTTCTTCAAGTGGAGCTCTAGTATGCTGAACTCTTATTGCTATAGCAGCATTATTTACCAATCCATCGATTTTACCAAAATGCTTAATGGTTTCAGATGCCATAAATTCAGTTTGCATCTGATCCGATACGTCGACTTGTACTGCTAGGGCATTGCCACCCGCTTCATTAATTTCTATGGCCGACGCCTCTGCAGCCTCACCGTTTATGTCGGCTAATACAACGCTTGCGCCTTCACGAACATAACCATCAGCAAAAGCTCTACCTATTCCAGCCGCGCCTCCGGTTATGATTATTACTCGGTCATCTAGTCGTCCCATATCTACTCCTTTAAACCCCAAATCCGTCTGGAGCCTGCCAACGGTGCATCCAATCAACAATAGAATCTAATGGCAAAACATCAGCATATTTACTATGCATGTCGAATAAATTAATTGCATGGGGTGCTTCATGTCTGTCAAAAACGCACTCTTCTGCAACAACCATTCGATAGCGATTAGTGCACCCGTCGACTACTGAAGCTCTCACACAGCCGCTCGTGCTCTCTCCTGCCACTATTACCGTATCGATACCAAGCGCTGTTAAATGTCCGGCTACAGGTGTTCCCCAAAATGCACTGGGGGATGTTTTTTTCAACAGAACTTCCCCCTCTATCGGGGCAAGCTCGGGGATTATGTCGTACTTATCCTCGCGAGTTTTGTTTCCGTCTCCCATATAGCCTGCGCGCCCTTCACCAGTACTAGTGATTCCAGACCATCCAATTACTCCAGATTCCCTCTCTGGAAGACCCGTCACATGTACCACTGGTATGCCTACTTCACGAGCAGTAGCTAGAAGTTTCTGAATATATGGCAGCGAATCCCACGCTGCTAGGCCGCAGCTGCCTGGCCATTCATCCATTGCTTCAATAAGAGGCAACGGCTTATCTCCAAAAACCCATCGGTATAGATCAATCATCAATAGTGCGGGCCTTGCACCAAATCCTCTCAGCTTATGGCCACTTGCATTAATATGGGTCTTATCATGTTCACTCAGGTACTGATCCCAAACACGTTCCATATGCAAACCTCCAATCGGACGCTAACCGTATCATAGAAACCCGTGGTAAATTAATAGTGGAGTAATAATGTACGCTAGCGTATTGCGGTTCGAATCGAATACCAAAGATTTAGAAGAGATAGAGGCTCTTTTCGAGAAGTCATTAATACCAGAAATGCGGCTTCAAAATGGGTATGAAGGCTGTTATTTCCTCCGTGCCTCTAAAACGCAAGGTTTGGCCGTCACTTTGTGGGAGTCAAAAGACGCCCTTGAAGCGAACAATCAGAACGAGGCTTTCAGCACTATCCTTAGATCATTTGTAGAAGACTTGGGTGCGGAAGTCAGAATGAAGCCTTATCAAGTCCGCTACGCAGACCACCAAATGCGCCCCTAATCTTCTAACTGCGTTGTCTGGGCACCCTTACGCGTTATCGTTATATGCGAAAACGTACTACCCGGAACTGCTCCATGCCAATGTTTTTCTCCAGCAGGTGCAAAAACAACCTCTCCAACAGCAAGCTCAGATTCAAGCGATTCCGTTGCAACAATTCCTTTACCCTCAGTAACGATGAGTATTTGGTCGCTTTCATGAACATGAAATTTATTCTTAACCCCTGTTCCAAAGTTGACAATACTGCAATTGAAATCATCACTAGAAGGTGCAAGTGGCTGCCTTGAAACGTCATCACTTGTAAAAAGTGAACTTGCTGCAGATTCTTTATCAATCTCATTTATCTTCCGAATTTCCATAATTACTCCTTACGTGTTGGACATGACTTTGAGCTAACACTTACTATTATGCAATGTACATTCAGGATGAAGGACCTAAATCACCGCTTTATACTCGAATGTCGATAGAGCTACTGGGATATGAATACCTTGAGCAGGCTACTGACAATTCATCCCAAAGGGTCACTCTAAATACCACTAGAGGGCCTATAGAGGGTATATATCACGAACCAATGCATTCTGAAAGTTTTGCAGTGGTATGGGCTTCCGGAGCAAGAGGTGGATTTGACGGGCCCTCGAACGCAATTTATGCAGATCTAGCAGAATATTTTGCAGAATCCAATATTGCCTCCTTTCGCGTAAATTATCGCCATCCGGCAAATTTAGATGAATCAACACTGGATATCCTTGTTTCTGTATGGCATATGGCAAATTTAGGGTTTTCAAAAGTTGCATTAGTTGGTCATTCTTTTGGTGGAGGCGTGGTCCTCTCTGTTTCCCGATACACAACTCATGTGCGTGCAGTTGCCGTTCTAGCAAGTCAAACAGATGGGGCCGAAGAGGCTGTTTTGCTTAATGGAAGACCGATTCTGGTAGTACACGGCGAGGCGGATGCCGTATTGCCGGTGGCAAATGCCCAAACAATTTACGATTGGTCATCAAATCCCAAAGAGTTAGTTACGTTTCCACAAGGCGGGCATGGATTGCGGGAATGCCCAGAAGAGTTACGGACCCTGCTTAAAGACTGGGTTGTAAAGGTACTAATCTAACCAAATCATATATAGTGTGCATGAATGGAGGGCATTATGCTGTCTCAGGAATTAAATGATCGGCTAACTAGAGTTGGACCGGGTACTCCTATGGGTAACCTTATGCGTCGCTATTGGCATCCTATAGCAGCAAGTGTGCAGCTGGACGCAGAGAACCCCACAAAAGAAGTACGACTACTTGGTGAAGATTTAGTTCTCTATAGAGATTCCAGTGGTCAAATCGGCCTGATTGAGCCAAGCTGTGCTCATCGCAAGGCGAATCTCGCGTATGGAATCCCTGAAAGCAACGGCATTAGATGCGCGTACCACGGTTGGATTTTCAATGAAACTGGGGCATGTGTAGATCAGCCATCAGAGCCAGAAGGCTCTAAATTTAAAGAAAAAGTACATATTAAAGCTTATAAAACTCAAGAACTCGCGGGACTTATATTTGCATATTTAGGACCAGAACCTGCGCCTCTTTTGCCACGCTGGGATATCTTGGTTTGGCCTGGTGTTAAATATGCCTACGCGACTGTACTCCCTTCTAATTGGCTACAATGCCAGGAAAATTCATTAGACCCCTTACATTTTCAATGGCTGCATCGTTACTGGGGCGGCTGGAATATGAACCGCTCAAAACCTCAAGAAGAAAGAGATGAGTGGAATTTAAGAGTCTCCCATCGAGGAGCAGATCACAAGCGAATCGGTTTTGAACTCACTAACTACGGGGTAATAAAACGACGCATCGTTGAGGGTGAGACAGAAAATGACAATCATTGGCGTATAGGCCACCCAGTATTATTTCCCAACATTTTACGAGTAACTAGCTGTCTGCAATTTCGCGTACCTATTGATGACACGCATACCCTTCATATTCGGTTTGAATATAGGCAATTACGAGATGGAGAAGTCGATACAGGAATTACAACTTATGAAGATATGCCTCTCTATTTCGAAAATGGAGGCATCAGAAACGACTATGTTATGGGTCAAGATATAACAGCATGGGTCATACAAGGACCTATAAGTGATCGTACTACCGAGCACCTGGGCGTGTCTGATATAGGAATTATCATGTATCGCCGTCTCCTCGACCAGCAAATGAAAGTGGTCGAAGATGGTGGTGAGCCAATGAATACTTGGCGCAATCCAAATGAAAATGAAATCATAGTTTTGCCTATCGAAGAATTCAATTATCCTGGCTATACAGAGCCTGGTGGCCCCTTCAAGGATTCGGTTCCCAAAAAACCAGATATTGAAGCCGCTCTTTCTGGTGGCGGGGCAAAGCTTCCTGAATGGGAAAAATTAGGGTTATAGAAAAAGGCCCGGGATTTAATCCCGGGCCTTTTTATTATCTTAAGTCTCGCGAGCGTTTGTCGGTCCAACTTCACCCGTACAATACGGGATGAATGCCTTCATCCGGCAAGGTGCTCCGTGCTTCTTCAGCTCAGCTTCGAAGATACGATGAATCTCCGGATCCTCATCCTCGTATTCAATTTGCATTCCACCTTCTTTAATACTGACATTAGACTCACCCCAATTGCTTGGTTGTCCGTCATCACCCCGCAAAGCAAGGTATCGCGCAGGCTCTGGCCCCGTGTTGAAATGCTGATGATAAGTAGCATCAGCAGGAACAATAACCATTCCGCCTTTTTTCCAAGGTGCAATTTCGTATTCTTTCTTGTCGTTATCCCACCAGAGTTGAGAAAATCCAACTCCTCCAAGAATGACAAGATGCGCACCTGGTCCGTGGCGATGGCCCTTTTTATAAGTACCTACAGGAAATTCGGAAATATGAGTACCTGTAACATTACCAGCAAGGTCGAAATGTGTATTGATTCCACCTGCGCCTCGGTCCCGGTACTGCCATAATTTCATAATATCCGCATTTGGAACAAAGTTAGTTTTCCACATAGTTCCAAACTTCGTACCCTTGCGGCGGAAAAGAGTGCCCTGGCCATTAAAAAAGTCTTCATCATCGCCAGAGAATCTATCGGTAAAGCTAAAGTCGTTATTGAAAACGAAATCTGTGCTGCGGAACATTCGTAGTGTTGGAGGTGCATTAGTCATTGAGACGTATCTTGCAGGCTCTGCACCACTTCCGTTGAAATGCTGGTACGTCGCATTCAAAGGAATAACCAGCAGACTGCCAGCCGCCCATTCAAATGTGGCTTTCTGACCTTCGCTAAGCCAAACGCTCGTTGCACCACGGCCTGATACCACATACATAACTTCTTCGTACATGTGCTTTTCAGGCGCGGACTTGCCGCCTGGTTTAATTTCTATGAGATGTGCGTCATTCGGTAAAAATCCATTGGGAATATTAATAATTGCGCCCTTACCGCCTTTTCTTTCCCAATCACCTAATTCAACTTCATTGAGATCTTCGAATTTATATTCGACAATCCTTTTGACTCCCTCTGATTTAATCCAGTCTAAATATGGATCGCCTGCTTCCCAAAGGTCCATATTTTCTGGTAATTCAGCTTCTCGTAAATCGACTGTTGCCATATTCCCCCCTCTCAGTGTTTGCACACTCTATCATTTTTTTAAATATGTATACTATCGTGACTGGTTAACCAGCGCTTCTTCCCTCAGGTCCCTCAAATTCGACATTTGTTTACTAGGAATCAGGTAGCCTACTGTGAATACGATGATAAATACTGCGCCCACTATAAACGCTGTAGGTGCAGAAAATAGTGCTGCCATTGATCCAAAATAAAATTCTCCTATAGGGCGAATACTGGTGTGGACCATACTCCAAATACCCATCACCCTTCCCCTGTATTCGCTATCGACCAGCATTTGCAAGTTAGTCTGAATAGCCACATTAAAAACAGATGCCCCTAGCCCTATAAGGAATACGAAAAAGAGTGAAAGCCAGTACAACGTAGAGAGTGCAAAGGCTGTCATGAACACTCCAATCAAAAGTAGCCCTCCTGCGAGAAGGCTGCGCTGCTGTGCCGGCAAAGTCCGGCTTGATGCCAGGAAAACTCCAGAAATGCTACCAATGCCCATAGCACCCCATAAGTAACCTAGTCCTTCTGGTCCCACAAGTAAAACGTCCTCAGCGAAGATAGGGAACAAAATGGTGAGTGAAATACCAAAGACCATGCTGTACCAGGCTGTACCAATAAGAAATGCAAAGATCCTCTTATCTCTAATATAAGTCAATCCAGCCAACATATCTGCAAAAACGCTATTTTCGCGATTACGTCTTATTGGAGGTAATTCAAATTGCATAAGCATAATTGCGTAGATAGCGACTCCAACTACTGCAATTCCAAAAACCGCACCCCCCGCGATACTTGCAGAGCCAGAAGATTCTAAAACGAAAGCACTTACAAGACCCCCAATCACAGGCGCGATTACACGAGTCCCAGGGTGAATCATTGCATTCAGCGCAACGGCGCTTGGCATTTTGTCTCTGCTGACCAGATGAGGAAACATTGCCTGTCTAGCAGGACCCTCAAAAGCGCCCACAATTGAAAGTAAAAAGCCTCCCCCAATTACATACCAGGCTGTAAGTAAGTTGAAAACGCCTAACAAAGCTAAGCCGCCGAGTACAACTATAAACAGCATCTGTACGGTAATAAGAAGTTTCCTTTGGTCAAGTTTGTCAGCAATTGCACCACCAAAAAGCGTAAGTGTGGTAGAGGGTACAAATTGCGCAGCACCGTGTATTCCCAGCAGTAAAGCAGAGCCAGAAAGCTCATAGATTAACCAGCCTTCGATCATCCATAGCATCTGTTGGCCTGAAACAGAAATAACAAATCCGAGCCAGTAGAATCGGAATTCACGATGTTTTAAGGCATCAAATGTTTCTAGTTTGAAAAAAAATAACGTTCTTAGTAATTTAGATACTCTATTATTGGTCATTTATTGCTTAGTTTCCCAATAACCCAGTCTCCAATTCGCTCTCTGACATCACCAGTACCCATATGCCCCCCAGGAAATAGCCATGCTGAGGATCTTGGCTCGTTTTGGGCAAAAAGCATTGTGTCGGATGGAGGAGCACTTATATCCGACACACCATTCACGCAAAGTAAATCTGCAGCAGGAGTACCAATTATGCCGAGATTCACCATATCAAGCGATTCTCGTTTTTGCCTCCATTCCTCAAGGTCTGAAATTCCCATTGCATACCAGCTAGTTTCATATAGTTCAAATGCATACCACGCATGTTTTACATGTAAAGATTCTTCGGTGAACATGTAATGCATTGGTCCACCGTGAGCAACTACTGCCGTAAGTTGGTCTTTATGGGTATGTGCTAATTTCGCTGCCCAATATCCTCCGAAAGAATTACCAACTACAGCAATGCGCGAAGAATCTAAGTCTGCTCGAGTACGTATCCAATCGAATACAGGATCAAATAATCGCTCCGAATCAGTTCCGAATTTTAAAGGAGATTCGCCAACGCCAGGCATATCCATAGTCAATGCAGCTACGCCTTTTCTTAAGTAGCCTCCAACGTCTCGTTCTTCTTTAAAGCCATCAATACCACCCATGCTTACTACTATAGGAACAATTTGACTCCCTTTGGGCCT